>Ga0213874_10000028_pt1 | contig 18779 bp, 19 predicted proteins | sample BarmaccomBMRX_R7_FD_160098 | JGI IMG/M metagenome (GOLD analysis project Ga0213874, IMG submission 160098) | Root-associated microbial communities from Barbacenia macrantha in rupestrian grasslands, the National Park of Serra do Cipo, Brazil - RX_R7 | ecosystem: Host-associated > Plants > Roots...
GCTCGCCCGGATGCGCACCGAGCGTCTCGATCTCCGCCACGAGCGCGGCCGCACGCACGAGTTGGCGCTGCTGCAGACCACGATCAACACGCTCGGCGGCTACCGCCACATCCGCAACTGCGGCGAGCCGGTGGCCGACGTCGAGTACGTCAGCGCACTGGCCTGGATGACGCGGCTGGACGTCGGCTACGTCGGGCACCGCCCGAACTTCGAGCTCCACCAGCGTTACCCCATCGTCCTGTTCGCGCCGGTCCCCCGCGGGGGCTGGGCGGTCCGCACCGTGCACACCAAGGCGCGCCAGGTGCGCCGCTGCCGGGGCCTGAACGCCACCTACGCGATCACGCGCCACCACCCCGGCGGCCTCCTCATCCGGTCCCGGTAGGGGCTGCGGCTATGGCGACGGTTCAGCAGACGCCCGCACCGGCCGGCGAGGACCGGCGCCGCGCGGCGCGCCCCGGCGTGGCCGAGGGCGTCCGCCGCCGTCCGGCGGTCGCGATCGCACTGGGGCTACTGGCGCTCTCCACGGTGACAGTGCTGTGGGCGCGCACCCGGCCGGGCTTCGACCCCTACGGCTGGATGGTCTGGGGCCACCAGACGCTCGCGGGCTCGCTCGACACCAACGCGGCGCCGTCGTGGAAGCCGCTGCCGTACGTGTTCACCGTGCCCTACGCGCTGTTCGGCCACTACGAGCTGTGGCTGTGGATGATCACCGCGGTCGCGGTGGCGCTGAGCGGCGTGGTCTTCGCCGGCGCGATCGCCTACCGGCTAACCGGCGCGACGCCCGAGCGCCGCCTGCCGGCGGTGGCGGCGGCGGTGTTCGCCAGCCTCGCGCTGCTCGGGATCGCGGACTACCCGCACTACATCCTGAGCTTCCAGTCCGATCCGATGATCGTCTCGGTGTGCCTCGGGGCGGTCTACCTGCATCTCGCCGGCCATCGCCGCGCGGCGTTTGCCTTCGGCACGCTGGCGGCGCTCGGCCGGCCCGAGGTCTGGCCGTTCCTCGGCCTGTACGCGATCTGGGCGTGGCGGGCGATGCCCTCGATGCGCTGGCAGCTGCTCGCCGGCGCGGCGGTGATCGTGCTGCTGTGGTTCGGCGTCCCCGCGCTCACCTCGCGAAGTGCGTTCGTGGCCGCCAGCAACGCGATGGGCTCCGGCCGCCGGCTCGAGAGCAACCAGGTGCTGGGGACGATCGGCCGCTTCCTCGACCTGCACGAGCCGGCGGTCGAGCTCGCCGCGCTTCTCGCCGTCGGCCTGGCAGCCTGGCGCCGGGACCGGACCACGCTGGCCCTGGCGGCCGGGGTGGTGGCCTGGGTCGCGATCGAGATCGCCTTCGCGCTGCACGGGTGGCCAGGGCTCGGGCGCTACATGTTCGAGGCGGCCGGCGTGATGGTGGTGCTCGCCGGAGTGGCGGTCGGCCGTCTGCTCGCGGATGGCCCGCGCGTGTCCCGCGCCGCCGGGTGGGCGGCGATCGCGCTGGTGGCGGTGGCGGCGGGCAGCCTCGTGCCGGCGACGGTCTCCCGCGCCCGGAACGAGCGCCGTGACCTGCGCGTGGAGCGCGTGCGCACCACCAGCATCGACAGCCTGGCCGCGGTGGTCTCCCGCCACGGCGGCCCCGCCCGCTTCGAAGCCTGCGGCGAGCCGCTGACCCGGCTCGAATACCAGACCGTTCTGGCCTGGACGCTTCGTGTGAACGTCTCCCGGGTCGGCTTCAAATACGGACCGGCGATCCGTCGCGGCCGTCCGATCGTCCTGTTCACGCCGCTGGCTCGCGGCGGCTGGCGGCTGCAGGCACTGCACCAGCGCCGGCCCCAGTGCCGCGCGTTGCCGCGGTGACGCGGGTGTGGGCGAGACTGCTGTCGGCCGGCTGGGTTACGGCTGGCGCCTCAGCCCGCGGCCTTCGGCCGCAGCCCTTGTCCGTAGGACTGCCTCGAATTGGGCGCTGAAAGGGCCGGTGAGCGGCCCGGCGACGCGTACCGCGAAAGAAAAGCGGGCCGCCGGCCTAGACCTAGAACCCGAGAGACCGCAGCCGGGCGACCTGGAACCGCCCGGAGTAGCCGGCCCCACGGACGCCGAGCGAAGCGAGGCCCCAAACCTCAGCGATCAGGGCGCTGCGGGTAGACCTCGTCGATCGTGGTCAGCGCCCGGTAGGGGGCGCCGGCGGCCCGTGCGATCGCCTCCCCCCCGCCCGCCAGCCGGTCGCAGATCGCGAGCACGCCGCAGACCTGATGACCCTCGTCGCGCACCGCCTCGACGGCGCGGATGGTCGAGCCTCCGGTCGTGACGACGTCTTCCACGAGCATGCACCGGTCACCGGGCGCGAGCAGCGGTCCCTCGATCCGCCGCGCGAGGCCATGCGCCTTGACCTCCTTGCGGACGAAGAACGCCTTCACGTCGGCGCCGCCGGCGAGCGCGGCGCAGGCGATCGGGTCCGCGCCCATCGTCATTCCCCCGACCGCGGTGGCACCCCACTGCCGCGCCTGACCCGCCACCAGCTCGGACAGCGCCTGGAAGCCGGCGCGGCGCAGGATCGCCCGCTTGGCGTCGACCAGGTACTCGGCCGTCCGTCCGCTGGTGAGCACGACCGTGCCGATCACCAGCGCATGCTCGCGCAGCTCCGCCAGCAGGCGCTCGCGCGCGGCCGTCTCAGTGTCCACGGCCACCCGACCGCGGGCGGCCCTCTCAGTGTCCACGGCGACCCGACTCAGTAGTAGACGTCGACCCGATCACCGTAACGACAAGCGTTAGACCAGGCGCGGCGAGCGCGCGCCGAGCGGACCGGTGAGCGCCGAGATCACGGCGATCGAACCAGCCATCAGCCCGAGGATCGCCGGCGCGCCCCAATGCAGTTCGTTGAGCCCAAGCGCGAGCGAGTTGTTGATCGAGTGAAGCGCCATTGCCGGATACAGCGATGCGGTGCGCCAGCGCAGCAGGCAGAGGACGAACCCGAGGAACCCGAGCGGCAGGAGATACTGAGGAGACGCCGAGCCGGTGTGGGCGAGACCGAACAGGATCCCGGTGATCACCGCCGCGATCCACGGTCCGAGGCTTCTACCCGCGAACCCGATTCGCCAGCGGCGGAGGGCCCCGAAGATGAACCCGCGGAAGAAGAACTCCTCGCAGACCGGGGCGATCACGCAGACGAACACCGCCGCCGCGATGAGCGCGGCCGTGCTCTTGGTGACGCCCAGCTCACTGGGGAGCTTGTCGCTCCCGTGCAACCGGAACAGGCTCGCGTAGATCGCGGTGATGAGGTAGTAGCCGATGCCTGCCAGCGCCACCGCCCCGACCGCCAGCGCGGGACTCACCGGGCGGAAGCCGAAGTCCGCGAGCCGGGGGCGGCTGCTGACCCGCGCGAGGTAGATCGCCGCCGCCACGAAGCCGAGGTCGAAGAGCAGGTCGCCGAGGATGCTGACCGCCGGTGTCGGATGGGCGAGGGTCGAGCCGCCGATCGCGGCCACCACGGCGACCACGATGCTGCCGACGAGCCCGAGCGCAAGCCCGAGGACGACGCCCGCGGGCGCCGTCCACAGCGGCCACGGCACCTGGTCGCGTTCGCGCAGCGACTCGCTCGGTGCGTCGGGGGGCGACGGGGACGGGGCAATCGCGTCAGTTGGCGGCAGGCTCGGCACTCCAACGATGAGGTTACGGCGTGGCCGAGGAGTCGTCGCTCAGGCGAGCCGGCCGACGCTCAGGCGAGCCGGCCGACGCTCAGGCGAGCCGGCCGAGGCTCAGGCGAGCTGGCCGAGGCTCAGGCGAGCTGGCCGAGACTGGCGATCGTGGTGACCTCGCGCGGCCCGGCGCCGCCGTCGCGCTTCACCAGGACCGGCGTGATACCGGCATTCCGCGCACCCGCAACATCCTCATCGAGGCTATCGCCGACGTGGACCGCCTCGTGCGCACCGGCCTCGGCAAGGCTGAGGGCCCGGTTGAAAATCTCCGCGGCCGGCTTGCGCGCGCCGATCTCGGCCGAGGTGAGCACGCCGTGGAGCACCGCGGCGAGGCCAAGGCGCTCGAGCACCTCGTGAAGCGACACGTCCCAGTTGCTCACCACCACCAGGCGCAGGCCGAGTTGCTCGAGCGCGGCCAGGGCCGGGGCGGCGTCCGCATAGGCGCTGAAGCGCAGCGACGCGAGCAGGGCGTCGGTGAGCGCGTCGCCGTCCACCGCGGCGAGGGCATCGGAGGGCGGGAGCGCCGCCCGCAGGACCTCGGCGCAGCGGCCGCGCAGCGCGGCCACCGCGGCCAGGTCCCTTCCCTCGTCGAGGTGGGCGCGGTAGTGGGCGATCTCGGCGGCGAGCGCCGCCGCGGCGTCGGCCTCGCTCACCTCGAGGCCGAACCGCTCGCGCAGCTCCACTCGGAGCAGCGGTGCCGGCGGGTCGAGTCGGACGAGTGTGCCGAGCGCGTCGAGCAGCACGGCTCGCACGCCGGCCGCGATCATCCGGCCGGGCTCGACGCGCCGAACAACGGCGCGAAAGCGCCAGAGCCGGCGGGCTTCGAGTTAATAAGCCGGCCGGTCAGCCGGAAGGAGCCGGGCCGGGCGGCCCGAAAAACCCGGGTAGCTACACTCACCGGTCGAGTCTCGGCGCCGAGCCCGCTCACTTCTCGCCGCGGCGCCGCTCCGCCACAGTCCTCGATGAGACGACGCGAACGACAGAAGCGCCGCACGCGCCACCGCGGCCACCCAGTGCGACGGGTGGTGCTGGTCATGGTCGTCCTGGCGATGACGGCGTTGATGCTGGGTGCCGCAGCGGCGGTTGGCTGGGTCGTCGCGGCAGCCAACTCGGCGCCCGACCTAAAGCAGCTGACGCCGCGGACGCCCCACGCGCTCTCGGAGATCTTCGCCTCCGACGGGACACCGCTCGGGTACATCCACTCGGACATCGTGTTCCGCAATGTGCCCGGCAGCCAGATTCCCAACCGCATGAAGCAGGCGACGGTGGCAATCGAGGACCGTCGGTTCTTCCAACACGGCGCGCTCGACTACCAGGGGATTCTTCGCGCCGGGATCCGTGACGTGTTCGGCGGCAGCGCATCGCTGCAGGGCGCCTCGACGCTGACCATGCAGCTTGTCGACAACATGTACATGCCGCCCCAGTACGCCGTCCGGCATGACCTCAAGTACAAGATCGTGCAGGCCAAGCTGGCCGAGCAGCTCGAGAGCAACCACACCAAGAACTGGGTCCTCAACACCTACCTGAACGACGCCCCCTACGGGACCGTCGACGGCGAAACGGCTCGCGGCGCCGGCGCCGCGTCGGAGATCTTCTTCAACAAGCCGGTCGGCAAGCTCAACCTGGCCCAGATGGCGCTGCTCGCCGGGCTGCCGCAGGCCCCATCGGAGTACAACCCGTTCCTCGCTCCGGGTCTGGCCAAGCAGCGCCGCAACGAGGTGCTGCAGGCGATGGTCGCCTCGCACTACATCAGCCAGAGCCTCGCCAACGCGGTCGCGCGCCAGCCGCTTCAGGTCCAGCACAACACCTCCTACAACATCCGCCGCGAGCCGTACGTGTTCGACTATGTCCAGCAGCAGCTGATCGATAAGTACGGGCTCAAGGCTGTGGAGGACGGCGGGCTCAAGGTCTACACGACGATCGACCTGAATCTCCAGCAGGAGGCGCGGAATGCGGTCCTCGCACACGAAGGCGGCGCGGGCAACCCGGCCGCGGCGCTGGCCACCGTCGACCCGTCCAACGGCCACATCGTCGCGATGGCCTCGACCTCGGACTACAGCCAGACCAAGTTCTTCTATCCCACCCAGGGCTCGCGTCAGCCAGGCTCGGCGTTCAAGGTGTTCGCCCTGATGACGTTGATTCACGACTACCACGGCGACCCCGGTCAGACCAACTACGTCTCGCAGTACCTCCCAGCCGGGTGGCTGCCCTCCGAACCAGCGTGGTCGGTCCACACCGCCGAGGAGAGCTACCAGGGCACGATCAATATCACCAAGGCGACGATCGTCTCCGACAACACCGTGTTCGCGCAGCTCGCGGTCGACCTCGGGATGGACAAGTTCGACGCCATGGCGCACGCGATGGGGATCACCTCGCCCCTTCAGGGCAACCCGGCCGAGGTGATCGGCGGTGTCGGCAACGGCGTGACCCCCCTCGAGATGGCCGATGCCTACGCGACCCTGGCAAACGGCGGCTCGCACGTCCCGGCGACGATCCTCGACCACGTCATGTTTCCGAACGGCCGCGTCGACAGCCTTGGCAATCCGCCGCACACACGCGTGTTCTCCGACGGCGAGGCGTACGCCGCGACGAGTGTGCTCGAGGGCGTGATTCAGAGCGGGACAGGGACGGCGGCGGGCTACGGCTGTCCGGCGGCGGGCAAGACCGGCACCGCCGAGAACCTCGCCAACGCGTGGTTCGTCGGGTACACGCCGAAGCTGTCGACCGCGGTCTGGGTCGGCTATCCGGAGGGGAACGTCCCGATGGGCGACGGCTTCGGCGGCACGCTGGCGGCGCCGATCTGGCACGACTTCATGGCGCAGGCCAGCAACGGCTACTGCGGTGACTTCACGCAGCCCAACGACCCGTTCTATGGCGGCCCGTTCACCGGTCCCCATTCCGCCGGCAACGGCCCGGTCTTCCAGAATCCCAACCAGAACTCAAACGGCACGACCACCGGCCCGACCTACACGAGCCCGTACAGCAACCCGACTGTGTACGCCCAGCCGGCGCCGAGCCCCGCGCGGGCGAGCCGCTCCGGGGCTGGGACAAGCACCGGGACAGGGACCACGGCGGGCGGCCACCCCGGCGGCGCCGCCTCGGGTAGCGGCGCCATCCCCGGCGGATGGGCTGCCGGCGGCAGCGCCAATGGCGGCGGGAATAGCGGCGGCACCGGCGGGGCCGGGGTCAAGACGCACTGATTGCGTGCCCTCGCGCTCAGCGCCTCCGGCGGCGGGGCCGACGCGCTCAGCGCCTCCGGTTGCGTGCCCTCGCGCTCAGCGCCTCCGGGGGCGGGGCCGACGCGCTCAGCGCTTGCGGCGGCGGGGCCGATGCGCTCAGCGCCGCGATACCGCAACTCGCCCGCGCCCGCGGCTCGCGCCCGCGGCCGGCGCTCGCGGCCGGCGCTCGCGGCGGCACCGGCCCGAGTGCCGGCAGGAACCGTCTAGGATTAGGGTGGATGCCAAAGGAAGAGAAAGTCGAGCTCGAGGGAGAGGTCGTCGAAGCCCTCCCCAACGCGATGTTCCGAGTCAAGCTCGACAACATGGATCGGACGGTGCTCGGGCACGTGGCCGGCAAGATGCGCCGCTTTCGGATCCGCATCCTCCCCGGCGACCGGGTTCGCGTCGAGCTCTCGCCCTACGACCTCGATCGCGCGCGCATCGTCTACCGGCACCGCTGAGCCGGTCCGGCACCTGACTCCCGACGCCAGGCGCGATGCATGAGCTCGAGCTGATCGCCGCGCTCGAGTCGGCGCTGGGCCCCGCGGGCCCGCGGGTGCTCAGATGGCTGGGAGACGACGCCGCGGTCGTGCGGGCGGGCCGCTACGCGGTCACCTCGCTCGACACGATGGTCGACGGCGTCCACTTCCTGACCAGCCAGCTGTCGGCGCCCGACATCGGCCACCGTGCGCTCGGGGCCGCGCTGTCCGACCTCGCGGCGATGGCGGTTGTCCCGGGGGAGGCGTACATGGCTCTCGGCCTGCCCGCCGGCATCGACGCCGGTTACGTGCTCTCGCTCGTGCGCGGTGCCCACCAGCTCGCCGTCGACGCCGGCGTGACGATCGCCGGCGGCGACATCACCGGGGCCCGCGACCTGACCGTCTCGTTCACGGTCGTGGGATGGGCGGACGAGCCGAGCGAGGTCATCGGGAGGGATGGCGCGCGGCCGGGGGATCTCGTCGGCGTGACCGGGACGATCGGCGCCGCCGGCGCCGGCCTGGCGGTCCTCGACGGACGAGCCGGACAGGGGCTCTCCGACCACCTGCGGCGCGCGCTCGTCGCGCGTTACGCCCGGCCGGTGCCGAGGCTGCGGGAGGCGCTCGCTCTCCGCGCCCGCGGCGCGCGGGCGATGATCGACCTCTCCGACGGCCTCGCCACCGACGCCGGGCACGTGGCGCAGCGAAGCGGCGTCCGGATCGAGCTGACGCTCGCGGCGCTGCCGCTGGCGCAGGGAGTCGCCGAGGTGGCCGCCGAGCTTGGAGTGGAACCGCGGGAGTTCGCGGCGACTGCGGGCGATGATTATGAGATATGTGTGTGCGTCCCCGCGGTGGCCGGCGGGGTGGCCGGCGAGGTGGCCGGCATGGTGGCCGGCACGCCGTCGCCCGCGGTGCCGGACCTCGACGCGGGCGCGACTGGCCTGACCTGGATCGGCTCGGTGGTGGAAGGTAGCCCGGAGGTGACGTTCACCGACTCCGCCGGACCGCTGTCCGGGTACGAGCATAGGTTCTGAGGCCTGGCCGGGCGGTCGCGCCCCGCTGCGCGGAGCCGATCACACGGGCGGTCTTCGCCCCGCTGCGCGGTAGCGGTCAACGGGCGCGGCCCGGCCCCGCTGTGCGGAGCCGGTCACACGGGCGGCTCGGCTCGGCTGCGCTGAGGCGGCTTCGTGAGCCCGCACCGGGCGGCGCGTCGCGACTCCGCTCTGCGCCGTGGCCGCGAGCGCGATGCTTCGGGTCGCTTGATTGGCCGCCCTGCTGCACATTTCGTTCCTCGCGTCGTCGAGCTCAGGCCGCGGGCGCAATAGTTGGCGCTCATCGACAGAGTTTGCGTCCGCGCTCGTCCCGGCGCGGCGTAAGGAACGTTTTGATCGCACCGCGATCCCGATCGAACCGCCGCTCATCACCGAGGGGGTCGCACAGCAGAGAGCCGTCGGCGAGCTGAATCCGCCCCCGGGCCCCCGCTCCCTCGACGGACAACCTCAGCCGAGCGAGCATCCGCTCCCCGGGCACCGACCCACGAGGTACGGACCCGTGCGCAGCCCGCTACGGGGAGCCGGTCACACGGGCAGCCCCGAGGGGCACGAAGCCGGCCAGGCGGGCGAACACGATGATCCTCTGCGCGGCGCTGTAGAGCGGGGTGCAAGCCGACAGGACCAGCCGGTCATAGCCGACGTCGCGGGTGACCCACAGCGCCGTCGGCGCCACGATCCGGTTGTACTGGACGCGGTATGTGAAGTTGCCGTAGGGCATCCGCAGGACGATTCGGTCACCGGGACGGAGTGCATCGATGTGGCGGAACGGAGCCAGGTAGGTGGTCCGGTGCCCCGCGATCGCCACCGTCCGCCCGAGGCCGGGCAGCGCGGTGCCCGGATAATGGCCGGGTCCCTTCTCGAGGCTCGCGGGGTCCGTGCCCTGGACCACGTCGGAGCTGACGCCGATCCGCAGGATCACGATTCGGCCGATGGCGTCACCCGCGCTCAGGCGGCGCGCCTCCCGACGAGCGAGATACGCCGCCCGCCGGCGGTCGCTTCTCACCTCGGCGAGGGCATGGCGCTCGACCGGAGCCAGCGGAACGCTGCGGAAGGTGAGGAACCGCTTGTCGATCCGGCTCTGCTGGACCAGCGCGATCACCGCGGTCACCGGCTCCTGCCAGACCAGCGTGACCGCGGCGTCGGCCAGCAACAGAGCCCCGGAGATGATCAGCACCGAGGCGACGCCGCGGACCAGGCGAGTGATCGTCCGGCGCCGGCGCGTCGCAGTCCGGCCCGTCGCCGGCGGCGGCGCCACCACTGAAGCGCCGGACGGCCTGGGCTCGGTGCGGCTGCTCATCGGTGCAGCACCGATCGGGTGCCGCCGAGCCCGCCGGAACACACGGAGGTGAACGCGTCGCGAACGGTGACCGACACCTCACGGGGGCGCGACCACGTCGACACCTCACCGGGGCGCGACCACGTCGACACCTCACCGGGGCGCGACCACGTCGTCACCTCACCGGGGCCCGACCACGTCGACACCTCACCGGGGGCGACCACCACGATGCTCCCTGCGGAGAGCCCGGCGAGCGTTCCGGTCGCCGTGTGGAGCCGGCGCATCCCATCCACGCTGCCGGCCGCCACGCTCCCGCGGGACACCGTTAATCTGCGCGCGCTCACCGCGAAGGCCGCCAACATCCCCATGCGGTTGATGCGCGGATCGAGCATCGCCGCCGAGAGGTTATCCCCGAGGGGGTAGCGCCCTCGGCCCGGTGTCGACTCAGCGCGATTACTACTCTTCCGCAGGGAGAGGACGGACACCTTGGCAGACCGCTCGGCGCGCATCCTGCTCGTGGACGACGAGCAGCCCATCCAGACCTTGCTTTCGTATCCGTTGCACAAGGACGGTTACGACGTGGTGCAGGCCACCGACGGCCAGCAGGCGCTCGAGCGCTTCGACGAGCAGCAGTTCGACCTCGTCGTCCTCGACCTCATGCTGCCAAAGGTCGACGGGCTCGAGGTCTGCCGGCGCCTGCGCAGCCGCAGCTCGGTGCCGATCATCATGCTGACGGCGAAGTCGGAGGAGATCGACAAGGTGGTCGGGCTCGAGCTCGGCGCCGACGACTACATCACGAAGCCATTCTCTCTGCGCGAGTTCTCGAGCCGGGTCAAGGCGGCGCTCCGGCGAGCCGAGATGAGCCGCCGGGTCGAGACCGCCCCGGACGAGGCCCCGCTCGAGGTGGGCAAGCTCAAGATCGACTTCTCCAAGCGGATCGTCCGCGTCGATGGCCGCGAGGCGCAGCTGACGTTCGTAGAGTTCGAGATCCTGTCGGTGTTGGCGCGTGCGCCCGGCCGCGTGTTCACGCGCGACATGCTGCTCCTCGGGGTGTGGGGCGACTGCGCCTACCGCGACCCGCGCACGATCGACGTGCACATCCGGCATCTGCGCGAGAAGGTCGAGCGCGACCCCAAGGATCCCGAGTATCTCTTCACGGTCCGCGGCGTCGGCTACCGCTTCCGCGACTCAGAGCCCTGAGCGGCGACGGCGAACGAGATGAGGCTCTCCCTCCGCTACCGGCTGGCGCTGCTCTTCTTCGGGATCAACCTCGTCGCGATCGGGGCGCTGTACCTGTACGTGGCACCGGGGCTGCAGACGCGCCTGGTCAACGACACGCTGAGCGAGTTGGCCGCTCATGCCCGCACCGACTCGGGGCCGATCATCCGCACGATCGGCAGTGCCGAGCCGGTCTCGGTGCTGCGGACACGGGTCGACGCCGCAGCGCTCGCCTCGCGAGAGCGGGTGACGGTGCTCGTGGTCAGCTACGCCCTGGGCGCTCCGCAGCTTTCCCCAGAAGCCGATTCGAGCAAGCCGGGGGCCACCCCGCCGCTCCGGTTCCCGATCGCCTATCGCGCGGTGAGCGCAGGCGCACCTCGGACGGGAACCGAGGGAATGCGCGGGGCGACCGTCGCCGAGGCGGCCTCGCCGGTCCGCTACCAGGGCCGGACGGGGTCGGTCATCGTGTACTCGACCTCGGTTTCGGACATCGTGCGGAGCGTCGCCGTCGTCCGCCACGAGATCCTCGTCGCCGGCGGGATCGCCCTGATCCTGGCGCTGCTCGGGGGCTATCTGCTCACGCGCGCGCTGGGCCGGCGGGTGAAGCGTCTCGAGCGCGCGGCCGAACAGGTGGCCGCCGGTGACTTCGAGCATCCGATCCGGATCGACTCCGGCGACGAGCTTGGCCAGCTGGCCGTGGCCTTCAATGAGATGCAGCGCCAGCTCGGCCAGCTCGAATCCGCACGCAAGAACTTCATCGCCACCGCCTCGCACGAGCTGCGCACGCCGATCTTCTCCCTCGGGGGCTTCGTCGAGCTGCTCGAGGAAGAGGATCTCGACCCGGACACGCGCCGGCGGTTCCTCGAGCAGGTCAAGCAGCAGGTGGAGCGGCTGCGTAAGCTCTCCGTCGATCTCCTCGATCTCTCCCGGCTCGAGGCGGGGTCACTCGAGCTGCGGCCGGAGCTGGTCGACCTCGCCGAGTTGACGCGCGCGGTGTCCGGCGAGTTCGAACCGACGCTCGTCCAGCACGACGCGCATCTCGAGCTTCGGCTGGCCGGGCGGAGGATAGAAGCGCTGTGCGACCCCGTGCGGCTGGCCCAGATCATGCGCATCCTGATCGACAACGCGCTCACCCACACTCCGCCCGGAACGCGCATCCTCGTCACCGCCGGCCAGACCGACGGACATGCGCGCCTGGCCGTGCGCGACGACGGAGAGGGCATCGATCCGGTGGCCGTGCCGCGCATCTTCGAGCCGTTCTACACGGCGGATGACGCCCAGGGCTCCGGTCTCGGGCTGGCCATCGCCAGCGAGCTGGCCGAGCGGATGGCGGGCCGTCTGAGCGTGCGCTCGGAGCCCGGCGAGACCACCTTCATGCTCGAGATCCCTGCGTGAGCACATCCGGCCTGCCCGCGCGTGAGCGGCTCGTTCTCGACCTCGGGCTGCACCTGCGCGAGTGCGTCGTGCCCGAGCTGGGCTCGCTGGCCGGGCGCGCGCATGCCGGCGACGCCGCCGGTGGCGACGTCACCTTTGCCGTCGACGAGCTGGCGGAGCACGCACTGAGCGCGTTCCTGGCCGAGCACGCGCGGCGGACGGCCTGGTATTCCGAGGACCGCGGGCTGGTCGCGCCCGCCGACGCCGTCGACGTCCTGGTAGTCGACCCGATCGACGGCACCCGCCCAGCGATGGCCGGGCTCGAGTCGGCCTGCGTCGCGGTGGCGTTGGCCGCGCTCGGCGACGGCGATCCGACGATGGGCGCCGTCGAGGCGGGGTGCGTGGTCGAGATCAAATCAGGTGACTGGTTTCTGGCGCGTCGCGGCGCTGGCGTGCGTGGCACTCGCCCGGTCGCGCTGAGTCGCGCGACGGACGTGGCGCGGATGTTCTGGGGCTACGGCTTTCGAGGACGGCCGGCGCGCGCTACGGTCGAGGTACTGGGCGATCTGATCGACGCCTCTTCGGTCGGCGGCGGGACGTTCGAGCTGGGCTCGCAGGCGTTCGCGATGACGAGGGTCGTCACCGGGCAGCTCGACGCGGTCGTGGAGATCGGCTCCCGGATGGTCGACGAAGTGCCCGGGATGCGCGCCGCGTTCGAGCGCGTGGGCGGCGGCCGGGTGCTCAACAACTCCCCCTACGATCTTGCCGCGCCGTGGCTCTGCCTACGCGAGGCCGGCGGCACGGTCACCGACGGCTGGGGCCGGCCGCTCGACCGCCATCACCTGCTGGGCTCCGGCCATGAGTTCCAGATGTCCTCGATCTCGGCCGGCACTCCGGCGCTGCACGCCAAACTGGTCCGGGCGGTCGACGAGGGCATCGCCCGGCTTCGCGGCGCAAGCGCGTGAGCGCTCGCTCCACGGAGCATCCGGACGGCGCCTGCCCGCTGCGATCGAGCGAGCCGGCGCTCGGACACAACCCAGCGAGCGGGCGCCCTGACACAACCCAGGGAAGCGGCGCCCGGGCACAGCCGAGCGAAGCGGCGCCCGGGCGCGGCCGAGCGAGCGGGCACGGTATCGTCCGGCGCCGCTGACGCCATGCTCCAGCCCGTCTCCGTCGCCCACAAGCAGCTGAACGATTACGCCAGCATCGTCGGGCGCCAGCTCGTCGATGAGATCCGGCAGCGCGCCGAGCGACTGCAGGGCAAGCGGGTCCTACACGTGTCCGCCACGGCGTTCGGGGGAGGCGTGTCGGAGATCCTCAACACGCTCGTGCCGCTGATGGTCGATGTCGGCCTCGAGTGCGAGTGGCAGATCATCTACGGCCGCGAGGAGTTCTTCAACGCCACCAAGCTGATGCACAACGCGCTCCAGGGCAGCCCGCAGGAGCTCACCGACGAGCAGTGGGCGACGTGGTCTCGCTACAACGAGATCAACGCTCGCGAGCTCACCGAGGGCTGGGACGTCTGCATCGTGCACGATCCGCAACCGGCCGCGCTGGCCTCGCTCGTCGGAGAGAAGGCCCGCGAGTGGGTTTGGCGCTGCCACATCGACCTCTCCGAGCCGAACGAGGCCACGCTCAGCCGCCTGCTGCCGTATCTGGAGCCCTACCCCGCGGCTGTGTTCCACATGCCCGACTACGTTCCGGCCGGGATGAACGGCCGCGCGCACATCGTCCCCCCCGCGATCGATCCGCTGGCGCCCAAGAACATGGCCTTCTCACCCGAGGACGCGGTGTACATCTGCGACCAGTTCGGGATCGACGTCGACCGGCCGTTGCTCTGCCAGGTCTCCCGCTTCGACCCGTGGAAGGACCCGCTCGGGGTGATCGACGCCTACCGGATCGTCAAGCAGCAGATGCCCGAGATCCAGCTGGCGCTCGTCGGCTCGATGGCCACCGACGACCCCGAGGGCTGGGACTACTTCAACGCGACGGTGGCGCACGCCGACGGCGACCCCGACATCCACATCCTTAACAACCTCAACAACGTCGGCGCCATCGAGGTCAACGCGTTTCAGTCACACTGCGACGTCGTGCTCCAGAAATCCATGCGGGAGGGCTTCGGGCTGACGGTCACCGAGGCGCTGTGGAAGGCCCGCCCGTTCGTCGGCGGAGCGGTCGGGGGGATCCCCCTTCAGGTGAGCGACGGAGAGACCGGCTTCCTGGTCTCGACCGTCGAGGAGTGCGCCGGGCGCTCGCTCGAGATCCTCAAGGACCCGGGGCTGGGCAAGCGCCTGGGGCGAGCCGGCAAGGAGGCCGCGCGCCGGCGGTTCCTGACGCCGCGGCTGCTTCGTGACTGGCTCGAGCTCTTCGAGGAGCTCGAGGTCTGATGGCCGAGGGACCGCTCTACCTCGTCTCCAACCGCGGCCCGGTCACGTTCGGTCCGAACGGAGAGATCCGGCGCGGGACCGGCGGCCTGGTCACCGCGCTGATCGGCCTGGCCTCCTACCGTGACGTCACCTGGGTCGCCTCGGCGATGACCGACGAGGACGTCGAGCACGCGGAGCGCAACCAGGGCCGGCCGTTTGCGGTCGAGGCCCCGGAGGGTGGCGAGTACCGGGTGAAGCTGGTCGCCTCCGACAGCGACGCCTACGACCGCTTCTACAACATCATGGCCAACCCGATGCTGTGGTTCATCCAGCACTACCTGTGGGACCTCTCGAACGCGCCCGACATCCGCCGCAACGAGACCGAGGCGTTCGAGTTCGGCTACAACGCGGTCAACGAGGACCTGGCCCGCGCGGTGCTCGACGAGCTCGAGGACGTCGAGAACCCGGTCGTGATGGTCCACGACTATCACCTCTACACGCTGCCGGCCCTGATCCGCCACGCCCGCCCGGACGCCTTCCTGCACCACTTCGTCCACATCCCCTGGAGCCAGCCCGACTCCTGGCGCGTGTTGCCGTCGATGATGCGCCGCGAGATCTATAGCGGGATCCTCGCCAACGACATCATCGGCTTCCACACCCGCTCCTACCGGCGCAACTTCCTGCAGTGCTGCCGTGACCTGATGGACCTCGACGTCGACATGGAGCGCGGCGTCGTCCATTTCGAGGACCGCGAGGTATGGGTCCGCGCGTACCCCCTCCCGATCGACGCCAGCGCGATTCAGGCCGTGGCCCGCCGCGAGCGGGTGCGACGGTTCGAGGAGGAGCTGCTGGGGCGCCGGCGCGACCATCTGATCCTCCGCGTCGATCGGGCCGACCTCTCGAAGAACGTGTTGCGGGGGTTCAGCGCGTTCGATGTGTTCCTCGAGCAGCACCCCGAGTTCCGAGAACGGGTGACGTTCATCGCCCAGCTGATGCCCTCGCGGACCGACGTCCCGGAGTACGCGGAGTACCTCGAGCGGATCGAGGCGGTCGTCGCGGTCGTCAACCATCGTCACGGCTCGCCCGACTGGATGCCGATCCAGCTGAAGCTCCGCGACGATCTCGAAGAGGCGGTGGCCGCCTACAAGCACTACGACGTGCTGATGGTCAACGCGATGTTCGACGGGATGAACCTGGTCGCCAAGGAGGGTCCGATGGTCAACGAGCGGGGCGGCGCCTCGATCCTGTCCGAGAACACCGGGGCCCATGAGGAGCTGGGCGAGTACGCCCTGTCGGTCAACCCCTTCGACATCCAGGAGCTGGCGGATTCGATCCACGCCGCGCTGACCATGGACGACGAGGAGCGCCACCGCCGCCACGAGGGGCTGAAGTCGATCATCACCGCCCGTAATCCCGGCGACTGGGTGGACGACCAGCTCGCGGATATCCGCCGCAAGGGGGGCGTCGAGTAGGGGATGAGGGCGCCCTCACGGGCGCCCCGGGGCGTGGCGGCCGCGTTCGCGACGGTCCGGGAAGGGCTCGGTCAGTCGTGCAGCGTCCGGCCCGCGGCCAGCAGCTCGATGTAGCGCTCGATCCTCCTCGCCCGCGCCTCCGGACGCGTAACGTGGTGAAGCCGGTAGAGGAATGCGTAGCGGCGGGCGCCAGTCAGGGTCGCGAAGAACGCTTTCGCGCCAGGATGCGCGTCGAGCGCGCGCTCGAGGTCCTCGGGGACGCTCGCCTGGCTCTGCGGCTCGTAGGCGGCCTCCCAGCGGCCGTCGCGCTCCGCGGCCTGGATCTGCGCGAGACCGGCCGGGGTCATCCGGTCCTCCGCCAGCAGCCGTTCGGCGGTTCGCCGGTTGACCTGGGACCACCGGCTCCGCGGACCCCGCGGCGTGAACCGCTGCAGCCAATGGGCAGCGTCGTGGCCCGCCTTCTGCCCGTCGATCCAGCCGTAGCGGATCGCGTCCTCGAGCGCTTCCGCGTAGCTCACCGTGACCGCCCCGGAGCCCCGCTTGGCCAGCTTCAGCCAGGCTCCCGGCGCCGAGCCGTGGTTGCCCGCGAGCCAGCTGTCCCATGCCGCGCGGTCCGGGAACTCGAGGATCGGTAGCTCTGGTGCTGTCGGCATTGCGGTCGCGGGGCGTCCTGGGACCGTTGCTATAGTCGGCCGCCGTCCCGGTAAGGACGCTCAAACTATGGCGAAATCAGCCCCCCTGTACGACCTGACGCTGCTCCTCTCGACGAGCGCTGAAGACGACGCGCGAGCGAAGATCCTCGCCGATGTCGAGTCGGCGATCTCCAGCGGTGGAGGCGCGATCGCGCGCAACGACGACTGGGGCACTCGTCCGATGACCTACCGGATCAGCCACCAGCGTGATGCGGAGTACCACCTGCTGCAGTTCACCGGGCCGCCGTCGCTGCTCGAGACCCTCTCGCACAGCCTCCGGATCGCCGACGGCGTCCTGCGCTTCCGGATCATAAAGGTCATCCCCGGGACGCCGCCGGCGCCTGACTCGGCCCCGCCGGTGATCGCGCCGGTGGCCGCCGGCCCATCCGAGTCCTAGTCCGAAGCTGCCCTCGCGCGCCGGCGCGACGCTCCAGCGCCCCGGCCGCGAGTCGCCGGCGTCCATCCACGCGGCGGTCGAGTCCGACCAGCTTCAAGGCAACATGACCGGGCGCCAATTCCGCCGGCTCGCCACCTGTAACGCCTCTGTGTCGCCGTCCGACGTCTCGGCTTCGACCCACCAACGTTTCCGTCCATATTGCGGTTCAGGCGGGCGTTCGCGCCGACCTCGGTCCTAGACTCGGCGACAGGCTTTCAATCGATCTCCGGAAAGGAGCCTCGAGCATGAACATCAACCGCGTCGTGCTGACCGGGAACCTGACGCGGGATCCCGAACTGCGCTCGACCGGCAACGGGCTATCGGTCTGCAAGCTGGGGATCGCGTGCAACACCCGGCGCAAGAACAGCGCCAGCGGCCAGTGGGAAGAGAAGCCCAATTACTTCCGGGTGACGGTCTTCGGCGCCCAGGGGGAGAACTGCGCCCAGTACCTGAAGAAGGGACGGCCGGTCGCGATCGACGGCCGCCTGGAGTGGAGCCAGTGGGAAGTCGAGGGGCAAAAGCGCGAGTCGATCGATATCATTGCTGATTCCGTGCAGTTCCTCGGCGGCCGCGATGATGCCGGCAACGGGAATGGCTTCTCCAGCAACGTACGCGCTTCGGAGGGCGACATTCCGATCGATACCGGTGATTTCGAAGCCTCGCCCGTGGGCGCCGGCGTCGCCGACGACGACATCCCGTTCTGAGGCGTCGAACTCGTCCGCAAGTAACTCGAGTCAGGTGATGCAGGTTGGCTAAGCAACGTAGAAGGCCGGTTCGCCGGCGCGACAGAAAAGGGGGTCCGACTTCCGGACGCCGGAAGCCGTGTCCCTATTGCCGCGACAAGGTGGAGCAGGTCGACTACAAGGACATCTCGTCGCTGCGCCGATTCATTTCCGAGCGCGGGAAGATCCGCTCGCGCCGGATCACCGGAGCGTGTCGTCGCCATCAGAATCAGGTCGCCCGCGCGGTCAAACGCGCGCGCGAGCTCGCCCTGCTGCCGTACGTCGCCGAGGGCGGCGGCGGCCGCGGATCGGACCGGTAGCCGGCCATGGCGCAGGCGATTCTGCTCCAGGACGTCGAGGCGCTGGGCGAGCGCGGTGCGGTCGTCGACGTCTCGGCGGGCTATCTGCGGAACTACCTGCTGCCCCGCAAGCTCGCGGAGCCGGCGACCGCCGGCTCGATCCAGGCGGCCCGCCGACGTCGTGAGGCCGCCGAGCGCGCGGAGCTCGAGGCCGCCGACCGGGCCAGGGAGGGCGCGGCGCTGCTCGGGCGCACGGTGCTGACGATCCCGCAGCAGGCCGGCGACGACGGCCGCCTGTTCGGATCTGTGACGACGCAGGACATCGCCGATGCGATCCGCGACGCCCGCGGCATCAAGGTCGATCGCCGCAAGATCTACCTCGACGAGCCGATCCGCCACACCGGCACCTACATGGTCGTCGTCGAGGTGACCGACGAGGTCACGGCCACCGTGAAGACGATGGTGGTGGCGAGCTAGGCCGCGGGGCCGACGCCGCCACCCCGCTCATCA
>Ga0213874_10000030_pt1 | contig 18729 bp, 20 predicted proteins | sample BarmaccomBMRX_R7_FD_160098 | JGI IMG/M metagenome (GOLD analysis project Ga0213874, IMG submission 160098) | Root-associated microbial communities from Barbacenia macrantha in rupestrian grasslands, the National Park of Serra do Cipo, Brazil - RX_R7 | ecosystem: Host-associated > Plants > Roots...
ATGTTGTTTGTTCTACTTGCTTGCCTGGCCTTAGTACACAACCGGCATGCGCTGGCATTTGTGCTGTTGGTTGCTGCTATGCTGGTAAAGTATGCCATGTTGCCAATCATTCCACTCTTTTTCCTCTACGCCTTGGTGCATCAGCCCACACACAAACAACGTCTGATCTACGTGGGCTGGGTAGTGCTCTGGTCGGCAGTCCTCGTGCTAATTGTGTATGGGCCTTTCTGGCAAGGAAGCAAAACGCTAGACTCGTTGCTGTTCCAGGACACGCGCTACATGTCCTCGCTCAGTACGATGTTGACAGATATTTCTTCTGGGAGCGTGACCGCAGATCAAGCGAAACTCATTGGGCGCACTTTGTTCGCAGTGATCTACGTTTATGCCCTCTGGCTTGCCACACGTGACCAAACACGATTGTTCAAGGCATGTTTTCTCGTCATGTTCTTTGTGCTTGCCCTGGTGGTGACAAACGTTGAAATCTGGTATGCAATTTGGCCTGCTCTGTTCGCGCTTCTCTATCCACGCACGACCACCCACATCGCAATGATCATCTTTCTCTATAGCGCAGAACTCTCCGTCACCCTGTATTACTACCTCTGGTTCTGGCTCGGCCTAACAACTCCTTACCTGGCACTGGTCAATGATCTAGCTTACCTGATGGTATTTGGACCAGCTTTACTGCTGCTCTGTGGTTTTGCTGTGCAGAGGGGGTTTTCTACATCTGTATAGCGTTCAATAGCTACACGTGCCTGCTCGCCATAGTCCCCAGCCGCTTCTTGCGCGAGATGTATGCAGCTTTGAGCATGAGGGAATGGCTTTGCCTGAAAGAAAATAGTCGCATGATATAGGATGGTTTTTCTTGATCTGGCCGTTGCAGAAACATATAATCACATGATAAACTGTTCATATGAGAGTAGTTACTCCAATGGTGAGTCTATAAGATACATGTGCAAAACAGAATCCTTGCCATATCCCTGTGCAAGTTCAGCTTGAAAAGCTTTTGTTGAAACGGTAGACATTTCTCTCGAGACGGCTTGCTACATGAGTAGAGTAGCACACTACCAGTTGAAGAAAAAAGTGTGTATGCAGCCTATTGAGTCAGTTAAGATTTTCATCAGTTACGCGCATGCAGACCAGAAACTGCGTAAGAAACTACAAGATCACCTGAGTCCGCTAACGCACTCAGGGATGATCACCATTTGGCAAGATCAAGAGATACTAGCAGGCGCGAACTGGGATGACCATATCCGGAGCCGCCTCAAAGAAGCAGATGTGGTCTTACTCCTGGTTAGCCCTTGTTTCATGGCCTCGGATTATTGCTGGGACAGTGAGGTACAAAAGGCCCTCGAAGGGCACAAAGCAGGAACAGTGCAGGTGATCCCTATTATTCTCAAGCCCGTACATTGGAAAGATACCCCGCTAGGGCAACTTCAGGCCCTTCCCACAGGCGGCAAACCTGTTACAAAATGGAGTAACTCAGATGCAGCATTTGAAGACGTGGTGCGAGGCATCCGAGAAGTTGTGGCGAAGTTACAAACCATATGGCGAAATGGCCCTGAGGACAAGTGGGATGCGCATGAGGGCAATAAATTGAGCGGTATGCAGAAGAGAAAAGGGCAAATTCCCAATATCCACTTAAGCGCTGATTCCAGGTGTATCATTGGTGTAGATATTGACCGTTCTCACCTTACGCTCCTTCTTACAGATTCTGCAGCTAACATTATCAAAGAGGAGTCGCTTCATTCATTCGACACAAGTGCTGGTGCGAGGGTATGCCTCACACGTGTGGCTGATGAGCTACAGGCATTTTTGGAAAACAGCGGTGCGACATGGGAACAGGTAGCCGGAATCGGACTGGCCACACCTGGCCCTCTGACCCCTGATTTACGGATGGTGCTTTCACCATCACAGAAGGCACTTTCAGCTTCACAAATGCCTGGCTGGGAACGCATAGACATCCGAGAATACTTGGAACACAGACTGAAAAAGAAGATACCAATCTACCTGGATAATGACGCAAATATGGGAGCCCTCGGCGAGAGTCGTTATGGTGCGGGACGCGATATTGCGAATTTAGTGTATGTCAAGGTCGGGATGGGCATTGGGGCAGGCCTCATACTCAACGGACAACTCTACCATGGTACAGGTAGCGCTGGTGAATTGGGGCATTTGGTAGTTGAAGAAAAGGGCGAAGTTTGTAATTGTGGTAACCAAGGCTGTCTAGAAACGGTGGCCGCAGAACCTGCTATTGTGAAAGATGCATGCGAAGGCCTCTCACTTCGTGCCTCCTTCCCTGGTTCTACTCAGATTCCCGCACTGGCCGGACGTATCGACAAAGTAAATATTGCAGAAGTGATCGAGGCAGCTAACAATAGTGATAAGGCCAGCCAAGCAGCTCTTAAACGTGCAGGAGCATGGATAGGTAGAGCACTTGGAGCAGTAATAAACTTAATCAGCCCAGCAATGATTTTGGTCGATGGAGATGTTATTCGGAAGACCGATTTCCTCTTTGACGCCCTCAAGGATTCTGCACAAGAATCTAGCCTCCTTGCTGCTTGGGTCGGTGGCGTGAAGATTACAACCTGTAAGCTGGAAAAGCCAGTTGCCATTGGTGCGGTCGCTAATGTCATCAAATCCATCTCTAATAGCTATCCAAGGAAACGAAAAAGGTAGAAACAAGAAGGGGGAAGCTGAATGAGTGAGATAACTAATTTACACGATTTACCATTGGTAGTGGGTGTAGATATAGGTGGCACGCAGGTGCGTGTGGCAGTATTGCAGGGTGCCACACTACTTTCACGGGTAGACTTGCTGACAGGAGAGAATGCTATTCCTGAACGTCTTATATCATGCATCTACAATGCTGTACGAAAGGCACTTGATGAGGCGAGCACTAGACTGGATCAGATCATCGGCATTGGTATCGGCTCTCCAGGACCACTCGATAGCCATACAGGCATAGTCTTTGACCCACCCAATATGCCTGGGTGGCATAATGTTCCATTGCGTGACATCTTCAAGGAGCACTACGACCTCCCTGTTTTTGTTGAGAACGATACTAATGCAGCAGCTTTAGGGGAGTATCTATTCGGCGCAGGGCGTGGATCTAGGAGCATGGTCTATCTCACAATCAGTACTGGTATCGGGGGAGGAGTGATTATTAACGGGAAGATTTTAGGCGGTATAAGCGGCACAGCCGCAGAATTAGGCCATATAACAATTGACCGACATGGCGATCGCTGTAATTGTGGCAATATTGGTTGTCTGGAAAGTATCGCTTCTGGTACAGCGATTGCTCGACGTGCCAATGAAGCTATGGCAGGGGATATCGACTTTCGAAATTGGATGAGTGAGAGGCTGCCTCATAATATTGCTGTATCAGAGCTAGCAACATTACCTGTCAACAAAGATGAGTCTGGACAAAAAAATCTTGTTGATGCCCGGCTTGTAGCCGAGGCAGCGGCGAAAGGGGTACCGTTAGCCTGTGAAATCATCCACGATGCGGCAGAGGCAATAGGCATTGGTCTTACCAACATTATTCATATCTTTAACCCAGAGTTGATCATCCTAGGGGGTGGTGTTACTCAGATAGGACCCCTACTTATAGAACCCGCTTTGCACATTGTCCAAGAACGTGCAATGAAAGTGCCACGCGATGCGGTGCGAATCGTACAAGCGCAACTAGGTACAGATGCAGGGCTTGTTGGTGCTGGTGCATTGATTTATAGCAACATAAGTTGAGATAGAGTTACATAAGCTGCAAGCATTACAGCCATAAGGTACAAGAAGCCGATGGAGCAAGCTATGGCAATCGAAGTCCATGTAAAAACTGTGGTTTTGCCTGGGGGCAGAATCGAAATCAGCACTCCTGTACTCATCGCGGGACAAGAGGCAACAGTTATGGTCACAGTCGAGGATAGTGAGCCGGATCAGCAGCGCCACGTCATTGATATTCTAGCAGCCCTGCCTGGTCATCAACTCTTTCAGAACGCTGAAGAAGCGGATGCCTATCTGCGTGAGGAGCGCGATTCATGGGAGCGCTAGCCTTGTCTCGTCTATATCACGGCATAAGGAATATCTGATGAAAACATCTGCTCGCCTCTTTTCCCGTTCTTCAGGCGGCGTGAAGATTCCTAGCTTGCTCGCGCTCGTGGCCATCTTGTTGGCAGTTTGGCTGATCGTCGAGTCACCCCTCTTCCATCGGACTGCGCCGCCAGGGATACATTTGACGGATCTGCACTCAGTCGGCCAGTTCCAGACCCTGTTCAATGAGGACATGGGGACCCCACGCCTAGTCCTCGTTCTCTCCCCTACCTGACCGACCTGCCATGCTGGTGCCAGTTGGGTACGAACAAACATCTTAGCAAAATACCCGAGCGCCAGACTGCACGTCTATGCTATCTGGACCGTCAAACTCACCTTTGATGCACGGGATCAGTGGGACGCCGGAGGACTTTCTGATCCTCGTGTGGTTCACCTATGGGACCCACAGGATATCATAGGAAATTGGCTTGTGGCACATCTGCCGGACAATCAGGCGGGCGACTGGGATGCCTACTGGTTGTTTGGTCCCACAGTCACTTGGGCGAACCAGCCACCTCCTCTGATCAGTTCGGGCAGTTCGGTCATTGGGGAGAAGGATGCGCTGGCACAGAGCATCACTCCCTTGGTTAAGGGATAGTATCTAGTGCTGCTCGCGCAGCGAGAGACGCAGGAGAGAAATAGGAAGAATGTCTTTTTCGCCTCTCGGTGTACTGGTGGCCTTTGCAGCAGGGTTGCTGTCCTTTCTTTCCCCGTGCGTCTTGCCGCTGGTCCCTGGCTACCTGTCCTACCTGGCGGGAACGAGTCTCTTTGAGGCTCAAAGCCAGCCCACGGTGCGCTTTCGGGTGACTGCCCATGCCCTCTGCTTCGTGCTGGGCTTTGTGCTGCTTTTCACGCTATTGGGAGCAGCAGCTTCCCTTGTGGGCCTCGCCTTGCGCATCTATCAGCAGTGGCTGGCGCGCCTCGCTGGGCTGCTACTCATTCTCTTTGGGATCGCCCTGACGGGACTCTTGCCGATCCCATGGCTATCCAGGGACTACCGCGTCCAAGTCCAGCCAGGCCGCTCTGTCTGGTGGCGCTCAGGACTCATCGGCATGGCCTTTGGGGCAGGCTGGTCAGCCTGTACTGGCCCCATTCTCGGTGCAGCCTTGGTCCTGATCGCCGTCAGAGCACAACTTTTGCAAGGGGTGATCTTGCTACTGGCCTATGCATTGGGCCTGGGGGTACCGTTTCTGTTGGTCGGTCTCCTGTTGGATCGTGCAAGTACACTTTTGCAGCCAATCCGCCGCTACACGCGTTCCCTCTCATTCCTTGGGGGCGTGACCTTGATCCTGATGGGTATGCTCCTGCTCACGGGACGGTTGGATCAACTCGCAAACCTGCTCTTCCCGTTTTCCTTCTCCCTGGGGAACTTCTCCACTCTTCCTTTTCCCTGGATTTTTTGGCTGGGACCAAAAGCCTGCAAAGAGACGAGCTGTATACCTACTGTTTTACCCTCACTTTAGATGATGGAAGCGAGCATGATCCCACAGCAACCTTCGACTCACTTTTTACGGGAATGCTCCACCTTTCAAAAAAAGATTTGCTTGGTTGGTAAAGAGTTGAGAATATCTGCTGTTGTACCCCCATTTTTCGCCATATGTGGTACAGTTTATGCATAGGAGAATTGCATTCTATGCAGCATCAGGACCACGTTCATCTTATTCGTAATGGCATCGCCGCTCCTGGGGGCACTTGGGCTGACCTTGGCTCGGGTAGCGGCGCTTTTACGCTGGCCCTGGCCAATCTGCTTGGTCCAACTGCGCACATCTATTCGGTGGATCAAGACTCCCGTGCGCTTCAGGAACAGGCTAGGGCTATGCGTACGCATTTTCCCGCCGCCGCCGTCGACTACCTGACCGCCGATTTCACAGGTAAGCTAGACCTACCACCACTGGATGGTATTCTTATGGCTAACGCGCTGCATTTTGTGCGCCACAAGGGAGTGCTACTGGATCAACTCCGCTCGTATCTTCGTCCTAGTGGTCGCTTGCTGCTCGTTGAATACAACGTTGACCACGGCAACCCCTGGGTACCCTATCCATTGGCATACTCAACCTGGGCAAAACTCTCGCAGCGGCACGGCTTTAGCCAGACGCGCCTGCTCGCTACGGTACCCAGTCGCTTCTTGCGCGAGATGTATGCAGCTTTGAGCATAAAGGAATAACCATTCCTAATGTGATTGACTGCATTTCCGATGTTGCTTCATGGTTTTGGAATAGGAGAGTAGCTACACAGGTCAATTGCAGGTAACATCTCATCACAGAGATCGGAGAATAAAACGTGGGAAAAGTCTCTACAGGATTCTCAATGTCATTGGATGGTTTTGTCGCTGGACCCAACGATGACGTCCAACATGTCTTTGCATGGATGACGAGAGGCGACACGGAGTATACACTCACCACAGGCGATAGGGAGATAGAACTCAAGATCTCAGCGGAGAGCGCCGAGATGTTTGATGACGCCATCAACGCGATAGGGGCATTAGTGGCGGGGCGAAGGCTGTTTGACATCGCCGGTGCGTGGGGTGGCAAACACCCCCTGAACGTACCGATTTTTGTCGTGACCCACAGAGTCCCCCAGGAATGGGTGTATGAAGGGTCGGCGTTCACGTTCGTCACCGACGGCGTCCAAAGCGCCATTGAACAAGCCCAAGCGGTCGCAGAGGACAAAAAGGTGGCTGTAGCCTCCACGACCATTGTGCAGCAGTGCCTCAACGCTGGACTGCTTGACGAAATCCATATCGACCTGGTACCCGTCCTACTTGGTGACGGCGTCCGCTTGTTCGAGCACCTCAAGACAACACCTATTGAACTAGAAAGCCCGCTTGTGGTAGTCGGCAAAGGGGTCACCCATCTCACGTATCGCATTGTCAAGTAACAAACGACTTGCTTGTTTTTCTATGCTCTTTAGGACGAAGCTAACTGCACGACTTGCAGTTCCTGCAGGTTGGAGACGAAGCGGCCCATCTTTTGATCGCCTGGGACGATGATGCGTGCGAAGCCAAGGCTTGCGGGCAAGGGTTGCCCATTGGCGGCGAAGGCAATCAACACCTGGACGTTGCCAAAGTTGGGTTGTATCTCGCCGTCGGCAATCAGGCAGCTATAGCCGTCACTGCCAATGGCAAGAATGCCTATGCGCAGGAACGCGTTCTTCTTGGAGGCGAGCTGCAGCCCAGCTTGTTGCAAAAGATCGTTGAGTAGCACTCCCGTGTAGGTCGTTCCCGCCACGGTGACTTGTGTGTTCTTCAACGCTTGTAGGGCTGCAAGGTCATAGGTTCTAGCCGTCTTGACCTGTCCGGTGAGCGAGAACTTTTGTGTTGGCTGGCCTTGCACGAGCGGTGGAGGCGTCGCGGGATCGCTCACGATGACGGAAGCGACGTTGGAGACATAGCGGCCCGCTAACACATCGCCTGGCACGATCAGCCGTACAAAGCCGTCCTTTTGTGGCAGCGGCTTTCCATCTTCCTGATAGGCCAGCAGCACTCGCTTATTGGCAAAGGTGGGATCAACCTCAGCCCAGGCGACCCCGACAGTATAGCCATCGGTGCCCGCGACCACAATCGCCTTACGTAGCACATCGTTCTTGCGGTTACTTTGTGTGATCACGCCCGCTTTCTGTAGGACGACGGAGAGCAAAGCGCCGCCAAAGGTGTGCATACCAATCGGCTTCACATTGACGGAAACCGTGATCAGGGGCAATGCCTGCAGATCAGCGAGTTTCAGCGTGCCAGGGTGCTGTACCAGCCCGCCAAGTTGTAGCGAGGTAGATGGTACACCAAAGGAAGTAGGGGCTGTAGCGGTGGGCATCGTCGGAGTTGTCGTAGTCGTGCTCGCACAGCCAGTGCCGAGCAGGCAAAGGAGAAGGAGAGGGAAAAATAAGTGTAGTGGGGCTTTCAATGGACATCTCCTAACGTTAGTTAATAGAAAGACGCATAATTTTTCTATGAGTACTTATAAGATGAGTATAGAGAGAAAAGTGAAAGTTTGTCAAGGCTCATCCTCTCCTGCGAAGATGGAAGTGATTTCCTACATCCATTTAGGATACAACAGGTCCTCCAGATGTGCTCGCGATCTGCCGCGAGGGACAGCGAGAGGAAAAGCTCCTCCTCTCTTTCAAGACTCTCTGTCTTCACCTCGCTCTATCAGCCCTGTGAGAAGAGCCCATCGTATCCTATCACAAAAAACCTATCGACTGACCGATTGTGCCTTACGCTTCCTGTACTGGGCCCTGTAGTAGCCCGATGATATTGCCATCCACGTCTTTGACTGATGCAATCAGCCCTCCCCCACCGACATCTTTGACCTCTTGGAGTGTTTGTGCGCCAGCATCTACCAGCGCCTGCAAGCTCTTATGGATGTCGCTTACATGAAAGTAGCCTGTCATTCCCTCTTTATGACCATGAGGATCTAGCCCTATTTGCTGTTCTCCAACCCGAAAACCAACATAATGTGCCCCATCCACATACGGCTCGGTACCTAAGAGTGCCCTGTAAAGCTGCTTGGCCCGGTTTATGTCTGTGACGGGGTAGATAATGGTCTTCATCCCTTGATTCATGAAAAACTCCTTTTGTTGACTAATTTCAGTGACCTTCTTACCGACCTTGTCTTTTTGGCTGGAGAACACCTTTGAACTAAGATGCTCTCGCGCCGCCGTTTGACCGAGACATTCCTCTACCTAGTGTATCAACAGGAATCGGTCTGCCTGCTACATCGGTAGCCAGGAAGCGTTCACATGCACACCAGGTGGCTGGTCCGGTGCTTAAAAGACCTGATGTCTCGCATGGTACACGGAAAATCGCGCTAGTGTTTTTACCCGTCGAAGCGGCTTAAGAAAGCGAGACATGATAAACCACCGCCAGATTCTTTACTCATCCCTATTCTACTACACACTTCTATCCATCTCAACATAATGACTGTCTACCTAGATGCCAACACTTTCATCCACAGCATCAAGCGGATTGATCCCTATCAAGCAATTTTTGATACTCTTTGGTAGCCATCAACACTAGATACCTTATGGATGGTAAAAACTATTATACAAGAAATTGCATTTTAAAGTTTTTGTTTGACATTTTAACCATTCTTGTTATATTATTCAGTTCCAATCGTTTTATCAGAAGATAACCGATTAGGGTCGCCGCGCTACTTTGTCATTTTCTATTGACCAATTTCAGCCATAAGAACAGATGCAGGAGGACATATATGCGAAATGACGATCAGATGAAATATCCAGGAGAAGAGCGTTATTACGACCAAGGCCAGCAGACTCCTAACTCCCAGTGGCAACCAACTGCTACTCCCCAGAACTTTGTAACAGGACAGGGAGACAAGTTTCGTGAGTCACAACCACGGCAGCAAAATGTCTGGAGAATTGCAGCTCTATTTCTGTTAATGACGACTGTTATCTTCTTGGCAACAACAGTACTAGCCTACAATCATATAATCAATCCCACGCCAACATCAACCGTAAGACAAGCAGCCCAACAAACACTAACGAGTGGTTCTACGTTGTCGTCAACGCCAACGAGTTCTTCTGCCCTATCGGTAACGCCTACTACTCAACCTTCAGCACTAGTAGCAGATGGTGTGATTACGAAAAATCTAACACTTACCTGTCAATGTGATGACCCTATCCGTGTGACAATCAATACCATTCAAATTGATAATGCTAACGGACGTATGATTTGGGATACTTCCTTGAAAGATATAACCAGTAATAGCCTGGGTTACCAGATTAGTGAGGATCTACAAGCCAACACCCAGCAAACACAGGCCCATGCAACATTCTCTCAGGGAAGCGGTACTCTCGTAAGTAATACTCCATATGACATACAGGGGATATTTGCGTTTGTACCTTCCCATAATGTTATGTATACGCTCACTGTCGTAGTCTATACCAATAGCCTGGGGTTAACAATGAAATTTGATCCAGTCACAATAACCTTCTAGACGAATAAGAGATACTAGCATTTTTTCAAATAGTCTGCTTGAGACACCTGCACAGTCCGTCTAGGCTCATATTGATGAATTGATCGGCTCTTCAGCCCCTTTCTCTGATGAGATTGAACGGTATTGCTATCAAAGGAAACATAAGAGTCATACATGGATAAAAAAGCAGAAGGCGAGAGGGAAAACTTGCCCAACCAGGAAGCTTTAGAACAATTAGAACAACTTGTGCAAAAATTTAAGTTGCTCCGAAGCCAAATGGTTAACTCTGTGTATCTAAAAGGAGACAAAGGATTTACTATAAGAAGTGCTGAAAATCAGTACGGAAAGCTATATGCAGATACAATAGTGCTCTTAACACGCTACCTCCCTGAGTGTGTTAAGAACGATGCTGAAGGATTTGTAGCAATAGTCCAAAGAGAAGTGACTGCAGAGTTGCATCAAAAAGGCAATCTTAGTGTTGATATTGCTAGGTTTATTCTTTCTCCACTAGCAAAGCTTGAGAAACTAGCAGCACAGATAGATGCATGTACATCCACTCTAGAGTTATATAAGCAAAAATATTTTACCAAAAAGTCATATGATGAATCGCAACTTGGTATTAGGAGGGATGAAATGAAATTGACAGGCTCACAGTATCAGCAACTGACCGATGCTCTCCTTGATGCTTTCCCCACTCCTGCAAAGCTAGCAGAGATGGTGCAGTTCAGAATCGAGAAAAACCTTCACGCCATCGCGACTGGTGATGATCTGAGGGAGGTCATCGTCAAACTGATAGGAACAGCACAGGCCCAGGGTTGGATAACCCGTCTCATTGTTGCTGCTCGTGAGTCCAATCCTGGTAATCCTGCGTTACTTGCATTCTCCCAGCAATTGGGACTAGCTCCAGGTCCATCGCACCAACCAGAACTTGAGAGGATTATCAAAGCAACGAATAGCTTCTTGGATGTGGATAAATGGCGCACAAAATTAGGCCAGATTGAGACGCAGGTGTGCCGCATTGAAATTCAATCAAATAAGGGTATGATCTATGGAACAGGTTTTCTGCTAGCACCAGACGTGGTAATCACAAACTATCATGTAATGGAAGCAGTGATTGAAGGCGAACACGGTCGCACAACGAATCGTGGTGCAAGCGCGATGCCAAGCGACGTGGCTCTACGATTCGATTATAAACGGTTGGCGGATGGTGTAACGCTTAACCCTGGTACCGTCTATCGCTTAGCACTAGAGAAATGGCTGATCGATAAAAGCCCTATGAGTCCAGTAGACAATGTAGCAGAGCCTAAGTATAGTTTGCCAGAACCTGACCAGTTGGACTATGCTCTCTTGCGCGTGGACGGGTCTCCTGGTAATGATTCTGTTGGCAACAAGGCTGAACATGTTGGCCTCCCCCGCAAATGGATCGAAGTACCAATACCAGTACCCAATATCTACCCCAATACAGCTCTATTTATAGTACAACATCCGCAAGGTGATCCTTTGCAACTTGCTCTTGAAACGGATGCAATCATCAGAGTAAACGCGAATAACACTCGTGTCTCTTATAAGACCAACACACTTCGCGGATCATCGGGATCACCTTGCTTCAACAGTAATTGGGAACTCATTGCACTGCATCATAGCGGTGATCCCAATTTCGATCCGGCTCACAAACCTCTATATAATGAGGGAATTCCCTTTAGTGCCATTGTGAATCTTTTAACCCAGCGGGGTCTCGGAAGAATCTTCACCGAACAGAACTTATAGGCTAGGGTTGAGGAAGAAGTCCGCTAATATACTGCACTTGAAGATAACAAGCAATAGCAACCTCGGCCTGCCTCATTTCGTCCGTAAGATTGTGCTACAAACTCACCTGCTCCAAAACATCCCCCGCCCTAACAGCCTCCTGCTCCAGCTTAAGCCCCACCTCTAGCATATGCTGAATCACCGCCGTACAATCAGCCGGCATAGGGTCCGCGACGAGAGCATCGAGACTCGCCCTATCGTTAGCAGTCGGAGGTTGCGCGTATGCACGGTAGCGTTCGAACGTCTCAATGTTCATGCCGAGGGGAAGAATGTTGCCGAGGCGGCGACGTAGATGGGCTAGGATGCGTAAGCCTCCGGCGTCGAGAATTCCACACACGAATATCCGCAGATGCTTAATCGAAAAACCTTGCATTTCCTCTGTTTCTCTGGTATTGTAGAAGCGGATACCTCCTCTCTGCCTCCCGTAGATTGTTCCTCGAAAGAAGGATGGTGCTATGCACTTTGAGGAATGGCTGTTTGTTTCCTCATTGTTGCTCCTCTTGAGCATTTTTGCCTGGAAAGTCTCCAGCAAACTTGGCATTCCAGCCTTGGTCCTTTTCTTGGGAATCGGCATGCTGGCGGGTTCAGATGGCCCAGGCAGGATTTATTTTGATGATGCGCTCACGGCACAATCGGTTGGGGTGGTGGCCCTCGCCTTCATCCTCTTTGCCGCAGGATTAGAGACCCAGTGGAAGGTCGTTCGTCCCGTCTTAGGAGGCGCTCTTTCCCTCTCGACCATTGGAGTGCTCTTGACCGCTTTCGTGGTAGCGGTCTTTGCCCTCATTGTATTCCATGTCTCGTTCCTAGAGGGACTGTTGTTGGGTGCGATCATCTCTGCCACCGACGCTGCTGCCGTCTTTAGTGTGCTAGGAGCTAGGAACCTCCAACTCACGGGAAAACTTCTTCCGCTGTTGGAACTGGAATCGGGGACCAACGATCCGATGGCTGTCTTTCTCACGATCGGAATGACGCGTTTGCTCACTAGTCCTCATGAGTCGGTCTTCGGGGTGATCGTGTTGTTTGTGCAACAAATGGGAGTAGGTACCATCCTGGGAGTGCTCATTGGGTGGGTAGCGGTTTGGCTCATCAACCGTTTGCATCTCGATGTGGAAGGACTCTATCGTGTGTTCACCATTACCCTAGTCCTGTTCACTTATGGCCTCACCGCCATCCTTGGTGGCAGTGGCTTTCTGGCGGTCTACCTCGTCGGCATTTTGCTGGGCAACAGCCCCATTCAGCAGGTGGATCGACTCTCACGCTTTCATGATAGCCTGGCGTGGTTGATGCAAATTGCCATGTTTCTGATCCTGGGGTTGCTTGTTTTTCCCTCACGCCTTCCTGCGGTCGTGGGGAGTGGGCTGCTGATCACTGTCGTGGCCGTCTTCCTTGCTCGCCCAGTGAGTGTTCTGATTGCTCTGCTCCCGGTGAAGATGTCCTTACGGGAAAAGCTCTTCGTCTCCTGGGTCGGATTGCGGGGAGCCGTTCCGATTGTGTTAGCGACGTTTCCGCTGCTAGCTGGCGTATCTCACGCCTCGTTGCTCTTCGATCTGGTCTTCTTTGTGGTCCTTGCTTCAGTGCTGCTTCAGGGAACGACGGTTCCTCTCGTCGCAAAATGGTTAGGCGTGGTGAGACCCTCATTGGAGCAGGCATAGATGTTCACCTTGGCCTTTCCTCTACACGGCGAATGACAAAATCACGGAAGCCGATACCTGCGCGCTCTATCCAGGGCGTGTCGACCAGGTCCTCCGGAAGATAGCCCAGGGAGCCATCTTGACCGTACAGACGCAGGTAGATCAACATCGGTAGGTCGTCGGGGCTATTGAGAGCAATATCACTCATACGTCGCTCAGCACAGTCGGCTAGCAGCATATTGGCATACATGCGTACACGTTCACGCGATAGAGCACGACTGAGATATGCAAGCGTCTGCTCCTGCGCAACCCTCTTCTCTTGCTCGCTGAGTTCTAAGCCAACGTCGGGATCGGGTACAAATGGTTCGGGGGCCTTACGTGGCGACATCAGGGACTTCTCGTCCAGCAGGGCGAGACTGTACAAATGCACCAGTGCGTCAGCCTCAACCTGCTCCAAGCTGTGAGCAGATTGAGCGGGTACACTTGTTGCTTGTTGAGTGGCCAGGAGATGCTCCAGGATAGTGCGCAAGTGGCCGCCGGTGCTTGTATTTGCGCTCAGACGATATTCGATTGAGCGCACCGCCGAATCGAAGAACTGGCTATGGCGTGCATCGATAATATCCAGTAATCAAGCGTATCAAACTGTGCCTAGATGTTTTCGATTTGCTCAGGTATACGCTGAGGAGGAGCACTTTCGTGCCTGCTCGTACCGTTCTGGCTCGCCGTATCTGCCGTGTAGCCTTGATACCTAGTGCTCAGTGCAGCAAGTGCCTCGTTGATACCGGGGCGAAAGCGCGAGACATGATCGGTGGTGCGTAGTTCATGGTAGGCACGCCGTGTGACTTGGTGAAGACGGGAGGCAAAGGTCTGCTCAAGGATATCGCGCAGACTAGCCTGGTTGAGTACTGTCTCGATATGGGCATTGATGTTATGCTGCAACTCCTCGAGTCCGTTGAGCAGGCGCATCGTCTCCTGATAGACTTGCGGGATGCGCACTGCCGTATTACCCCGGCGCACTGCCGCCTGCAAGAGGTCGTGAATGGTGCAGATATTGCCCTGTTCTCCTCGCGCAGCCAGCCGCAGCGCGTCAAGTAGCGCAGGACATCGGCTGCCCTGCTGCGCACATCGCTCGTCTCGCTGCCATGCTGTCCTTCATCGAGGTGAGCAAGCAGCTCAAGACCGTACTGATCCTCTACCACCACTGAACCGTCTATTTCCCCTACGTGCTAGCATATATGTTGCTCCTGCCAGTATAAATGCTGTGGCTCTAAATGGCAACAAAAAATCAGAAGAGTACTTATAGGTTAAATTTGCTTTTGTAGCCGGGTAGCAGTTATTATTATGTCGACAGTTACCGTCGGATCAATAAAAGAGAGGAAATTTTTTAGTGAAAAAATTCGTACGTGCTTGCAACGAGATCTCATATCGGCATAGCCTTTCTACAGTCGAACTGACAGATGCAGAACTTGAGACTATCTACGCAGGGGGCAGCCTCTTAGGCAATCTCTTAGGGGGTGCTACCTCAGGAGGTACGGCCTCAGGAGATACTGCGTCGGGGGCCCCCGACGTCAGCGTGGGGCCTCTTCACACTGGGAAGCTCATAGGCACCCTCAATAGTCTCCTCGGTCTCTAGTACTTGAGGGTCTTGAAATCCCTCTAAGAGCACTTCGCGCCTTACCGCCCCTTATTTGAAGCTGAGGGGGCGGAAGGCGCGTTCTTTTTGCAACACGGAGAGCAAATATGATACGGCATGAACACGCACAACCATATGAAAACCTTGTCTACTACTCCTATCAATTATTTGAGCCATTTCCTCAGATGTCTTGCGTCATATCAACACGCTTAGGCGGCGTGAGTGAAGGCTATTCGCACTCTCTCAATCTTTCGTTCAGCGTCGGCGACACCGAGCAGGCCGTTCTCACCAACCGCTCACGCCTCTACCATATTGTAGATGTTGAACCACAGTCAGTAGCCCAGGCTCACCTCGTTCATGGCAATTACATTGAGATTGTGACAAGCCAGTCACCTACTGGGACGTATCGGAGGTTCGCAGAAACTGATGGGCTGGTGACCAATGTCATACATAAACCTCTCTTAATTCTAGTTGCGGACTGTGCGGCTGTGGCCTTTTTTGACCCAAAACAGCACGTCATTGCCCTGCTTCATGCTGGATGGAAAGGCATCGTGAGCAACATTGTTGCCAAGATGGTCTCGACGATGCACGAGACCTTCGGCTGCCGCCCATCTGATATGCTCGCCGCCATCAGTCCAAGCCTTGGGCCATGTTGCTACGAAGTGCGCGAGGATCTGGTGGCAGCGTTTCACGAAGCTTTTCCTGCGCATGCGCAAGACCTTTTTCGTCTCCAACCCGATACGAGCATCCATCTCGATATGTGGGCTGCCTTGCGCTACCAACTGCGAGAAAGTGGGATACGGCCCGAGTATATTGAAGAGTCGGGACTATGCACCGCCTGCCACTTAGATGAGTTCTATAGCCACCGCGCTGAACGAGGCAAGACGGGGCGCTTTGCAGGATTGATTGTTTTACGCTCTGCGACTTGATCCCACAGTGCCTAACTCTACCTCTCACATTCCAAAAAGGTACGTAAGCCCCGAGACTAATCCTTGCTCCCACGTTGCCCAATTATGTCCACTCGGTCGCTCCTGATAGCTGTGAGGATAGCCTTTATCGGCTAGCATCGCGGCAAAGCGACGATTGGGGGCTAAGAGCCACTCGATCTGACCTGTTTCAACATACAAGCGGAGTGGCCTGCGAGCACTGGCAGCAAATTGTTGTGTCAGCCACTCAGGGTCATGATAGTAGTTGCTCCCTTGAGGGTCAGCAGTGAAGCAGCCCGATTGGGTAGCGACTTTGGTGAAGAGATGAGGGTTTCTCCACGCCAGCCATGCTGAGACCAATCCTCCCAACGAAGCGCCCCAAAGACCCCGTTCGGGCGTCACGCCGTAAAAACGCTCAACAGTAGGCAGCATTTCCTCGAGTAAGAACGCCTCATAGCGCTCATTGAACCAATACTCTGAGGTGCGTGCGTGTGGCTCTAGCAGAACGAGACATATAGGTCGAATCACCTCTTGCTCGAGCAGCGCATCTACAACCTCATGCAATTGCAACTTGTGGTAGAACGCTTCTCCATCCTGCACGTACAGCGTTGCCACAGAGGGAGTAGGAGGCTCATAGACATAATACGCCCTCTGACGTTCAAAGACATATGAATCGATACTATGCCCAGACACCTTCCCTCGGAAGGTGTGCGGTCGTGGAGGTGCTTCAAACGTGTTGTGTGGAAGAGTAACCGAGCGGTGATAGTCATACCAGGGATTCTTGGGCTTCTGAGGGTTGGTTGAATCGGCCATAGGCTGCTGATTGGCATCTAGAAAGGCATACTCGACATAGGCCCCTTGAGGAAATTCGATGGTCATAGGTCTTGTTGTCGGGAGGGGAGCTTCATCCCAATCAGTAAAATCACCCATCAGGTACGCTGCACCACTTGGGGGTGTAAACGTAACATAGCGACCTTGAACCTCAATCATATCTAGCAACCTCCGCAAGAATATGTCTCACACGCTTTGTCTGTTTGCTATAGTCATAACGTCGGGTAATTTTTATTGCACCGCTATCATTACGGCATATTACACGGGTATCAACTCTATTGTGATAATTCCGCAGCTATGCGACCTGCCCTCTCTAACAAGTGCTTCGCTTCCTCTAAAGCAGGCTTGTAGCAGTACAGGGGGCCATCACACGATGCATCGCGAAGAGCAGCTTGGGCATAGCTCATAGCATCTTTCCAGTTACCATCCTCCAACTCCAGTCGCGCAAGCAGATTGTAGGTATCAGCCCTCAACACACGAAATGCTGAGCGAGTGGTGATGGCTAACGCTTCCGTGGTAAATGCCTTTGCCTCCTGCTTATCACATTTAGCATAATGCAATCGCGCCCAAGCGAGCAAGAGATCGGCTTCATAATCCACCATATTTATTTGACGACAACGACGTAGCGCGTCACTCAAATGTCTCTCTGCTTCCTCAAGGAGTTCAGCAGCCCGCTCCTCTTCCTGAGAAACCAAACGAATACAAACCCATCCAAGCAACCACTCAGCACGAATGATGTCTCGTTCATCTTGTCCTATGTCCGCCAGTTCCCGCGCATATTGTGCAGCACCTAACGCTACTGGGATTTCTCCAGCAAGCAGCGCACAAAGAGCTCGATAGGCCCAGATAACGCCTTCTGGCACTTGTTCTCCCATCCCTTTAAACAACGATAATGCCGCGTCTAAGTGCCGTGAAGATTCTTCAAAAGCTCCCTGATAGGCCCGTAGCAAGGCAAAATACTGATGTGCCTTTGCTTCATTGAATGTATCATGAATATCATGGCAGAGGGCTATACACTCCTGCAGGCTCTGTTCTGATGCGAAAAGTCTTCCCAGTACCTGCTGTTGAACGGCAAGATTCCATAATGCAGGAGCAAGGCTTGCCTTATTACCCTGTTCTTGGTCAGTGTAAATGGAGGCTCTCAGAATTTGTACAGCACGGTGAGGATAGCCGGAAGCACTATAGGTGAGACTCGTGGAGGGAAAAGCTCGGTAAACGGCTTGAACTGCGCGCTCTGACCACATATGCTGCATCTCTTTGTCCATCGTATCTTGGATAGCTACTTGCATGAGGCGATGAACAGTCAGCGTTCTTGTTTCAGAGTTGCGCTGAATGAGTGAAAAACGCAACAGTACCTCGATTGCTTGATTGACTCTGAGTTGATCTAAAGTGACAGCATCAAGCGATGAACGAGAGGCTTGTACTCCTTCTGTGATGATCTCTTCAGGGATAGCATCAGGATCAAGAAAAGCACACAGGCGTACTATGTCGGCGGCAACCGCGTCTATCTGTTCGACCTGTGCGAATGCAAGCGACCAAGTCGTGGCAACTGGCTCAGGGTGGTCAGTGGTAAGCCCACCACGCCGCTTGAGCAACTCGTAGCGGTGCTGTCGATATAGCAATGCATATTCTTGCAGACTTGATGCAGATTCTTCTATGTAAGCTCCAGCTTGATCGAGTGCTAGGGGCAGACCACCCAACTGCCATACCAGCTCTTTGGCCAAGGTACTGTCTCTTTCAGAAGCATCTTCTAGTGTAGCATCAGGACCAATGATGCCAGCACGACGAAGCAAGAACAATGCCCCGATCTCTTGGCTCATCTGCTCCATCTCAATACGCTGAGCCAAGCCCCCTATCGCTTGCGCACGTGTCGTGAGCAGGATATGGCC
>Ga0213874_10000031_pt1 | contig 18505 bp, 16 predicted proteins | sample BarmaccomBMRX_R7_FD_160098 | JGI IMG/M metagenome (GOLD analysis project Ga0213874, IMG submission 160098) | Root-associated microbial communities from Barbacenia macrantha in rupestrian grasslands, the National Park of Serra do Cipo, Brazil - RX_R7 | ecosystem: Host-associated > Plants > Roots...
GTAGCTGAAGACGACGGTTCCCTCCGGCGCGTAGTTGGGCACGTCCGCCGTCACCTTCTGCCCCTGCTCCGAGGCCATCGACGCCCTCATCGCATCGGCGTCGTCGAACTCCGCCTCGAAGATGCAGAAGTATGGGCTCTCGCCCTGGCTGGCGGCGAGGTCGAACCCGTACCGGTAGGCGCGGAGGCCGGGCAGCTGGGCCGCCAGGGGCAGGTGCGTCTCGGTGTAGTACCGGCGGAACGCCTCGGGATCGGAAGGGTGCGGGTACAGGACGACGAGCTGGTGCATGGGGTCTTCTCGGTTCGCCGCGACTCGCCGGGTCAGGCCACGATCGAGGCGCGGTTGGTGGTGTGTCGGGCGATAAAAGCGGCGGTGCGCTCAGGTGTCGCCACCGCGGCCCACTGCCGGTCGGGATGGTTGAAGTTCTGCGTGTAGGCGTCGCACAGCGGCTTGTTCTCCGCCATCGCCATGATCAGGCCGACGACGTGCGGCTCGGGATTGAGGATCATGTTCGTCCAGTCCGAGACTCCGGTGACGAACGCCTGGCGCTCGCGGGCGACGCGCCGGCAGAACAACTCGTCGAGGGCCAGGTCCTCGGCGATCGCCTGTCCGATGACCCACGCCGAGTAGGAGGCGGAGTTGGCGCCCTGCCCGTTCACGGGGTCGACGACGCAGTGCGCGTCTCCGGCTGCCACGGCGAAGCGGCCGCTCTGCAGCTGCACGTAGTCCTCCCGCACGACCGGCGTCAGCGCACCCTGAAGCAGGTCGCCGGGGCCCTGCACGGAGAAGCTCGCCACGTCGACGCGCTCGAAGCACATGGGGAAGTGCTGCTCGAGCGTGTGCAGCACGAGCCGGTCGAAGCGGTCGTGATCCTCGTCGTAGCGGGCATCCGCCAGGACCTCGACCTCGCCACCCGGGATGGCTTCGAACAGCAGCGCGGTGGCGAAGCCCTCGCGCGAGGTGATCGGCAGCTCCAGGAGCTCGCCGTGACCGAGCGAGATATGCACGCCGACGCCCTTGGGCTCGCTGTAGCGCACGCCGTGGTAGATGCCCGCGCACAGCCGTCGCTGGGGTCGGTCGTGCGGTGACTTATCCGGCACTGGTGCGAACATCGAACGGGCATCGCGGCCGGAGGCCACGACGACCAGATCGTGCTCTCTGCCCATTCGCTCGATCGCCTCGCGGTCGATCACGCCGAAGGTCATATCCCCGCCGCGATCGAGGTAGTCCTTCATCAGCTGCGGGAGGTACAGCCGGTAGTCGATGATCGACGACGGGTGCTCGAAGTCGCCCCGGAAGCGCAGTGTGACCGGCGCGCCCGTCACGCAGTGCTGGTGGCAGACGTACCCGTACTCCTCGGCATCCCAGTGATGCACGCCGAGCGCTCGCTCGCGCTCGAGCGTGTGGTGATGGTGTGCAACCGTGTTCAGCAGGCGCCCGCGCGCGACCTCCTCGGGCGTCCGGTCCGTGTAGATCCGCACGGGGACCTCGTGCTGCTGCAGATACAGCCCGAGATGTAGGCCCGCCACGCCCGCGCCGACGATCGCGATGCTGGTTATCGTCACCTCCCTTTGTCGGGCAACACTATCCGCAGCGCGAACGAGGCACAACCACCCCGGCCACCAGCTCGAGGTCCGCCACCGCTCGCGCCGCGAGCTCGCCGTGGGCTGGCTGCGAAAGGCGAGCTCCAGGTCGCGGGCCTCGTGTCAGTCCGCTGGGGCGAGCTCGACGCGGTTGTCATTGAAGGTGGGCGCGCGGGCGAGGCGCGTGAGGCGCTGGGACGTGGTGGCCTGCGCGCCAGGCTCCCCCCACCAGCCCATCGGGGCGATCACCACGCCGCGCCGGGCGTCGTCACTGACCCGGGCCGGGAGCACACAATTTCCCCGGTCGTTGAACAGCCGCACCCGCGAGCCATCCCGTATGCCACGCGGCGCCGCGTCATCGGGATGGACGACCACGTACTGGTGCGGCTGCGCGCGCGCTTGACGGTCCTGGTTGGCGAAAGTCGAGTTGAGGAACAGGTGGGTCTTGGGCGTGAGCAGCGCGAGCGGGAACCGCGCGGCAAGCTCGCTGTCCGCGACCTCGACCGGCGGCTCGTAATGTGGAAGCGGGTCCACGCCGCGCTCGACAAGCTGATCGGCGCGGAGCGCCAGCCGCCCATCCGCGGTGCTGAAGCGCCCCGTGGCGTGCGGCGCCGTGCCTTGCCCGAGGTCGACTTTCGCCCACCCTCTCCCGCGCAGCTCCGGTAGCGTGACTCCGCCGGGGGCGGAGGCGAACAGCGCATCCATCATCTGCTCATCGCTCTCCGAAAAGCACGGGTCATCGAACCCGAGCCGCGCGGCGAGCAGCCGGAAGATCTCCGTGTTGGGCTTGGCCTCGCCTCGCGGCACGATCGCCGGCTGGTTCCAGGTCAGGTAGTGATGCCCCCACGAGAACAACGCGTCGAGATGCTCGAGTTGAGTTGTCGCCGGAAGCACGACGTCGGCGTAGCGGGCGGTGTCGGTCATGAACTGCTCGAGCACCACGGTGAAGAGGTCAGACCGACGCAAGCCGCGCCTAACCGCCAGCGCGTCGGGCGCCACTTGGGCCGGGTTGGAGCACCACACCACCAGCGCGGCGACCGGCGGATCGAGGCCCCGGTCAGTCAGCGCCGCCCCAAGCGCCGACATGTTGATCGCGCGCACCGGCCGCGGACGCAGGTCGGTCCGCCTCAAGCGCGACGAGTCCACTGCCCCTGCGACGGCCGTCGGGATGTACGAAAGGCCGCCGCCGACATGCCGCCAGGACCCGGCCAGAGCGGGAAGACATGCGATCGTCCGGTAGGCGACTTCCGCACCGGCGTGACGCTGCGCGCCGACCCCGAGGCGCACCAGCGACGGCTGCCGGCTTGCCAGGTCGGTTCCCAGCCGCCTAACCTGCTCGGCCGGCACGCCGCACAGCGCCGCCCAATGGTCGACCGGATCAGCCGCCAAGCGCACCCGAAGCTCCTCATAACCGGTGGCGTACTGCCGGCACCAGGCCTCATCAACCACGCCCGCGTCGAACATCGCCCGCATCGCCCCCAGCGCCAGCGCCGCGTCGGCTCCCGGCAACGGCCGAAGGTGCTCGTCGGCCACGCGGGCGGTTCGCGACCGGAACGGGTCCACCACGACCAGCCGTGCGCCGGCGCGTCGCGCTTCCAGGATCAGCCGCCAGAGGTGGGGCGCAGTCGACAGGGGGTTCCAGCCCCAGCACACGACCAGGCGGCAATTGGGCCACAGCTCGGGATCGACCTCGGGCGAGGGACCCTGCGTAGCCATGGTGCCGAACATCCCCCCGGTCGCGCAGATCGTCCGCTCCAGATCGCTCGCTCCCAGCGCGTTCATCACGCGCGCGCTCATCGAGTCTCGCTGCAGGAAACCCTGAGTGCCCAGGTACGAGTACGGCAAGATCGACTCCCCGCCATGGCGCGCGGCGACTCGTCTAAGCGTCTCCGCCACGAGCTCGAGCGCCTCGTCCCAACTCGCCCGGCGAAACTCACCGGCACCCTTCCCGCCGGTCCTGATCAGCGGATGCAACAGCCGGTCTGGCGCATACACCCGGTCCAAATAATTGGAGACCTTGCCGCACAAAAAGCCGTGCGTGACCGGCTGATCGGGATCGCCCTCCACCCGCACTGCCCGGCCCTCGCGGTCGACCGTGACGAGCATCGCGCACGTGTCCGGACAGTCATGGGGACAGCCCGCGTGGACAACCCGGTCCTCGCTCATTGCGACCGCCATCCTATCGGCAAGGGCATCATCCGCTTCCACGCGATCGCGCCACAAAGCCACCGCGTTTGACGCTGAGGTTGACGCCGTCGATCGCGGCAACGGCCTGCTTTCCGGCGTGAAACTGCCTGCTCAAGTGCCCCAGGCGCAGGCCGCTGCCGACTCCGGCGGCTGGCGTGGATGCTTCGTTGGACCCAATGCTCGTTGTCGTCATTGGAACTCCGCGGTTTGCGGTGGTAGGTGATTGACGTTCTTCATGCATTGATCTCTGATCGCCGCCCATCGTCAGCGCTAACGGCGTCTCTCGCGTCGCGGGCGGCCGCGCCGACGATGTCGCGGTATGCGACCGGATCGGTCGCCCCCTCGGTGCAAAAGACCAGGACTCGGGTCTGGGCTCCGAGCTTCAGCTCGCGGCGAATCGGCTCGAGCTCATCCTCGCTCACCAGCGCGAGCAGCCCTGCGAGCCCGGCCGCCCCCGACTCTCCCGCCACCACGCCCGACCTCGCAAGCGCCCGCATCGCGTCGCGGGCGCGCTCGTCCGAGATCGCCAGGGCAGCATCGACGTGCTCGACGAGCTCTGGCCAGGCCACCAGCGACGGCGTGCCGCAGTTGAGACCCGCCATGATGGAGTCCTGGGGCGCGGTCAGGGTCGTGATCTGGCAGGAGCAGAGGGAGCGCAGCACGCAGGCTGCCGCTACGGGCTCGACTCCAACGGTCGCCGTCACCTGATCGCCGGCACGGAATGCGTGCCGCGCGACGGCGGCGGCAAACGCTCCGACGCCCATTTGCACGATCACGATGTCCGGTCCCGGCAGCGAGGCTTCCAACAGCTGGTCGTCGACCTCGCACAGGATCGTGGAGTACCCATCGATCACCCAGCGCGGGACGTCCTCGTACCCGGGCCATGAGGTATCGGAGATCACCACGCAGCGGCGGTCGCTGAGCTCCGCCGAGCGCCTCACCGCATCGTCGTAGCTGCCCGCTACGACCTCGACGACCGCTCCCTCGGCCTCGATCGCGTGGACGCGCGCCGCCGCGGTGCCGTGCGGCACAAGGATCCGCGAGCCCAGGCCGAGCATGTTCGCCATCCGCGCAACGGCTCGACCGTGATTGCCGTCGGTCGCCGCCGCAAGGGTCAGCGGTCGCAGGGTCTGAACCCTCTGGCGGAGGTCCGCGAACGTGATCGACTCGTCGGGGGCGAGGGCGATGCGTTGCCCCAGAGCGCGTCGAATGGCCCACGAGGCGCCGAGGATCTTGAATGACGGCAGCGCGAGCCGGCTCGACTCGTCCTTCACCAACAGCTCCCCGATACCAAGCTCCTCCGCCAGGTCGTCCAGCCGGCGAAGGGCCGTTCGGCGGTACCCGGGCAGCATGCGGTGAAAGGCCAACGCGTCGCAGCCATCCGCGCGGCGCGGGGCTACCGGGGGGCGGCGCCTGACGTAGGTATCGATCACCGATCGCCTCCCGCCGCCACGAGTGCCTGCACGATCGCCGCGTAGCCTCGAGCTCCGGCATGGAGGTCGGCGAGATCGATGTGTTCGTCGACGCGGTGGGCAAGCTCTTCGTGCCCGGGACCGAAGCCGAGGGTGGGAAGCCCGAGCTCGCCAGCTGTACCACTGCCGTTGGTACAGAAGTCCCACGTAGTGGTCTCGGCCGGCAGTCCAGCCCCGCGCAGCCCCGCGAGCGCCGCCCTCACGATCGGTGCCTCGTCGCCGGTCCACCAGGCTGGAGCGAAGTTCGGCGCCTCGATACGCGCACCCGTATAGGTCTTGAACGCGTCGACGGCAACCGATGCCTTCCCCTGTGCCCCCGGGTAATCGGCGACGACCCGGCCGACCACGGCCTGAATTGGAGCTAACACGTCGGCGTTGGTTTCCCCGGGCAGCGTGCGACGGTCATACGTGGCCGTGCACCGATCGGGGACCACCGAGAGACCGGGGTAGGGCCGGCTGATGATGTCGGTCAAGACGAGAATTGCCTTACCTAGGCCGGGGTGTGGCGGCGGCAGATCAACCGAACGCAGGCCACTGACGATGTCTGCCATTACCTCGGCGGCGTTGACGCCGAGGTCGGGACGCGAAGAGTGCGTGGGCGTGCCGTAGACCTCGATAGTGATCTCGGCCCGGCCGCGCTGACCGACCGATATGCGCCCCGACGTGGCTTCGCAGATGACCACCGCGTCCGGATTGATTCGCTCCGCGACGACGGCCGTCACCGGCCCCTCCACGAGCTCCTCGGCGACCGACGCGCAGAGCACGATCCGTCCGCACGACAGTTGGTCGCGGACGGCAGCCAGGCCGTGAATCGACGCCGCGAGCGGCCCCTTCATATCCATCGCCCCACGTCCGTACAGGCGCCCGTCGGCCACCTCGCCCGTGGGGTCATACGCCCACGCCGCGGGGTCGGTGACGCCGACGGTATCCATATGCGAATCAAGCAGCACGCACGGGCCCCGACCGGCGTCAAGGCACCCGATCACGTTCCCCAGCTCGTCAACGTGGACGTCGAAACCGAGCTCGTCGAGCGCCTCGCGCGTGATCCCCGCCACGGCGGTCTCCTGACCCGAGGGACTGGCGGCCTTGACCAGGCTCAACGCCAGCTCGGTGAGCGCTCGGTCGTCAAGCAGCATCGGGTCGGGCTCGGACATGAATCTCATGCACTCTGTCGTGAGAGCGTGCGCGCCGCGCGCACGACCTGTCCTGGTCGCTCGCCGGTGTGAGCGAACCATCCGCCCACACCGGCCGGCCCGGCTTGAAGATGCGCACGACACCGGGCGGCGTCCGACACGGATCGTCATATCTGGCGACGTCGACGAACCGCTCGGGATCTAGGAGCACCAGATCGGCGCGCAGGCCCTGTTCTCGAAACCTGAGATCAAGCGCGTCTGCGCCTTCCGAACACCCTCGCCTTTGGAGTACGGTCAAGCAATGCATCGTAGAGTCGCAATGAAGGTCCAAGGCGGTCGACCGGTGAGAAAGAACAACTGGAAGCCCGATCGAAACGATTACTGGGCCCGCTCACAGGACGAGATCCGCCTCGACAAGCTCGATCCCGGCCGCGGCTATCGGCACTTGGTGACGATCAACCAGCTCCGAGCCGTGATCCACATGCTCCCCGATTGGGACGAGGTGGCAATCGGCCTCGATGCAATCGCACTCGCTCCAGGCCGGAGCCCCGTCGAGGGCCTTTACTTCACCGGCTTCGGCGTGATCGATATCTGCGCTTGGCCGCGCCGCTTGTGGGATCACGCCGCCGTCGCCAGCCACGTTGCCGCTCACCGTGAGCTGCTCGACCGTCTCGGCGTTGATTACCGCCGGAACCATCATGGATACGAGATCCGCTGGACCGAAGCCCAGGCACGCGCCTATCAGCTGTTGCACATCCTGCCGCACGAGCTTGGACACCACCACGATCTGATTACAAGTAGTCGCAAACGCAGCATCGGTCGTGGTGAGTCGTATGCGGAGGAATACGCGAATCGCGCCCTAGACGAGCTGTGGCCGCTGTATGTGAATAAGTTCGACGTGTGATCTCGATTCCGCTCATGAGAAAGCGAGCAGCGAGCGGCTCTCGGGTAGCACGAGTCCTTAGTCTCTAGTCCGTTGGATGCCGTCTCTGCTCTCGGTCCGCGAGTGCCGAGGGAGCGGTCAGGCGGTGACGGTGACGAGCGTCCCGTAGGTCAGATAGCCCCAGGCGCGCTCGGCCGCGGCGTAGGGCAGCTCGATGCAGCCGAGGCTTTGCGGGCTGCCATACTCCGAACGCGGCATGTAGTGCACGGCGTCCCCGCCGTTGAAGTAGGCCACCCATTGGACGTAGTCGGCGTAATGCGAGCCATCGAGATTTGTGCCGGTCATCACCTGACTGCGCAGCCGCTCATACACCGGAAACGTACCCTGGGCGGTGGGCGCGCCGGCAACGCCCGTGTTCGCGGACGTGCGTAATACCTCCACGCCGTTGTGGTAGACAGTCAACGACTCGGGGCTTGCCTCGCTGGCGAGCGCGTAGCTGTAGCCGGATCGGTTCAGGCGCCAGCCCACTCGGGCCTGAATGAGTGCTTTCCACACCCGCAGGCTGGCGGCGCCATCCATGGCCAGGCCGTGCTGGGCCTCGAAGCTCATGATCGCTCCTTTGAGGAGCAACGCGTTCTCAGCCGCCCAAAGCGAACGGAGCCTCGCCGGCCAGCCGTGCCCGAACACGAACCGTCCCGACGGCGGCGAGTACAGCGCCCGCAGTTGGGCGCCGCGGTCGCCGGCCCGCGGGTCACGGGAACTGACGAAATGGACCGGCAGGTAGCGGAGGTCGGCCAGCAACTGGGGGAGCCGGGCGGGTGAGGGCTCGCCGATCCGGTAGGTGCGGGTGACGGCGGGCTTGAGTACAGCGCCGTCGGCGCCTTTGATCCCGGCAGGGACGGTCAGATGGACGACCGTGCCGGGCAGGTACGCGCCGGTCGGGGTGAAACGGAGGCTGGTGGCTGTCGGCTCAGACCAGGTGCCGCCCAGCGCTGGCATGAGCTTCGGCATCAGCGGCTGGCCCGACGGGCTGAGCGGGGCGGAGAAACGGACGGTGATCGTGGCGTCCCCTGGCACCGTGCCCGCGCGGGGTGCGACGGCCACGACGCGCAACCGCGGGGACTTCGTTCCTGCCGGCCGGGCCGACGTCGACGCCGACTGGGAGTCTGCACTCGCGGCGGCAGAGGAAGCGGCAAGGAGGGCAACGGCGATGAACCCCGGGAGCAGGAAGACGAGGCGCGCGAGGATCCGATTCGAGCGGCATAGCTGCATGTGAACAAACTACCCGTCCTGGCGTGCGCGCCGACGCAAATTCACCACTGCGCGTGAACATGCAGCGCCGCCATCGGCGTGATGTCGAGCCTTCGGTAGAGGCGATTTGCTGCTCTCAGCTGCGCATGCCCTCAAGCGACACGGCCAATCGTCCGGGATGGCGACGTGAGCTGTACGAGCCGCGCGCCCGGATCGCGCTCGCGGCCGCGCTCGGTCAGGAGCTCGTCGGTGACCCGTTTCAGCTTCGCGAGCCGATCGGCATGGCTCGACTCGAGGGAAGAGCGATCGCGGGGCCCGTGTGATACATGGGCGCTTCCGACGCCTCCATCAGCCTGCCTGCCACCCGGCGAGCTGGCGGCGCTGGCAGGCGGGGCAGGTTCCGACGTGGCGGTGGTGGCCGCACGAGCCGGTGCCCCGGCGTGCTGTCGCTGTTTGGCTCATGGTCAGTACACGCTCTCGCTGCCGTGGACGAACGTCGCGCGGCACGGCGTGGACACCTCCCATAGCCGCGCCAGGTCCCGGCAGCCGCTTCTTCCCGGTCCAGGGCGGCGCGATAGGCCACGTACGCGCTTGTCCGCTGCGCTCCGGCGGACCGGAACCAAGCGTGCAGGGCGCCTTCGCACTCGCCCTCGGCAGCGAACCAGGCCAGGTAGGCGTCGTCGAGGAAGCGAACGCCGATCTCGGCGACTTCGGTGTCAAAGTTGTGGATCATCTCGAGCTCCTGTCAGTCGATCATTAGGCGGCCGCGCGTCGTGCGGGTGGCGCCGTCTTCGGGCAACGATCTACCGAGGCGTTCACCAACCGGTCACAGCCGGTCACGAATTGCTAACGAATCACTGGGAGCCACCCGACGAGCTCTACGGCTCAGCGAGCCGACTCGTGCGGACGGCGCCATGCGCCGGACGCGACTCTGCTTTGATCCGCCACCAGCGTCTCGTTCCTCTCCTCGGCTCGGAACGCGGCGGGGGCATGTGCCGACACCGCGACTATGCCGAGCTGCGGCTCTGACGGGCGTGAACGCTCAGGATCAGCCGAGCGGATGACAATATCGGCCAGCTGGCGAGCGGACGGCGCTGGATTGACCGCGCAGTCGGCGTAGATGTGGACGCGATCGGGCAGGCGGATACCACCAGGACGGACGTTGCTCCACGGGCTCGGGCGTGCTTAACTTGGCAGTTCGTGGAAATCGTCGCGGGAGTTCACAGCATTAGCCAGCCGTCATCCGGCTTGGCGAAAGGCGGGTACGTCCACGCATACCTGTTCGAGAGGGACGGCGAGCTCACACTGGTGGACACGTTGTGGGACGACGACGCCAACGTGGTCCTCAAGTACCTATCGCAGATTGGACGTTCCGCGAAAGACATCGAGCACATCGCCTTGACACACGGCCACCGTTCGCATCTTGGGGGCCTGGCAACGCTCCAAGGCCTGAGCGGCGCGAACGTCCACGCCCACTTTGCCGAGGCCGACATCATCGCGGGCCGCGCGAAAGCCAAGCCAGTACACCTTGACCACCTCAATCCGGTGATTCTGTACCCGTTCCGCGTCCTTGCCCTCCTGGGCGTACCGAAGCACGTTCCTACCGAGGTTACGGTGCCGCTCAAGGGCAACGAGCGCATCGGGCCGCTCGACGTAATTCACACTCCCGGTCACACACGGGGTCACCTCGCGTTCTACGAGACCTCGAAAAGAGTGCTGATCGCGGGAGACGCCGTCGCGACTTGGCCGAGCTTCAGCGCGGGCTGGCCGGGCTTCAACCAGGACGAGCGCCAGTTCCAGGATTCGTTCAGGCGGCTGGTCGAGCTAGAGCCGCGGTATGTCGGCACCGGCCATGGCGAGCCGATCGAAAACACCGGCACGACGCGGCTGAAGTTGCTTCTGAAGAAGTCCGGGCAGCTGAGCTAGGCCGGCATCGCACCCCAGGGCAGGAACGGGTTCTCCACATTCCGCAGCACATGGCCTAGCTCGGGGTAGTGCCGCCGCAGCATGTCGGCCAGCGTTGTCTGGGCGATCCACTCTAGTCCGGCGTGCGTGTACACCTCCGGAGTGAAGGCGGTGGTAAAAAAGCGATCGCTCAAGAGCCTGCGCGCGGCCATGAGCAGGAATACCCTGAATGCCGTATCGCTGAATGCGAACCCTGCCGGCTTGCGCTCCGCGAACAGACCTACGATCAGATCGACGGCCTCGAGATTGTCGTCGTACACGTCGCGGATTTCCCCTGCCAGCTTGTCGTTGCCGGCGAGGTCGTAGAAGGAGCCCGCGGGCCGCAGCCGGAACAGACGGCGGAAATCGTTGTACCGGGCGACCGCGCATTCGCGCGTGCGCATGACATCAACGGCGGCGAGATCCAATTTGTCGCCGTTCACCCGAGTCAGGTTGCGAAGGAACTCCGGATAGTTGTGCAACGCGATCGCTCCCGGATTTGCGATCCCGAGCGAGTACAGCGCGTTGGCGTACCCAATTTCATCCAGGACGGCCCGCGGCTGGGCGGGATTCCCGCAAGCCATGGCAACGTCCATGAAGCCCACGGGCGCTCCTAGGATGCGCTCGTCGCGGGCGTCGCGGAACGTGATCTCGTCCGGGAGCAGCGGATGCATGCGGTACACCGCGACGAACTCTTCCGTGAGCGAGTACGGAACGCCGTCAAGTTCCGTCGCCGAGCCCGGAATGCCGCTGAATATCTCGCCCTGGCCGGTCCGGCCGTAAGCCTTCCGGAAGCGCTCGCCCAGCAGACCCCACCATGTCGCCCGTATCGCCCGCTGAGTCGTGGGGTGCGCGATCATTGCGGGCGTCCACTCGAGAGTGTGGATCTTCGCCATCAAAGCGACGTTGATCAGACGCGCCTTGCCGAACAGGCGGTCGTCATCCCAGCCGGGGTGATCGCTGCGCAACCGATCACAGATCGCATTGTGCTCGCGCGCGAACAGGGTGTGGAAAAGCGCCAGCCCGACCCACAGGTTCGTCAGGCCGCGCGGGGACACAGGGGCTCCCTGCGGCGTCGGGTCCCGCCGCGTCGCATAGTCTTCGATTGCCTTCAGCAGCTCGTCGTCGATCCTCATGCGGCCGCCCTCGGCACGAACGGCGGCGGCGAACTGCGCGTCTGACCCGTAGAGCTGCGACCCATCCCACCAATGCGTCTCGCCGTTGACGAAGGCGGGCAGGTTGACGCGGTGATCGCGCCACAGTCTTGCGACGGCGTGCTGGCCGACGGTCCAAGTGCGAGTGGGGTCCAACAGGTGGCTGATCCAGTCATGAACCTCAAACTGAATCCACGCTGCAGCCAGCAGGCTCAGCCTCGTGGCCGGCAAGAAATCGCGGCGCGCGAGCAGCGTCTCGCTGACGTCTTCTGGACTCGGACCGTCCGGATAGCCTGCGTCCGGGACCGGCGGCGAGTTCCGTCCGAAGCGCGTGCACGCGGCGCCCATCTCAGGGGCCTCGAAATCGTTGAAGCGGCCGTCACGCGCGCGGCAGTATGCGTTCGTTGGTAGACGCGCTTGAATCAGAGCCTGGGCGGACGGCGGCGGCAGCCCGGCGTCGAGGGGATAGAGGTTGCGCTCCCGGAGCCGGTATCGGAGGCCGAAGAGCGTCATGATTCCGAGCGGCAGCGGCAGGTTGTCCCAGCCGAACGTACGGTCCAGGCGCTCGGCGATTGTCGCGACGAGGCCGAAGAGGCCCTGATGTCTCGGCTGGTGGACCGCGCGCGGGCCGTGGCGTGAGGAAGGTGGCATGCTCGCCGTCTCGGCGGATCGCGACCTTATCGTTGGACTGGTGGGCCGGGCGTAGGCGTGGTCTACCACAGATTGCGTTTGCCTCTCAACCCGCGGTCACTGGCGTTCATCAATCGCTCCAATCCAGATACAGGCACGATGCAGTTGGCTCTCGCTCGCCGGCGCCATGAGGCAGACGGGGGCTCCGGTTACGGTTGACCCGTAGGGCCTCGCTGAAGCTGATGACTGACGCGCCGGTGCGAAGTCGTGGCCGACGGCCACGGGCCGGCGGCGCTCGGCGGCTCACGTGGGCGCGCGATGCTCGTCGTCCTCGCTTGCCCGGCCAACGAGGTGTCTCGAGCGCCAGCCTCATCGACGGGCTCTGGGCCGAGCACCCGCCCCCTCGCGCCGCCCACGATCGAGGTGTACTTCTCTCGGCTGGCGACGGGCGCTCGGCCCGGCCGCCGACCGGCTGATCACGCGGCCGCCGGGCTATCTGCTCGCATCGGCCAGACCGGCTCACGCCGACCGGTATGAGATCTAACGGGCGGCGGCCGCCGCCCTCCCGCCGCAGATCCGACGCAGGCGGCGGCGTGGCTGCGCGACGCGGGGGCGCTCTGGCGAGAGCCGCCGCTGGGCGGTTCGCCTTCGAGCCGTTCGCCCCGGACCCGCGGCCGGGCCGAGCCGCCGAGCTGCGGTGCAGCGCTAGCACCTGAGCCCAGCGTTCAGCAGGCGCACCGGCGTGCCACCGGACGAGAGCGCCTTCGCGAGCGGATCTGCGATCCCACGCGGGAGGAGGCGAGGCTGGCTGCCGCCGCCCGCCACACTTCGGCACTTGCGCCGCGCGTCGCTGAGACCGGGCCGTCGTCATCAACGGTAACGACCTCTACTGGGACCGCGTCGTGGCGATTGCCGCAGGCAGCGAGGACGTCTTCGACGTCCAGCTTCCAGGACCGAACAGCTGGGGTGCTGGCGCCGGCATCGTCTCGCACACCTCGGGACAGATCGAAGCCGACGCAGAATTGTGATGATGCTGTACAGGGACAAATGCTACGACCGGACTCGGAGCGGCCAGGGGAGCTGGACATCATCGTCCGCAAGAACAGACCGGGAAGGCTTGGCCAGGTCACGAAGCGGATTGACAGCCGGTTGCGCTAACCGCCCGCTCGACCGCGCAACTTGAGCCGCGGGCGCTCACGAGTCCGGCGATCACCCCCGCGGCCGGGGCTCGGGCGAACAGCGCCAGCCCTCGTGCGCTGACGCTCACCGGAGCCCGCGGCCCGGCTATTGACCTCTTGCCGCGTCGCCGCGAAACGGGCGAGGAGCCGTCTACCTCGCCGGCGACCCATCAGAAACCCATGCACAGCCGCAACGCGATCAAGCACAACCCGTGACACCAGTGCTTATTGCGCTTGATACATCGATTTGCGCTATCGCTATCTACATTTACCAAGGGTCAAGCGCTCGCATACACGTTGTTGTAGCAAACAGCGCTATTGACACAAACGACGCTGCACACTTGCCCACTTTGACACGCGCCGGTTTGGTTACAATGGCCTGAACCCTGGCAGTATCCCGAAGCGCCGGCGACATCAGCCAGCGCGTCGTCGTCGAGGATTCGCAGCGTCTCCTTTGACAGCGTGAGCCTGCGTGACTCAGGGTCATGACGCTTCATGCCTATCTCCTTCTCTCTTTTTGGGTGCCCGTCGCCGGACGATTGACTGAACTACAGCGCTACCCGTCGTAGATCAGAGCTACACATTTCTGCCGGATCGTTCTTGTCTCAGACCCGAGCGAGGGCAAAATCTCGATGGGGTCGAGCCCTATGCATCTGAGGTGTCTGCCCTCGATTCGTCAGGAGCCGCTCGGGGTGCCGGTTGAGGACCGCGCCGCGCGGCGGCTACGCCGACAAGCCCGTCAGCACGACCTGCGCCGAGCGGACGATGGCCGCCTTCGTCGCCGGCTGCCTGACGTGGCCGCAAAGGCGGCTCGCCCGCCGGCACGATCAAAACACGACCGACGCGTTCATCGCCGAAGCCACCTCGCACCCGCCGAACGTGACCCGTGCCGAAAAGCACGAGCCACACCTCCGTCCTCCGCAGCCGGGTCCTGCCGCCCACCGACCGTCGCGGGTGGGCGACCTCGGCCCGGCAGGCGGGGTTGTCCCACGGCTCGACTTCTACCTCGTCAGTGCCGACACCCGCTGGTAGGTCAGCCAGCTCGCCAATCCCCGGCTATCGGCCAGCGGCTCGCGTTTGGATGGTCGACGTCACAGACGCCGGGCGCCGCATGCTCCTCGGCGCGATCGCGCTGCCTGGCCCGGGCCGTGCGCTGATCGCCGTCGCGATCGTCCTCGCCCGGCGTTAGCAGCTGCACGGGGGCGGGAGCGCTGTCCGATGCCGCCCGCTATCCACCGCCAAGCGTCGCCTGTCACCTCGTCAAGCCGCCCCATCTCTTTCGAAACCTGCCATGGCGAAATAGAATGCTAGTTGATACAATCAGCTTGTGGGTAGAGGCTAAGTCGTGAACCGCCGTATGTTCGGTTGCGATGGGGAGGGAGATATGCCGATCATCCGCAGATTCGCGATCGCGCTGTTGGGTTTGACTTCGACGTGGGCCGCATGCGCTGCGTTGGCCTCTGTCGCTTCCGCCACCTTTGGGCCGCCCCCAGTCAATGTTGTGACGACGACCATGCCCACCGGGGACCCGGTCGCTCGGGTCGACGTGCAGGACGACAATGGTGATATCACGTTCGTTCCTGGGAGCCCTGGCTCCGTGACCCGCACAGCGGCCTGGAACGTGGTCGAGCCCTCCTACAGCCAGTCGCTGAGCGATGGCACACTTACCATCCGGGCCCAGTGCCCATATGGCGTGCCCAACAACCAGTGTTCGACATCGCTTCTCATCACCGTCCCGGCCGCCGCCGACATCCAGGCCACGACCCTAAACGGCAGCATCGCGGCGACCGGGTTCCAAAGCTCGACCATATCGGCCAGCAGCACGAATGGAGACGTAAGCATCGCACTCGACACGCCGCCGACCAACCTGTCGATGTCTACGATCAACGGAGACATCAACGGTACAGTCCCGGCGGGGACGTATGCGCTGACCGCGAGTACCATAAACGGCCGTGTCGCGGTGTCGGGAATCGAGCCCGATCCTGCCGCCTCAGCGGTCATTTCGGCGCAGGATGTGAACGGCGATGTAACGCTGCAAGGCGAACCTGCAGCCCTGCCGTCCGGCAGTGGCGCCCTACCGCAGCGGGCGCGGCCGCAGCCGCCGGCGAAGGCGACGGCCGCGTTCCACCGGCTCAACCGCGTTTGTCACCGTGTCGGCTCAAGCTCGCCGTTCTCTCGCTCGAAGAGATGCCCGATCGGCGGGCACCGCTCAGCTCGCAGGCGCGTCGCAGCCGGGGTCCACAGCGGCAAAGCCTCGCACACACTTCTTGATCGCAGCACCGCCAGGTGAACCAGACATCGGAGACCTCATCGACGCCACGCCTATCGGTGAGGTGCCGCCCGCGCAGGTGTCACGCCCGGTAGACTCGGAGCCGACTCGACGTACTCTGGCCGTGGCGATGCGGCATCGAGAGGCAGCACAGCGGCCAGGGGACCCAGCGGCGGTGCAACGCCCTGCGAGCCACTACCCGATCGCAGAGGAACTCAACACGATGCCTCAGGCACAGGAGGCGCGCTGACACCGGACGGCCCGGCGTCAGCGATCGCCATCCGGCAATTCTCCGAAGTCCTACCGCACTGTCAGTGCACTACGACTGGCAGGGGACGAGCGGAAGCGGCATGCCAAGGCTCAGCTCTGGGTACGCCGGTCGACACTGCGCGCCACCAGTGTAGCCCGGTCACCACCACAGTGCCGACCGCCACCGCGGGGTCACGCACCGGACAAGGTGATGCTGCCCGAGATGGTCGTGGCCGACAGCGCGTTCGCGGCGGCCGGGTCGTTCCGCAGCCCGTTTACACTCACCCGGCCAAACAGGGTGCGGGTCGTCAACCGATAAGAACCGGCCGGCACCGTGCCACGGACGTTTCCGTTGATCGTCGCTAAGGCCAACGTGGTAGGCGCGTGCATCAGCGAGACATCGACGTTGCCATTCGTGCTCTTGGCGCTGACACTCGAATGCGGCGCTTGGACCTTGCCGATCGCCGCAGCGCTTACGTCCCCGTTGGTCGCCTCCACCGATAGGCTGACCGGCTGCGCGTCAAGGGAGACGTCGACGTCGCCATTCGTCGTCGCGGCGGCCGTGGTCCGGCCGTCGAATCCCGACGCGCGCACGCTGCCGTTGGTCGTCGCGGCGTCGATGTCGACACCGCGAGGCACGGTGATGACGAGCCTCACCGAGCACCGATTGTGGGGAACGTTCTTCGGGCAGCTAGCCCGGATCATGAGAGTTCCTGACCGAAGCGACTGTGTGTAGGACGGCCGTACGAAGTTCCACGCCTCAGTCCGCAGGACCGTGCCGCGACGCCCCGGTCGGAGGATGATGTCGCCGTTGTCGTTCTCCACGTTGACCTTGGTCACCGGCCTGCCCGTAAGGGTGGTCGTGGTCACCGTGTGCCGCGCCGGGTTGACGTTGAAGCTCGCAGACGCCGAAGCGGCGGAAACTACAGTCGCAAGAACGCCGAGCCATATGCCGGCCAAGGACTGACGCAACGTTACTCTTCGTTGCATGATCGGCGAATGTCTTGCCCTCGAAACGAGGTTTGAGTCCAATCCACTGTCGCCCCCAGTCGCTCAGCTTAAGCGAGCCAGTTCGTTTAGTCAAGCGCGCGATCTGAGCCTGAATCCGTCGTCGGGCTCGTCGAGGAGTTTTCCACCCATGGGTGCGTGCTGGGCGGACGAACCAGCGACCCGGCTGCAGTCCACGAGGGCTAGCGCATGTCCGCCACGGATTCCGCCAAGTACTGTAGCCAGCTGCGCACCACGCGACCGTCGAGAGCGAGGCCGCTAGCCGGAGGTCGGCGCATGAAGCATCCATCGGGCGCACACGAGGACGCGCATGCCTTCGCCGCCGGCGGTCCCTAGTTGCGCCTGGTAGAGGACGGCGAATGCGGCGTGTTAGCTCATCGCCACAGACGTGATCGGGAACGGTCGGTCGCTAGCAAGAGAGCAGGTATCTACCGAACCTCGCCATGGATGGGGGAGAAATCTACCCATCGACGTCGACTCGAGCGCGGAAATAGTTCACAAACCATTGCAACAGCTCGCCAAGCCGATGATCGTCGGTCTTGCCGGTCCGCGGCGTCCGCCAACCGTCACCCGGGCGGCCGTGGCCACGTCCTCGATGACCGCGACCGTCACCACCAAGTCGTGTAGCGGAGGGGGAGGGGCTACCTTTCTCATCCGCTAGATTGTCGCGACCTTGACACTTAGGGTAGGATCCGGCTACCGCGTAGCTACGGGGGTAGGGCACCGGTGATCCTATGAAGGGGCGCCAAGGGGCGCCGAGGAGATAAGCAACATCCTCGAAAGGGGCAAGTATATGAAGTCGGACAAGCTCACGCTGTCCAAGGAGACGCTTCGCACACTGGACGACGACGCGCTGGCCGATGTTGCCGGCGCCTCGGGGTTCTGTCAAGGCTCAGGCTGGTGTAACCAGAGTGGCGTGTGTGTCAGTGGTCAGTGTAGTGGTTATTGCGGCGGCAACAGTAAGGGCTGCTTCAATAGGTATTGGTAGTCGCACGCCAGCTAGCTTGCGTCGATGATCTGCAATAGCTGCTAGTTCGTCTTCGAAAAAGGCGTGTTGCGGCTACCAGGTCGATAAGCTCAAGGAGTTCGCCAGTGTCAGAGATTTGTGACTGATTTGCGCAGCAAATTTGCATAAGTTGCTGATGAATGGCGAGCGCCTGCCGAGAAGCGATGCCCCGTCTGCCTCAGCGGACGGGGCATCGTGGTCTCCGTTGCTCGATGGTTTTGCGCGCGAGCGGGCGCTGCGCGTGGCGGGACGGTTGGGCGCACACCTCGGCATGCCCGCCGGTGTAGACGGTGGCGACGCATCACTGTCGAACGGCTCGTCTGGGTTAGCGGTGTTCTTTGCTTTCCTTGACCAGGCCTGTCAGGGATATGACGCCGGCGTTCGGGCGATGCGGTGTTTGGAGGAGGCGGTCGGTGTGTTGGCGACGGCGCCGCTCCCGCCGTCGTTGTACTCCGGTTTCACGGGCGTCGCGTGGGCGGCGCAGGTAGTCGCTGAGGTACTCGATCCGGAGGGCGAGGACCGCAATGACGCTATTGATGAAGCGCTCCTGGCTCTGCT
>Ga0213874_10000032_pt1 | contig 18369 bp, 16 predicted proteins | sample BarmaccomBMRX_R7_FD_160098 | JGI IMG/M metagenome (GOLD analysis project Ga0213874, IMG submission 160098) | Root-associated microbial communities from Barbacenia macrantha in rupestrian grasslands, the National Park of Serra do Cipo, Brazil - RX_R7 | ecosystem: Host-associated > Plants > Roots...
CGAGCAGACCATCAATGACAGTATGTCTCCATCTTGGCTCTTCTCTTGCTTTCAAGGAAGGTAAGTGTTCAAACTGGCTCATGGTCCATTCCTCTATCTATCCCAGCAATACACAGGGGGTGTATCACACGATCATAGGGGACGTACAAGCATCTCATTACTCTTTGGTAGCAACCTTGGCCAACAGGTTACCCTCCATACCAACCGAAGGCAACAATTGTGCTTGTGCCTGCGTACTAAGCGGCAGGCCCCACAGCTTGATGAAGCCGAGGGCAGCATTGTGGTCGAACTGGTCCCCGCTATCGTAGGTTGCTAGGCCGTGGCTGTACAGAGAATGCTCAGACGTACGCCCGACAACGCTACATTGTCCGCTTGACAGCCTGATGCGTACCTTGCCGCTGACGAAGCGCTGCGTGCTCTGTACATAGGCCGCGAGATCCTGGTGCAGGGCACTATACCACTGACCATTATAGATCAGGCGTGCATATTCGCTGGAGACCCCCTCTTTGAAGCGGGTCTGCTCACGGCTGAGCGTGAGGCTCTCCAAAGCGCGGTGGGCCGTATGCAGCACCGTAGCGGCAGGAGCTTCGTAGACCTCACGGGACTTGATGCCCACAAGGCGATTCTCAATGGCATCGATGCGTCCCACGCCGTAGCGACCAGCTTCCTTGTTGAGGGTCTCAATGAGGGTCACCCCATCCATCTCGACGCCATTGAGGGCGATGGGGATGCCATGCTGGAAGCTGATCTCGCGATAGGTAGGCTCTAGCTGCGCGGCGGCGAGACTCGCAGTCCAGATGAAGGCGTCCTCGGGCGGCTCAGCCCAGGGGTCTTCGAGAATGCCACACTCGGTACTGCGACCCCACAGGTTTTGATCCACTGAGTAAGGGCTGGCGTTGGTGGCTTGCACGGGAATGCCATGTTCAGCGGCATAGACAATTTCGTTATCGCGGGTCATGCTCCACTCGCGTACGGGAGCGATGATCTTGAGATCAGGCGCAAGCGTGGCAATCGAGACATCGAAGCGCACTTGGTCGTTGCCCTTGCCTGTACAGCCATGAGCTACTGCTACCGCTCCCTCTGCGTGCGCGACCTCTACCAGCAGGCGTGCAATCAATGGGCGTGCTAGAGCTGTCGCCAAGGGATAATATCCCTCGTAGATGGCTCCGGCTTGCAGCGCAGGCCAGACGAAGTAGCGCACGAAGTCGGCACGGGCATCGACAATGAGGGCCTTGACCGCGCCAATCTGCCTAGCCTTGTCAGCAATCGCCGCTATATCGCGTTCACTGCCGACGTCAATGGTCAAAGCGATAACATCGAGGCCATATTTTTCTTGTATCCAGCGGATGGCCACTGAAGTATCCAAACCGCCGGAGTAGGCAAGTACCACTGTTGACATGTCTCTACTCCTCTATCAATGTTACGCTACAGGGTCCGACCAGTTGTGCAACGGCATTCTTGAAGACAGTAGCACGTTCCTTCCATGCTACTTGTGCTCCCGCTAGGCGTTGCTGCGCCTGCTCGAAGCCAGGATTCCCTGCCCCACCTAGGTGGCTGCGTGCCTTCAGGCGTGCTACGAGCTGCTCTTGGCTCTCCACTGGTAGTGGTATGTGCCGATCCAGTTGCGCCGTCACCTCAGCTCCGACGATACGATAAGCATCGCGGAAGGGCATATCGGCGACCACTGCCAGCTCGTAGGCACGGTCGGCGGCGAACAGCTCAAAGGTACAGGCAGCAAGAACGCGCTCGGTGTTCACTGTAAGCTTGCTCACTACCAAGGAACACATGTCCAAGCTCTCTCGCACTAAGTCGAGTGCCTCTATGAAGGGGCGTTTGGTCTCCTGGTAATCCATATTGTAACCGGAGGGCAACCCAGTGACGACGCCGAGAATTTGTTGTTGCAGTGCCAGCATGGTTTGCGTACGTGCTCGCAACAGTTCCACCACGCCCAAGTTGCGCTTCTGTGGCATGATACTACTGCCCGTGCATAGTTCCTGCGGAACAGAGAAGAAACCATACTCGACCGTCGAGAAGAGTAGGATATCCTGTGCCATCTTACTCAAGTCGAGCATGATCTGTGCAAGAACCTGCACAATGGCCGCCTCCATTTTACCACGACTGTTTTGTGCGTAAATGACGTTATTCTGCACACGAGAAAAGCCGAGTAGTTGCGCACTGTACTGGCGGTCGATGTTGAGCGGCACTCCATAGCCAGCGGCTGAGCCAAGTGGTGATTGATCATTGAGGGCATAGGCCGCCGAGAGCAGTTGCTCGTCATCGAGCAATGCCTCGGCAAAACTTGCGGCCCACAGACCAACCGACGAGAGCATGGCGCGCTGCATATGCGTATATCCTGGCATGGGCACATCTTTATGTGCCTGAGCAAACTCTAAAAGTGTAGTACACAGGTTCCCCAGCTTCGCCCCTACCTTATGCATTTGCTCCTTGCCGTACAGACGCAAGGCTACTAGCACTTGGTCGTTACGCGAGCGAGCCAGGTGTATCTTCTTGCCTGCCGCACCAGCCGCCGTTGCCAGATAGTTCTCGATGCTTGTATGCACATCCTCGTCTGACGGCTTGACCACGAATTCATGTACCGCGTCTAGCTCAAGGACGTTGCATAGAGCTTCTTGCAACGCCTTGTACTCGTCCTCGGTCAGGATACCAATGTGCAGCAGCATGGCAGCATGGGCAAGCGATCCCCAGACGTCGTGACGCACGAGGCGGGCGTCGAGAACGCTATTCTGCGCTGCCTCGAAGCGTTCCACCTGTTCGTTTAAGTGATAGCCTTTTTGCCATAGCTTTGTCATGCCTATGCTCCCTTATGGCGCTGTAGTGTCTGGTGCGCTCGCAATGGTATAAGAAGGTTTCCCCTGCTGAGCGAGCTTCGCCAGCTTGTTGCGGCGCGCAACCAGTTCAAAAGGTATGCCACGCAAGTGGGCTACTGCTGCACATTCCTTCTGGTTGAAACTAGCACTGCTAATTGAACGCACATCAGGGAAGAAGAGGCCGCTATTGGAGGAGCGCGAGCGAATGTCGATATTGCCCTTGTAGAGGTCAACGACGTACTCACCGTTGACTGCCAGTTGTGTCCTGGCGATGAAAGCGTCGATAGCATCCTTTAAGGGATGGAACCATTCACCATGATAGACCATTCTTGACCAATGTGCATCGAGCTGGCGCTTGAGTTGAATCTCCTCTTTCGTCAGGCAAAACAGTTCCAGGTCGCGATGCACTTTGAGCAAAATAGTGGCAGCAGGAGCCTCGTAGATTTCGCGGGACTTCAGGGCCATGATACCGTCCTCGAACATGTCTATCTTGCCAATACCATTAGCTCCACCGACGACGTTTAGCTGTTCAATGATCTTGTCAAGCGGCAGATGTTCGCCGTTGAGAGCAATAGGTAAGCCGTTTAGCCAGGTCAATGTAATCGTTGTAGGCTTGTCGGGGGCTTTTGTGGGAGGCGTGAGCCACAGCCAGATTGAATCGGGTAGTTGGGTGTCAAGGCCGATGCCGCCACTAGCAATCGAGCGACACCACATCGTCTTATCGTCACCACCTGCAATCAGTTCCTCAACGGGTACGCCGAAATGTTCCATCAGCAATTGCTCTTCACCACGCGTGAGGTCAAAGTCACGCACAGGTACGAAAATGGTCAGACCCGGGGCAAACAGGCTAAAGACGTTGTGCATGCGGTATTGATCGTTGCCCTTGCCGCTGGAGCCTTCCATCAAGGCATCGCAGCCAAGCTCTAGCGCCTTCTCAGCTACAATAGAGGCAATTAACTGGCGCGTCATAGAAGTTGAAACGGGATAGCCGTTGTAATCTGAGTTCGCCTGAATAGCCTTGGTGAGCCAGTTCTGTGTGAACTCCTGTTTGGCATCGAGAATAAACGGCGTGATGCCCAGCTTCTTGGCACGTTCGATACTCTGCTGGATCTCCTCCTGCCCTTGACCTACATCTACGCTGATAGCAAAGAGCTGCTTAGCATGGTACTTCGACTGCGAAAGCTTGACGCAGAGAGTAGAGTCAAGCCCACCGGAGTAGGCTAGAGCAATGGTATTGCCCTGGGGAACGTCAACCTCGGCGAGCTTGTGAAGTGCCAGTTCGAGCGCGCTACTGTTAGTAATGGTCATCGTAAAATCCTCCTTCAACAAAAGGCGTCTGTGGAAGAAGTCGAGGCAATAGAAAACTCCCGACCCTTCCGAAAAAACATCGATTGAAGGGACGAGAGTGCATGGCTGTTCGCCCTGGACACACCCGTGGTGCCACCCTGCTTGCCTTTCAATCCCGCGAAAAATCACGCATCTTCGTGACCCATAACGTTGCTACAGCGTAACACGTCGCGCAGAAAGACCACTTTGTCTGGTTATTGCACCGCGTGGGAACCGCCCACCTGCTCCTACTTGTCCTTCTGTCAAGTCAAACAGAAGACTTTCTTCGGCCAGCCGCTCACGAAGGCGTTCTGAGGCTGCGTTTCCATTCCGAACTTGCACTCTGCTTCGGATCGCTGTTGGTCGCCGCTCTCATACTCTGTTCGTTCAACGCGGGTCAGTTTGTGTATGTAGTTGTTTCCCTGCTTTAAGGATAGCAGGTAAAAGAGGGAGATGTCAACTGTCTCTACGTGCCAAACAATCTGAGTCAAATACTCGCTATTACTTCGCACTCGAAGGCAGCGAAGCGACGAACCGGTCATGCAACCTGCTCACTAGTTCAAGCACCTCCTGCTGTTCTGGCCTGAGAGAGGGCTGACCTTCCAACTGCATCTTATAGCTATGAAGAGCCACCCCTAGGGCAAGCACTTCCCGCAGGGTGGCTTGAATGCTCATCACGAGACCTTGCTCGTGGACAGCCCTCTGCCCCAAGCTGAGCAGGTGGCGCTCTTGCTCATAGACCTCTCTGGAGACCAGGAGCATCGACCCCGCGGGCTGCTGACTGCGATCCACCTTCCAGCCCAGTTGCAAGCCATCGGGCAGCCAGAGCGTGTACGTCTCCATCCAGCTCGAGCGGGGCAAGCGTTCCTGTGCGACAGTCCCAGCGGGGAAAAGAATCCTGGTACCCCGTAGGACACAGCCATGTCGCTGCAACAAGGAGACCATCACCGCATCGCCGACCACTGCCTGATCTAGCTGTTCAATCACGCTGATGGGATATCCTCTCTCCGAAAATGTCTGTTCTGCCATGGTGCTGCTATTGCTTCCTTTCTGTAAGCAGAGAGATTCCTGCTAGCCTATCTTCTCGCTATAGGTCGTAACCAGGATGTCTCTGGCTTGCTCTTGGCCCACGTGTTTAGCTAGCTCGTCTGCACAGTCGCCAATGGCTCGATAGCGGTGACGAATGATCTTGTGAGCCGCGACACTGGCCAAGCCGTAGAGGCCACGATGCAGGGCTTCGCATTCCTGTTCCAGTTGGTGGCGCAAGCGGGCCACTTCGCTTTTGTTCGTCTCTTCCATACTTCTCCTTCTTGTCTTCTGCACTGGTGTTGTCTTGAATGAAGCGAGGCGGCGGCGTCATCGCTTCATGATTGCTGAGGTACTGATGGACAGCGAATACACTCAGCAACCATCGTGAGTATAGCTCTGGAGACATCCGTGTTTCCACAACCTCATACGCAGCCTGAGCAACGATTGCACAGTCTAAGCCGTGGCCCAAAGTTGTGCTACGTTTTCCTTCGTCTTTCAACGGGTATCGGTCATATGTTTGCGGCGAGTATGGCGGGCGCAAGGCCCGCCACGACGAGACTACGGGTGAGGCGTGTATCGTCGTGGCGATCCCTTGCGGTCGCCATGCTCGCCCATCCGCTCGCTGCAAAAACTTGACGGACACCCTCTTTCAACGGCACTCTCGACAAACAGAGCCGCTCATGCTATGCTGTATATGGACAGCGAATATCATTGAAGTGACGCAAGTGCTAATCAACAGTGAGGGCAGATACAATGAAGCGGACAGAGACGATCAAGCGGGCGAAGTTAACAGCAGCGCGGGCCGAAAAATGTTTGACCTTGGAAAATGCGGCAGAACTGATTGGCTGTGCCGCCAATACGCTGAGCCGTTGGGAACTGGGCCGGATGACTCCATCGGCCTACAACCGGGCACGGTTGTGTGCCTTCTATGGCAAGACACCCGAAGAGTTGGGGCTGGTCGAAGAGCAGAGCGCGCCTGTGAGCCCTCTCTCTGCACTTCCCGACACAGTACAAGCCTTCCTCAACGCTGATTTGACAACGCATCTGCTGGCTCTCGTCTGTACGCATCAGGCCGATGGACGGCTCTTGCAGAACGTTCTTGCACGCACTATTGAGGAGTTTCCTATGACCACAGGCCACGACGCGGTTCTTACGCGGCGGGAAGCGCTGCGACGGTTGGCCATGCTCCCTGTGTTATTCAGTTCCAGGGACAGTACCCGAAAAGCCGTGCATGACACCCTGGTTCAGTATGCTGCTGGTATCACTGCCTGCGAATATCTGGGAAGAGGCGACCACGAAGATATAGCTCTGGCTTTTTCCTTGCTGACTGCCTATGTGCCAGTCCTCCGAACCATTGTGAAAGATTCCTCCATGTACCGGAAAGAAGCGGCAGGTCTTGCCGCACAATGCTATCTGCTGATCGATGTGCTCGGATTCCACATGGAAAGTCCGACGGTCGCGATAGCCAAAGGGTACGCACAGCTTGCGGTGACCTACAGCCAAGAAAGTGGAGATACGGTATTGTGCCTAAGAGCACTGAGAAACTTGACCTGGGCGTATAACCATATCAAGCAATTTGAGCCAGCCTTGCAGACGATAGAGCGAGCACGGTTGCTGATGGAGCAGAGTCGGACACCTCTGCCACCGCAACTGCGCAGTAGCATCTATAGCACCCTTGCCGTTATACAAGTCAAGAACGGCGTCTCAGCTACGCCCGTTTTAGGTCTAGCCCAGGAGGCGTTCTTTGGACCACCTGGTGATAGCGAGAATCTCGTCCATGTGAGTTTTAGCTATGCTCAACTCATGAGGAATATTGGAATCACTCAGTATTATCAGGCGGAGTACAAAGAGGCATTGCAGTCTTTCGCGCAGGTTATTGACCCCAACGATCTTTCTGCCAAGGTAGTTATGCGAAGTACAACACACGTCGGACTGCTGAATACGCAAACGAAGGCGACATTGAAAAGCCCAAACAGAGATCTGGAGCAGGTGATTGCTTTGTGGAAAGCAGCTCTACAAGGTGCCATCACCTTACAAAGTCAGCAATGTTTTGATGAGGCGTCTATGACCTACGAAGTGATGGAAGGGGTGTGGCCTGGCGAGCCACGCATCAGGGAGTTGCGTGATCTGGTTGTCCATTGGTAGAGACCACATAGCATGGAAATGGTTCATAAGCAACCTGAGCTAGACGAAAGCCACATAAGGCATGCATGGTGAACAGACCACTGAGAATAGGGGTAAGTGGCCATCAACAGCTTGGTGACCAGGCAACGCTCGCGTTTGTCGCACACCATTTTCGAGAACTGCTCGTCTCCTATGTCCAACAGCAGCGCGACGTTGTGCTCTTCTCGGCACTGGCGATGGGAGCCGATCAACTGTTTGTGCGAACGGCATTAGAGGTCGGCATCCCTGTTGAAATCATCATCCCGTGTGCGGACTACGAAGCGATATTCCCCCTGGGAACTGCACGGGACCAATACGAGCGTTTGTTGCGTGCTTGCCGGACAGTTCATCGCCTCTCTGGTCATGCATGCTCGGATGATACCTATCTGGCGGCTGGGCGCTGGCTAGTGGAGCACTGTGATCTGTTGGTGTTGGCCTGGAATGGGCTGCCACCCAGAGGTCGTGGGGGCACAGGCGATGTCGCTAGCTACGCCTGGTTTCTGAAGCGCCCATTTGTGCATCTGGATACCCGAAAGCGCTCGGTCCAGACCTATGGCCAGCTTGCAGGACCAGTAGCATCCTCGCGCTCGCCCAAGCGAGATTTTGTCGTCAGCCACCAAGTGGCCTATCAAGGACAGACGCTGGCGGTCCAGCGGTATCGCTTGCGTATGCCTGATGGACGAGAGGTGGTGCGCGATATTGTGGAGCGTCCAGAGAGTGTGCTCATCTTGCCTGTGGGCCAGCAGGATATCCTGCTGTTGGTCGAAGAGTATGATCTAGGGGCGGGGGTGTGGCAACTCAAACTGCCGGGCGGGAAAGTCGAGGACGCGACTCCTGAAGGGATCCGTGAACAGGCACACAAGGAGTTACGCCAGGAGCTTGGCTACAGGGCAGGACGCTTGGACAAGCTGGTAGCGTTCTACAGTCATCCCGGCTATGTCTCCCACAAGGTGCATCTGTTCGTGGCCTCTGACTTGGAATGGGATCCGTTGGACAGTGAGACGCAAGAAGAGATCCATGTCCGCACATACACACTGCAAGAAGCTCTAGCAGCCACGCTGGTTGATTACCGCTGTGATCCTGAAGCAGCACTTGCGCTGCTCCTGTATGCATACAGACAGACCTCAAGCGCGTGAGCGTCTGCTCTACGCACAGGAGACGAGGCCGAGCATGTCCTTCAGGAAGCTCTCCCCCATATCTATCCCAGAAGGAGGATGTATCGCATGTTTGCCAAGAATGTATTGGATGAGATTGAAAGATGGCATCACAGTGTCACGTCTCCCCAACACCAGGTAGATTGGAGGTGGGTAGAGCGCTATCGTGAACTAGAAGCCTTCGACGGCTAGTGGCGGTGAGCACAAACTAGTCCTTTCGGTGACCAAGAAAAACGACAGTGGGGTCAGTTGTATACTGACTGGGTCGAAACTTTTACCTTCTGACCTATTCTCTCTATCTATGCTAATCTAACTCATCTCGACCTCACTGAACTGGGTAAAGCGTAGGATGTATAATGGCAGTGTCATGAATGTAAAGGTGAAGCATTCTTTGACAATCGGGGAGATATTTATCCGATGAATGCACAACCCCTACAGTTTATGCAGCAGCACCTCAATACTTTGCACGACCGTCATCTCTATCGCCAGTTACGGACCGTCGCTGCAGGAGCAGAACCGTGGGTTGAAGTCGATGGCCGTAGCATTCTCAATCTAAGTTCTAACAACTACCTGGGATTCAGTACCCGTCCAGAATTAAAGGCAGCAGCGGCGGTGGCGGCTGAAGTAGCGGGATGTGGGTCGGGTTCTTCTCGCCTCATTGCTGGCAACAGTGAGCGACATCTCGTTCTGGAGAGACGCCTTGCGGACTTCAAGCACAGCGAAAGTGCTCTACTATTCAATAGTGGCTATAGCGCAAACGTGGGCATCATCTCTTCCCTTGTTGGCGCTGGCGATTTGATATTGAGCGATCAGCTTAATCATGCTAGTATTATTGATGGGTGTCGGCTAAGCCGGGCACAATGCAAGATCTTCCCACACTGTGATGTCGCTGCTCTTGAAGAACTGCTGGCATCGACAGCGCAATTGGGGCACCAGGGAAAGGTATTAGTAGTTACAGATACGGTCTTTAGCATGGATGGCGACCTTGCGCCTCTGGCAGAAATTGTGTGTCTCTGCAAGCACTATAATGCTCTGCTGGTCATTGATGAAGCCCATGCGACTGGCTGTCTTGGTCCTGGCGGTAGAGGTCTGGCTGCTCAATTAGGCATAGAATATGAGGCGATGATATCTGTGGGGACTTTCAGCAAAGCTCTCGGCAGTTTCGGAGCTTTTATGGCAGGCCCCAATCTGGTAAGGGAATATCTTATCAACGTGTCACGAAACTTTATATTTACCACGGCGCTTCCTGCCCCTGTAATAGCTGCCTCGTTGGCGGCTCTAGATATTTTGCAACAGGAGCCTCAATCCGTAGAGCATCTGCAACAACTGGCAGCGTTTTTTCGCCAGAGTTTGCAACAACTTGGCTTCAACACGCTCACTTCCCAGACGCACATTGTGCCTATCCTCATTACTGATTCCGCACTGGCATTGCAGATGGCAAGCGAACTGCTTGTGCAAGGAGTGTTTGCAGTGGCAATACGCCCTCCCACAGTTCCCGCTGGCAGCGCACGTATCCGCACCAGCCTTATGGCAACGCATAGCCGCGATGATCTGCTCTATGCACTTGACGCATTTGAACGTGTGGGAAGACGTCTGGGTGTGATCTGATCAGGAAAGGGAGAATTCTCATCGAACAGGCAGATAAACGCTATCTTTGGCACCCTTTTACGCAGCAACAGGATTGGGAAGCGGAGCCACAAGTTGTTATAGAACGTGCCGAGGGCAGCTATTTAATTGACATAACAGGTAAGCGCTACCTGGATGGCGTTGCATCATTATGGGTGAATGTTCACGGACACCGACGACAGGAGATCAACCGTGCTATCAAAGATCAGCTTGAGCGTGTTGCACACACCACCCTGCTGGGCTTGACCCATCCATCCGCCATTGAGCTTGCCAGACGTCTGATTGAAATAGCTCCTGGCGAGCTTAGCAGAGTCTTCTACTCGGACACAGGTGCAGCGGCAATGGAGATTGCTTTAAAAATGGCATTGCAGTATTGGCAGCAGTGCAATCCACCCAGGCCGCGCAAAACGAAATTTTTCTCGTTATGCAATGCCTATCATGGCGATACAGTAGGTGCAATGAGTGTGGGTGGCATAGACCTTTTCCAGAGGGCGTATCATCAACTGCTCTTCCCTATTTTGCAGGCTAGAGGTGCCTATTGCTATCGTTGTCATCTGCATGCATCATATCCAGCGTGTCGTTTCGCTTGCTTGGACGAGGTTGAGCAAATGATCGCCGAACACGCCGATGAGCTTGCCGCTGTAGTTATGGAGCCAATGGTGCAAGGGGCGGCTGGCATGCTCGTCTATCCTGCTGGCTATACACGTGCGGTATGGGAGATTGCCAAACGCCATCAAGTTTTATTTATAGTGGATGAAGTGGCAACAGGTTTTGGCAAAACAGGCACGATGTTTGCCTGTGAGCACGAGGGTATAGAACCGGATGTGATGGCGCTGGGAAAAGGTATCACAGGTGGCTATTTGCCGCTGGCGGCAACGCTTACGACTGAGCAGATCTACCGCGCCTTTCTTGGAACAGTGGAGCAACAACGAACCTTCTACCACGGCCACACCTATACGGGGAATCCTCTGGCCTGTGCCGCTGCACTGGCAAGCCTTGATCTTTTTGAGCAGGACCAGACGCTACAGCAACTTCAGCCGAAGATAGCACTACTCTCAAAAGAATTAGAGCGCTTCAAGCAGTTGTCATTGGTAGGTGATATCAGGCAATGTGGTTTCATGGTGGGTATCGAGTTGGTGCAGGACAAACAGACGCGTTTACTTTTCCCTGGACGGGAGAGAGTTGCTGTGCGCGTGACCAAAGAAGCGCGCCGCAGGGGAGTAATCATCCGTCCTCTCTCCGACATCTTGGTAGTCATGCCACCGCTCTCCATAAGCGAAGAAGAGCTAGGCATGCTACTGAATGTTACCTATGACTCGATAGTTTCAATCCTCGGCAGTTCCCTACGAACTGCCGCAAAACCGTAGTAGTAGCATGGCGACCGCGAGGGTCGCCACTACTATACTACGGACGGAGCGTGTATAGTAGTGGTGACCCTCGCGGTCACCATGCTTATGTAATGGTCACCATGTTTATGTAATGGTCACCATGCTCGCCATTGCTAAGGATGTGAGATGAGTAAAGCATGTTTCATTACTGGAACAGATACAGGTGTAGGCAAAACTATCGTGACGGCTGCATTAGCCACTGCCCTACGTAAGCGTGGCTTGCGGGTAGGGGTGATGAAGCCGGTAGAAACTGGTTGCTTCATGGAAGGTGATCGTCTGCAAGCACAGGATGCATGCTTTCTGCGTAAAGCCTCTGGATGCACAGCAGCACCGCCACTGGTGACGCCATACACGTTTGCTGAGCCATTAACACCAGCTCTTGCTGCTGAGCGAGCTGGTGTCACTATCGACATAAAGCACATTCGCAGGTGCTATGAGAAGCTCCTCGCTGAGCATGACATCGTTCTCGTTGAGGGAGCCGGAGGACTGCTTGCACCGCTCACTGAGTGTCTCACTATGCATGATATGGCAGTCGAACTGGGTTTACCCATATTAGTAGTCGCACGCAACGTCTTAGGCATAATCAATCATACAGCGCTTACCGTGACTGTTGCCCGCGAGCGTAGCTTTGTACTGGGAGTTGTGCTAAATTGCACTCAACCGCCTGACGATTTGGCTATGCTGACGAATGCCGACGCACTTCGTCGCTGGGGAAAAGCGCCCTTACTCTGCCAATTAGCCTACACAGCAACGCTTACCCCCGAGCTATTGCATGCTTATGGGGAGCAGCTCGTGAGCATGGGTTTGTTAGCAAAGATAGACGCACATTGATTGTGGGGGTAGAGAGATGCCTGATCTTTTAGTGCTCTACAGAAAAAGAAGGAAGGAAGAAGCATAGTATATGAATTTTTATGCATTAGCAGACAAGGCTATTGCAGAGCAGGTGCTCTCTCATGAAGAATGTCTGAGCGTACTACATTGTCCAGATCAACATATTTTAGCATTGCTGGACGCTGCTTATCAGGTCAGATACCATTTTTGCGGCAGAAAAGTCCATCTCCATATGCTCATCAATGCAAAAAGCGGTCTCTGTCCAGAAGACTGTCACTATTGCTCACAGTCGAAAATATCGACTGCCGATATTGAAAAATACCCTCTTGTGAGTCAGCAGAAGTTGTTAGAAGGAGCAAAGCGAGCTAAAGCAACACGCAGTCTGCGCTATTGCATAGCTATTAGTACACGTGGCGCAACTGACCGAGAGATCGATTATATAGCAAGTGCGGTACGTCGCATCAAGCAAGAAGTTGACATTCGCATATGTTGCACTGTTGGCATTATTTCGCAAGAGAAAGCGCGCCGCTTATACGAAGCTGGGGTAGAGCAACTTAACCATAATCTTAACACGAGTGAGCGCTACTATCCAGAAATTTGTACAACGCATACCTATCAGGACCGTGTGAACACCTTATTGGCAGCCCGGCGTGCAGGACTTAAGCTCTGTACGGGTGCCATCTTTGGACAAGGTGAGACGGAATCCGATATCATCGATGTTGCACTGGCATTGCGTGAACTGCATCCACAGTCTATCCCGGTCAATTTTTTGCTGGCAATACCAGGCACACCACTTGAGCACACGAACGCGTTGACACCTTATGCTTGTCTGAGAATACTGTGTCTGATGCGTTTGTTAAATCCAAGTCAAGAGATACGTGTTTCTGCGGGGCGAGAAGTGCATCTACGCTCACTACAACCCCTAGCTCTCTACCCGGCCAATTCGGTATTTGTTTCGGGGTATCTGACGACCCCGGGGCAGGACTATAGGGAGACTTGGCAGATGGTAGAGGATTTGGGGTTTGAGCTTGAGGAATGCGCAGAAGCGCTGTAACCTGAAACAGAAGACTATTTCAACTTTCCTCTACTCCTCTGGATGTCTTCTATGGTCATTCTGCCCTGATCGTGTAGGTAAACAAAAAGGAAGCGGATGCCCGTGGCATCCGAGAGCGCTTTGAGTCTGCGGTAGCGCTGCTCAAGCGTTTCTTGTGGAGGGTGGGTAACGTGTGTCACTGGAAGTGGTTGTGTCTGCTGATCGTGTATCTCATGGTCCTCTGCATATCTGCTCCACGGCTCAAAGAGCGGTTGCTGCTTCTTTCTGCTCACTGTTCACCCTCACCTTCTCTTGACTGTCGTTTGCCTCGTTGAGTTGGTAGACGCTCAACCAGTTCACCCAGAGCAACACCGAGCACATCGGCCAGGCGTTCGACGGTGCTCAAGCGCGTTCTGCCGCTGACGATATCGCGACAGAGCGCCTTGATCGTACGTAGGGAGAGGCCACTTGCCGTGGCCACTTGCTCGCTCGTCATCCCTTTTTGCCCCATGAGCTCTTTCAAGCGCAGTCTAAACATAGCTGGTCTTTCCTCCCTCTTTCATGAGAGATGATGGAGTCTCCGGCTCAGATGGCAAGGAGGCAACGTTCTTGCGTAGCGCATCGAGCGCAGCGTCCAGTTCTTTGAATGCCTCTTGGTCTCCAACTTGCTCTCGGCGCTGCTGGATGTCAAAAACGAGGTGTTCCATGCGGTAGTTGATAAAGTCGTGTCTTGAGATTCCGTAGGCCAAACCTGACATGCCTCGTTGGGCGGCTTCGTGTTCAGCATCAATTTGTTGCCTGATGCGGGCTATCTCACTGATGGGTTGTTGCATAGGTGAACTCCTTGGGTGTTGTGATGTTTGGCTTGTTCCTTCTTGAGTATGCCCCATCTTGTAGCAAAACTGAACAGCTTTCGTACTGCTCGGTCCACTGCACTCCCACGGTATCCACACGCTAGACGTGGTCTACTGGTATGATAGGACATCTAGGCCGTAGCGTTGGGAACCCAGTCAGAGAGCTGCTCTGTGTGCTATACTGGCTCACGCCCAAAGAGACTTTGACCTCCCGATGCGGAGGTTGGCGATGGGATACTTTGGACATGCAATGCTCCTGGACCCTGGGGACATGAGCCTTCGTGGGACAGTACAGAACCTGCATTCGCTCTCTCCTTCTTTTCTTCTGCTCTATTCTCTTACTTTTCACACAGCCTCTCGGCTTCCTATGGGCAAGTGGGGTGGGCGCATTGGGAAGCTGCTGGCCCAAGATATGCTGGCAGGATGGCCCAGTATGAGACCGCTGGCCCATGGGTTGCTGGGCGTTACTCCTGAAACATTTAACGAGGTGATGGGGAAGCTTGAAGGGGAATGGAATAGCTATCACACGAGCTATGAGGTGTATTTTGTGTGTGGGCAGGTCTGAGGGATGAACTCTACGTGAATTAAGAAGAGGGAGACAGAGCAAGAGGAGTGGAAGTTTTGGTGCGGTGCAAAAGCAGCTTTGACAGCGAATGCTTGCTCTTGTATAATAATTCTACCTAGGTAGAATTAATGCAAATAAGCGTGAACTGTTTGATTTCTAACTCACGGGGGAGGCTCCTGGGCATGGCGGAGTCTATTGACGCATCACTGGTACGAATCTATATAGGAAGCAGTAGAGATGTGGCGGGTGCTGGCTTTTTCGTTGGAGGACATCACATTCTCACCTGTGCCCACGTTATTGCGCTAGCACTTGGCTTGCCTGAGGATGTGGTTGACCAGCCATCATCGACGATAGAGCTCGATTTTTTGCTGCTACCTTCGCCTACGCGGCTCACCGCCAAGGTGGCCTGCTGGTGTCCCATGCAAGCTGATGGTCGGGGGGGCGATATGGCGGGCTTGGAACTGCTTGATGATCCACCAGCCGGTGCCGGGCCTGTCCGCTTTGCTTGGACAGACCAGGTCTGGGGACATGACTGCCGCGCTTTTGGTTTTCCCGCTGGGTTCGATGATGGGGCCTGGGCCACTGCGGGTCTCTTAGGGCGACGAGGGAACAACTGGATTCAGCTCGAAAAGCTCAAAGAGAAGGGTTTCGACGTCATGCCCGGTTTCAGCGGGGGACCAGTGTGGGATGAGCAATTACAAAGAGTCGTGGGGATGATCGTTACCTCCTGCCGCCCAGCCAACATTGGGGCGGCGTTTGCCATCCCGTATGATGTGCTGCTAGCAGCGTGGCCGGACCTTGCTTCACGCAACCCCTATAAAGGACTCGAAGCCTTCGCCGAACACGATAGCCGTGATTTTTTTGGGCGAGACGACCTTGTTGAGCAATTGATCGAAAAAATGAAAACCACTCTGGCTTGCGAACAGCAAGGAGGTCAGCGCCAGCCTGCACGCCTGCTGGCTGTGCTTGGAATCAGTGGCTCGGGGAAATCAAGTGTCGTGATGGCGGGACTGCTTCCGTGTCTGCGGAGAGATAGGATTCCCAATAGTAAAGAGTGGGTGTACCTCGACCCAATAGTTCCCGGACCACATCCCCTTGAAGCCCTCGCTGGACCCCTCGCAAAGCGGTTCCCTGCCAAGACGACTGCCTCCCTCCGTGACGAACTTAAATCTGGCTCTACACGAGGACTGCACTTGCTCGCGAGCGATCTCGTGAAAGCCTCACAGCAAAGAGTGCTCTTGGTAGTGGACCAGTTTGAGGAAGTGTTTACCCTCACAACTGATAAAGAAGAACGGCAAAAGTTCTTTGAGTTGCTGGTCACGGCGGTGATTGAGCCGCGTGGGCCCCTATTTGTCATACTCACACTGCGAGCAGATTTTTATGAGCGGCTCATGAGAGACTATCCTGAGCTGTATCGACTGATCGATGCCGCTCGCGTTTCTGTGTTGCCCATGGAGAGAGATGATCTGCGCAAGGTGATCGAACAGCCAGCGAAGTTGCTAGACGTTCAACTGACCTTCTCGCCAGGACTGGTTGATGAGTTACTCTCCGCAATGCTGGGGCAAAGCGGGGCCTTACCGTTATTAGAGTTTACGCTGGATCAACTGGTTCAGCGACGCAACGGACGCCAGTTGACTCTGCAAGCCTACAACGAGATGGGCGGCGTCAAAGGTGCATTATCTAAGCATGCCGAGGAAACCTATCAAAAACTGCCTTCTGACGAGCATCACCAAATGGCCCGTGACGTGTTTTTGCGCTTAATCGAGCCTGGCACAACCGAGCAAGAGACCACACGTCGTCGTGCGAGACGTTCCGAGTTCGAGCAGGCCTATTCCATGCAGACACAGTCTATGTACGAGAGGCTGAAGGCCTTCAGCAAAGCACTTCTGCTGAGAATAAGCAAGCGGGGGACCACGCATCCTCGTGCAACATCCTCCAAGTTCGAGCAGACCAATACTATGCAGGCGCAGCAGATGGAGGAGACATTAGAGGCATTCATCAAAGCGCGTCTGCTAACTACCAAGCAGATCAATGACGAAACCACCATTGAAGTGACTCACGAGGCGCTGATTCGGGAATGGAGACGCCTAGCGGAATGGCTGCGTGAGGCCCGTGACGACGTCCTTTTTCAGCAGTCCCTGAGCGAGGATGTCGTGCAGTGGGAGCAGCGGAAACGACCCGGGGCTCGGCTGTATCGTGGCGTCCAACTCAAAGAAGCCCAGGCATGGGCCAGTCGCAACAGGCCAAGCCAGCAGGAGGGGGCCTTTCTGCAGGCCAGTGAGAGACAGCGAAAGCTGAATCTTGTCGGTCTTATCGCCGTGGTTCTCTTGCTGTTCTCTTTGGCTGCGGCCGCAGGGTGGTTTGTGATTACACGACCACCCAGTCCCACCCTCGTTACGACGCTTCAGGATAATGTGAATGGATCATTGCGCTATTGTATTAACAATGCTCCCTCGGGAAGCACGATTACATTTGCTCAAGGCCTGCACGGGCGCATTGAACTGACAGGATCGCTGGTATTTGTCAGTGGTAGGCAACTTACCTTGCGCGGTCCAGGGGCAGATCAGATTACGATCAGCGGCGGTGATACAGATTCTAGCATACGCGTGTCTCAAGGTGCTAAGGTCGACATCTCTGGCCTGAGCTTCAAAGACAGTGAGACAGTTATTGATGCCTTCCTTTTCAACGAAGGTGCCCTCACTGTGACCAACAGCATCATCTCTGGTAATAAGACAATCGCTGGGCCAGTCAGCTTCGGTGGTGGCATTGGAAATACAGGCACTCTTACCGTGACTAAGAGTATCGTCTCAAACAATTCATCAAACGGTGACGGTGCTGGACAAGGTGGTGGTATCTACAATGAAGGCACCCTTATGGTGACCAGTAGCAGCTTCTCGAACAATTCGGCTGGCAGCTCTAACGACGGCAATGGCTACGGTGGTGGTATCTACAATGAAGGCACCCTTATGGTGACCAGTAGCACCTTCTCGAACAATAAGGCGAGCGGCAGTAGCAGCTTCGGAGGCGGCATCTACAACAGCAGTACGGGCAGTGTCATGGTGACCAGCAGCACCTTCTCAAACAACTCGGCAAATGGCAAACAAGACGGCCAAGGTGGGGGAATCGACAATGAGGGCAAGCTCACTGTGGTTACTAGTATCCTCTGGCACAATATGGCAAGCAGCAGTAGCAGCTTCGGAGGCGGCATCTACAACTACAGTACAGGCAGCGTCATGGTGACCAGCAGCACCTTCTCAGACAACTCGGCAAGCGGCAAGCAAAATGGCCAAGGAGGTGGAATCGACAATGACGGCAAGCTCACTGTACTCACCAGTACCCTTTCGAACAATGTGGCAAGCGGCGACAGCAGCTTAGGCGGTGGTATCTTCTCCTTCCGCCCCAAAGGCTCCTCTTCTGTTGCCACCATTCGTTTTTGTACGATTTATAGTAATACCTCGGGAAGTGGAGGTGGTGGTGTCTGGGTTGATCCAACCGCCAGCGGTCATATGACGGTAAGTAGCAGTATCGTTGCTGCCAATAGTGCCAAGGGTGGCCCAGACGTTGCGGGTACG
>Ga0213874_10000033_pt1 | contig 17966 bp, 13 predicted proteins | sample BarmaccomBMRX_R7_FD_160098 | JGI IMG/M metagenome (GOLD analysis project Ga0213874, IMG submission 160098) | Root-associated microbial communities from Barbacenia macrantha in rupestrian grasslands, the National Park of Serra do Cipo, Brazil - RX_R7 | ecosystem: Host-associated > Plants > Roots...
GGGAACCGCACCGCGCCGGCGGCGAGCGCCACCAGGCCAACCCAGTGGTCGTGGAAATGGGCGAACTGCCCGGGCGGGAAGGGCAGCGCGTCGTCGAGCAGCGAGCGCGGGAAGAGCGACGCGGCGCCGGTGACCGAGTTGGCCACGAGCAGCGATAGCAAGTCGGTGTGGTTGTTGCGCCGCCGGCTCCACCACGTGTCCGAGATCACGCTGCCGTCCCGCGCGACCACGCGAGCGTCGCTGCAGGCGAGCTGCGCCGGCCCGATGGCCCGAACGAGCTTGGCCAGCTTCTCCGGGTACCAGTAGTCGTCCTGGTCGGCCATCGCGACGTAGCGCGCCTCGGCCGGCGCCAGCGCGAGCGCGCGCTCGAAGTTGTGGTAAAAGCCGAGCCGCCGGGGGGCGCGCGAGAGGAGAAACCGCTGATCCTCGCTGACGGCGGCCTCGAGGCGGGCATAGGCGGCGGGTGCCGAGCAGTCGTCGCTGATCACGCAGATCCAGTTGTCGTGGGTCTGGGCGCGGATCGACTCGAGCTGGCGGACGAGCAGGTCCGCCGGCGGGTTGTGGGTGGCCAGGCAGACGGCGACGAGCGGCGGGTCGCTTGAGCGCAGGGGCGGCGCGGAGCCGCTTGAAGGCGGGGGCGGCGCCGGCAGGCTGTCCGCCGCCCACGAGCGGCGCAGCGGCTCGGGCAGGGTAGCCCGTGGCACCGAGCCGAGACGCGCGGCCGCCTCGCCGCCGCCGGCGAGCGTCGCCACCAGCCCGAGCTCGCAGACCCCGCCGTCGTCCCGAGGGAGGATCGGCACGAGCGCCCAGAAGCCGCTGCGGTACCCGCGCAGCTCGGGATCGGCGGCCGAGCCGGGATCGCCGTGAAGCCTCACCGCGTCGTAGGGGTCGAGCCCGGGATGCAGCTCGCGGAAGTAGTCAAGCCGGGGCATCCCGTGGGCGGTCACCGGCCGGCGGATACCGTCGACCACGACCTCGAGGCCGGTGACGCCCTGCCGCCGGTGAAAGCACCGGCCGCCGAGGCATAGCGCGCTCCCGGCGCCGACCGCTATCTCCGCGGGCAGCGGCCAGTCGAGCTCGACGACCAGCTCGCCGTCGCCTTCGTCGGCACGGCGGCGGTGCGTCGGATGTGGGGCACCTGACAAGCGCGTGATCCTAGGAGGGGTCGTCTACACTCGCCAGCCCCGTGCGGCCGCCGAAGCTGAAGTTCGACCCGTTTGCCAGCGATCCGGGGCGCTGGGGCGCCTCGCTGGCCAACAACGCCGAGACCCTGCTGGCCTGCCTCGACGCTGCCCGGCCGCGCCGGGTCGTGGAGATCGGGGCGTACGCGGGCGACGTCACGCGGCTGCTCCTCGAGTGGGCGGAGGGTCGCGGCGCGGACGTCGTGGCGATCGACCCCGCGCCCGAGCCGGCGCTGGTCCAGCTGGCCGCCGAGCGCGCGGACCTACAGCTGCTCGAGGCGCCGAGCATCGCCGCGCTGACGCAGATCGAGTGTCCCGACGCGGTGATCATCGATGGCGACCACAACTACCACACGGTCACCGAGGAGCTCCGGCTGATCGCCGAGGCGGCCGCGGGCCGGATGCTGCCGCTTCTCCTGCTCCACGACGTCTGCTGGCCCCACGCCCGCCGCGACGACTACTTCGCACCGGAGGAGATCCCCGCCGAGGCCCGCCAGCCGTACGTGGCCGGAGCCGGGCTGATGCCGGGCGAGCCCGGGTTGGTGCCCGGCGGCCTTCCCTTCCGCTACGCGGCCCGCCGCGAGGGCGGTCCGCGCAACGGCGTGCTCACCGCGGTCGAGGACTTCGCCGCCGCGCACGACGGCCTGCGCCTGGCGGTCGTGCCGGCCTTCTTCGGGCTCGGTGTGGTTTGGGACACGACGGCGCCGTGGGCGCGGGCGGTGGCCGAGGTGCTCGATCCCTGGGACCGCAACCGGATGCTCGAGCGGCTCGAGGGCAACCGGGTGTTCCATCTGGCCTCCGTGCATTACCAGATGGTGCAGGCCGGGCTCGCCCAGCAGCGCAACGCGCACAAGGACGAGCTGCTGAGGAAGCTGCTAGAGTCGAAGACGTTCTCGGTGGCCGTGTGGCTCTCGCGCCTGCGCCAGCGCGGCCGCCCGGCCTATTCCAAGGACGAGGTGCGCCGGCTGCTGGCCGAGTAGCCGGGCTACCGACTCCGGCTGCGGCGCTCGGCGCGTTCGGTCTGCCACTCCCGGCGGCGGAGGTTGAGCTCGCGCAAAGGCTTAGTTAGCCGCCAGCTGATGCTCTCCTCGAGCTCGCGCAGGTCGCGCTCGAGCTGCTTGGTGCGTGCTTCCGCCTGGAGCATCGCTGCCACCGCCTGCGTCCGCGCGACCGCGGCCTCGGCCTCCGCACGCCGGGCGCGGTGCTTCCAGTCGCCGGGGCCGGCGCCGACCCCGGACATCTTCCCGTCCCACTTCTCGGCCACTCGCATATGGGCCTCGACCCACGTCTCCGGGTCGCTGACCAGCTCGAGCGAGTGGTGGTGGACGACCTTGAAATCGGCCGTCACGACCTTTCGCCCGGCTGCCCGAACCTGTAAGCAGAAGTCGAAGTCGTAGCCGTGCAGTTGCCCGAGCGACTCGTCGAAGCGGATGTTCTGTACGGTCCAGGGCGAGAGCCCGAGCACGAAGCCGTCAACCGTATCGACCTCACCGGTGCGGGCGTAGGCAGGCATCTCGTCGGCCTTCCAGGACAGCGCCGGCAGCTCGCCCCCACCCGCCTCACCGTAGCGATGGGTGAACGAAGCCCAGGTCACCGACCCCTCCCACCAGGCGATGCTGCGCACGCCGACCGCGCCGACACAGCCGACCACGCCGACGTCGGGCTCGCGCAGCGCCGCACGGAGCTTCGCGCAGAAGTCACTCTCGAGCAGCTCGGCGTCCTGGTGGACCACGACGAGCGCCTCGAGGCCCTCGAGCTTCGCCGCCTCGTCGAGGATCACGTTGTAGCTGCGGAAAATCGAGCCGGCGGTCTGGAAGGCCAGGATCGGCGAGTCGGATTCCGCCGCCCGCGCGATCCCGGGACCGGCGCAGCGATCGTAGATCTCCGGCGAGGTGATCGAGCAGGCGAAGGCGATCACGAGCTCTCCCTCCGGGCGAGCTTCCGCCGCAGCCGCGCGCGCAGGGGCGCTGCGCGCCGCCGGGCCACCTCGTGCTCGGCCGCGGCAAGGCGAGAACGCAGCTGCTCGAGCTCGCGGGCGAGTTCGAGTTCGTGCAGGCTAGGGATCCGCCGCGACGAGCGCGCCACCGGCGTGGCCGAACCGCCGTCCAGCGCCGCCCGCCCGGCGGCCCCGCCGTCCGTGGGGATGGGCGACTCGACCGCTTTGCGCCACCGCACCGAGGTCCAGTCGACCTCCTCGAGCGGCTCGTGGATCATGGCCGCCGTGCGGAATTCGTCCACCGCCCGGCGGCAGTCCGCGAGCGCGCCGTAGTCGTCGACGATCAGGAAGCCGCCCGCCGACAGCCCCGGGTAGAGGCAGCGGAGCGCCGTCACGGTGGCGTCGTAGGTGTCGCCGTCGAGCCGAACCAGCGACCACCGGCGGCCCGCCAGGCCCGGCAGCGTCTGCGAGAAGAATCCCGGCAGGAACTCGACCCCCGCCGCCACGCCGAGACGCGCGAAGTTCGCCCGCACCTCGTCGAGCGGCACCGACAGGTAATCGATCTCGCTCCACTGCTCATCGGAGCGCCGCGCCGTCTCGCCGAGCGGGAAGCCCTGGAAGGAGTCGGCCACCCACACGGTCCGCTCCTGCGCACCGAGCGAGTCGAGAGTCGCCCGGATCAGAATCGACGCCCCGCCGCGCCAGCTGCCTGCTTCGATCAGCTCCCCCTCCACGCCGTCGCGGACCACCGCCTCGACGCACGCCTGCAGGTCGTCGAGCCGGCGCAAACCGACCATCGTCATGCCGTGAAGCGGCCAGTCCATCCCGGCCGCGCGGAGACGCAGCTGCTCGCCGGCCAGCTCGCGCGAGGCCACGACCCCTCGCTCCGTGCGCCCGACCGATGTCGTCGTGGTGGCGGCGAGGTCGCACAGGCAGAGCTTGAGCAGCCCAAGATACGCCTCGCGCAGCCGCTCGGCCTCCGCCCCTGGCCCGGGCGCGAACGGCCGGCGAGCCGCCGCTAGCCCGCGCTGAGCGCGGGCAAGCGTCGCCGACTCGGACGCCGAAGCTGCTGTCATCCTCGCCGAAGATAACGTGCCAGGCGTGAATCGGCCGCCGGCAGACACGGGAAATGGCGACGTGAGCATGTCGAAGACGGCGGTCAGCCACGACAGGCGGATCCGCCACAGCCGCTCCAGCCCGGGGGCGCGCGCCGCCGAGTTCCTCAATGCCTCGCGGCTGGCCTGGGTGGCGCTCGGTGTGATGCTCGCGGCGACGGCCGTTCTCCTGTACCGGGAGACGCGAGGCACGACGCTGTGGTTCGACGAGTGGACATGGGCGCTCACGCGCCGCGGCAGCTCGCTCGACAGCTTCCTCGCTCCCCACAACGGACATCTCTCGCTCGTTCCGATCGCGATCTACAAGCTGCTGTTCGCGACTGCCGGGATCGGCGACTACCGGCCATATCGCGTGTTGGTCATTGGCGGTCATCTGCTCGTGGCGACGCTCGTCTTCCTCTACGCCCGGGCCCGCGTCGGCGGCTTCCTGGGTCTCGTCGCGACGGCGCTGATTCTGTTCTTCGGACCGGGCTGGCAGAACTTCATCTGGCCGTTCCAGATCGGCTGGCTGCTCTCGCTGTCCACCGGCATGGCGGCGCTCATGCTGCGCGAGCGCGAGGACCGCGGGAGCACGCTTGCCGCTTGCGGGCTGATCGCCGTATCGCTGGCCAGCTCCGGCATCGGCGTCCCGATCGCGGCTGGCCTGGTCGCCGACGCGCTCGTGCGAAGGCGCGGCCGGCGGGACGCGTGGGTCCTCGGCATCCCGATCGCGCTGTACCTGCTGTGGTCGATTCACTACCAGCACACGGCGATAGAGCGGCATGCGGTGGTCGCCGCGCCGGGGTTCGTGGCCGACGAGGTCGCCTCGGCTCTGGCCGCCTTGGCCGGCCTAGGCGGGCAGATCTCGATGGCGGTGCCGACCTCGAGCGGTACCCTGCTCGAGTGGGGGCCACCGCTGGCCGTGGCGACGGTGTTGGCGATGGTCTGGCGGATGGCCCGCTGGCCGGCGGCCCGCCGCCGGGCGCTGGCTCCCCTGACCATGGCCGGCGCCTTCTGGCTCCTTACCGCGCTGACCCGGTCGTTCATCGGCGAGCCGTTCAGCAGCCGCTACCTCTACGTGGGCGCGGTGTTCGTCCTGCTTGCGGCGCTCGCGCTGGCTCACGGTCTCTCCCTGCGCGCGAGCCATCAGCTGATTGTTGGGATCCTCGCCGCCGGCGCGGTGGCGTCGAACCTCGGGTTGCTTGGCAGCGCGTCCCGATACGTGCGGGCCCAGGGGGCGCAGACCGCGGCGGCCCTGGCCGCATTCGAGTTGACCCGGGGCGCGGTAGATCCCGGCTTCGTCGAGGGCTCTTTCCCCGGCTACCCGCTCGTGGTCCTGCGGGCCGGTCAGTACTTCGCGCTCGAGCGCGCGCTCGGCTCGCCCGCCGCGTCGCTCGCCACCCTGCCTGCCTACCCCGAGGACGCCCGCCAGGTCGCCGATGCGAGCCTCATCGCCATCAACCGCGTGACGCCGGAGGCCACCGCGCAGCGTCCGCCTACCGGCACCCGCCCAGCGGTCGAGTGGGCGAGCGGCGGCGCGCTGACGCGCCGCGGCGGCTGTGTCTCGCTCACCGCCCAGGCGGTGTCCGCCCCGGGAACCCCGTCGCCGACACTGGCGCTCATCCTGCCGCGCACCGGTGTCGTCGTCACCGCCGTCGGAGGCCAGGTGGGCCTCGGCGCGCGCCGGTTCGCCGATCGTCCCACGCCGATCGGCACGATTGCCGCGGGCACAGGCGCACTCGTCCGGCCACAGCCGGACCGCGCGCCGCAGCCGTGGCACCTGTGGGTCTCCCCGGGCGCGCTTGCGACGGTATGCGGTCTCCGAGGATGACGGCGGCGATCCCAGAGCTCGACGCGCCGGTCCCGGCGACGCTCCCAGTCGGGGTGGCGAGCGCGATCTCCTGCCGCGGCCGCTGCCGAACGGGCGGACGGCCGCTGGCCGGGGTCACGCTGCGCGCCAGCGGAGCCAATCACCGCGCCCAGTGGCTCCCCGACGGGCAGTTCTGGGCCACTGTTCCCGTCCCCGCGGCGGCGCGCCCGGGGACGATTGCGCTGGAGGCACTCGTACGCGTGGCCGGCGGCCCGGAGGAGCGCCTGCCGCTGGCAGAAATCGAGGTCGTGGCGCCACCCGCCGCGGCTCCGGCCTCGGGTACAGCGGCCGCCGGCCCCGAGACGGTGTTCGTCTGCATGGCAACCTTCGACCCCGACCTCGCCCTCTTGCGGGCGCAACTCGAGTCGCTGCGGGCCCAGAGCGACCCGGCGTGGGTCTGCCTGATCAGCGACGACTGCTCGTCAGAGCACAGCTTCGACGGGCTGCTCGAGCTCGTGGGCGATGACCGCCGGTTCGTGGTCTCCCGCTCCGAGCGGCGGCTCGGCTTCTATCGCAATTTCGAGCGCGCGCTGTCGCTCGTGCCGGCGCAGGCCGAGCTGATCGCGCTGTGCGATCAGGACGACCGCTGGCATCCCGACAAGCTGGCCGTGCTGCGCGCCGCGCTGCCCGGCGCGACGCTGGTCTACTCGGACCAGCGCCTGGTCACCGCCGGCGGGCGCCTGCTGCGCGCGACGCTGTGGCACGGGCGGCGCAACAATCACACCAATCTGGCCTCGATGCTCATCGCGAACTCGATCACCGGAGCCGCGTCGCTGATGCGCCGGGAAGTCCTCGACTTGGCGCTTCCCTTCCCCGAGGTAGCCGGCTACCAGTTCCACGACCACTGGCTTGGCCTGGTCGCCCTCTCGCTGGGCGAGATCGCGTATGTCGATCGCCCGCTCTACGACTACGTCCAGCACGCCGGGGCGGTGTTCGGCGACGTAACCCAGGGCCGCCCCGACGGTCCCGCCGCTCGCCGCGCCCGCGGCGCTCGCCGCGCTCGCCGCGGCGCGAGGCGTGAGGCGCGGCGGGCGGCCTACTTCTACGGCTATCTGCCGAGACAGGCGCAGGCCTGCGCTGTGCTCGCCCGTGGCGGCGCGTGCATAGCCCCCCGCAAGCGGCGTGCACTCGCGGGATTCATCGCCTGCGACCGGTCGGCGTTCGCCTTCGCCTGGCTTCTTGCCCGCTCGCTGCGCTGCCTGGTCGGGCGCAACGAGACGCTGGCCACCGAGCTCGAGCTGGCCCAGGGCATCGCCTGGCGGTGGTTCGAGGCGATCCGCCAGCGCCTGGCCGCCCGCGCCGGCCGCCTCGGCGAGCCGGCGCCGCCGCCCGCGCTCGACGCCTTCAGCCAGCGGCGGCTGCGGCGCTGGAGGGCGACGCTGTGAGCATGCCCAACGCGCCCGTGGGCGGCGAGGTCGCGGGCGGGCTCGACGCCCGCACGGTCCGGCACGCCCGGTTGCTGCGGGCTCCGCCGGTGATCGAGGTCCACGACCTCGAAAAGACCTTCCGGATCCCCGACCAGCGCCTGAGCTCGCTGAAGGAGAGAGCCACGCACCCGCTGGCTCGGCGCACCTACCGCGAGCTCCACGCCTTGCGGGGCATCTCGTTCGACGTGCGGCTGGGCGAGTTCTTCGGCATCGTCGGGCGCAACGGCTCCGGCAAGAGCACGCTGCTGAAGATCATGGCCAGCATCTACCGGGCCGACGGCGGTCGCGTGCGGATGGCCGGCCGGCTCGCCCCATTCATCGAGCTCGGGGTGGGCTTCAACCCCGAGCTGACCTCGCGCGAGAACGTGGTCATGAATGGCGTGCTCATGGGGCTGAGCCGCCAGGAGGCGCGCCGGCGATTGGACGCGGTGCTCGCCTTTGCCGAGCTCGAGGAGTTCACCGACCTCAAGCTGAAGAACTACTCGTCGGGGATGATGGTGCGCCTGGCCTTCGCGGTGATGGTCGAGGCCGACGCCGACGTCATGCTGATCGACGAGGTGCTGGCCGTCGGCGACGCGGCGTTCGCCCAGAAGTGCGTGGACGTCTTCCGTGCTCGCCGGGACGCCGGCCGGACGGTGGTGCTGGTGACCCACGACATGGCCACCGTGCAGAGCTTCTGCGATCGGGCGATGTTGATCCACGACGGCGAGCTGCGCTACATCGGCGATCCCGAGGAAGCCGCCTTGCGCTACTACCGGCTGAACTTCGGCGGTGAGGGCGAAGACAGCGACGGGCCGGGCGCGGGCGACGTCCCAGACGTCAACGTCCGGGTGATCGACGCCTGGCTCGAGAACGAGCGCGGCGAGCGAATCGAGAACGTCGAGCAGGGCAGGCCGATCGAGCTTCAGGTGATCGTCGAGGCGCGCCACGACCTGGTCAGCCCAGTGTTCGGCTTTCACTTCCTCACCGCCGACGGTTTTCAGGTGTTCGGCTTCAATCGGACCATCGCGCGCGCGGCCGGCGAGACCGACGTCGTGCGGGCTGGCCAGCGCGTGCGCGTGGCCGGAACGATCGAGAACCCGCTGCTGCCGGGGCGCTACTACGTCCGCGCGATCGTCTCGCGCAACCGCAGCGGCGGCGATCTGGCGCTGCAGCCGCTGCGGATCCTCGAGTTCGTCGTCTACGGGACCCAGCGGGGCGCCGGCACGGTGTCGGTCAACGCCAGCGTCGACGCCTCGGTGGAGCCGGAGCTGTGAGCGATGGCGCGCTCCGGCTGCGGGAGGTGCGCGGCCCCTCGGCGCTGGGCGGGGGCTGGCGCCGCTCGCTCGAGCTGCTCTACCTGATGGCCTCGACCGAGTTCAAGCGGACCTACTTCGGCACCGTGCTGGGCTACGTGTGGTCGCTGTGCCGGCCGCTGCTGTTGTTCGCGGTGCTACTCGCGGTGTTCACGCACGTTGTGCGCCTCGGCCGGCTGGTCCCCCACTATCCGGTCCTGCTCCTACTCAACATCGTGCTCTTCGGGTTCTTCCAGGAGGCCACCGCGACCGCGGTCGGGTCGGTGGTCAACCAGGAGGCGGTGGTCCGCAAGACCCAGTTCCCACGCCTCGTCATCCCGCTGGCCGTCGTCTTGACCAGCGCGTTCAACCTCGGCCTCAACGTGCTCGTCGCCTTCGCATTCATCCTCGGCTTCGGCGTGAGCCCGATGTGGACGTGGCTGCTGCTCCCGGTGCTGTTGGCCTGGCTGCTGATCCTGACCACGGCGGTGGCCATGATCCTCTCCTCGCTCTACCCCCGCTTCCGCGACGTCGGAATCATCTGGGCGGTCGGCTCGACGGCCCTGTTCTACGCGACGCCGGTCCTGTATCCGCTGCAGCGGATCTCGGGGACGATCGGTCGGATTGTCGCCCTCAATCCGCTGACGCCGGTGTTCGAGCTCGCGCGGCGCTGGATCATCCAGCCCGACGCTCCCCTCGCCGCGAGCACGGTCGACGTCGTCGTCCCCGCTGCGATCTCGGTGGCGATCTGCGGGCTCGCGGTGTGGATCTTCACCCGCGAGGCTCCGCGGATCGCCGAGGAACTGTAGGAGGAGGCGGCGCGCCGGCGGCGCGCCGCCCGGCGTCGCCTCAGCGCTCCGCCGCGACGTTCGCGGGCCGGCTCGCCGGTGCCAGCGCCAGGAGCGCCCCTGCCAGCACGATCGCCACCAGCGTCACCGCCGGCATCTGCCAATCCCAGTCGAGCGGGGCGTGGGCGGCGTAGACGACCACGCCGGCGATCGGCCCCGCCGCGAGCTGCGGTGAGGCCCGGTGGGCACTCGTGGCGGTGAGCGCGATCCCGGCGGCGAAGCCGAGCAGCAGCCCGAGGCCGATGAGCCCGAGCTCGGCCAGCGTCTGCAGCGGCAGCGAGTGGGCGTCCTGGGCGAACTCGGGGATCGTGCGGTAGCGCAGCCACCAGACCGCCCAGCCGCCCGCGCCGACCCCGCGCAGGGGCTCGTCGGCGAAGGCTCGCATGGCCACGCGCCAGTAGTCGTAGCGGTTGCTCTCGAGGGTTACGTAGCGGCTTGCCCCGGCGCTCAGCGGACGGCTCGAGGTTTCCTTGGCGCCGGCCGCGATGGCCAGCGCGAGCCCGGCGCAGATCGCCGCCAGCGCGATCTGCGGCGCCCAGCGGGGGAGCGCGAGCGGCGAGCGCGGCGGGGCGCGCGCGAGGCGCCATTGCACGAGCGCTGCCGCCGTCATCCCGGCCGCCAGCACGGCCAGCATGATCGCCCCCTGCGTCTCGCGCGTCCCCGGCGAGCCGGCCAGCGAGGTGAAGCCGTTCAGCGGAGACGCTGCCAGCGCCACCAGCGCGCTGACGCCGACGGCGAGCGCCCCCGTGCGCAGCGTCTCGGCACTCCGGGTCGCCACGATCAGCGCCAGCAGGCCGGCCGCCCAGGCAAACAGCGCCCCGCGGGAGAAGCTCAGATAGAGACCGAGTCCCAGCGGCACGCAGGCCGCCGCCGCGAGCGCCCGCAGGTAGCGCGGCCGCCGTGAGTCCCCGCCGACGCGGGCGGCGAGAATGAACCCGAGCGCGGCCAGCTCGCCTATCGCGTTCCAATACGTGAGCGGCTGCTCGAGCCGTCCCTCGGCGCTGATCGAGTGTGAGAGGTGTACCAGCCCGGGCAGGAGCCGTCCGGACAGCCCGTAGCCGATGACCACGAGCGCGCCGCCGGCCAAAGCCGGCTCGACCGCGCTCAGCGCTCCGGGCGAGCGCAGCAGCACCGCGGCCGCCAGCAGGCCGCCGGCGTACAGCACGACCAGCTGGCCGGCGTGGTACGCGCCGCCGGCGATCGGCGCCCACGCGATCGAGAACAGCGTCCACGCCCCCAGAAGTGCGAGGCTCGCGAGCGACAGCCACGACCCGCGCCCGCGCGGCCACGGATCCCGGCTCGCCAGCACGCCGACGGCGACGAGCAGCCAGGCCGCGAGGCCGGCCCACGCGCGGGCCTCGTCGAAGTATCCGCCGCTGAAGAACGCCAGGGCGAACGGGCCACCCAGCAGGACGACGCGCGCGGCGCGCAGCAGCCCGGCGCGCATCGCTCAGCTCTGGGCGTCCCTGACCGTGCGCGGCAGCGGAAGGTCGACCCGGGCTCCGAGACGTCCGTCGCGCTCAGGCCGGGAGCGCGCCACATGGGCCTCGCTCACCTCGGCGAGCAGCCGGCGCCGAAACACGGCGGCATCGAAACGGGCCGCGTTGCGGACGCACGCATCCGGGCTGACGGCCGTGTCGTTGAACTGCAGCACCACCGCGACGAGCTCGCGGGCGCCGCCGGACCACAAGCAGCCGGTGACGCCGTCGACGACCGTCTCGAGGGCTCCGCCGCCCCGCCGGGCGATCACCGGGCGGCCGGCCGCCTGGCTCTCCACGGTGGCGATGCCGAACTCCTCCACCGAGGTTTGGATGAGCGCGCGGGCGCGCTGCAGCACGCCGGCCACCGCCGCGTCGGGCAGGCGTCCGGTGAACTCGATGTTGCTCGCCGCGAGCTTGCGCAGGCGGCGTCCCTCCGGGCCGTCGCCGACCACGATCAGCGGCAGCCGCAGGGCGTTGAACGCCTCGACCGCCACCGCGATCCGCTTGTGCGGCATCAGCTCGGAGACGATCGCGTAGTACTCGCCGGGGGTGCCCGGCGAGAACCGCGAGGTCTCGACCGGGGGGTAGACGATCCCCGATTCCCGGCCGAAGTAGGTCCTGATCCTGGCCTGCGTCGTCGACGAATTGGCCACGTACCGGTCGGTGCGCTTAGCGGCCGCCCCATCCCATATCCGCCAGCGCCGGAACGTGCGCCGCAGGAACGCGCGCATCAGCGGGTTGCGGTGCGAGGTGACCGTGCGAGCGTAATCGTTCCACGCATAGCGGAACGGGTTGTGACAGTAGCTGACGTGCAGCGTGCGCTCGTCGCACAACACCCCGTGCGCCCACGCCGACGAGCTCGAGATGACCAGGTCGTAGTCGGAGAAGTCGAATGACTCGATCGCATCCGGATACAGCGGAAGCAGAGCGCGGAAGGTCCGGGCCGTCGGGCGCAGGCGCTGAAGGTAGGAGGTGTGGATGACGCGCCCGGCGAACCTGCCCTCCGTGGCCTCCTCGTCGTAGACGGGGGTGAAGATGTGGGCGTCGGGCCACATCCCACACAGCTCCATGAACACCCGCTCGGCGCCGCGGATATCGAGGAGGAAGTCGTGCACGAGCGCCACCCGAGGCCTCGCCCCCGCGATGTCCAGGAGTTCCTGCACCGCTGTCAGTCTATGCGCCCCGCGAGAGCGGGCGCGCCGACAGATAGCCTGCGGCGCCGTGATGCTGTTCGTGAGCTATTCCGGCTGGTTCGGCGGGGCGGAGCGACTGCTGCTGGATGTCGCCGGCGCGGCGCCCGGTGACGCCGCGATCGCCTGCCCGGAAGGGACTCTGGCTTATGCCGCCCGCGCCCGCGGGCTGCGCGTCTTCCCGCTCCGGGAGCGCTCCCTGCACGTGCGGGGACGGGTGAGCGATCGCCTGCTCGCCGGGGCCCGGCTGGTCGGCCACGCCCTCGAGGTGGAGCGCCTCGTGCGCAATCTCGAGCCGCTCGTGGTGGTGGCGTGGAGCATGCGCAGCGGGATCGCCTGCCGGATCGTCCCCCGGCGTGGCTACGCCCTCGCGTTCGCGCACAACGACTTCCTGCCGGGACGCCTCGGCGGGTCGCTCGTCCGCTGGGCCGCCGGCCGCGCCGAGCTGATCACGGCGCCATCCCACGCCGTCGCCATCGACCTCGATCCCCGGGGACGCCTCGGGGAGCGGCTCGAGGTCATCCATCCCGGGGTCGACGTCGACCGCCTCGCCGCCGACTGTCCTCCGGCGACCCCGCCGGAGGTGATCACGCTCGGCGCGCTGACGCCGTGGAAGCGCCCCGAGGTCGCGCTCGAGGCCTGCGCGCTGGCCCGCCGGCAGCGCCCGGACCTGCGTCTTCGCCTGGTCGGCGCGCCCCTGGACCACCGCGGCGCCGAGCTGCTGGAGCAGCTGCGGGCGCGCGCCCGTGCCCCCGACCTGGCCGGCGCCGTCGAGTTCCCCGGCGCGGCCGAGGACCCGCGGGCGGCGCTGACGCGCGCCAGCTGCTTCCTTCACTGCGCCGCGCGTGAGCCGTTCGGGCTCGCCGTGCTCGAAGCCCTGGCGGTTGGACGCCCGGCGATCGTCCCCGCGGTCGCCGGGCCGGCCGAGATCGTCGACTCGTCGTGCGGGATCCTCTACCCGGCCGGCGACGCCGCCGCGGCGGCGCGCGCGATCGTCGCGGTCGTGGACGATCCCGAGCGAGCCGCCCGCCTGGGCGCCGCCGGCCGGGAACGCGCGCGCCGGCGCTTTCACCGCCGCGCGACTGAGCGTGCGTACGCGCAGGCGCTGGCTCGGCTCGAGCGCCGCGCCCGCGCGGCACGGCGAGCGCCGCGGCAGGCGGCGGCCAGCGACCTCAGCCTGGTGACGGTCGCCTACAACTCGGCGGCATACCTGCCGCGGCTGCTGGAGTCGCTGGAGCGCCACCTTTCCGGGTCGCGGGTGATCGTGGTCGACTGCGGCTCGGAGGACGACAGCGTCGCCGTGGCGCGCACTCACCTCTGCACGCTCGTCGTCGAGGCCGGCGCCAACCTCGGGTTCGGGGCGGCCAACAATCGCGGCCTCCGGGACGTCCGCACCCCGGTCACCGCGCTGGTCAACCCGGACGTCGAGGCGATCGACGACTCGCTGCTGGCGCTCGCCGCCGAGGCGATGTGGCGCGACCGGGGGGAGCGCCTGCTCGCGCCGCTCGTCCTGAACCCGGACGGCTCGCGTCAGGACACCGTCCACCCGCGGCCGGCGTCCGCGGCCGACCTGCTGCGCGCGCTCATCTCACCCTCGCTGGTCGGACTGCCCGCCGTGGCTCCGTGGCGCGCGGCGGCGCCGCGGCGGGTCGGCTGGGCCGTCGGCTGTGCGCTAGTCGCCCGCACCGACACGCTACGCCGCCTCGGCCCGTTCGACGAGCGGCTGTTCCTCTACGGCGAGGACCTCGACCTCGGGCTGCGCGCGGCGCGCGCCGGCGTCGAGACGTGGTTTTGGCCCGGCGCCCGCGTCCTCCACCACCGCGGCCACTCGACCACAGCGGCGTTCGGCGCGGAGCCCTTCGAGCAACTCGCCCGTGCGCGTCGGGAGGTCGTCGCTCGCCGCCTCGGCCGCGGACGGCAGGCGCTCGACGACGCCGCGCAGGGCCTCACGTTCGCCTCGCGGATCGTGGCCAAGCGCGCGCTCGGGCGCCCGGCGCGGCGCGAGCGCCGTCAGCTCGAGGCACTCCGGCGCGCCCGCGGATGAGCGCCGCCCGCCGATGGTGGTGGCTGGCCGCACTGGCGGCCCTCGCCCTCGCCGCCGTCCTCGTCGCCGCCGCCGCGTCGGGCGGGGGCGGGGGGCCGGGCGGGGGCGGGGGGCCGGGCGGGGGCGGGGGGCCGGGGGGTGGGCGCAGCGGGCCCGGCGGAGGCGGGCCGCACCGCGCCAGCACCACCGCCTCGGCACCGTCCACCCTGACCGCGCCCTCGCCTCTGGCGCCCGCGCCCAGCTTCGGGGCGAACGTCAACCGCCTGTTCAACGACCGGACTTACTCACCGGCGCAGATCGACCGCCAGCTGTCCGCGCTCGCGGCGACCGGCGCCGTGCTCGCGCGCAGCGACGCGCTGTGGGAGGCTGCCGAGCCGAGCCCGCCGGCCGGGGGGCTGCACCGCTACGACTGGCGCTTCGACGACGCGATCGCCGGCTCGCTCGCCACCCACCGCCTGAGGTGGCTGCCGATCGTCGACTACTCGGCATCCTGGGCGCAGTCGATTCCCGGCCACGACCACTCACCGCCGGCCTCGGACGGCGACTACGCCGCCTACGCGGCCGCGCTGGCCGCCCGCTACGGCGCCGGCGGCTCGTTCTGGAGCGCCCACCCGCGGCTCCCGCCCGAGCCGGTCGACACGTTCGAGATCTGGAATGAGCCCGACAACGCCGAGTTCTGGAACCCGGCGCCGGCGCCCGCGCGGTACGCCGAGCTCTACGCCGCCGCCCGGGCGGCGATCCACGCCGTGGACCCGGGGGCCCGAGTGATCGTCGGCGGGCTGACCCATCCGCAGGCCACGCTGACGGCGATGATCCAGGCGCTCCCCGCGCTGCGCGGCGAACTCGACGGCGTGGCGATTCACCCCTACGGCCCAACCCCGGCCAACGTGCTCGCCGGCGTCCAGACGGCGCGTGAGGCGCTGTCGGCGCTCGGGCTCGGCTCGGTGCCGCTGTACGTGACCGAATTCGGGTGGACGACCAGTCCCGCGGGCGCGCTCGACTATCTACCGGAGAACCTGCGCCCGGCCTACACCGCCGAGACGCTATCCGCGCTCGCGCACTCGGACTGCGGCCTGGCGGCGGCGCTGCTCTACACCTGGGTGACCCCCGAGCGCAACGCCGCCGACCGCGAGGACTGGTTCGGGATCAACCCGCCGGGCGGCGGGACGAGCGCCGACGCGGCGGCGTTCGCCGCCGGTCTGCGCGAGGCGAGTGGCGCCGCGGCGTCGACCGCGTGCTGAGTGCCGGGGTCCTCGCCGCCGCGACGACGACCACGTCCAACCCGTGACTCAACCGTTGCGGCAGCCGGTGGCGCGCTGCTTGGCCCGGCAGTGCTCGAGCGCCAGCGCCGCCCGCTTGAACGCGGCGAACGCCGGCTTGGCCACGAACCTTCCGTTCACGTAGCGAAACAGCCCGGCGTAGGAGAACGATGGGCCGGTCGCCATCTCCACGCTGGCCCAGTCGTAGTAGTAGAAACCGGCCAGCCGCAGCCGGATGCGGTTCGCGGCCAGCAGCGGGAGCACCTGGCTCAGGTCGCTCGCCTGCTGGGCCTCGGTGGTGGAGAACGAAAAGCCGCTGTGGTCATTCGCGGAACCCCGCGACGACGGCCAGCTGACCTCGTCGGCGAGCAAAGGCTTCTGGCCGTCACCGTGAGCGTTCATCACGCTGCGCACGAGGCCGAGGATCTTGATGACGCCGGACGGGGTCTTCGTGTACGGGTGGATCGCCACGACGTCGAACAGCGAGGCCGCTCCCTTGACCTTGTAGATCTGAGCCAGGTCGTTCCACGAGTAGTTGGTGAGCCCGCCGAGGAGGATCTTGGCCTTCGGATCCGCGCTGCGGATTGCCCGGCGGGCCGCCGCCAGCATCGTCACGTAGCTCCGCGCGAACGGCTGCGCCGGCCAGAACATGGTGAGATCCGGCTCGTTCCAGATCTGCCACATGGTGATCGGAACCTTCGGCGAGTGGGTGGCCCAGAAGCTGCCGTGCGGCCCATAGCGCGCGGCCAGCTCCTTGGCGAACTGGCCGTACCAGTAGACCGATCGCGGGTTGGCCTCGACCGCCGACTGCTTCGGAGCGGCGTCCCAGGGGGGCGCGTCGATGACGATCGGCAGGACGGTGAGGCCGCGCTGCGCCGCGAGGCCGACGATCTGGTCCGGGGCGGCGAAGCGCGTCGGGATCCCGTCCTCGTCGACGAACTGACGTGCCTCGGCGGCCGGAACGTCGCTCCAGCTCGAATATGGCTGCGCCTGAGCCCAGTCGAACACCACCCGGACGCTTTCGACCCCGCTCGCGACCATCACGTCGAGCTGCCGCCCGAGGTTGATGTGGTTGTCGGTGTCCGGGAACACAGGCCCGTCGGCCACCGTCCCGACAAACCCCTGGGGGACGGCGCGCTGCGCCCTCGGCGTCGCCGCCGCGGCCGGTCCGGCGGCCAGCGTCAGCGCGGCGAGCACGGCGATCAGAGCCAGCACGGCGGTGACAAGTCGCGTCCCGGACATGGGCGGCAGTCTAGGCACGCTGGCTTGAACACTCGCCGGTTCGATTCGGAGCGCCCGGACGCGCTTCTTCGAGCAGCTCGCCGATCGCGGCGTCGGTCAGCGCGGCGGTGCGCTCCCACGAGTACGCGGCCGCGCGCCGGCGGCCGCGCTCGGCCAGCTCGCGCCGCAGCGTCTCATCGCTCACCGCCGCCAGCACCGCGGCGGCGAACTCCTCGGGGTCGTCGGGGTCGGCGAGCAGGCCCGCGTCTCCGACCGTCTCGGGCAGCGCTCCCCGCCGCGCCGCCACGACGGGCGTGCCGCACGCCATCGCCTCCAGACAGGGCAACCCGAAGCCCTCGTGCCGCGAGGGCATCGCGAGGGCGCGGGCCCCGGCGTAGAGGGACGCGAGCTGAGACTCGGGTACGTAGCCGAGCCGGCGCAGCGGTACGCGCGGCACCGGCAGGTAGGACCGCTCGCCGCCGGCGATCACGAGCTCGATCCCCCGCTCGGCGAGGGCGCTCGCGGCGGGCGCCAGCGCAGCCAGGTTCTTGCGCGGCGAGACGGTGCCGAGTGCGAGCACGTAGGGGCGCCCCAGCCCGTAGCGCTCGCTTGCGCCGGCCGGGTCGGCGGCGCCGAAGCGGGCGTCGACCCCGGGGGCGATCACCTGGACTCGGTCGGGCGCCAGGCCGACGACCTCGATCAGCTCCGCGCGCGCGAACTCCGAGACCGTGAGCACGAGCCGGGCCCGGGCCGCGATCGCCGGGAGCATCCGGCGCTGATAGCCGACATAGGCGCGCGAGTACGCGCTCGGATCGCGGAGCGCCGCGGCGTCGTGGATCACCACGACGTTGCGTCGCCCGAATACCGGGGCGAGATTTGCCGGGCAGTACAGCAGCGCGCAGCGGCGGGCCCAGAGCGGCAGCGTCTGCTCCCACAGGTGCCCGGCCCGATGCGCAAGCGCGGCCGGCGGGCGGAGCACCCGGTAGCGATCGGGGCGCAGCGCCGGCAGCCGCACCGCCATCTCCCGGGCCAGCCGCTCGACGCCGCCGATCTCGGCCCGGATCGCCGCGCGGGCGTCGATCGCCACCGACGCCGGCCGGCCGGCCATTTACTAGTGGTTTCGGCCGTAACTCGCGCGCAG
>Ga0213874_10000034_pt1 | contig 17844 bp, 5 predicted proteins | sample BarmaccomBMRX_R7_FD_160098 | JGI IMG/M metagenome (GOLD analysis project Ga0213874, IMG submission 160098) | Root-associated microbial communities from Barbacenia macrantha in rupestrian grasslands, the National Park of Serra do Cipo, Brazil - RX_R7 | ecosystem: Host-associated > Plants > Roots...
GGCGTCACAGCATCTTCGGGTAACCCGTAAGCGATGCCACGCCGTGTTTTCACCTCAACAAACACGAGGTCTTGTTCATGCTCGGCAATAAGATCGATTTCTCCACATGTGCAGCGAAAGTTACGCTCCAGGATACGATAGCCCAGGGCCGTGAGATGGTCAGTCGCAAGGCGCTCACCTGTTCTGCCAAGCCCTTGGCGTGCAGCCTTGAGCGGCTTCTTTTTGCTCGTGGAGGTATCTGTCACAGACATACTACCATAATTTACGTGAATTCCCTTTCCTGCGTTGTAGTTTGACAGCGTGATTTCAAGCATAGCGCAGTTGTTTGACGATTGCAAGGATACCAGTCTCATTGATGGGTTGTGTGAAGAGCAAAAACATGCTATTATGCAACCACAGGAAGATAGAAGGGAAGATATATCGTGGCTGAACCGCAACAGTATGACCGCGCCTTAAAAGCTTTAATGGACGACCACGCAGCAGAGATTGTACCGGAACTGCTCCCCGGCTCACAGGTCATCCAAGAGTTGAATACAGAGATTACCAGGACAAATTTACGGCCTGACCTAGTCTATCGCATCACCTATAATGGCACTGCTCATATCTTAAACCTGGAGTTACAGACCAACGTCGATGGCGACATGAATTACCGCATGTTGGCCTATCACGTGGAATTGTATGGAAAGTACCGAGTGCCAGTGATCTCAATGGTACTCTACCCATTCGAAACGTTTATCCCAGAGCCGCTCTTTCGTGAGAAGAGCGGACCAAGAACTCTGTTAGAGTTTCCCTACGAAGTATTATGTCTGTGGCAGTCGGAGGCAGAAGAGTTCGTGCGCAAGAGAATTGTGAGCATGTACACCCTGCTACCAGCCATGAAGGGCGTCACAGCAACAATGCTTGTACAAGCCATTGAGGCGATGGAGTCCCGTTACCAGCGAGGACCGATCCTGACGCGTCATGTCTGGCGCTTTCAGATTATCCTACGCAGATCGAAAACGCTCACCGAGCAGGAGAAACAAATCGTGGAAGACAAAATGCAATCTTATGATAGCTTGCTCGACAGCGATCCTGAAATTCAGGCTCGTGAGGCTAAAGTTGCTGCTCAAGCAGCAGCTCAAACAACAGTTCGAGTAAAACAGGAAGCGATACTACTTATCGTAAAAACGCGCTTTCCCGACCTTGTAGAGCTTGCCAAACAACGCACGGTTCATTTGACACCAGATCAGTTGGATATCATTACCCAACAGATTGTGATAGCTCCTAACGAGGATACGGCTCGCTCCGCTCTGGGAGACGTGGCAGCCTAGTAAAGGATAGATTGTGGAGGACGAATGGGAATCTTACGATAGCTTGCTAGACAGCGACCCTGAATTTCAGGCTCGTAAGGCTAAAGTAGAGGCGCAAACAACAGTTCGGGTAAAACAGGAAGGGATACTACTTATTCTGAATGATGTCGTGCGGGACATGTTGGAGAAACGCCAGATGAGTGCAGAAGAATTTGGCAAGCGGTTCGGACAACTGGCCCGCAAGACCAAGCAGCCATACACCAAGAGCAGGATCTACCAGATGTTACGCGACAACTCTTTTCCTGATGATAACACCCGACGATGGGTAGTAGCCAAGCTGCTTGAGATACCACCCGTCTTGATGGGAGTACAGTCCCTTGATGACTTCCTCGCTTTCCAGGAGCCAGTAAAAAGAGAACAGGCGGCCAGTAGTGCTTTTGTACGGTTTGATAGCACCGAGTCCCGTCTCACGCTTGCCGCTTACTGGAAACGCTTCCGCTTTTTCTCCCATGTGGATCTGGAAGCTGATGTTGCCACGCGCATAGCCGTCTTGGGACAGCAATCCCTGTACGGCCCCCAGCAAGCGCAGCGCAGTGTGGCAACGTTGCTCTGCGGCTATCATATGCTTTCTTCTCAGATTGCTACCGACCAATGTGATTTTGATAGTGCCATTGAGCACTTGAATAAGGCTTATAGGGTTGCCAAAGAGCGCGAGCTGCTCAAGCTCAAGGGAGCGTGTTTGCTTTGGCGTGGACTCACATTAAAAGAGCGCGGTGAAGTGAAGGTGATGCAGCATGACGTTGATGCAGCGCTCCTAGACTTTGCCCATGCGACCAATGATTTCACGTTGGCACTCAAGGAAGCGAAGCAGTTGCCTGCTGCGGTGCATGGACCGCTCTTGTTAATTTTAGGACAGGTAAGCGCAAACACCGCGAAAGATCCCCAAGAGCTTCACTTTGCCATTAAAAAGCTGGAAGAAGCAGAAGCATTTATTGGAAGGGTTGACGAAGAAGAGATTCACGTTTTCCAACTGGATGAAGAGCGGTATTACTTAAACAGAGCAGCCGCTTATGTCGCCTCTTGCAATCCCCTTGCCTGTTATCCCAGAGATGCGAGGAGAGAACTGCGAAATGCGCTTGCTGCCACCCCTACACCGGTTCAAAAGCGCAAATATGCCTATAACATGGTATTGCAAGCTACTTCCTATGTCATCGAAGGCCAAGCCTACCTGGCGAAAAAACGGCTGGCCTACGCTGATGATTGCTTTTGCCAGGCAACGCAGCAAGCCACAGAGGCGCTTGTCCTGGTGAAGGATATCCATTCACAGGTCAATATTGCTCGCATTGAGAAGCTCTGCGCAGATCTGCGAGCGACGCCGTTTGGCAAAGAGAATGTGGATTTGGCCAGTTTGGAAGTGGAGATTATAGCGGCGAAGTTTCTGCACTTATTCCAATAACATGGCCTTGTGTCTCTCATTTTCATTGTCAAGGCAGTGACAATAAACAGATAAGATGTCGGGAAAACCGTGCTTGACTCACCCACTTGTCCATTGCCCTGGGCAGAAGCCCGTTCAGGTTGACAGCCGACAAAGCTATAGTGTATAGTCGTATCAGGCATTATCCCTCTATTTCTACTATAATCGGCCGCAAGGCTTCACAAAGCCTTTTGGCCGGGGAATGTTTAAGCATTGAGTGAACGTATTTTTGCTTCACCCTCTGAGCTTGCTACGCTCATTGATCTTCTCCGTTGGCGTGCGACTCTGACCCCTGATCGGCGCATTTACACGTTTTTGACAGATGGCGAGGTAGAGAAGGATCATCTGACCTTCTCAGAGCTTGATAGTCAGGCCAGGGCTATCGGGGCTAGGTTGCAAGAGTTCACGGGACGCGGAGAGCGTGCTCTGCTTGTCTATCCTGCGGGGCTAGAGTTCATACTTGCTTTCTTTGGTTGTCTCTATGCTGGCGTCATTGCCATCCCTGTCTATCCCCCCACGTCGTTGCGCTCGGGCCGAGCGCTTGCCAAGTTCCGCGCTATTGCCGACAATGCGCAACCGGCGGTGATCCTCACCTCCACAGTGCTTCTCGCTAAAGTAGAGAGCCTGCTCGCGCAAGCTCCTGAGTTGCAAGCGACGCGTCTCCTTACGACTGATACCATCGACAGCACTATTGAGCAGCAGTGGCACGACCCGGGCATCGACAGCGATAGCCTGGCTTTTTTCCAGTACACGTCGGGTTCCACAGACACACCCAAAGGGGTAATGGTCACCCACGGCAATCTGCTGTCGAATTTGTCCCTGGTTGCTCGCTATTGCCAACACCCGCCCAAGGCTCATGGTGTGACGTGGCTGCCACTCTACCACGACCTAGGGCTAATTGGCGGCGTCATACAGCCACTCTACAGCGGATTTGAGTCAACGGTCTTCTCATCGGCAGCCTTCTTGCAGCGTCCAATTCGCTGGTTGCAAGCTATTTCGCGCACGCAGGCTACTATTAGCGGCGGGCCAAATTTCGCTTATGATCTCTGTATACGTAAGATTACGCCTGAGCAGAAGGCTGCCCTTGATTTAAGTCACTGGGAAATAGCTGCCAATGGTGCCGAACCAGTACGAGCAGAGACACTAGAACGCTTTGCAGAGGCATTTGCCTGCTGTGGCTTCCGCCCTGAGGCTTTTTATCCCTGTTATGGCCTGGCAGAGGCCACCCTCGTTGTTTCCGCTGGGCAAAAGGGAAGCTTCCCAACGGTGCGAACATTTCAAGGGACGGCACTTGAAAATAATCAAGTGGTCGAGGCCACCGCTGAGGACAAGAAGACGATAACGCTCGTAAGTATCGGTCAGAGCTTCTCGAACCAAAAAGTTGTTATTGTTAGCCCGGACACGTTGATGACCTGTGGACCCGCACGTGTAGGGGAGATCTGGGTGTCTGGCTCCAGCATTGCGCAAGGCTACTGGCGTCGGCCTGAAGAGACGGAGCAGACTTTTCGGGCATACCTAGCCGACACGGGGGAGGGGCCTTTCCTGCGTACTGGGGATATGGGCTTTTTGCTCGATGGCGAACTGTTCATCGCTGGTCGCCTCAAGGATCTCATCATCATCCGTGGCAGCAATCACTATCCACAGGATATCGAGCAGACGGTGGAGCAGAGTCATGGCGCGCTACGTCCGAATTGTTGTGCCGCTTTCTCCGTCGATATGGATGGTGAGGAGCGCCTGGTAGTTGTCCAGGAGCTAGAGCGTCAATCCCTTTTGCATCTGAATCTGGACGAAGTGATTGCAGTTGTCCGCCGTGCCGTTGCTGAACAGCATGAGCTGCAGGCATATGCAGTGGTGCTCATCAAAACTGGCACCATTGCCAAAACCTCCAGCGGCAAGATTCAACGTCACGCCTGCAAAGCAAACTTCCTAGCTGGCAATCTGGACGTGGTGGGTGAGTGGAGGCAACGTCATGCCGACGACGAGGAGCCTGCTTTGTCGAGTTATTCCGGCACGCCAACAGCCATGCCACAGCAGTCTCAGGTTGTGCAAACGCAGACAGCAGAGGCTATACGAGAATGGCTCGTGGCTAAGGTTGCTGAGTTGCTGCGTGTCAAGCGCTCCGAGATAGAGGTACGAGAGCCATTGGCCCTCTATGGCATGGACTCCGTCCAGGCAGTAACGATTGCCGCAGATTTAGAGGAATGGTTAGGGCGCGAGATTCCGGTGACGCTGGCCTATGACTATCCCTCTATAGAGGCAATTGCCAGGTATCTAGCAAGAGAAGAGCCTGCCGTCGTTGCCTTAAGAGAGGATGCAGAGCGAGAAACTGCGACAGATGCTATCGCCATCATCGGTCTGGGCTGCCGCTTTCCTGGAGCCGACAATCCAGAACGGTTCTGGCAACTCTTGCGTGATGGTGTCGATGCCATCACGGAGGTGCCACCCCAACGCTGGAATCAGTATGTCTTCTATAGCCCAGATCAAGCCATCCCTGGGAAAATGAACACCCGCTGGGGTGGCTTTTTGCCGCACGTGGATCGCTTCGACGCGGGTTTCTTCAGGATATCGCCTCGCGAAGCTGCTCACATGGACCCTCAGCAGCGGCTTTTGCTCGAAGTTGCATGGGAAGCGCTAGAAAACGCAGGACAGGCACCCGATAAACTGGCTGGTAGCCAGACAGGCGTGTTTGTTGGCATCAGCGGCGATGACTATGCGCGGCTGCAGTTTAGTGATCTCTCTCTAATCGACGCCTACGCCGGTACGGGCAACGCACATAGTATCGCAGCCAATCGCCTCTCGTATGTACTTGATTTACGTGGACCGAGTGTGGCCGTAGATACCGCCTGCTCGTCGTCGCTGGTCACCGTGCATCTGGCCTGTCAGAGCCTGCGCAATGGCGAGTGTGATCTTGCAGTGGCGGGAGGAGTGAATCTGATTCTGACGCCAGAATTAACTATCACCTTCTCCCAGGCGCGAATGATGTCGTCTGCTGGCCGCTGCAAAACCTTTGATGAAGACGCCGACGGCTACGTACGTTCGGAGGGCTGCGGTATTGTGATCCTGAAACCCCTCTCGGCAGCGTTGCGGGACGGGGATACTATCCTGGCGCTTATCAGAGGCTCGGCTGTCAACCAGGACGGTCGTAGCAACGGCATGACAGCGCCCAATGGTTTGGCCCAGGAAGCAGTTATTCGTCAGGCCCTGCTCAATGCAGAGGTCGCCCCACAAGAGATCAGCTATGTTGAAACGCACGGCTCAAGCACTCCCCTGGGAGACCCTATTGAGGTAGCCTCGCTCAAAGCAGTGCTAATGCAGCAGCGCTCACAGGATCAACTGTGTGTGCTCAGTTCTGTGAAAACCAATATTGGTCATCTAGAATCCGCTGCAGGTATTGCAGGTCTGATCAAGGTAGTGCTCTGTCTGCAGCATGCTGAGATACCGCCGCATTTGCACCTGAAAAAGCTGAACTCGCATATTGCTCTTGATGGCACGACGTTCTTGATCCCGACGAAGCTCCACAAGTGGTCGCCCCAAGGTCTGCGTCGGGCGGGAGTGAGTGCCTTTGGCTTTGGTGGCACCAATGCGCACGTGATACTAGAGGAAGCGCCCACAGCCAGTCGCATCCGTAGTCAGGTGGAGCGTCCACTGCATGTCCTCACGCTATCGGCACAGAGTACGCAAGCATTACAAGAACTGGCGTGCGGCTACGGGGTTTTGCTGGCGCGTCATGCAGAAACTTCCGTTGCTGATATTTGTTTCACTGCCAATAGCGGGCGCTGCCACTTCGCCCATCGTTTTGTGGCCATGACCGCCTCTGTTGGGCAGTTGCGCAGGCAAGTGAAAACCCTGGCATCTGCAAGCGAAGCAGCCGGCACACGCAGTGGGCAGGTGCTAGGCAACGAGCCGCGCAAGATCGCATTCCTATTTACGGGCCAGGGGTCTCAATATACAGGCATGGGGCGGCAACTGTATGAGACACAACCGATCTTTCGCCAAGCTCTTGATAAGTGCGATCAGATCCTGCGTTCCTATCTCGCACAACCATTACTCTCGGCGATGTATCCTGAGCCAGGCGAGACCTCACCGCTGCACGAGACGGCATATACTCAGCCGACGCTATTCGCCTTAGAGTACGCGCTGGCCGAGCTGTGGCGCTCGTGGGGAGTGGAGCCATCAGTGGTCATGGGCCACAGCGTGGGAGAATATGTAGCGGCTTGTATTGCCGGTGTGTTTAGCCTCGAAGATGGTCTGAAGCTGATTGCGCAGCGCGGTCGTCTCATGCAGGAATTGCCGCAACGAGGGACAATGGCAGTCGTCTTTGCTGAACAAAGTCAGGTGGCAGCGGCACTTGCACCCGTTCAACGGCAGGTTGCAATCGCCGCTGTTAACGGTCCCAAGAACACGGTGCTATCTGGCGAGAGCGAGGCGGTGCAGGCTGTATGTCAACACCTGCAGTCAGAGGGAGTGGCATTCCGTCCGTTGCAGGTCTCTCACGCCTTCCACTCTCCATTGATGGAGCCTATGCTTGACGCATTCGAACGTATAGCACAAGAAGTGCAATTTGCAGCGCCGCGTATACCCTTCATTTCAAACTTGACGGGGCAAATGTTCAAGCTAGGGGAGGTTCCAGATGCGCACTACTGGCGGCGTCATGTTCGCGAGAGTGTACAATTCGAGGCGAGCATATGTGCTCTTGCAACGCAAGGATATGAAGTATTCGTAGAGTCAGGTCCAACTCCTACCTTACTAAGCATGGGCAAGTACTGTGTACCCAAGGGATTCGGTACCTGGTTACCCTCTTTAGTCAAAGGGCAGGATAATTGGCAAACGCTCTTAGACACCCTGGGTGCTCTGTATGTCAAAGGTGTAGACCCTGATTGGATAGGATTTGACCGTGAATACGTGCGTCGCCGTGTAGCCCTGCCAACCTATCCTTTCCAGCGAGAAGCGTATTGGTTTGAGTCCGTGGATGCTCAATTGCCCTCGGTTGGGACACGATTTATCGTGCCCCGATTGACCGCGCCCTCCCCAAAACATCCTCTGCTGGGTCCGCATCTGGAAGTAGCACATCCATCACCACTTCATGTCTGGGAAACAACGCTGGATAAGCGTGCTCTCCCTTATTTAAATGATCATCAGGTGCAAGGTATCACGGCTGTGCCCGTCTCCGCCTATATAGAGATGGCTCAAGCAGCGGCAACGGATGCCCTTGGAGAGGGAAAGCACATTCTAGCCGACATAGAGCTAAAGAAACTCCTGCTCTTGCCTGGCGAGGAGCCGCCAAGGATCCAGGTGGTTCTTTCTAACGAGACACACGAACAGATTGCTTTCCACGTGTATAGTCGTTCGCACAATGCGTGGACGCTGCATGCAACTGGGAAGATAGGTCGAGTTGAAAGAGTAATCTAGTGGGGGAAGAAGATTGTGTCAGATACAACAGCACTAAAGAATAATCAGGCCATGCAGTTTGGCCTGATATTCTTCTCTAGCAGTGAAGCTCCCTTAGGTAGTGACAAATACCGTTTGGTCATCGAGAGTACACGCTTTGCTGATGCACACGGCTTTTCATCGGTGTGGATTCCAGAGAGGCACTTCACCAAAGATGGATGGCTCTATCCCAATCCTGCTCTACTGCAGGCTGCCCTCGCTAGGGAGACGAAACGCATAGCTTTACGGGCCGGGAGTGTAGTCATGCCACTGCACAATCCTCTTCGCGTCGCCGAAGAGTGGGCGATGGTCGATAATCTATCAGGAGGGAGAGTTGGCATTTCCTTTGCCTCCGGCTGGCACCCCAATGATTTCGCCTTCTTCCCAGACAACTATAGCAGGCGCAGCGAAGAGATGTATCGTGGCATTCAGATAGTACAGAAGCTATGGCGTGGTGAGTCGATCCAGGTAAAAGGGGGAGATGGCAAGCTGGTTGAGGTAAGAACCTATCCCACGCCAGTACAGACTGAATTACCTATCTGGATCACCGCCGCTGGTAACCCGAAGACCTTTATGGGCGCAGGAGAAATCGGCGCTCATCTGCTAACTCACACCTATAACCATAGCATTAAAGAGTTGGGCGAGAAAATACAGCTCTATCGTCAATCGCTGGCAAAGCACGGCTATGACCCTCGGTCGCGCCAGGTCTCGGTTATGTTACATACCTTCGTGGGAGATGATGCAGCCATCCAAGGGCAGGCAAGAGAGGCTTTCTGCAACTATCTCAAGTCGGCTTCCTACTTGGTAAATGCCGTTGCTTATAGTCGCGGTCAGACCATTGATTTCGCTACGCTCTCCGAACAGGATGTCAACGAGTATCTGCGATTTGTCTTTGATCGGCTCGTCTCCAATCAGCGAGTTCTATTTGGAACACCAGAGATGTGCCTGGAGTTGGTGAGAAAGCTCAGTGCAGTTGGTGTTGACGAGATTGCCTGTCAAATGGATTTTGGTATAGACATTGACCTTGTCCTGCAGAGCTTGCCCCAGTTGAACCGCTTAAAAGAACTCTGTCAAGAGGTACCAGAAGTGCAGTCCTCTACCGATTGGATGCCGCTGTACGAAAGTGAGGTGGCGATAGATAATCGTGCCAATGGCAAAGCTTTTCGGCAGCATTCTCCCCTGCTTGAGCCGCGCATCACGTTGCAGCAGAAAACGCTGCTCCAACAAGTCCAGGCACGTTGTGTGCAAGAGGTTTCTGTGGCAACGTTCTATAAAAAGCTATACGAGCACGGTATTCAACTTGGCGCGAGCTTTCAGGGGATAGAACGTCTGTGGCGGCACGAGAGAGAAGCTCTCGGGCTGATTACGTTGCCTGCAGCTCTAGAGCAAGAAGCCGATCTTTACCAAGTGCATCCAGCCTTTCTGGACATCTGCTTTCAAGTACTGGTAGCTGCTCTTCCAATCACGACTGAGTCGAGCCGTGAAGATGCGTTCTACTTGCCAGTGGGACTGCGTAGGTTTCAAATTCACAAGCGACCAGGTCGGCAGGCATGGAGTTATGCGCGTCTCACATCCCTAGCGGACAAGACGGAAGATATGCTTGAAGGCGATGTGTCCATTCTCGGTGATGATGGCCGGGTAATGGTAGAGGCGCTCGGCCTGCGCTTACAGCGCACCGATGTTAGCGCTAAGCGTAGCGACACCGAGAATCTGGGTGATTGGCTCTACGAACTGCGCTGGGAGCCGCAGCAGACGCAGCTTCCACTGGCACTAAAGCAGCCAGGGCGCTGGCTGATATTTATGGACAGTAGCGGTGTGGGGCAAAGGATAGCAGAACTGTTAACGGGGCGCGGGGCAGCTTGCATTGCAGTCTTCCCTGCTACTGCCTATCACCTATCACCACAAGGCAACTACCACATCAATCCTGCCGACCCAGATGATATGCAGCGCCTCATCAAGAGCATTGTAGCGCCAGGCAAACCTCTTAGCGCTGTGCTGCATTTCTGGAGTCTAGACGCAACTCCAGAGGCGGAGATGGACGTTGCTTCACTAGAAAAAGATCAGATGTTGAGCGTTGGCAGTGCGTTGAACCTGATGCAAGCTCTGATTGCTGCAGCAAATACTGAGCCTACTAAGCTGTGGTTTGTGACGAGAGGCGCTCAGGCAGTGGGTTCCAACGTAGCTTCCCTGGCAGTAGCCCAGGCCCCTTTGTGGGGGTTAGGCCGAACCTGTGCAATAGAACATCCTGAGTTTTGGGGTGGATTAGTAGACACAGATCCTCAAGACACAGCACAGCAGGCGGCAGAGCACCTGCTGCATGTGCTTGCCGCTCAAAGTAAGGAAGATCAGATCGCTTTTCGTCAGGGACAGGGCTATGTCGCTCGTCTGCTTCGTAGTCGCGATTGGAAGCGGCCTGACCTGCAGTTGCAGTCCGAGGCCAGCTATCTCATCACAGGCGGGTTGTGGGGTCTCGGCTTTGAGGTTGCACGCTGGATGGCGACGAAAGGTGCTAGGCATCTGGTGTTGCTAGGACGGACGAAGTTGCCCCCGCGTGCAGAGTGGCAGCAAGTAGCGGCAGATACGCGCCTAGCTCGTCAGCTTGCCGGCATTAACGAACTTGAAGGGCTAGGGGTGCATGTCTACTATGCCTCGGTTGATGTCTCCGATGAGGAGCACATGCGTGCTTTCCTGGAGCATTTCCGTCAGCAGGATCATCCGCCGATCAGAGGCGTTATCCATGCTGCATCAGTATGGCAGGATCAGCAAGGCCAATCGTTGGTGCGCTCCCTGGCTCATCTCAGTATAGACGCGCTGCAAGAGGTGTCTCGTCCCAAAGTGATCGGCAGTTGGCTGCTGCATACACTGTTAAAAGACGGGCCGCTGGACTTTTTCGTCAGTTTCTCTTCTGGTGCCTCGTTGTTTGGTTCGGCAGGCCAGGGGAACTATGCGGCGGCGGGAGCGTTTCTCGATGCCCTTGCACAGTATCAGCGTGCAAAGGGTCAGAGCGGGTTAAGCATCAACTGGGGCGCTGTGTCTGAGACAGGCTTTGGAGCCACTGCTGAAGGTCTAAAGGTACATCAGTACTGGGAGGCTCATGGTATTCAGAGGATTACACCGAAGCAAGTTTTAGCGGCGCTGGAACAGTTTATACCACAAAATGTCGCGCAGATTGGGGTTATGAAGCTTGATTGGCAGTTGTTGCAACAATTTTATCCCCAGTTGGCGCAATTGCCCTGGGCAACCTATCTGGTGCAGGAGAGAGGAGCCGCTGCTAAGGCTGCCGATGCTGATTCGCAAGAGAGAAACGCTTTTGTGCAAACGCTACTGGCTGCCAAACAAGAAGAGCGCCAGCAGCAATTGGAAGTGTATTTGAGCGAGCGGGTTGCCAAAGTGCTTAGGTTGCCCGTCTCTAAAATAGATGTCTTACAGCCTTTGACCGCGCTGGGACTCGATTCCTTGATGGCTATTGAGTTAAAGAATCAGCTCGAATTTGAATTGGCAATACGTATTTCTATTGTGATGTTCCTGCAAGGGCCAAGTATCGCGCAATTTGCCACCCAGTTACTCGATCAACTGGCCGCTGCAATCCCTATGCCTGCGGTCTCCACGAATACCCCTAGCCAGGAGCAGCAGGAGGACGGTCACATGAAGAACATCTCTCAACAAGAGGCGGCACAGTTGTTAGACAAACTTGACCTGCTTTCTGACAACGAAGTAGATGCGTTGCTCAGTGGTATGTTGCAGAAAGAAGAGCATAATCGATGACGGATGCCTTCAAGAACATTGCTAATCTTTCGCCCGAGGAAAAGAGGGCGTTGCTCGCACAGTTGCTACGTAAAAAAGCAGATGAGGGCAAAAACTGGTCTCCGCTTTCTCATGGTCAACGCGCTCTGTGGTTTCTCTACTGCTTAGCGCCCGAGAGTGCTGCCTACAACCTGCTCTATGCCGCTTACGTTCGTCCAGCCTTAGATGTGGCGACTTTACAGCATGCAGTTCAGGCGCTGCTTGAGCGTTATCCCATCTTGACTGCCACATATAGCATGGAGAAGGGTGAGCCTATCCAGCGCTTTCATGAAAATCCGGCTATCCCTGTTGAAGAGATAGACAGCTCTGCATGGAATAAGACCTACCTGGAAGAGCAACTGCTTAAGGAAGGTAACCATCCCTTCGACCTGCAACAAGGCCCGCTACTACGCGTAAAATTGTTCAGACGCACAGCACAGGAGAGTGTACTCTCGTTAACCGTCCATCACATCGCTATAGACCTGTGGGCGCTTGATCTGCTCGTCGATGAACTCTGCACGCTCTATGCGGCAGGAAGAGTTGGCGTACAAGCACCGCTGCCGCCAGTGGGTCCACAGTTTGCAGACTACGTGCAGTGGCAGTCTAGCATGCTCGCCAGTCCCGAAGGTGAGCGACACTGGTCTTACTGGCAACGTGCATTAGCCGGTGAACTGTCTCTGCTGAACTTGCCCACGGACAGACCTCGACCAACCATCCAGACCTACAAAGGGGCCTGGCATTCCTTTGCGCTGAGTGAGGAGCTGACCCAACAGCTCAAAACGCTGGCATATACCCATAAGACAACGCTGTATACCACGCTGCTCGCAGCATTTCAGGTATTGCTGTTTCGCTACACTGCTCAAGAAGACATTCTTATCGGTACCCCTATGCTAGGCAGAAGCCGCGCCGAGCTGGAACGGGTCGTAGGCTATCTGGTCAATCCCGTCGTTTTACGCGCCCATTTTTGGCACAACCTCACCTTCAAAGAGTTCCTATATCAGGTGCGTACTACTGTAGCCGAGGCATTGGAACACCAGGATTATCCGTTTCCTCTGCTAGTAGAGCGGCTACAGCCCAAGCGCGACCCTAGCTACTCGCCCATCTTCCAAACCTTATTTATCTGGGACAAGCCGCGTGCCTATGCAGACCAAGAAACAGTGCCCCCTGAGCAAGACGAACTAGCCAGGCAAATCTCCAACCAGAAGCCGCGCTTGGAAGCATTGCTAGCCGGGCAGCAGGGAGCGCATTTCGATCTGATCCTTACTGTGTTTGAAGTGGATGGAGCGCTCTCTGCAGAGCTCCGTTACAACGTGGACCTGTTCGATGCCTCTACCATCGCACGCGTGGAGAAGCATTTCCTGACCTTGCTCGCAGGTATCGTGGCCCACCCCGAACAACGGCTACTGAACTTACCCTTGTTAACCAAAGCGGAACTACAGCAGATGTTGGTTGTATGGAACAACACGGCAGCCCCATTTCCCCAAGAGATGTGCATGCACCAGTTGATAGAGTTGCAGGTGCAGCGGACGCCGGATGCTGTGGCTGTGATCTTTGAGGGCAAACATCTGACATATCGCCAGCTCAATGCCCGTGCTAATCAGCTTGCCCACACTCTTCAGGAACTAGGAGTGGAGCCTGATACGCTGGTTGGTGTTTGTATGGAACGCTCCTTTGAGATGGTGATAGCTCTGCTGGCTATCCTCAAAGCTGGCGGGGCATACGTTCCTTTAGATCCTGAGTATCCGCAAGAACGGCTGGCTTACATGATAGAGGATGCCAGCTTGCCTGTTCTGCTGACGCAAAAGCACATCCTGCAGCGCTTGCCACACAGCAGCATGCTGGTCCTCTGCGTGGACGACGAACGAAACACGTCGGACACGCACAGCCAGCAGAACCCTGTCTGCGCGGTGCAACCGCACAACCTCGTGTACATGATCTACACCTCTGGCTCAACAGGCAGGCCCAAGGGCGTTATGAATATCCATAAGGCCGTCTGTAACCGCTTACACTGGATGCAGCAGACCTACCAGTTGACAGCCGCCGATAGCGTCATGCAAAAGACGCCTTTCAGCTTCGATGTCTCGGTCTGGGAATTTTTCTGGCCGTTGATGACGGGGGCTAGGCTCGTGATGGCGCGCCCTGGGGGTCACCAAGACACGGCCTATCTCGTCTCTCTGATCGTCAACCAGGGCATCACGACACTGCACTTTGTGCCTTCCATGCTGCAGATGTTCTTGCTGGAGCAAGGACTTGAGCGATGCACAAGCTTGAAGCGGGTGATCTGTAGCGGTGAGGCCCTCTCCTATGAACTCCAAGAGCGCTTCTTCTCGCGCATCAACGCTGAGTTACATAATCTCTATGGACCAACAGAAGCTGCCATTGATGTGACCTATTGGCAGTGTCAGCGTGAGAGCAACCTGCGCGTCGTGCCCATTGGTCGCCCGGTTGCCAACACGCACATCTATATCTTAGACCAGGAGATGCAGCCAGTGCCGGTGGGTGTAGCGGGTGAACTGTATATTGGTGGCGTTGGTCTGGCGCGTGGCTACTTCAATCGTCCTGAACTGACAGCAGAGAAGTTTGTACATGATCCCTTTGCCAAAGAAGCAGATGCTAGACTCTTTAAGACGGGAGACCTTGCGCGCTATAGAGCTGACGGGGCCATCGAATTTCTTGGTCGTCTCGACCATCAAGTAAAGATTCGCGGCTTCCGTATCGAACTAGGCGAGGTTGAGGCCGTGCTGGCCCAGCATCCAGCCGTCAATGAAGTCGTCGTGCTGGCCCGCGAAGATACGCCTGGCAATCAACGGCTCGTAGCGTATGTGGTGCCGTTTCACTGGGCACTGCGGCAGCCACAAGCAGGGGAAGAGGAGCATACCCTCCTGCTCACCTCACAGGAGGTCGACCTCTCCGTCGAGGCGTTGCGCGGCTTCTTGCGCGAAAAGCTCCCCTACTATATGCTGCCTTCTGTCTTCTTGTTCCTGCGTGCTTTGCCACTCACGCCAAACGGCAAAGTGGACCGACGAGCACTTCCTGCTCCCGACATGACACGTCCTGAACTAGCAGAGGCGTATGCCGCACCTCGCACTCCCACCGAGGAGCTACTATGCACGATTTGGGCGCAGGTACTTGGACTGGATGGAGTCGGCATTCATGATAACTTCTTCGATTTAGGCGGAGCCTCTATTCAAAGTCTTGAGATTATTGCCAGGGCGCGAGAAATGGGTTTGCATCTCTCCATTGAAATGCTCTTTGAGCACCAAACAGTAGCGGAATTGGCAGCGGTGGTCGGTCATGTGCAAACCGATGTTGGGCAGGGACAGCAAGCAACACCTGTGCTAGCGGCAGTACACCATCTGCCGCCAGTTGCACAAGCTGATCAGAGCAACACGCTCATCGAAAGCCTCGGCGTTTACCTACCGCCCAAAGTGGTCTCCACTACGGAACTGCTAGAGCGCTGCAAACAACCTATTCGTTTCCCTCTGGCCCAACTCACTGGCATCAATACCAGACGCATGGCTGGTGAGAGCGAGTTCGCGCTTGACCTAGCGAAGAAAGCTGTCGCGGCCTGCCTCGCCAACTCCAGGTACAGACCGGAGGACATAGACTTACTCATCAGTGGCAGCATTTCAAGGTGTAATGGGCCGCTACAATTTGCATTTGAACCGAACATCTCTGTACAATTGCGTCACTACTTTGGCTTTACAAACGCTCTCGCCTTCGATGTCTCCAATGCCTGTACTGGCCTGTTTACCGCTATCTACATTGCCGACGCTTTCCTCAAAGCTGGACTCATCCGCCGAGCGATGGTGGTGAGCGGCGAATATGTTACGCATCTCTCGCTGACAGCGCAAAAGGAGATCGAGAGCTATATGGACTCGCGGCTTGCCTGTCTCACTGTGGGTGACGCGGGGGCAGCACTCATCCTGGAGAGGTCGCCGAGCAAAGAGATTGGCTTCCACGAATTCGAGATGTATACGCTGGGGCGCTACTGTGACTATTGCATTGCCAAAGCCACCGAGCACGAGCACGGCGGAGCCATCATGTACACGGATGCGGTCAAAGTCTCTGCGGTTAATATGCAGCAAGCGGTCTCACACGCGGCACATATCATAGAGCGTTCTGGCTGGCCGCACGACGCCTTTCAGCATCTTCTCATCCACCAGACTTCCAAGACAACCATTCAGGATGCTCCACGCGAGATCAGTAGATATCTTGGCAAACAGCTCTACCGGCCGGAAACTGTCATTAACAACATTGCTGAACGTGGCAATACCGCTACCACAACCCAGATGGTGACCCTGATGGATCACATTCGCTTGAACACCATCAAGTCGGGTGAAAACGTCATCTTCGGCATTACAGGCTCCGGGGCGACCATCGGCACAGCACTCTACACCTTTGACGACTTGCCAGATCGTCTGCGTCGCATAGAGTCGGGCACGTATACGCCCGAAAAAGTAGCAGCAGAGCAGAGCAGAGGTGTGCCACTGCTCTCGTCTACACAACGGGTGCGCGTAGAAAGCATAGGTACGCCTCCTGCAGAGGTGCAGAGGAAGACGATGGAACTAGTAAGAGCTGCTGCCGAGCATTGCCTGGCACAATCGTCATACGAACGACGTGCTATTGACCTGCTCATCTATGCCGGTATATACCGAGATGAGTTTCTATGCGAACCCTCACTTGCCTCAATGGTGGCAGGCATGCTGAACATCAACGACACTATCGAGTCGCAGCACGATAAAAAGACCTTCGCTCTTGACTTGTTTAATGGGGCCATCGGCTTCCTCAACGCCTGCTATACCTCTATAAGTATGATCAAGGTGGGCAAGGTGAAGAATGCCATGATCGTCGCCTCCGAGATAGAAAACAATCGTGTCACGACGCTACCAACAGAACTACGTCACATTGAAGAAGACGGCTCATGCGTTATTCTCGATGAAAGTCCCGATGGCAAGACAGGCTTTGGCAACTTCGTCTTTAAGTACTTTACCGACTACGTCGAGTCATTCGGCGCATACACAGTGCTGCACAAAGGCAGGATGTGCATGCACTTTGAGCAAGACCCGAACCTAGAAACCTACTACCTGCGTTGCATTCAGCAGACAGTTGACGAACTGCTGCGTATCGAGCCATTGGATATTGCTCGGGTCAAGGTCGTCCTGCCTCCGCAAATCTCGTCGACCTTCATTTCCAGGCTAGGTACCACCCTGAATCTTCCTATAGACAAGTTTGTAGATATGCATAGGGGGAAGGATCTCTTCACATCATCATTGCCCTATGCGCTACAATACGTACGTGAGCAACGTCTGGTACAGTCTGGAGATATCGGTCTGCTCATCAGCGTTGCCACGGGAATACAAGTAGGTTGTGCCACATATTATTTCTAGTTTAAGGAATCGCTTTGATGGGTGAAGTACCGAGCAAACCCTGGGTTGTTTTTGCAAAAGTTCAACCGCGCTTGCGCCTTTTCTGCTTTCCGTACGCGGGAGGGGGAAGCTCTCTCTTTCGCCTGTGGTCTAATGGGTTACCGCCAGAAGTTGAGGTATGCCCTGTCTATCTGCCTGGACGGGAGATCAGGCTGAACGAGGCTGCATTTACGCACATCTCGCCTCTTGTACAGACCATGGCGCAGGTGCTACGCCCGCACCTGAATACGCCGTTTGCCTTTTTCGGCCATAGTATGGGAGCGCTTATCAGCTTTGAACTGGCACGTTACCTGCGCAGAAATTACCGTCAGCTCCCAACGCATCTCTTCGTCTCATCGCATCGTGCTCCACAACTACCTCGTCTGGATCCCGACACCTACAACCTACCCGAACCCGCCTTCATAGACGCTGTGTATCGTCTTGGTGGCACCCCGCACAAGCT
>Ga0213874_10000035_pt1 | contig 17803 bp, 15 predicted proteins | sample BarmaccomBMRX_R7_FD_160098 | JGI IMG/M metagenome (GOLD analysis project Ga0213874, IMG submission 160098) | Root-associated microbial communities from Barbacenia macrantha in rupestrian grasslands, the National Park of Serra do Cipo, Brazil - RX_R7 | ecosystem: Host-associated > Plants > Roots...
CACGGCAGCATTGATTGCCAATCGTGTAGCGCACGCACGGAAGCGGCGGGAGTAACAGTCGCAGTAGGGAAGCAGCGAGAGAAGCTCCTAGGAGCTTGTCTCACCGCTTTGTACGTGGATGTACGAAGTTTCAGAGAGGCGGGACTCCTAATGGCAAATGGTAAACGCGGGCCAGAACCTGGATCGCAAAGAGCAAAACATGGTGGAGAGGCTGTACGAGAAAAATACGGATCGGAGTTTTACGCAAAGATCGGTAAGAAGGGCGGCGAAACTGTCAAAGAGAAGCGTGGATCACAGTTCTATGCCGAGATTGGCAAGAAAGGTGGCGAGTCTACTAAGCGCCAGCAAGGCTCAGCATTCTACTCAAGAATTGGTAGAAAAGGTGGTGAGCGGGGGCGCTCCACTAAGGGCAGAGAGTAGCGTATAATGAAACAGAGACAAGTGCCTGCGGGCTTCCTATCTCTGTTTCATTACACGGCCCAGTCGCACTGCGGGTAATTGCATAGTAGGTATTTCCTCCATCCCCGCTGCAATCAGCGTGATGCGGATTTCATCGTTTAACGAAGGATCAATGACCGCACCGAAGGTAATGTCGGCTGCGTCGTCAATCGCCTGTCCAATACGCTCTGCAATCTCATGTACCTCGAAGAGCGTCATGTCCTCTCCTCCACTAATATTGAAGAGCACACGTTGCGCCCCACGGATGGACACATTTAGAAATCCACCTGCAATAGCTTCTTTTGCTGCCTGCTCAGCACGATGGTGGCCGTGACCGTGACCAATACTCATCAGCGCGGTTCCTGCTGCGCGCAAAACACTGCGTACGTCGGCAAAGTCCACGTTGATCATACCAGGAACATTAATCACCTCGGCAATACCCTGTACACCCTGCCGTAACACATCATCGGCTATCTTGAATGCATTGGCTAAATTAAGCTCTCGTCCAGCGGTTACGAGCAGACGATCATTAAGTATAGTAATCAAGGCATCTACTTCAGTACTCAGTTCGGCGATGCCATGTTCAGCAACACGACGACGGCGCGACCCCTCAAAGCTAAACGGAAGGGTTACGATGCCGATAGTAAGCGCACCAAGCTTTTTCGCGATTGAGGCCACGATTGGCGCTGCTCCCGTCCCGGTGCCACCGCCCATACCAGCGGCGATGAACACAAGGTCGGCACTGCTTAAAGCCTCTCGAATCTCGGCTGCACTTGCGTTCGCGGCACGCGTACCTATAGCTGCATTACCACCTGCCCCCAATCCTTTTGTATAATACGAGCCAAGGCAGACGCGAGTAGCTGCCTGCGAGAGGGCAAGAACTTGAGCGTCGGTGTTCATCGCGATGAAGCGCACTCCACGTACATTGGTGTGAATCATGCGCTCAACCGCATTCATTCCGCCGCCACCGACACCTACTACGACAATATCTACATGATGTGACACCTGCGAGAGAGCGCCGGAGAAAGAGGAGAGTGTATCATCATCCGTATCGTACTGGCCCCAGCCAGCTCGGCTTTGCTCGTCTTGCCGCGCTAGCCTCCGGCTCTCTAGTTCCCGTTGGGAAACAGTCCACTGATTTTCTTGCCTCTCGTACATGACACCCCCGTTTCCTCTCTTCCTTCTTATGCGAAGGGCAGCAGTCCGTACCCGGGTATCTTCTTTCTGCTGTGGTGAACAGGTTTGCATTTATTCTAACAAGAGTGTCAAGAGCTTAGCAAAAAAACACTCCTCATTCCATTGCTTAGAGCGGGCGGAAGCGCTGCTGAACACGAATGACGTTGGCTAGAAGATCGGGCACATCGACAGGTGCGCCAAAGAGTGCTTCCCCACGCCGTTCAAGAGCGGCTAAGCGCACGATAGCGTCAGGGGCAGACAAACCTTGGGCCAACAGATGCGCGCCTAGAGCGCTTATAATCGCTGTAGCAAATGACGAACCGCATAGATCGGCCCAGCCAGAAGTGTTGTGCTCGCCACTGGGGAAGGTAGGTGAAATATAGACGCCGCGTACAGCATCCGGCAGCGCATTTGTATCCGTGGCTCCATAAGCATCACCACCAAAAGTAGCTACCCCCGTAGCAAATGGCGCTACGTTGGCGGCATTAGCAAACTTGGAGGGCGCAAAATTGCTGTTTACCGAGGTGACGCTCAGAGTTGTGTCATAGCGTGCCGGGGCGCGTGGGGAACGAGGGGGTAGCCCTTGTGTGCGTGCGCCTATAGAGTCATTGCCAGCCGCAGCAACGATCAGCGCTCCCTGTGCTGCCAGGCTGTCAAACAAGAGGCGCAATCCTTCCTCTAGGTGATTGAGTACATGCACAACTCCTGCCAGTTGTGTATTAGGCCACTGGCGCTGATCAAACCAAACGTAGGGTAAGTGACGTATATCAGGCATGATTGTCAAACCAAGATTGATGACTAGCTGGCGAACGGTACCGGAGGCCAGTTCTCGCTCTAAGTCGGTGAGGGCTGCGAAGAGACTATACAGGTCGCTTCCACCAAAGTCATTGAGAACGCGTATCAGGCGGATACGAGCCTGGCGGGCGACATCGCGAATAAGGCCAGCGATAGAGACACCGTGATCGGGCATGAAATAGTAGCGAGGATCACCATAGAGGTCGCGCCCAGTACGTACATCATTTGTTAGAGGATAACGATCATACTCAACCACGAACGAGCCGTCCCCACTACTCAGGTCACTGGTCAAGCGTTGTAGCAGCCAATTACGGCGCAGCTCTGAGCGCGTGGCAGCACTACATATACGGTCGGGATGATGGGCAGTATCTAGCACTGCAACCAGCACACCTTGTGCTCCCTTCGCATCAAGCTGAATACTCTGATCTAACAGTGTTACCTGCCAGCCAACCTGAGCATCGTCAGCAGTGGCAACGTCCAGCGAGGGAGCAGGGCTAGATGGCAACGCTGAGCCACCATCACCGTAAAAAACAGGAGCGGCAGTAACCAACCAGTTGGGCATAGCCGAGACAATATGTAAGCCCAACTGTGACAACTGCTCTAAATGGCTCTGCACATATGATAGAGCGCTAGGTACTGGATCACGCGTAGTAGAGTCAGTGCGACGTGTATGAAAGAAGACCGCAATCAGGGGTTGCTTACGGTGTAACCCGAAGACAAAAGCGCGGCGGCCTATAGGCGGCATCATCGGACTATCGCTCCACCTGCCATGCGTGCCATAGTGCTCCACAGCAAGATTGTAGCGCGCTAGAAAAGCATTAAGCTGACCACGTATCTGCTCAACTAGCACGTCCAGTGAATCATCTTTGGGAGCCTGAGCTAGACGAACGACGACGACCATCTCACCTGGAATCCAGTGGAACAATTCATCTGGAGTGCCCATAAACTCCGTTGTAGTATGAGACATACGCAAAAATTTCCCCTCTACATAATAAAATAGCATGCCCGGATCTACGTGGCACTATTCCGCTACTGCTAGCGACAACGCCGCCTTACAGCCTTGGGCCTTGCTTGCTACACATATTGACGGTTCAGCTAGGCTGATTGCTACATTTCTCGGCAAAGGTAAGCCACTTCTGCTTGCCACACACATCAATGGTAAAGGCATAAAATCGTATATCGCCGTGTTATCATACGCAGACATATCCAAAAGTGGAGAAATGAGGAAGAAGCATGGCGAAGATATATGGTGTTATCATTATTGGTTCAGGGCCAGCGGGCTACACTGCTGCTATCTATGCAGCCCGCTCTAATCTCTCCGTACTGATGTTGCAGGGCTACCACGTGGGTGGACAGTTGATGCTGACGAGCGAGGTGGAGAACTACCCTGGTTACGAAGAGGGGATTCTGGGGCCTGAGATGATGGACAAATTTGAGCAGCAGGCTCGCCGTTTTGGCACCGAGATGATCGCAGAGGATGTGACGGAGGTTGATTTTAGCCGTCGCCCCTTTACTGTGAAATCTGATGGAGGAGAGTATCGCGCAAAAGCTATTATTATTGCTACAGGCGCGAGCGCTAAATGGTTAGGACTGCCAAGTGAAAAACGCCTGCAGGGACGCGGAGTAACCGCCTGCGCTACCTGTGACGGCTTCTTCTTCAAGAACACAGATGTCATCGTTGTGGGTGGTGGCGACACCGCAATGGAGGAAGCTACTTTCCTGACACGCTATGTCAATCACGTGACGGTTGTACATCGCCGTGATGCCTTCCGCGCCAGCAAAATTATGCAGGATCGAGCACGTAAAAATCCCAAGATCAGCTTTCTGATGGATACAGAGATTGTTGACATTCTGGGTGATGATGCTGTTACCGCTGTACAGGTGCGCAATGCCAAGAGCGGCGAGGAGCAGAAACTACCTGTGCAGGGCGTGTTCATGGCCATTGGTCACCAGCCCAACACTCATCTATTCAAGGGCATTCTGAACATGGATGCGGCTGGATACATCATTCCCGTCGAGCATACCATGACCAACATTGCAGGCGTCTTTGCTGCTGGTGATGTGACCGATCATCGTTATCGTCAGGCCGTCACTGCTGCTGGCGATGGTTGTCGGGCTGCTCTCGACATGGAGCGCTGGCTAGAGGGCCAGGGCGAAGATGTAGACATAGAGAATTGGAACTAAGCAAGCAAAAAGAGTTCCCCGGCTCAGTCGGGGAACTCTTTTTGCTTGCTTACTAACTATTACTTCAGTGTCTCAACAATCTCAAGAGCCTCTTTTCCACCATAGTAGTCCCACCAGGGCTTGGCACCCTGCCTGAGCCTCTCATTGAGCGCTTGAATATTGCGCACACCTTCCTCTTCAAGCCAGCCGCGCAATGCAGATGGGCCTCCTTTGGCATATACGGGAATACCCTCCTGCCAGGTAGCACGGCCACACAGCACGCCTGAAAATGCTGTACCTGCCTCAGTGGCTAACTCAAGTGACTCCAGAAAGACCTCATTGCTCACGCCAGCGCTCAGATAGATGAATGGGACACGCGAGGTGTTTGCCGCTGCAAGGAAGCACTGCTTTGCCTCTTCACGGCTATAAGCAACCTGACCACTTTTATTGGCCTTCGAGCCTTCCAGATAGGCCATGTTGACAGGGATCTCAACTTTGAGTACATCCACACCATAGCGTGGCTTGGAGAACTCATCCATGTATTCCCTGACCCTGATGGGCTTGATTTTGGCGAACTCAATGCTCTTCTCTTCACCAACTTTGTCGTCGTAGGCAATAACTTCTAAGAAGAAGGGGACATCAAGAGCAATGCACTCGGCTCCGATACGTTCGATGAAGGCATATTTGGTGTTTTGGATATGCTCATTGTCACTACTGTTGTAGTACATTAACACTTTAATGACATTAGCACCTGCTTCCACAAGTCGCCTCACCGACCATTCATCAAGTAGATCGGGCAGGCGTCCTTCGACACTGACATCGTAGCCTGTTTTCTCGTAGGCGAGAAATGCACCTGCGTTCCTTGCACGACGTTGCAAGGCTGCCAGACCATATTCTGGATCCAGCAGAATAGCACTAGCGTAGCGAGTAAGCACCTCTGTCACCTGTATTTTGAACTCGCTTAAGTCGCTGCTAGAGGCATCGCTGCCCCTGGCTTTGGCGATGGCTTTTTTGAGGGAGCCACGCTGGTCCATAGCTGCAGCAGCAATGACTCCTCTTTCGTCAGCAACGGCATTCATGCCATTGAATTTTCCACGCGAAATACGCATTCTAGCTTTTGTTTCCATCGGCTTCGTTCCTCCCTATTTTGTGGATACTAGTACCATTGTACGATGAGAAACATAGATTGCCCAAGACAACCTCCTTTACTAATCTTACCCATTTTTCCCAGATCTATGCTAGTCTTTTCGCCAGCGGCGTTGTATTAGCAACAGACAAACAGAGGCAATACACTACTTCTTGTTTGTCTATACCTACTTGAAAAGTTTACCATCGTTACTTTAGACATGTTGACACGTTCACACTTATGTAATGCTAAGTCTGTTCAAATAGTGCGATCCTTGGATACATGGATACGAATAGATGAGTTCATATCCAAACAACCCATAAAGGGGGGGTTGGACCCCGTGAACTCCGTTTGTTTAGGAGGAAAGTATTTATGAGTGTTGGCAACTTTGACTCGATCAATCAGGCATTACTTGCACAGAGACAGCGTATGGAGCAATTAGCGGAAGAAAATCGTGAATTGCGCCGTCAACTGTCTGATCTACATGAGGCACGAGGTATCTTTGTCGAGATATGTGGCAGACGTTTTGCTCTGCAGGCAGACCAAGTGAGTATGCCTACTATAAACGCTACCATCCTCACCTCTGCGCCACTTACTGCGCCAGCAGAGTCGATGATATCCATCCCGCAGGCAACAACATCAGAACAGCAAGGAATCGCTGTAACAGAGGAAATTTCATTAGTGACGGTTGTTGACGAGACTGCAACAAACTCTCTCTCCCAGCCAGCACCCTCTCCAACAGATATGCTAGATGACCAAGAGGCAAAACCAGCTACCACGACATTTCTTGAAGAGATGCTGCTTGACGAGTTTGCTGTGGCTGCCACCATCCCCATGACAGTGCAGTCAGACCCAGTGAAAAAGTCAGAAGCAATTGACGAAGATGAGAAGGCAGTACTACGCCGCGAACTGGTTGGCAGCTTCCTGCTGGAGTAAAACAAAACTCCTCAGCTTTTCCATTGATCTATTGCAAAGTGTCAGGGCAAACACCTCTAAGCTGCTGCTAGAGTCAGGAGCTAACGAATGCCCTCCTCATCCTAAGAGAGATCTGAGAGCACTATCATAAGGTTATGCTTTTTGGAGCTAATCACACTTTTCCACGTTTCTCGATGAAAATTATAACATCAGGTTGTTGGCTGCATAGCTATAGTATATAGCAGCGGTTCTCATCTCATTCTGAGGCGACCCGCGAACTGTAATTACGCGGATCCGCCGCATGCAAAGGTACAGGTGTTGTTGTTGCCCAGATTCTCTCAAAATGAGTTGCAAAGTTTTCAAAAATGCCATGCTGCCCTAAACGACGCAGATGAAGGAGAGGTGCTTTTGAGCCAGGTAGACTATAGAGGTGAGGAGTGACAAACATCTCATTATCGCAATGAAAAATAGAGTTGTACATAGGTGTAGCATGATAATGTATCTCAATATTGTTATAGTTGCAAAGTTCGCGAAAATAATAGAGGGTTGTCTGAATATGCGCGGACAAAGTTCCTCCTAATAGTTCCTCCTCGTCGCGCATCTGAACATTCGTCGAAGATGGGTCAGCAATAGCTATGCGTACTTTACAGGATGCTTGAGCTTTTTCTTTGAGTAGATCTACAAGATAAGGATGCTGTTCGGGTAAGAAGAGCATAGCGTAACCGAGTAGGTCAATCCGCTCTTTTGCTCGCAAGAAGAGTTGCCACCATGCATGAGCTAGTACATCAGAGCGATGAGCATACGCAGCGATCACTTCAGAGGTATGTGTAGTAGTAGGGATGACATCCTCATCTGCAGGCCAAAGAAAATCTTCATGCTCCTTGAGCAATTCTGCCACCTTCCACCGATGACGAGCGTGTGGAACACGTCCATTTAACCAGCGTTGAACTGTTTTAGGGTCAACATTGGTAGCTTCGGTAATAGTATCTATATCAACGTGCGCTGCTATCATTGCCTGACGTAGTCGTTCATTACTCATATTTGCCTCCCCTATCTACAAAAGACGTTTCTAGTATAGCAAAAAACATCCCAAAACGTCCACAGGTGTAGTTCAGAAGTCCTTTCGCTTAAAGTATGCTATAGCAGGAAGAGGTAATTGTCACGATCAGTGAAGATCAATAGTATCTAGTAGAGAAAAGGAGTTCTCATGGGTAAACGTATTCTGGTGATTGAGCCATCCCCCACGCTACGAGCCATCTTAGGGATGTATTTTGAGCGAGAGCAGCAGCAGTTCGTGCAGTTCGAGAACTATGAGGCAGCAGCTCAAGCACTTCCGTGCTTCCGTAGTGAACCGCCTGACCTAGCTCTTGTCGCGCTACATATTCATCAGCCTGAGAGTTTTCGCGTGACTGAGCTGTTGAGACAGCAGTACGCACAGATGATCCTCATTGTTATGATAGCTCAAGAGGACAGCAGCCAGTCGACGGTACGACACCTTGTGCAGAGGACCCAGGCCATTGCGCTGCCCAAACCGTTCAGCATCCAAGACGTACTGAACCTACTTGCGGCTGCTGCGCAAGTCGCCAGCACTGCACCACGTGGCATTGGCATAGAAAGGGAGAAGCGAGCATGACGCATCGAGACCGCAGGAGAGAAGACCGCCAACTCGCCCCATTGCTACTCTTCACTTTTGATGACGTCGTCTTGAAAAGAATGAAGTGGTGATCCTGCACACAGCAGTGTGGTTGGTCGTAGCAGCGTTACAGCACCTACCCGACTCACCAGAGCAACAAGAAGCGCTGAGCCGTTGTCTTGCCTTGCGCAGTCAATTTGCCCCTTTTATGGGGAGAATTACGTGACTGGGTGAAAAGCTCCACGTGCTTTCAACAATAGCCATGACAGAGACGTGATATAATAGAATGAACAATTGGAAAATATATTCCACTCACACAAAGGGAAAGCATGCCAGAATTCAAAGTAGAAGCACCATTTCAGCCCACCGGAGATCAGCCAGAAGCCATTGCCCAGCTTGTCGAGCGCATTAGATTAGGCTACAACTATCAGACGCTCTTAGGCATAACCGGTAGTGGCAAGACGTATACTGTGGCAAAGGTTATAGAACAGGTGCAGAAACCAACACTCGTATTAGCTCCCAACAAGACACTGGCAGCCCAACTGTATAGCGAGTATAAGGAATTCTTCCCCAACAACGCAGTAGAGTACTTTGTCTCCTATTATGACTACTACCAGCCAGAGGCATATATTCCACGTACAGATACGTACGTGGCCAAAGAAAGCATGTTGAACCAAGAGATTGAGAAGCTACGCCTCTCCGCCACGCGTAGCCTGTTTGAGCGACGTGATGTGCTCATCGTCGCTTCGGTCTCTTGCATCTACGGCCTAGGCAGTCCCGAGGAATACGGCGAGGTGGTACTGACACTGAAAGTAGGCGAAGAGCGCCGACGAGACAAGATACTGCGTCACCTCACCGAGATACAGTACGAACGCAACGATGCCAACTTCATTCGCGGTCGCTTCCGCGTGCGCGGCGATGTGCTGGAGCTCTTCCCCGCATACGAGGATGTAGCCGTGCGCATTGAGTTCTTCGGCGACGAAATCGAGCGCATGACCGAGATTGACCCGCTTACTGGCGAGATTCTAGGTAGACGGCAGCGTCTTGATATCTATCCCGCTAAACACTGGGTCACGACGCAGCAACGTTTGAATCAGGCAATAGGCTCAATTGAAGAAGAGTTGCGAGAGCGCCTGCAAGAGCTAGAAGCACAGGGCAAATTACTGGAGGCGGCACGGCTGAAGCAGCGTACCAATTTCGACATTGAGATGCTGCGCGAAACCGGTTTCTGCTCCGGCGTCGAAAACTATTCGCGTCACCTCTCTGGGCGTGCAGCAGGAGAGCAATCCTGGACCCTGCTGGACTACATGCCGCAGGACTATTTGATGGTCGTCGACGAATCGCACCTTGCCATACCACAGGTGCGCGGCATGTACGCTGGCGACCGCTCACGCAAGCAGGTACTCGTCGATTATGGCTTTCGCCTCCCTTCGGCCCTTGATAATCGCCCACTCACCTTCACAGAGTTCGAGGACGAGGTCCATCAAATGCTGTTTGTCTCAGCCACACCAGGTCCCTACGAGTACGAGCACAGCCAAGCAGTTGTCGAGCAGCTTATTCGCCCCACTGGTCTAGTTGATCCAGAGATCAGCGTTCGTCCCACCAGGGGACAGATTGATGACCTGCTCGCCGAAATTCGCCAACGTGTAGCCAAAGGTCAGCGTGTACTTGTCACAACGCTCACAAAGAAGATGGCCGAGGACCTTGCTGACTATATGCAAGAACTGAATATAAAGGTGCATTACCTGCATTCAGAGATCGACACCATCGAGCGCGTCGAGATTCTACGCGATCTGCGCCTGGGCGTCTACGATGTCGTGGTGGGTATCAACCTATTACGCGAGGGACTTGATCTGCCCGAAGTATCACTTGTCGCCATCTTGGACGCCGACAAAGAGGGCTTTTTGCGTTCCGAAGGCTCGCTCATTCAGATGATTGGGCGTGCTGCCCGCCACGTTGAGGGCAGTGTTATCATGTACGCTGATACGATCACCAGATCCATGCAGCAAGCCATTGACGAGACGAACCGTCGTCGTAGCATCCAGATAGAATATAACGAGCGCCATCACATTACACCACGCGGCATCAAAAAGGAAATCAAGACTCTCTCCGAGCGCCTGAAAGCCACGAGCGGTGCAGAGGTCACCGTAACAGACGGCAAAGCAACATCAGCAGCCTTAGCGGGTATTCCTAAAGAAGAGGCCCTGCGTCTCATCAAAGACCTGGAGTCACAGATGCGCAATGCAGCCAAGCAGCTCGAATTCGAGAAGGCCGCACAGTTGCGCGACCAGATTATTGAGATCAGGCGTGCAATGATCGAATAGAGAGCAACACAAAGGCTTGTACATGCGTTTTCGTGTTGCTCTTTTGCAAAAAGTATAGACAGCACAACTATGCCGCCGATAGAGTAAGCAGCCAGCGAGCAACCTCCTCATCGCGAGCAGTAGCAACTTGTTTCACCAGCAAGTGAAGTTCCTTAATGTCCTTTATCTCCACCACTTTCTGCCGGGCTAGTTCAGTGAGCGGTGCAAAACGTCCCTGCACAATCTCTACCACTGCCTGTTGCAGAGCCTCTACTGCTCCTTCGACTTTACCTTCGACCCTGCCTTCAACTCTACCTCTTGCCTCAGCCCTCTTCACGAAGCGACTTTCTTCCAAAAGACTATCAAGACTATCCAATTTCTTCTTGACCTCCTCTTTATCCTCTGCAGAGACCATAGCTGTACGCTGCAGAAACAAATCGAACCACAGCAATCGTGCTGCCAGTTTCCTTCTCTCGTCACTGTACCACTCTCTGAGTTCATCGAGTGCTCGTTTCAATATATCACATCTGGCATTTCGCATGGTGGGGAGTAGCGGATAGAAACCCATAGCATGGTTGTCCAGATAGTACTGCGCATCCAACTCCCAGAGCGCTATGACCCGAAAGTGAAAGACAACGATTCCTTCCTCTTCTATGCTCACCTCTAGAGGTGACGTCGGCAAACTAACGTGAAAAGGGTAAACCACTAATGAAAGCACTGGTTTATCATGCTTCTTGAGGAGGATACCGTTATATTGATACAATCGCTGTGCCATGCTGCTATCCGACCCTGTCTCAAATTCGATATGAAGGATACAAGGCCGTTCTCGATACCAGATGCGATAGACACGGTCTGCTCTCAGTGATGGCTTGAGTATCTCATCGTTGAGTTCTTCGAGCATTCTAGCATCCGGCAACAGGAGAGGAATAATTTCTGCAGCGTGGTCTTCTAATAAGGACTTAAGGGCACTATCATATGGTTGTGATTGTTGCATCATAGCCACACCTTTCTACATTTCTTGATCGTAAGCATAACACGCTATAGCATGTGCTTATAAGTGATATAGCATAGAAATGCTACAGTTTCAATTAGCTAATAGCGTCAAGAGACTCCCACTACCTTTCTGATACAATATTACCCATTGGCCCAAAGCCAAAGATAGACAATCAGGAGGAACTTTATTGCAGCACCACAGCGATACACCCAACAACTATGAGCCGACACAGAATGATTACTTGAGCGGTCCGCAAATTATACCGCGACGTGTTCAGCCGAATATGACGGTAGCGGAACTAATTGATCAGCAGTTTCAGGCGTATAATGCTGCTCGTCTTAGCGAAGCAGCACGCCTGTACGTCGAAGAGATGCTCAATCCTGAGCGCGATGTGACTATCGCTATGACGATGGCGGGAGCCTTAACTCCTGCAGGGCTAGGCGGCTGCATTATCACGTTGATGGAGTATGGCTTCGTCGACTTCATCATCAGTACGGGTGCGAACCTCTATCACGATATACATCATGCACTGGCAATGGCACTGCACCAGGGCGACTTCCGCCTGGATGATACGAAGTTACAGGAAGAAGGCGTCATTCGCATCTATGATATTCTTTTTGAGGACAAAGTGCTGCTGGATACTGACGCGTTTGTGCGTGAGAGCCTCAAGAGCCTGCCTAACCGACCTATCTCAACATCTGAATTGCACTATCACTTGGGCGTACAGTTGATCAAGGCTGGCGTTCGACCAGAGCATTCAGTGCTGGCGCAGGCAGCGCAGTGGCATGTTCCCATCTACACGTCATCACCCGGTGACTCATCAATTGGTATGAACATAGCACGCAATGCCCTGAACGGCAGCTTGCTCACACTCGATCCCCTGGCCGACGTGAACGAGACGACAGCCATCGTACATCATGCCACACGCAACGGGGTGCTCATCTTGGGAGGTGGTAGTCCGAAGAACTTCTACTTGCAGACGCAGCCACAACTGTGGGAGGTGCTCGGTATTCAGAAGGGTGGACACGACTACTTTATCCAGATCACTGCAGACGCGCCACACTGGGGAGGACTCTCTGGTGCAACACCCTCTGAGGCTGTCTCTTGGGGCAAGATTAAGCCCGATCAACTACACTCTACCGTGGTGATCTATGGAGACTCAACAATTGTACTCCCCCTTATCACGGCATATGCTGTGAGCAAGGCAAAACCACGACTGCACCGCGCACTCTTTCAAAAGCGTGCAGAGCTATTGCAAGAGCTGCAAATTGCATACGAAGCGGGCAAAGAAAGCAGGCCATGAAGTTGTGCTTCTATCTAATAAGGAAAAGCTGCTCATTAGATAGACAATGGAGTCCTATTTAGATAGACAGCCTACTTGCTTTTAGGTAGACATAACCATGAGATTTAGGTAGAACAGGTATTGTTATTAGGTCAAAATACATCACTTTTCTCTTTGCATTAGCTTGACAATCTAATGTATAATATCATCCTGTGTGTGCTTGATAGCACACCGATGTAAAGGTAGTTTTACTAGGCAGGTAGAGCAACCTGCCTAGTTGAAACACACAGGAGGAAGATACATGCTAGCTCATCTTATGCTAGAATTGTACGACTGCGACAGAGAACTGTTGAGTAACGAACGCTTGGTACACCGCGTTCTGGATGAATATCCCGAGCGCATAGGAATGGAAAAGGTCAGTCCTGTACACCTTTATGACATTGAAACGTCTAATCCATTAGACGCTGGCCTCTCCGGTTTCGTGGTTATTGCCCAGAGCCATGTGAGTTTACATGCCTGGCCGGAATACGGAGAAGTGGATATCGACATCTGCTCGTGCAAGGAGTTTAGGCAGGAAGACGCTATTGCCTTCGCCAAGGAGATGTTCCAGACCGATGAGGTAGAGGCGCATTTCGTGGTACGTGCCAACCGTTCTCTACGTCCAGAGGTACCCGATGTAGAGCGCTATGAAGCCGCTCTGGCTGCACGTAGAGCTAAACAGGCGGTGCGGTAAAAAACAGGAGAAAAGCCCCCTTGAGTGATTTGCTTGTGACCCAATTTGGTGCCCCTGATGCACCACAGTGTAAGCTCGAAACAGCCTGTGTAGCTATCATTCCGGCCCCACTAGAGTACAGCGTGTGCTATAGAAAAGGTACTAGATATGGGCCGCAAGCAATTCTTAATGCGTCTAGTCAGTTAGAGTTGTACGATGAAGAGCTTGCGTGCTGCCCCATCGAAAGCGGCGTGTATACGTGTCCTCCTTTGAGTTATAGTGGAATGGACCATGCGATGGCACTACAAACGACGAGTGCTGCCGTACGTGCAGTACTAGAGCGGGACCAGCTTCCTTTTACACTCGGTGGCGAACATTCGCTCTCGGCAGCGGTTATTGCCGCTGTACATGAACGCTATCATGATGTGACAGTAGTTCACATAGATGCTCACGGAGATTTGCGCGATATATTTGAAGGCACGTCACTCTCACACGCCTGCATTGAGCGACGCGTTGTGGATCTGGGCATTCCTTTACTAGAAATTGGTGTTCGCAGTTTCAGCCCTGAAGAGGCTGAATTTTTGCAGACAAAGCCAGATGTGGCTATTGTGTGGGCTTATCAGATGGCAAAAGGCAGCGCAACTATTCCCTGGCATCGACTAAGTAGCCACACTTATGTTACTATTGATCTTGATGTATTTGATCCCAGTGAGATGCCTGCTGTCGGCACCCCAGAGCCAGGAGGACTCACCTGGTACCAAGTGCTCGACCTGTTCCATGAGATATGCCGACGCACTACAATAGTCGGTATGGACGTGGTCGAGCTATGTCCGCTAGAAGGGCAGATACGTGCAGATTTTCTGGCAGCAAAGCTTGTCTATAAAATGATAGGCTATCGTTTTTTTCATCAATAGTTTGAGATACTCAATGAGAAATACACATACTATAATCACCTCAAAGTATAGTTTCGTCCTTTGTTTCTTAATCCTGAGTACACTGCTTAGTGCCTGCGACCTAGCTGCTTCACTGAGCAATGGTAATCAGGACCATACTACTACTCTCACAATAAACTCAGCACAATCCATCACCTATAGCACAAGCCCGCAGGCGATCCTCATACGTACCTTTTATGGAGGAGGTCTCTATGGCTCATTAGAACTGAGTCCCACGACCAGCATCTACGGCGATGGCACTTTTATCCTGGGTACAGAGCAGACGGGGAAAGTTGATAGCAACACGCTACAACAGCTCTTGCAGACGTTACTTGACACTGACGGTTTGCTTAATCTGAAGAGACATCAGTTTGTCGATATACAGGATCAGAATGCTATGTTTCTCGAACTGATGCTTAACGGCAAGCAAGAAGAGTTTGTATACGGATCGTTTGGCAATCAGCAGGAGAGCACGCAAGATATGGCTGAATATCATCGGTTAGGGCAGGCAATCACAACCATTAATGAAACGCTCAAGGGACCAACGCACTCCTATAAGGCTAGCGCTTTTGCATTGCTCACACGGCAAATCTTCAATGCCGACCCCGCACAAACCATTGCTTGGCCTCTTGCCGATTTTACCCTTGTCCAGGCTACAGATAGCGAGTGCGGCCCCCTGCCACCTGATGATACAAGTCCCAATAAAGAAACGAGTTGTCTCAAATACACTATCCCACATAGCGCTATTCTGCTGGCACCAGCGCAGCTTGAGAGCTTGCGAGGTCAATTGAACGGCCAGCAACAAGGCTTTTTCACCGAAGGAGGATTATACTATAGTATTACCTTGCGGCCATTACTTCCAGATGAGTTAGCGCAGAAGATGCTTGCCATGTTTGGGAGCAATCAATCTACGTTCAATGCTGTGCCGCTCATTACGGGAGCGGTTCCTGCCACATCGACTGCCACTCCTGCTGGATAGATAGCTATTACCTCCCACCCCCTCGACGGGGTATGGTATACTATTTGATGTGTGGTATGCGAGGAAGTAAAAAGGATCCAACTGACCTAACCAACCTAACCAATCTAACTACCACTTAATGTACACCCCCCATATGGTTCAACCGGAAAGGATTTATGACCAGAAATTTCAACAAGCAAAGACGAGACGACTCGCGTCCGTCATCTCGCAACCAGTCCTCAAGTGGGTACGGGGAACAGCGATCTACACACCCTACTCGTCCTCGTCTTAATCGCGAAACAGTAGACCGTGCATGGAAGTCAGGAGCGCAACAGCAGCATGCTGATTATCATCCACGCAGAGGGAATGATCAGCCGCTTTCTTACAACCGACGCAACTACCAGCAGCCAGATAACCTCACACCTGACAATAGTCGTAGAAATGGTAGAGCCTATGACTACCGTGAGGCACCTCGAAATACACCCCGCAGCTTTAAGCGAACACACCAAGGGAACAATTCAGCCTCTCGTCCCTTTGACTCAGATAGACGTCATTTTGATGAGCGCCAGCACCCTGAAGAGCGTCGAGGCCGACGCGACGATCAAGGATATGGCCCTCATTACAACACGCAAACTCGTGGCGCGGGCAAACACTATGGCGAACGGGATCAGTATCGAGGAAACCAGCGACGCGGCTTCGATTCCAACGAGCAACACTTCCGTCAATCTGATCGTCCTGCCCGCAACGCAAGATATGACGAGAGGCAATTTCGTCAAGAGCGCTACTCTGAAAACACACGCAGACCACCAAATCGTGGACGCCAGGAGCCTACACGACGCTCATTCAATGATGAACAATTCGAGGGTGACTACGAGCAATTTGGCTTCAATAAGCGTTCCGATACACCTCGTCGTGAACTCACTCAGCGCCCTGCTAACAAGAGCCGGCATGACCAACCGAACCCTCGCCAAGCACATCACGTGACGCATCTACCTGATGGTCGTGTTATCAAGGGGTCACGTCCTGCACAACGAAAGGAAGCACAGTACTGGGCCGATCTTGCCCAGGACACTGAGGCACTAGTGAGCCAGATCCATGTAGTACCAACCGAAGAGAAGGTGGAGGTCGGCGAGCATCAGCAAGAGGATACGGCGAGCACAGAAGCACTACCTGCAGCGGAACAGGCAACACTTAACAAGCTGCGCAGACGTGTTGCCAGTGCTGCTACGCGCCAAAAAAAGGCCACTGCTGCTAAACCACGTTCTTCTGGTCCCAAACCATCGCAACGAGGCTTTAAATGGCCTACACCGTAGTAGTTTCTTAAACTTTCATTCTTTCATTTTGCTCCGCCTGCAGCGGAGCAAAATGAAAACTAATTCAGATGCTTTATCCTAGCTATCTCAATCTCTACAAAACAGGAGAACTGGCAGAACGGGCTACTGCTGCGTGGGAGATAATGCGCAGTTGTACCATTTGCCCACAAAACTGCCGTTGTAATCGCATTGCAGGTAAGACTGGCGTCTGCCATTCCGCTACCGAAGCTATCGTTGCGTCCTGGAACGTTCACCGCCGCGAAGAGCCACCAATTAGTGGTACACGCGGGGCTGGCACTATCTTTTTCGGCTACTGCCAGGCCCGTTGTACTTACTGCCAGAACTTCTCACTCAGCCAGGGAGGACTAGGACACCGCGTCGGGCCACAACGCCTGGCGGAGATGATGCTCTATCTGCAGAAGAAACGCTGTCACAATCTGGACTTGGTGACACCTACTCACTTTGTGCCACAGATTCTGGCAGCACTGGTCACCGCTTGCGAGAAGGGATTGCAGCTTCCTATCGTCTACAATTGCGCGGGCTATGAAAACCTGGAGACTTTGAAGCTGCTGGACGGAGTAGTCGACATTTATCTTCCCGATGCGAAATACTCTGACAACAAGAATGCCCTGCGCACCTCAAAAATGCCTAGGTACGTTGAGCATAATCAGGCCACATTGAAGGAAATGTACCGCCAAGTTGGCCCGCTACAACTAGACGAAGAGGGCATTGGACGACGGGGCCTGCTTATCCGCCACCTCGTTCTGCCTGAAGATATTTCAGGAACACGCGAAGTTCTACGTTGGATCGCGCAAGAATTGGGACCGAACACTCCCGTAAGCCTCATGGATCAATATTTCCCCGCGTGGAAAGCTGTCAATGATCCGTTGCTCAATCGCCGTCTCACTTGGCGAGAGTATCGCACAGCGCTTGATATATTAGATGAGTTCGACTTTACCGCAGGATATGTACAAGAGGACTTGGTTGAAGTGGACACAACCTCTGATATATAGTTAAGCAGGCATTTCACAGCTATCTGTTCCCCTTCTACGGCACTTCGCTC
>Ga0213874_10000036_pt1 | contig 17753 bp, 18 predicted proteins | sample BarmaccomBMRX_R7_FD_160098 | JGI IMG/M metagenome (GOLD analysis project Ga0213874, IMG submission 160098) | Root-associated microbial communities from Barbacenia macrantha in rupestrian grasslands, the National Park of Serra do Cipo, Brazil - RX_R7 | ecosystem: Host-associated > Plants > Roots...
ATCGATCATAGAACACTGAGAGAGCCAGGATCAGCACCTGGGCGATGACGATTGAGATCATACAACAAATGCTAGGTGAGGTGACTTGAAGCAAAAGCTATTTCTGACAAAGTAAATGGTGAGTTGCTATCACTAGTACGACATGCTATGATGTCTCCAAACACAAGAAAAGTTGTAGAATACAATTCGTACAACCTATGACAGACACTATTCCACCACAACAGATAAAACGCCGTGAGTTTCTAGCACTCTGCGCCCTAACAGCGTTGCCAGGGCTGCTGTCCGCCTGCCAGAATGGGCAGTCAAGTTCCGCCAGTGCGACGTCAAGCCCTTCCAAGGGACCATCACCCAGCGACGCCGACTGGGCGGCGCTCGCCAGAAGCCTGCGGGGGACGCTAGTCCGACCGAATAGTCCACAGTACCCGACTGCACACCAACTCTTTAGCACGCGCTTTGACGGTATTCTGCCAGCCGCAATTGCCTACTGCGCCTCGCCTGCGGATGTCCAGAAGTGCCTCGCCTTCGCGCAACGCTTCACTTTGCCCCTGGCACCTCGCGGCGGTGGCCACTCCTACGCTGGCTATTCGACGACTACTGGCTTGGTGCTAGATGTGACCCGTATGAGTGCGGTGACAGTGAATAGGAGCACTGTCACCGCTACGGTGGGAGCGGGGGCACGACTGATCGACGTTTACGCGACGCTTGCGCAGCAGGGGCTGACACTGCCCGCTGGCTCCTGCCCGACAGTGGGCATCGCTGGCCTAACCCTTGGGGGTGGAGTTGGTGTGCTGGGTCGCAAGTTCGGCCTGACCTGTGACAATCTGCTCGCGGCACAGGTTGTCCTAGCCGATGGCCGCGTGCTCACTTGCGACGCGAGCCACCATTCTGACCTATTCTGGGCACTGCGTGGCGGTGGCGGTGGCAACTTCGGCGTGGTCACTTCGTTCACATTCCGAGCACACCCGGTCTCCACGTTGTCACTGTTCACGCTGGACTGGCCGTGGAGTAGCGCTGCTGCTGTGGTCGATGCCTGGCAGGGCTGGGCACCTGTGATGCCTGATGAGCTGTGGTCCAACTGCCTACTCTTGGCCACCAACGACAAGCGCTCCGCTCCAATCGTGCGCCTGAACGGCGTCTATGTAGGCACTGTTGCAGCCCTGAACCCGCTACTGCAACGGCTGACCAGCCGCATCAGCACAGCACCCACAAGCCGCTTCGTAGGGGCTAACAACCTGCTTGATACTATGCTGACCGAGGCAGGCTGTTCTGGTAAGACCGTGGCTCAATGCCACTTGCCCAGCCAGAATCCACAAGGCCAGTTGCAGCGAGATACCTCCGCTGCCAAGTCCGACTACTTCACCCACGCTCTGCCGCGCCAGGGTATCGACGCCTTGGTGAGCGCGATCACTCGCCGCCAAGCCTCCACGCTAGGTGCGGGCGGCATCTTGCTCGATGCGAATGGCGGCGCGATCAACCGCGTGGCCGCCGACGCGACAGCTTTTGTACACCGCAACGCGCTGTTCTCCACCCAGTACACGGCAGGCTGGAACGCGAGCGACCCTGCTTCCATCGCCGCAGCGAATCGCTCCTGGCTGACCGAGACGTGGCAGTCAATGCGCCCGTACGCCAGCGGGCAGGCATACCAGAACTACATTGATCCAGATCTGGCCGACTGGCAGCACGCGTATTATGGCACTAATCTGCCACGGCTGCAGCATGTCAAGGCTGTCTATGACCCCAACAATTTTTTCCATTTCGCACAAAGCATTCCGCCCGCGAACGGAGCCTGAGCCAGTAGCAGCCGATGGACGGGATCGGCGCGGTCAGCTAAAAACGAGCTTCCTCAAGGAACAACATGCTCAAGCTCCCGACAGCGGATGTAGCATTAGGCAGCCACCTCGCCAGCAGTCCCCTCCACTGTACTGGGCTTCGAGGTGCTGAGGAGAATATGAACGGGAGAGGTATCATAAATGATTTTTAGGCTCTGTATTTTTCCCTGCGAGAACTCGAGAATATCAACGCATTCAAAAAACGTAGAAGTTCCATTTTTGAGAACCCAATCATAGCGAAAAAGGACGGCTCCAGTCGTTCCACTCTCAAAGACACGCAACAAGGTGATCTTCGAGGAGGCGGTGTCTTTGAAGAGTTCCTGATAGAACTCCACTGCTTTTCTTTCTCCATACAAGGGAGAAAAAACCACTGCCTCGGGAGCAAACAGCTCCATTAATCCATCATAATCAGAAGTTTCCAGAGCTTGAAAGTACCTTTGTATAGTCTGCTCGAACATAGGGTATTTTCCTGTTAACTTTCATACAGCCTCTCAGCCTGATCAAAGTACCCAAACTTGCCACGGAAGTAGATCAGCGGTGAGCCAACATAGGATTTGGCTTGGTCAACCTCTGCCAGAAAGACTCGGTGTGTTCCAGCCTCAACGTCGGTGACAACGCGGCATTCAATGTGAGCTAATGCGCCAGCTAGCAGCGGTTCACCGAATTGACCGTAGCAGAATTCGACGCCTTGAAACTTGTCAGACTGCGGTTTCGCAAATTTGTAGGCAAGGTCGGCCTGACCTTCATTCAAAATGTTGACGGCAAAGACGCGGGTGCGGCTGATGGCGGCTTGTGTGCCAGTATTCTTGTTGATACAGACCAGCAGCATCGGCGGTTCAAGCGTGAGTGAGCTCACAGCGCTGGCTGTCAGGCCGTAGTTGGTGCCGTGCTCACGTGCTGTGATCACCGTGACGCCACTGGCGAAGTGGCCAATGACCTGACGAAAAACTTGTGGCTCCACACGTTGCTCCTTAGAGGCCGTGCGCGCTCCTCCCCTCCCGTCGTTGCTACTGGTCTACCGACGTGCGCGTAGCGCCTACTTGAACTTCCTCATATGTACATTAACATCATCCGGGTTGATGAGATCCGGCACCGTCCAGCCATCTAGGTCGTACTCGGCCAAGCACTGCTCGGCGAAACCCTTGTACTGATTGACCTGACCGAGTGCCATGGCTGCTTGGAGGACTTCGAGCCGGATGTCCTCATGGTTGCCCGCGTAGTTGCGCTCATACAGTTCATGCCTGCTCCCAAATTCAGTCCCAATCGCCTCCCAGAGTAGCTTCATGAGCTTGACCCGATCCACCGCTGTGTACCCATTGGATCCCCGCACGTACCTCTCCAAGTAGGGGCGAATCTCCGGCGACTTGAAATCCACGGCGTTGGAGTTTAAGTAGATCAACCCACTGGCAACATCGTTTTCGATGATCTCCTTGATACGCGGGTAGGCGACCGTGGCGAACACGCGATAGACCATGCCATAGTCGAGATTAGGAAGCACTGCTCCATTATTCCAGGGAGTAGGTGTGCGAGCCATGGCATCGGTAAGTGCCCAGAATAGGTTTCGCCATGCCAACACTTCACCGATGCGCACCTGCACGCCACGGAAGTCCTTGGCTCCAGTCGCCTCTACAGCTTTCAGGAAAAGCCCAGCGATAAAGTCCAACTTTACCGCGAGACGCACACAGCCTTGCAAGGTGAAGCGGGGAATGAAGCCGGACATTGGAAAGAAGGTATTGACCTTGTCCAAGTCCCCGTACACGAAGACGTTTTCCCATGGAATGAGCACCTTGTCAAAAACGAATATGGCGTCATTCTCGTCTAGACGACTGGAGAGCGGGTAATCGAAGGGGCTACCCATGACTGCTGCGGTCATCTCATAGGACGCACGCGAGATCAGCTTCACCCCACGAGCGTCCATGGGAACGGTACAGATGATGGCAAACTCCTTCTTTTTGATGGGTAGCCCATGATGGGCAACGAAATTGTAGTGGGTCAGAGCTGAGCCAGTCGCCACGACCTTGGCCCCACTTACCACAATGCCCGCGTCTGTTTCTTTCTCGGCATGGAGGTACACATCGCCCACCTGCTCTGGTGGGAGGCTACGGTCGACCGGGGGATTGACAATAGTATGGTTGAAGTAGAGCACTTTCTCCTGAGCTTCTTTGTAGCAGCGGTGGGCGTTCGCCTGGTAGGGAGTATAAAACTCGGCATTGGCATCGAGGGTCGCAAGAAAGCTAGCCTTGTAATCGGGAGTACGCCCCATCCAGCCATAGGTCATCCGTGTCCACTCAGCAATGGCATCACGAGCACCGACGAGCTCCTCTGCGCTTCTGGAAGTTCGAAAGAACTTGTGGGTGTAGCCACCACTGCCAGTATCAGTCGCGGTCGTGAGTACGTCGCGCTTGGCAGGATCGTGCAGAGCATCGTAAAGCCGAGCAAGCATGCGTGCGCTGTTGCGAAAAGCCGGGTGGCTGGTGATATCTTTCACCCGCTCTCCATAGATCCAGACCTCACGGCCATCGCGTAAGCTCTCCAAATACTCTGCTCCTGTGAAAGGACGGATTGCAGTCTGCTCTCTTGCTGGAGAGCCATCCTGGGTCGTAGCCATGTGTGTATTTGCCTCCTTAGAGTCAAGTCTTGCTGTGTCTGTAGGTAAGTTCGCACTCCGATAAACGATGCTAGAGCAGTTTCTAATTTTACATCAGCCGGATCTCTGCCTCCTCAACAACCTTTAAAAATTCGCCTCTCGACAGAGCTCTGGCGACAGCTTCAATGTCCTCGCTCATATCTCGGTCTTGGTCCAATGTTGCAGCAAGAGAGCGGACTGTTTTGTAGGTAATTTTTCCAGCCTTACTCAGGCGATCGTAGCACTGAGCAATATCTACTGCCTGTGCAGCGGACAGATATTCCACTGCCAGAATATAGTTGTTGTTGGTCAGCACGCGTCTAGCATTGCGTGCGGCGATCAGTCCCATACTCACCACATCCTGGTTATCTCCATTAGATGGAATACTTTGAATACTTGCAGGTCCAATCGTACGGTTCTCAGCGACCAAAGCTGTCGCAGTATATTGTGTGCCAGCAAAACCACTGTTTAAGCCAGGGGTGCTTTTCACCAAAAATTCAGGCAGTCCATTACTCAGATGACGATTTAATAGACGATTGGTTCGTCGTTCAGAAACGACACCAAGTTGAGTCAAGGCAACCGTAGCAAAATCGAGAACAAAAGCAACAGGTTGTCCATGGAAATTCCCTCCATGGAAGATCTCCTGCCCTTCAAAGAATAATGGATTGTCATTGGAGGAATTCAATTCTATCTCTAGAGTATTTTCTGCGTGGGACAATGTATCGCGCACAGCCCCAAGTATCTGGGGAATACAGCGCAGAGTGTATGCTTTCTGAAGGTAGACATTGGTTCGATGCACCTGAGTGGTTTCAGATTTCTGATGCAACGCCTCAGCGCGTAGGTCTTCGTGTGGCTTCATCAGTTGACTGTCTTGAGTTAATAGACGTAAATTGTATGCACAATTCATTTGCCCTTCGTGCGGACGTGCAAGCTCATGTCCTTCCGCAAGAAATGGGCTACTCGATGCTCTTTGTGTCTGTAGAACTAAAGCAGACACGATTTCAGCTTGTCTGACCTGCTCTAGCCCTTTATAGACAACCAATGCGCCCAACCCCGTCATGGCGGAAGTACCGTTGATGAGAGCTAGCCCCTCTTTAAACTTGAGTTGCAGTGGAGTGATCCCACGTTCTTGTAACACTTCCTTGGTCGGTGTTTTCCGTCCGTGGTGGAAGACGTACCCCTCCCCCATCAGCGTAATGGCTATATGGGAAAGTGGAGCCAAGTCTCCACTTGCGCCTAAAGATCCGATTTCAGGGATAATCGGTATAATGTCTGCATTAAGATACAGCAGCATCCGTTTGATCAACTCCGGTCTGACAGCGGAATATCCACGAGCTAACGCGTTGACACGTGCGGCTAGCATGGCTCTTGCTTCTTCTACACTAAAATGTGGTCCAACACCGGCGCAATGGCTGCGTACCAAGTTGGATTGCAGTTCGCTTTCTTTGTCTGCTTCCACGAGCATATACACCATTTCTCCATAACCCGTGGTGACACCATAAATCGGGATATTTTGTGAGGCGATATCTTCGAACAAGCGGCGTGAATGTGTAACCTTCATCATAACACTGCTGGGAATCTCACAAGGAACACGGTCTTGGGCGATTCTCAGAATGTCTAGCAGTTTCAGATTGACTCCATCAAGTATGACTGTCATCGTAACAAACTTCTCCTTATCAGGGTCTCAAGCAACTTCCAATGCGGCATATCAAGCATAGACAATAGATGTGAACTACCTAGCAGTGTCGCCTGAGCTTTCTCACCTTAGCTGTATCGATGGTGAAAAGGCTCATTCCCCACTGAGTTGTATTACTCAGGTTCTACTCCAGTTGTTCATCGTTTCTGAACCTGTTTGCCATCAACGCAGAGGTTCGGCTGGATCACTTTAGGCTCAACATCAATCGCTATACAGACGACAAGCACACGAACTTTTCACCCACGGATTTTTGGTCTGGTAGAGCTCTATTTAAGATACTACTGACCAATCCCCTTTTCTCAATGCCTCAGGCAAGGCCAGCAAGCATTCGAGCGAGAGGTTTGCCAGCGTATCAAAAGTGACGGGGAGTTGCGAAGCCGCAGTGAAGTGTGTCTAATGCTCTTCGGAGGAGAAGGGGAGACGGGAGACGAAGCCATGCCCACCAAGGTACAGACCGCTATCGACGTTCACGCAGCGTCCTCCTGCGTATAGTAAGGGCCTCGTTACCTTTTTTGGCTGGCAGCCGAGCATATAACTAATAGGAGTGTGGCCGTGGACTAAGCACTGACCTCCGTAGAGGTCGAGGAAGCGTTGTGCTAACACCTCTCCATGCCTATCACTGTAGAAAATTCCTCGTCTAACAAAATCTTCTAGCAATTCCTCCCAGGCGAGACTATCGCTCCTGCGGAGCAAATCTTTGATAGCAGCATTCACCTCCTGCACAGAACGGCCATATTTGAGGTACAGCGGCGCATCGGCGTGAATGAAGAGATGATCATCAACATGGGCCATTGCTGGCAGGTTTGCTAACCAACCGAGATGCTCAAGCTTGAGGCTAGCCAGATCCTTACGATTGCCACCATTGCGTTTCCATTTAGAGAGAAAACTGCTACCTAGTCCGGTTGAGCGCCTGCCGAAGCGATACGCAGCCAGCAGCAACATTTCATGGTTACCAAGCAAGGATGCAACACAACCATTGACAGCCGCTGCCTCAGCCTGCAATCGCATTACCAGGTCGATAACGGGAATACCATCTGGTCCTCGATCAACAAGATCCCCCATGAACCACAGAGTCGATGCCCCCCCGGTCCATTGCAGAGCATCCCCTATCAGTCCGACACTTTGCAGCAACCCTACTAGCCGCTTAAACTGACCATGAATGTCACCAATCACATAGGTAGGGTGCTGTGTTGCCATGCAGTTCCTCGCTAGTACTCGCTGCGCGTGTGCGCCCAAAACTCCAGTAAATCGCTCTTCGTTATAATGCCCTCCAGCGCGTCCTTATTCATAACGGCTACCGCTGACTGACCACTACTAAAGAGGGTGTAGGCTTCCCTCGTCGGAGCGTCGCATTCTAACGCTGGGAATGGTGGCCCATGCAACTGTCCTACGGAATTTTCTGTTAACGACCCACCGCTAGCAAGACGGCGCAGCAATAAGTCCTCGGTCAAGCTTCCTACTATGCGACCGTGCTCCATTACAGGCGTCTGACTAATACCATAGCGACGCAATAGCTCAACTACATCAGCTATAGAATCGCTCGTATTGACGCTGACCACCAGAGGCATGCCGCGTGTATGACTGCGGCGATAGGTGAGCACATCTCGCAGCGTTGGTTGCTCTGCCTCGGCCTTCACCAGCATATTGTTTTCGTGCATCCACGTATCATTAAATTGCTTGCTCAGGTAGCCACGTCCTGTGTCGGGTAGTAAGACAACCACAACATCACTAGCCGAGAGCCGACGTGCATACATGAGTGCCGCGGCCAGAGCAGTACCCGCTGAGCCACCGACGAGAATGCCCTCCTCTCGCGCTAATCGCCGTGCCCAGTAGAAGGAAGTACGGTCATCAACACGCACAAACTCATCCACAATAGTTGCATCGTAATTAACCGGGAAGGCTTCCGTACCAATACCCTCAACCTTGTAGGGACCGGGTGTATCGCCGGAGTAGATAGAGCCAAGAGGATCAGCACCTATAACCTTTATGTTCGGGTTTTTCCCTTTGAGGAAACGACCAGTTCCAGAAATAGTCCCAGCAGTACCGACTCCCGCCACAAATGCTGTAACCCCCCCTGCCGTATCACGCCAAATTTCGGGTCCAGTCTTGGCGTAGTGAGCTTCAGGGTTTGCCGGGTTAGAGTATTGATCAGGACAACAGGCACCAGGTATCTCTTTGGCGAGCCGACGCGCAACGTTCTGATAGAAGTCTGGCGAATCGTGACCAACGCTACTGGGACAGATAATTACCTCAGCACCGTAAGCACGCAACAGGCTGCGCTTCTCCTCGCTTACTTTGTCGGTCATGACAAAGATGCAGTGATAGCCCTTAATGGCTGCAGCAATTGCCAGTCCATGCCCTGTGTTGCCGCTTGTAGGCTCAACAATTGTACCTCCTGGACGCAACAGTCCCAATTTTTCGCAATACTCAATCATGGCTGGTCCAATACGATCCTTGACACTGCCGCCAGGATTGAGCATCTCCATTTTCGCTAGCACAAGTGGTGCGACATCACCAGCCACTCGACGCAGACGAACAAGAGGGGTGTTTCCAATAGCGTCGAGTATGCTATCGCAGTATCGCATCTCACTCCTGGCTGATTCACTTATTTCGTTCACAACCTATTCCCCCTAGGCAGGCTGTAAATACAGTCTGTTGGTGTTTTTTTGTTGGGGTAAATCTACTGTCAACAGTATAACACAACTAGTGTTTGAAAATATAGCGTTTTGTAGACTTTTCTAGCGCTTTATGGCAGGGTTTTGAGCGTGAAGAGTTCTCTTGGTAGTAGTGAGGGCTGCCAAGAGAACTCTATGTCTAGTGCCTTATGTTCTTGAATGGTCTAATGCGTAGTCTTTAGCTTCTAGTCTCTTTTGGAACTCCCTAATAATCTTTGATCCTGCCGGTTCGTTCAAGTCAAGCATGTAGGCATCTTTGATTCGCTCCATACGCCCATCTTTCTGGATGTACATCGTGGACATGTGTAATTTATTTGCCATCAACTTTCCTGGTTCAGCGACGGTCTGCGCATAGATACACTTGATCCTTCTTTCTGGATATTGACCTACCCAGTAATTCATAAATGCCCTGATAAGCCTTGTAATTAACTCTGGATAGTCAGGATGATGCACAGCACCGCTGGCAAGCAGCGTGTACTCACCTGGTTCATCGTAGGTCAAGATATCCTGCGAGTGTATGTCATTCTCCTCTCGGCTGCCGAGAAGAATGTCCATGATGGTCTCTTCCTTAAGAGGAAGCAGGCTGATGTATGCATACATAGTCCCCCGGTCATGAGCGTCAAAGATTCCTAAGGAGCCGTTGGCACAACAAGCAACTCGACAAGATCCGTTCTAAGCGAGACAAGTGCAAGAAGAAGTCACGCCGGTACACGCACTTGAGTCGCGTGTACAATAGTATTACCCAATCCAGTGTCCGAGTCGCTAAAGCAGCAGATTCACACCAATTAGGCGTTTTGGAGAAAATTCAATTGCCTCTTCTAAAATAGCCAGAAGATTCGGGTATTTAAATACGTGTCGTTGGTAATCAAAGTCCATAAAGTACCTTTACTGACCAATTGTTTTGGTAGACGATTATAAGCTATCTTAAGATCTACCTCAGGGAACGTTTTCTTTGAGTTACTGCGTTTAGCCCAATTTGGTAAGTTTTGAGCAGGAATATACGCCCTCTTGCAAAGTTATGATATACTCGCACCAAAGGTATATATACTTGAAGGGGATCTTCTATGAGGGCTGAATTAGAGCATTTCAAGCAAGCAATCTATAGCCCCGGTGATAAGGCAGCCATCAGTCAAGATGACCTACGCTCCTTTGCCGAGCAGTGCGTTGTAGCCCTTGCCGTCGGCGGCGAAGGTTCCCGCCTCAAAGCTGCAACAGAGGCACAGCAGACACATAAAACAGCATTACGCCTGCCAGATGGTGACACAATGACCGAGCGTACAATTCGCATGTATAAAGAAGCTGGCTTCCGCCAATTTGTCGCACTCGTTTTTCATTACGCACAATCTGTCATTGATGTACTGGGTGATGGCAGCCATCTGGGTGTTCATGTCACCTATAGCCATGATCCCGAGCGTCCAGTTGGACGGGGCGGAGCTATACGCAACGCCATTGAAAATGGGTCAATTCCACGCACAAAGTATCTCATCGTGCATAATCCAGATGACCAGATCATTGGCTATCAGGGCAGTTTCCCACACGACATAGTGGCCGGTCATTTTGCTGGTACTCGTCAGGGTATGCTCGCTACGGCTATTGTGGTAGACGGTACTCCCTACACGTACACTGGTATGCAAATTCAGCACGGCATTGTTGAGCATATTGAGATGTATCCCCATATTCCCATTCCGACACACGTCGGCGTGACCGTTTTTTCTCCTGAAGTCTATAGCAGTTTCATTGAACTGTTTGACCTCAGCAAAAAAACTGATTTTGAGAGTGTCCTTTTTCCGCTTCTGGCAAAGAGGAAACAACTTTATTCCTTCACTATCCCCGCAGAATGCTGGCTCTCTGTCAATGACCCCAAAGGGCTAGCAAAGCTAACAAAGCTGATTCAGGATGGTCAGGAATAAAACATGCAATGGAATTGCTAGTAGTTACGCTCACCTATACGACTGCAGGCCGAGATGCCGATATATTAGCGAGAATACGCCTCATTCATGATACTGTTCACAATGCACAGGGGCTTGTGACCTCGCACTTTTACCGTAGTCGTAATACCAGTTCATGCTATTTAATGCTTACCACCTGGGAGAGTGAAGAAAGTTGGTGGCGTTCACAGGCGCGCTATAATCCGAAGCAGATCTTGCTCAACTCAAGCACAGAACTGCTTACAGCGCCACCTGAGCAATGGTGTATGCGCTATCTGTGGGGATATAGTCGTCCCGCTGCAAGCCCAGTACTGGCAGCGGCGCAGCTAGCTACTATTCGCACAGAGCAGTTGGAGGTTGCACAACGTGCATGGATCGAAGCACTGAGCCGCCAATCTGTACAACCAACTCTTGCGTTTGCATTTCTGGCCCGTGGAACACATGAAAGCGCCCTTGCTTCTCAAAATCCCCGCGAACCGTGCGAGGAGGGTTTCTACCATCGCGGTCCCACATTTCTGAATCTACTGAGTTGGCCCAACGAGAGCGAGCGCGAAGAGTTTTATGCAGACGCTCATTACCAGGCGCTTCATCGCTTTACGGCCACAGTAGGGACTATGCAGATAGTACACCTTGAGCCAATGTAGGGCAGGCCCAAGCAGCAGAGCTGCATTGCCCCGTACGCTACTAATCAGACGAGCTTTCCGCTACAGGACGCTCATAATACTTCTTCAGTTCAGCCTGTAAAAGGTTTCTATTCGCCCAGAGGGGGCCAGGAAACGTATGATACTCACCATCGCACAAAGGGATAGAGTTGACACACTTACGATGAGGAGTCAATCTGAAACGAATCGAATTGCCAACTATTTCTACCCACATGTGGCGACGTGTGTATCCTGTGCCCCATTTAAGCAGAACCATAGAATCGTACTCCTCGAAGTATCCCCGTCCTTTTAACAGGTTTTTGTTGATGCCCTGGAGCATCTCTGCCAATCCACTCTCGCGCAGCACACGCTTTGCATTCTCTCGCCTTGCGTTGCGTTGCACTACGGTTGCTCGCTCATCCAAGTCTTCCTCCGCGCTCATGGAAAAAATTACATCCTTTCATGCTCCTATTCTATCATTACAGTAACTTGGCGAGTGCCCCCCCCACCCTGAGAGATAAATTGTTGCCATGCGCATGATCTACTGCCAACAACCGAGGAGGGTTGCCCATCGCTAACGAACAGCGAGCATGAGCATACTCCGTGTAACCTTTGCTTTGTGGAAGGAAAACTTGAAAGAAATTGTGGTTGGACAATTTAGCCTTGAGTTTTGCTTCAGCGGCTAGTGTGCCGATGGTATCGGCACTATAACGAGAGCGTGAGCAGGATTTGTTAGTAATGACAGCGACAGAGAGGGACAAAAGAGGAGCTTGATAGGGGCGTCTCTTGCGATCTAGGCCGCATATGAAACCACACGCCAAGTCCTCTGGACGATAGAGAGCTACACTTTCTTCTTTGTAACAGGCCAGGATGTGTTCGTGGAGTATTTCCACGCGGTCCGGCGTTGTCATAATCACAAAGTCGTCGCCTCCAACATGTCCCACAAAGTCGTCCTCATTGCCATACTCAAACACGATTCGCTTACAAACGTGGCCTAATAAGACGATCATACGATTGCCAGCTAGAAAACCATAACTATCGTTATAGGCTTTGAAGTGATCAAAGTCGAGATAGAGCAAACTCCACGGTTGCAGGCTATTCAGCTTGGCATGGATGGCTTTCTCCAACTGCAGACCTCCTGGCAGCTTGGTCAGCGGAGAGAGAGAATTCTGTTGCACGCGATGCAGTTGCCTTGCCACGAGTGCGATCAGTTCATCACGATGGAATGGTTTAGGGATGTAGCAATCAACGCCTAGTTCGAGAGCATGCACTCTATCAGCGAGAGCATCGTAGGCGCTGATCATAATGATAGGAATATGCATAGATTTCGGATGATCACGCAACTGGCGTGTCACCTCGTAGCCATCCATCCCTGGAAGCGGTGTGTCTAAAATAATGAGATGGGGCGTTTCTCGAAATGCAAAATGTACAGCATCTTCGCCATTGAGGATTGCAGTAGTGTGGTATCCTTCTCCCTCCAGAGTTTCCTGAATTGATAGAGCATCAATAAGCTCACCACCAACTACTAGAATATCAGTCATGGGCGCTCCTTCCTCCACGTTTTATACTCCCCGAACGTATTACACGAAACCGCATGTATTGTAGCAAAAGCAACAACACACATATGCCGTCGGCATCACACCTTCATTGGGGAGACCCACCTGCGTTAACGTGTTACATTCAGTATAACATTCTTCTGTTCAAATGCAACCACTTTACTCATCAACTGTCACGAGTTTGTCAAAATCTCTTACCCCTCGTCAAAGAAGTTGACGCCTACCACTTCCTGCGATAAGATGAAGCCGTACTCGATTATGAGACGAACAGTAGGCAATGGAAGGGCAAGAGATGACTTCATTGACATGGATTGAAAGGCCAATCACTTTCAACAGTAAAGGACAACCGGCTTGCCTCCTAGAAGGTATGCTTCATGAACCACATGGAACCGGTCCTGCACCTGTAGTTGTGCTCTGTCATCCACAACCAGCTAGCGCTGATATGAACGATGCGTTGACAGTGGCACTGGCCAGAAGTCTAGGTAAAATGAACATGGTGGCACTGCGGTTCAACTTTCGGGGCGTCGGTAAGAGCCAGGGACCACAGACAGACGGTCGCTTAGAACCGCTTGATCTTGCAGGGGCTATTGGTGCAGCCTTAAGCTACCCAAGGGCGAACTCCACCAAGGTGTGTGTGATCGGTCATGGCTTTGGTGCCTACATCGCATTGTTGTACGCGCCTTTTGATCCTCGTGTGCGCACTCTTGTTGCTATTAGCCTGCCTCTCTTTCGTGCGAGTAGTGGCTTTCCTAGGCCGTTTGAGCGCCCTAAACTTTTTGTGACAGGCGAATTTGATGAGATTTGTCCACGCCACAAACTCGAACCGTTCGTTGAACAGCAGCGGGGCCCTAAGGGGATTAAAGTGATTACAGGAGCGCGCTATCTTATGCGAGGATATGAAGAGGCCACAGTAGCCGCTATCACAAAGTATATGAAGACGTGGGCCACCATGCCCGGAGTATAGCAGAATGAATCCTAGTAATCCCCTTATTGTGCAAAGTGACCGTACCATCTTACTTGAAGTAGAACACCCCCAACATGCTGAGGCTAGGGATGCCCTAGCTCAGTTTGCTGAGTTAGAGAAATCACCGGAGCACATTCACACCTATCGGCTCTCTCCGCTCTCTCTTTGGAACGCAGCAGCAGGGGCTATGAGCGCTGAGCAGATCATAGCTCTGCTGACGCGCTATAGCAAATATGCCATCCCGACCAATATTGTGATTGAGATTCGTGACTACATCCATCGCTATGGGCGTCTCAAGCTTGTTCGCGAGGGAGAGGCATTACTGCTCACTTCAGAAGAACCTTCTCTGATCGTTGAAATTCTTCATCATAAGCGTATCCAACCGTATTTATTGCGTCAACTGGACAGACATACCCTGCTAGTTGACGCGGCACGACGAGGCCATATCAAACAAGCTCTTATTCATATTGGCTTTCCCGCTGAAGACCTTGCAGGCTATACTGAAGGTTCACCATTGCCGCTCAGGTTGCTGGCACACACGCGACAGGGAAAGCCTTTTGAGCCACGTGGCTACCAGTACGCAGCCGCAGCGGCTTTTTATGCCGGCGGTGCGCCCAGCGGTGGCAGTGGAGTTGTTGTCTTGCCTTGCGGCGCGGGCAAGACCATTGTGGGCTTGGTAACCATGACACAACTTCAGCGTGCCACTTTGATTCTTACTCCCAATACTATCGCTGTGCGGCAGTGGATCAACGAGATTCGCGACAAGACTGACGTTCCTGCCGAGGTGGTGGGAGAATACACTGGCGACCGCAAGGATATTGCGCCGATTACGGTGAGCACCTATCAAATTCTCACCTACTGCCGCACCATTGGTGATGGTGAAGAAGAGCAGGAATACTTTCCTCACTTTTCCCTCTTCACCAGTTACGACTGGGGACTGATCATCTATGACGAGGTGCACTTGTTGCCCGCTCCCGTCTTTCGCGTGACAGCGGAGATCCAAGCACGTCGTCGCCTGGGGTTGACCGCTACACTCGTTCGCGAGGATGGACGCGAGGCGGACGTCTTTAGCCTGATCGGGCCGAAAAAGTATGACGTTCCCTGGCGCGACCTCGAACACCAGGGGTGGATTGCAACAGCGCAGTGCCACGAGATACGCGTAGGGCTTAGCGAAGACGAACAGCTCAATTATGCTCTGGCCGACCCCCGCGAGAAGTACCGCATCGCAGCAGAATGCCCGGCCAAGTTAACCATAACCCGCTACCTAGTGGAGCGCCATCACAACGACCAGATCCTTATTATCGGGCAATACATCGACCAGCTCAAAGCCCTAGCAGAGGAGCTACACGCACCCCTTTTGACAGGGCGTACCTCGAATGGGCAGCGTGAGAAGCTCTACGAACAGTTCCGACGCGGCGAATTGAAACGCCTGGTGGTGAGCAAGGTTGCTAACTTCGCTATAGACCTGCCCGATGCCAACGTGGCTATCCAGCTATCTGGCACATTTGGTTCGCGTCAAGAGGAGGCGCAACGGCTGGGCCGTATTTTGCGTCCTAAGAGTGACGGAGGTCTCGCCTACTTCTACTCCATCGTCACACGCGATACACGAGACCAGGAATTCTCTGCTAATCGCCAGTTATTCCTCACGGAGCAAGGCTATCGCTATATCATCGAAGATGCCGAAGCGTTGTTGGTGCCGTAGAGCATACTGCTTGACATTCGACTGAATCGGGTGATACCTTTTCAATAAAGGATTTATTCTTCAATTAGAAGAGGATATAATGGCAGATACTTACATTGATGTAACAAGCGAGGACTTTGCCGAGAAAGTCCTCAGCGCGGCAGAGATGGTCATCGTTAACTTCTCGATGGAGAACAGTAGTGCATGCCAGATATTGGAACCGGAGTTTGTGGCGATTAGCAAAGAATACCAAGGACGTATCACGTTTGCGAAAGTAAACTTGGAGGGGCAGGAGACACTTGGTCAACAGTGGAATATTGATGGTATTCCAACACTTATTTTCTTCAAAGGCGGCAAAGAACTGTATCGTATCAGGGGTATTGTGATGCGTGACAAGTTCCGTCGCCAGATTGAGGGCATCTTGCTATAGCCTTAAGGTGAAGACACAACATATGCACATTCTCTATCCTCTACGGTTAAAGCCATCACTGCATAAGACAATCTGGGGTGGGCGCAGGCTAGAGCGCGACAAATGGAAACAGCTTCCGCCAGGCGATGTTGCTATTGGCGAGTCGTGGGAGACGGAGGTAAGCACTCTAGTTCAAAATGGTGCTTACGCGGGCAAGGCACTAGGAAGCCTCGTTGACCTTTTGGGCCGAGACCTGCTCGGTGAGCAAGCGATGAGCATCTTTGGCAATCGTTTTCCCCTACTAGCTAAGTTTATCGACGCTAACTCACAACTTTCGGTACAAGTTCATCCAGATGACGCATACGCGGCACAGCACGAGGGTGGCAAGCTGGGGAAAACTGAGTTCTGGTACATTCTCGCAGCAGACCCCGCTGCTCATATTGTGCATGGTTTCAACACTGCCACGTCGCGTGCCGAGGTGCAGAGCGCAATTGAACATGTGACTCTCGATAAGCTCCTGCACGAGGAAATCGTCTATGCTGACGACGTCATCTTTGTGCCTGCTGGAACTGTTCATGCTATTGGTAGTGGTGTGTTGCTTTACGAACTGCAAGAGTATTCTGATATTACCTATCGTATGTACGACTATGGCCGCCTCACTGCATCTGGTAAGCCACGCGAGCTGCATATTGATCGCTCGCTGGATGTCTCACACTATGAAGTATCGCGTCAGGTAAAGACGAAACCAGTACTAGTGGAGGATACCCCGCTTTACATGAAGCGTTGCTTGGTTGCATGTAAGTACTTCGTGACATGCGAAGTAGTGCTGAGAACCTCGGACAGTACTCAGGGGTCTCTAGCAGGAAAAACCGCCAGCAGTTGTATCATTCTTTCCTCGCTAGGAGCAGAACTACAGGTACAGTATGGTGAGTCATTGCAACACAGCGAAGCCTTGTCGCGGGGACAAACAATGGTGCTGCCAGCAGCATTAGGCAAGTACCGCGCCGAGGGCAGCGGCAATTTTCTCTTCTCCTATGTACCGGAGTCTAAAGACGAAGCATGGATGCGCTGGAAGACGAGAAACGAGCTATTTGATCTTTAGTCCGTGTCAGCATCGTACAACTCCTCGCGACTGAGGTTCCTGCGTTCGAGTTGCTCCTCATGTTTCACACATCGGGCTACCCAAGGCATCGCCTCCAGTCGCTTCTCGGGTATCGGCTTCCCATCGACGACACATTTCCCATACGTTCCCTGTTCTATGCGTTTGAGCGCCTGCTCCACCTCGGTCAGCAATGCTTGCTCGTTCACCTTTAGTGATTGTTCTTGTTGCATTTCCAGAAAATCGACGGCTGTGTCCTCAAAATCCTGAGGACCTTCGCTGATCTCAACAGGATCAGTGGGCGTAGGAGTCGCTTGAGTCAAACCCGCTATCTGTTCTTGTAATTCTCTCTGTTTGGCCTGCAAACGTTCTTTCATGCGCGCTATATCAATCGCCATATTTTTTCATATCCTTACTCTCGACGACGCTTTTTGCGCTCCTGCTCTAAATCGGTGACAATGGAACCTTCGACGATTGGCCCCTCTGACTCGGGATCAACAGATGCAGAGGAGCGACGATAGGAATCAAAGCTCCGCTGCATACGATGTACCTCTGCTATTGTGCGCGAGACAGAGGTGGCCAACGTGCAGAGCAAGAGAGCTACATAGAGGATGCCCCATAACGCGAGACCGACTAGCAGCGTAATTAC
>Ga0213874_10000037_pt1 | contig 17702 bp, 14 predicted proteins | sample BarmaccomBMRX_R7_FD_160098 | JGI IMG/M metagenome (GOLD analysis project Ga0213874, IMG submission 160098) | Root-associated microbial communities from Barbacenia macrantha in rupestrian grasslands, the National Park of Serra do Cipo, Brazil - RX_R7 | ecosystem: Host-associated > Plants > Roots...
TGTGGGCCACGATGCCCCTGCCGAGCTATATAGCAGGCAACTGGTGCGTGCATGCCAGACGATTGGGCTAGAATGTATAACACTGACTTACCCTTTTGAGACGCAAGAGGAAGAACTGCGGGCAGCAGTCGCCATGCTGAGTGATGACGCTACTACTGATGGTGTGGTGCTACTACTGCCCTTGCCTGAGCATATTCGACAACGTATTGTAACGGAGGCTTTGCACTCGCAGAAAGATGTCGATGGACTCGGACCATCCAATGCCGGCAACCTGCTACTTGGTTTTCCTAATTTCGTCCCTTCAACCGCTGATGTAGTACTGACCGTGCTGCGTGATGCAGACATCCCTATCGCAGGAAGCCATGCTGTGATTGTAGGACGCAGTAACGTCGGAGGTAAGCCTATTGCTCTACTCTTGATGCGCCATGATGCCACTGTTACTATCTGCCACTCGCACACTCAAGACCTGGCTAGCGTCACTAGCAGCGCCGACATTCTGGTGGTAAGTGCGGGCCGTCCCGGTCTCATCACTGCTGATATGGTCAAAGCAGAGGCAATCGTGCTGGATGCGGGGATCAATACTGTCAATGGCAGAGTGGTCGGTGACGTTGATTTTGCCACAGTCAAAGAAAAAGCTTCGTTTCTTACACCTGTGCCCGGTGGACTGGGACCTCTTACCCATCTCACACTGATTCGCCATATTCTACTTGGGCCTCGCTGAGGGCATGCGTTATTTATTGCACGCCCCGTAGCCCCTCGCAGGGCGCGATACAGAATGCCCCTACGGCTGGTATTCTTCCAAGAAGCGAATGACAGCACGAGTCAATTGGCTAGGGGTAGAGGCCCCAGCAGTGACGGCGACGCATTTTTTCCCTCTGAGCCATTCTGTCTTCAATTCTGACAGATCTTCGATGCGCATAGCGGGAACTCCGGCCAACTCCTCGCAGACCTGCACGAGGCGATTCGTGTTGTTGCTGTGTGGATCACCTACAACGATGGTCAAATCAGCCCCTTTAGCCTGGGATGCTACGGCTTCCTGACGCGATTGCGTAGCTGGACAGATATCTATATGAATCTCGGCATGGGGATAGCGCTTTTTGATGTGTTGTACAACACGCTGTGTATCCCACTTCGACAGCGTTGTCTGGGTTGAAACAGCGATCTTCTGCTGCTGAGTAAGTGTTAAGGCATCGACATCTGCCTCGGTCTCGACTAGGCTAATATGCCCCGGCACTTCACCCATGACACCTTCCGGCTCGGGATGACCTTTCTTACCGACATAGAGAATATAGTATCCCTGTGCAACCAGGGAATGGACAAGGTCGTGGGTGACAGTTACATCGGGACAGGTGGCGTCGATGCAATGCAAGCCCCGCTCCCGCGCTCGCTGTTTGACGGTAGGAGAGACACCATGAGCGGTGAAAATAACCGTGCCTTCTTTTACCTGTTCCAGAATACTTAGGCGGTCCGGTCCATCCAGTGTTATGACTCCCATCCTAGTCAATTCCTCTATAGCATGGCGATTATGAATGATCTGACCTATAACATGGATAGGACGCGGCAGACTCGTATTCTTGGCCGCTTGTCGCACTACTTGTAATGCATCAACAACACCGTAGCAGTAGCCACGGGGAGATATTTTTATGACTTCCATAAATTCCTCTTTTTCCTTTACCATCTATAGTACATTAAAATAGAATAGTTCTAAAAGGGCAGATAACTTTCAAGGAGAAATTCATGTGCGGTCGCTACACGCTCACCTACGACATAAACACCATTGCGCAGGCCTTCAACATCGCTACGTCCTCGTCTCTACACGTTACTCCGCGCTACAACATTGCTCCGGCACAGGAAGTACTGACAATTCTGTGCAATGGAGCGGCACACTTCGACTTGCTACGTTGGGGGTTAATTCCTTCCTGGGCTAAGCAGGAGACGATTGGCTCCAAGATGATCAATGCTCGGGCCGAAACACTGGCCGAGAAGCCAAGCTTCAAGCGGCTTCTCCACGCGAGACGCTGCCTTGTCATCGCCGACGGTTTCTACGAGTGGAAACAGGAGGAGCGAGGTGCCAAAACACCGATGTATATCACACTCAAAAATCACGAGCCGTTTGCCTTCGCTGGGCTATGGGATGCGTGGAAGCGCCCTGACGGGCAGCAGGTACGCTCTTGTACGATTATCACGACACAGCCGAACGAGTTGATGGTTCCTATCCATAATCGCATGCCTGTTATTCTTTCTACTGCAGCACGAGAGCAATGGCTTGATGCCGATAGTGACGATGAGCATATGCTATTACCGTTGCTTACACCCTATCCGGCAGATCAAATGACGGCAAGGGCTGTGTCGCGATTGGTCAACAATCCCAGACATGATAGCGCGGATCTCATCGCGTAACAATGCAGAATCGAGGAAAAGATGTACAGAGGTCAACCTGGTATGTGGTCCTGGTTATTACACCGTGTCACTGGACTAGGCATCTTGCTCTTCTTATTCATACACATCGTTGACATCTCGCTGCTCGGTTTTGGTCCACAGGTCTACAACGAAGGCATCTTGCTGTTTGATAGCGTGATTGTGCGCATCCTGTCGCTCACACTCATTGGCTCGGTGCTGTTGCATGCCTTTAACGGAGTGCGCATTATGCTCATCGACTTCTGGAGCAAAGGGACACGCTATCAGCGAGTGATGTTTGGCATGGTAGTGGCACTGACCATTATCGCCTTCATTCCTCTTGCTTATTATGTCATCTTGCCACTGCTCGGAGCAGTAGCCATTTGGTTCATTCACCTTAAGACATAATTCTTGCACTGTTACCCATTCTGCCTCTTCACGTTTCCCTTGACAGAAAGTTAAAATATTTTTATATAGTTGAGTTTATTTTCTACAGGGAAAACGTGATGCATTACTCTCCATCTGGTGAACAAGAAGAGACGCTGAGGCAGAAGAGTTTAAAGAGCTTGTTGTCTCAGTCCTTAACACTAGCTTCCAATTTGTGGACAACGGTCAAGCCTCGTGCCCTGACTTTTACCCACATAATTTGGAACTGCTTACAAACTGGCACTAGAAAGGGTATAAAAGCTCTACTTTTATCGATTTCTTTCCTACAAAAGAGCTTGTTACCCCTGTTTGTAAGTCTGGCCTCCGCAACGTGGGGAAAAGTCATAGCGCAAGACGCGGACAACTGGCAGCCGTGGTATAGAAGGAGAGCAAATAAAATAAAGCTTGCCGCTACAAGCGGCTTCTTGCTGCTGGCTCTATTCATCTATTTATTTGCCAGTGCAGAGGCAGGGCAGACTATCAAACAACTGGCGGCATCCACTCCAGCTATTATTGCTCAGGCAGAGCCAAGCAGTAAGATCATTACGGGGGGGGGAGCGATAAAGATTCCCGCACGCAACACGTCATCTACGCACGCAAGAAAACCCGAGGACGTGTCCATTGATGCAACGACGCCAACAGCCGCTGACATTACTCTTCCCACGAATGGCGCAACACCTATAGCAAAACAGAATCAGAATCAGAATCAAACGCTCTTCGTCACCTTTATATCTCTCGGCGGAGACTTCTCTTCTGTCAGGGTGACCGTTCATACTCTACCAAGTACAGCTCTTACCATTGAAGTTTCTTATTGCTCAGACTCCGTCTGGGATAGAAGCGACAGTCTTAGCGGAACGGTGTATGCTGATAGCAACGGGTACTACACGTGGGCTTGGATGCCGAGTCCATCCTGCATGGGGCCAGCCAGTGCATATGTTAGAGCGGAGTATAACGGTCAAATAGTGAGGGTTCGTGGGGACTTCCTGTTACAGTGACGACTCCCGCAGCAGGGACTTCTGGTATAACGCAGGTGTATCGTCCTACACCATCTTCGGCTCATGCACAAATGAGGGATCCCAGGAAAGCTTTGCGGCCTCCTGGAACCCCCCGTTGTAAGGGCGTGACGTATTACGCTCGAATCTCTTCGAGCATGGAGAGGTTGACAAAGAGGTCGCAACTCTGGCGCAGTGTGGCCGACATAGCCTCGTCAAAGGCTGCTACCTCGACGCGCACCCCATGATCAGAGCAGTAATCGAGCATGGGCATGAAATCACTGTCACCGCTCACTAGAACGACGCAGTCAACGGCTTTACCCTCGACAAGACGCACCACGTCCATACAGAGGTCCAAGTCCAGGTCAGCTTTCTTAGCACCGCTGGAGAATGTCTTGTAGTTCTTAGTCGTGATACGATAACCAAGTCCTTTGACGGCCTGTAAGAACATCTGCTCCTCGCCCGGCTGTGGACTGGTGGGGCAGTAGGCATGCGCACGTATGAGGCGACGATTTCCCCGCAAGAAGTCGAGCAGCCTGCCAAAGTCCACCGCGATACGCAATGTGCGAGCGGAATAGAGTAGGTTGGCGACATCGACGAATACGCCCACACGCTCTGTGGAAGGGAAAGGAGGCAGCGAGACCGAAATGTTGGTCGGAGCTTGGTTCGCACGGCGCAACTCAGCTACAATGCGATCTGTTTGCATATGAATAGATTGTGAGAGCACACCTGCAAGCTGGTTGATAGATGTTGGTGAGGAGGCTGGCTCACTGGGACGTACGGGGTACGCGGGTGTGCGCTGTGCCTCTGCTCGCATTGTGTGCCCATCGCGCCCCAGTACACTGCCACGCGCTGGAGAAGGTTCTGGCCCCATGAAAGGACCATTGGCATCGTTGCCCTGATTCATCTGATTGACAGTGTAGCCAGAGACGATACCATACTGATTGGGCAACGGGACGCCCGGTGTAGCCGCAGGCAATAAGTCTGGAGAGGCTAGTGTATCTGGTGTTACTAATGGCGCAACTGGTGTAACCTGATTTGAAACAGGCGGTGTCGTTGCAGCAAGAGCTGCCGTACCGTTACTATTAGTACTAGAGCGATGTCTGCGACGGCGACGTGAACTGGCCTTTTGTAGCTCAGAATATTCTAGAGGCGGCAAATCCTCCGCTGCTATCTCTTCCTGCTGAGGCGCTACGGGTAGTAGCAGAGGTACCTCGACCTCCTTTTCCTTCTGCCGCTCCTGCCCAGGACGACGACGGCGCTCTTGCTCCGTGACAGTCGCATTATCAGTAGTGCCTGCCTCTTGTCCTACTGCCGGTTGCTTCTCTTGTTCAAGTAACTGTGCAAGGTTCGCAGTAGACTTAGCTGATGCCTCAACTGCGTTTCCGTTCAGGGCTACGTTACCATTCTCAAGACGAGTGGATGGCGCAGTACCACGATTTTCCTGGGCAGGTGGCTGCGTCGCTGCACCCACCTCCGCTGGACGGTCAAAGCGATAACGGCGTGTCGGTCTCGCCGGTTCAACTTCTGCAGGGGTAGGAGTTGGCTGCGCGGTAGCCTCTGAAGGTGTCTGTCCTGTATGTACCTCCCGCAGGCGTAAATTACCATGACGTGGCAGGCGTAGGCGTGTTGCAGGACGCAGCAGAGGCGATACAGGACGCTCTACTGGCTGTACAGGGCTGGTAGGAGCAGTTTCGTTGGAGCTATCGCCACTGCTAGCCTCTTGTACGAAACTCTGATCACTGTCGGCTACAGCAGGGGTTTGCACGGTGGACTGCAGAAATTCTTCTTCATGTGTAAAAGGCTGTACAGGCGTTTCCTGGAACGAGGGGTTGAGCTTGGCTTCGGCTTGTCGAAACTCTTCAATGTAATCGGTAAAAGGGCGAATTTCTTCCCGCGTTCCTACCAGCGGCATTACCTCTACGGTGCCCAAAACTGCTTCCGCAGCAGGTTCAGCGGACTGTGCTGCCTTGCTGAGTTGTTCAGCGGGTAGCGCTCCAGCTTCATCGTTATGCACTGCTTCTTGTTCTTCGGTCTCCGCCTTGAATAGAGAAGTCTCTCGCTCCGGCGCTACTTGGTCTTGAGGAGTTTCGCTCTGGCTCTCAGCGTGACCTTGTGCCGCGGGAGACAGAATATGTTCCCCTCCCTCACTTTGAACCACCTTCTCGTGGTCTTGATCCGCCTCGTCGTGCGTATTGATGGGTGCAAAGGGGGTGATAGAAGAAGACTCTATCGCCATCTCGGTCTCAGTGGAGAGAGCTGTCTCGGTTTCTTGGGCAAACGACAACTCCACGACCGACATATCAACGTCGTTGTGCTCGTAATCAGTATGCTGTGTTGTCACTAAGGTCTCCAGTCTCAGTTGCTACGGACCGGAGCGCAGGGATTGCTAGAGAAAATGAACATGGTGAGATAGACCTGTATGTTCATATTATCAAATGGCCACTTTAGTGCCGCCTTCAGGTATCCTCACAGTACTCAATGGATGTTCACAAGTGAACACACTCAGTTACATTGTCCTCGGCAGTCTTTTTACACTGCGCTGGCATAGATGATCGCGGTCCGATGTTACCTTTGTCTGTGCCGTTTGCTTCATTCTGAATGTACACTACTACTAAACGGCAGAACACTAGCGTGTACAGGGTCTCACGGCAGGTTCACTCATGTAGCTCTTTCCTACCGTTTTAGACCGATAGATTGACAGTCTAGGGTGGGCAAGCAATCCCTTTTTGCACGCTAATCCTCATCCTTCAGCGCAGGCCCTTGTGTAGCTTCCTCCAATGAACCAGTTACTACTATGTAGAATTCGTGAGCAGTAGGCCAAAGTGAGTACAGACTGCTGCAACACATAGTAGAGCAGCCCCAGCAGCATGACACTTTCCGAGTAGCGGTCAAGTGTCGAGTCTTTTTTAAGAATACGCCAAAGGTGGTTGCGGCGCAGCCACCGCCCTATCAAACCTGTCAAAGACGCTAGCAAACATCATCGGCAAATTGCCAGTGAATACAATGACCTCGTGCAATGGTTGCTGCCGTCACTATATATAGCAGTAGCCTTCATCACGGTGAGCAGTTCGGAGTAACACCCAGGCCAGCTAGCGGTCAGCTCATAACGCACTACCAGATCTCTAGCTCTTCGCTGCATATGTCTGCTAAACATATCTTTATTTTACCATACTTTGTGTCAATAGAACTAGTTCTTTTTGGTCAGCGCAGGGCGAAAAAGAATCTAGGCCACACCCAGTTTACTTGCCTGAGAACCCTCTCTCATGCGATGATGCACCCAGGTGAAGTAGTCCCGCACCCTCCATAGCTTGCCACCCGCTGCGCTCAGGTTGGCTTCGATAGCGGTACGCACATCCTGGGCGCTCCTGCCTTCAAACCAGGTATAGCCGCGCCCAATGGCACTCAGCACGTGGGCATCACTATTGCCAACTTCGGGCCAACCGTAGCATTCACGATTTACTGTCATAGCTTGGCGGTTAGCGTAGATACCGCAGAAACTTGCATTCCAGGTTTCAATGGCATCGGGCCATACATCCCTAGTGGTCCAGATGCGATCTAATACCTCGCGTTGGCAACTATAGCGAAAGAAAGGGTGTAGCGGGTGCGCTACAATCGCCAGCCCTCCCTGCTGGTGAACAAGATCAATGCTGCGTTCCATACTCAAACCAGCAGGAATACACTGCTCGATAAACAGCCCGAGCAGGTGACCTTCGCTGGTACTCACCTCTTCGCCTACAATGAAGTCGAAGCGATAATTCCCTTGCGCCCATAGATCACGCGCACGCAATGACCCTTCTACCACGTCGTGATCGGTAATAGCAATCACATCCAAAGTGGTGCATTGCTCAACGTATTCAAGAATCTGCTTGATAGTGGCAACTCCATCACTATACGTACTATGCATGTGCAGATCAGCCCGCCCCATCTTACCTGCATCATATGCCTGCTGCTCTGTCATTTGTCTACGCCCCTTCAACACCGTCGTTCCTACGGTAGACATGCTTACTCCTTTTCCCTCCAGATAGGTATGATACAACATCTTCTCTCTAACATTACTGCAGAGAGGTTAAATAGCAGGCTTAAATACCTGTAATGATATGTTAAGAGGTTAACCCTTTAGTACTAGACAGCAGTATCGTCATTCCTGAGTCTATTCCTGTCAGTGAGCATTATCCGTTGTTACCTAATAAAGAACATATTGCTCAGTTCATTCCGAGAAAGGGGCAAGCTATGGGGCTATCTAGACCAAAGAGGCAGTATAATGATTTCAATTCTACACGAAAAGGGGACATTAGTGAGTCAGTGATCATTTCCAAGCTACTCGAGTGCGGATACGACCTATTACGCCCTATAGGGAATAACAGCCGTTACGATCTGGCGACTGAAGACGAGAACGGGCAATTTTTGCGTGTCCAGTGTAAAAGAAGAGTGTATCTCGTACCTGTCGACCACACAGGGACATCCTCCACGGTCTTAGGTGTGACAGCTACGAAAAATAATCAGGAGAAAAACGTACGTTGGGCGCGAGATTATGAACTATAACTTGATGCCCGCGAGAGGAATCGAACCTCCAACCAATCGATTAAGAGTCGAGCGCTCTGCCATTGAGCTACGCGGGCCTGAGATAGCTTTGTCGCGTCTGCCATTGAACTAGTCACTCGTTAGCAGTGACACGATGATAGCATAGCGGCTGCTTTTCGTCAAGCTTCTGAATCGCGCATAAATAATCAACCACACACAAGTTTAACCCCTATATAACTCTCTTGTAATCGGTTGTTAATACCGAACTGTTATAGTTCTCATAGAGCATCTCCCAGAAGTAGACAGACGCTAGGAACGTCAGAGTGTCGAGACGGCTGCGGCAGATCTTCTTCAGCGTCCCCACTCACACCTCCTGCACCGCTGCTCTTTCGTGATTGCTGTTAGCATCTTGCTAGCAATAATTGCGTCCTCTATGCATAAATGCATCGAGCCTTGCGCTCACAAGTGAGCGAGAGGTATACTCCGAACCTCTCGCTCAGCGGGGCCTCGGTTTCGACTGGTTCTTTCCTTTGGTCCTACGAAACCAGCTTTTACTTGACATCTCTGCTCATAGTGAGCTATACTTCTTTCATACCCCCTACCAGGGGGTAGGGGTACTTCGCACAATACGTCAAGAGGGAAGCACTATGGCAATAGACGCTGGATATGATACACATCAGGTACAAGAACAAGTTAACACGGACTGCCGCGCTGTCTTTACCCTTGAGGGCATGAGCTGCGCATCCTGCGCGATGCGCATCGAGAAGGGTCTCAAGAAAGTGCCGGGAGTGCTTGATGCACAGGTCAATCTTGCAACCGAGCGTGCGACCGTGCTCTATCATCCCCAGGAAACTGGCCTGGCACAGATGATGCAGCAAGTGGAGGCCATTGGCTACAAGGCGACACCACTCAATCAAGAGCAACCGCAAAGTATTACCCCCACAGTGGAGACAACCACAAGAGAGCGCCCCCACCAAGAGGACGGGAACAGCCAACGCAAAAAGACTGAGATCATACGCAAGCGTAACCTTCTGATCGTGGCTATTGTGCTCTCACTCCCAATCGTTATCCTGAGTATGCTTTTCATGAATAGCTTCCCCGGCCAGAACTACCTTCTGCTGGCCCTCACGACCCCTGTATGGGCTGTGGTTGGCTGGGAGTTTCATCGCGGGGCACTTAAAACGCTGCACCACGGCAGCGCTACTATGGACACACTCATTTCGGTTGGTTCAACAGCAGCCTACGCGATGAGCGTGATTGCTACCTTCTTCCCCAGCATCGTGGGTGGCACAACCTTTTATGACACAGCGGCTCTGATCATCACATTGATTTTCCTGGGCAAGTACCTTGAAGCACGCGCTAGAGGCCAGACAAGCGAGGCAATTAAGAAGCTAATTGGACTGCAGGCGCGTACTGCTCATGTACTGCAAGGTGGTCAGGAGCTAGTGCTGCCGATTGAGCAAGTACAGACCGCTAACGAGTTGATCGTGCGCCCTGGAGAGAAAATTCCTGTTGACGGTATTGTTCTCTCTGGTCACTCATCGGTTGATGAGTCCATGATTACGGGTGAGAGCATCGCCGTTGAAAAGACAGCAGGTGACGCACTTATCGGTGCAACGCTCAACCAGCATGGCCTCTTACATATGCGTGCCACCAGGGTAGGGGCCGATACCGTGCTGGCCAATATCATTCGCTTGGTCGAACAGGCTCAGGGTTCCAAAGCGCCCATCCAGCGCCTGGCGGACACGGTCTCCAGCATTTTTGTTCCTGCTGTGCTGATCGCTGCAGCTTTGACCTTCATCGCCTGGGCTATGCTTGGGAATGTACTCACTGCCAGTGCCATAAGCACGGGGAACCCCTGGATTACCGCCATTATTGCTGCGGTTACGGTGCTCGTGGTAGCCTGTCCCTGTGCGCTCGGTCTTGCCACACCAACGGCGATCATGGTCGGGACGGGCAAGGGGGCCGAGCAAGGTATTCTTATTAAAGGCGGCGAGAGCCTAGAGCGCATCCAGGCCGTACGCGTTGTACTACTGGACAAGACAGGCACTATTACACGCGGCAAACCGGCGTTGACCGATGTGATTGCCCTACCCAATCAAGAGGCTGATGAGCTGCTACGCTTGGCCGCTCAGGCAGAGCAAGGCTCTGAGCATCCGCTGGCCGCCGCAATCGTTGAGGGCGCTAAGGCAAGAGGACTGAGCATGATTGCCTACCCTACGTCCTTCAACGCGCTCACTGGTCGTGGCCTGGAGGCCACTGTCGAGGGACATAACGTACTTATCGGTACACGCGCCCTATTCACTCAACGCTCCGTTTCCTTTGCCGAGCTGCAACAAGACTTGCAGACACTGGAAGAGCAAGGCAAGACAGCTATGCTCGTTGCTCTCGACGGTAAGGCGACAGGCATAGTAGCCGTGGCTGACACAGTGAAGACAGGCTCTGTTGAGGCTATCAAGCAATTGCACGATCAAGGCATCGCTGTATGGATGATTACAGGAGACAACCGGCGCACGGCACAGGCCATTGCCGCCCAGGTGGGCATAGCAACTGAACACGTATTGGCCGAAGCTCTTCCAGAAGAGAAGGCGAAGCAGATCAAACGTCTACAAGAACAGGGCTACCATGTGGCTTTTGCTGGTGATGGTATCAACGACGCACCTGCCCTGGTACAAGCAGATGCAGGCATCGCAATGGGCAACGGAACAGATGTGGCAATAGAGGCGTCAGACATTACTTTTGTAAAAGGTAATCTGAAGAGCATTACTACAGCGCTTGCCCTCTCGCGAGCTACACTGCGCACCATCAAGCAGAATTTGTTCTGGGCCTTCGCCTACAATGTGATCCTGATCCCAACGGCTATTCTCTCACCGCTGATTCCCTTTCTGAAAGAGCAGGCTCCCATCTTCGCTGCTGCAGCGATGGCGCTCTCGTCAGTGACAGTCGTGAGCAATTCGCTACGCCTGCGGCGCTAATATTCCTTAATTACAAACAAAAGAGTGTGGCGGGGTTCCTCCGCCACACTCTTTTGTTTGTAATAGGTGCTAGACGAGCCAGCTAGAGCTGTCCTGAAGCATATCGTTCAAAGTTTTCCATCTGATACGATAGAGCTGTTTTTTCCCCCTGCGAGGTAAGAGTACTCCCTCAAGCGTGCCTTCTTTAATCCATCTACGTATTGTGGATGGATCAACGCGCAAGAGTCGCGCAACCTCGAAAGTCGTTAACAGTTCCTCGGACATTACTTGCATCCTTCCCTCTTTTTTACTTGGTAAAATAATGAGATTTTTATCTGGTGTCCCTGTTCTTTAGCGGACGACCACTATGTGAAAGTGTAGCATTATCCAAGATAATTTACAATTACACATCCCGATTTTTGCCAAAAACTGAGTACAAATTTCCTATACATGTCATATTTCTTAACCTACTTTGTCTCTGTATAAACAAGCAATGTTTGTGCTGTTCCCTGGACAGAGCTACCATGCACGGTTTCGGCATTAGACTATTTTGATGAATTGCCGCAGTTTTTTGTCAAGTACCTCTTGCTTGCCATGCTTATTTTTCTCTAGCTCTTGACTCTGTATCAACTGAGCATAATGACCGCCCCATGTGAGCAACTCCTGGTGGGAGCCAGACTCTACAATCTGGCCTTCATGCATCACGAGGATTACATCTGCATTGCGGATGGTGCTGAGACGATGGGCGATGATAATCTGGGTACACGATAACCGGCGTATATTGTGCTGAACCGTTTGTTCCGTTACCACATCTAGACTACTTGTCGCTTCATCAAGCAGAAGAATAGCAGGCTCATGTGCAAGTGCTCGCGCAAGTGCCAGCCGTTGGCGCTGCCCTCCTGATATGGCATTGCCACCCTCTGAGACAAAGGTCTCGTACTCCATAGGCATTTGCATGATATCGTCATGAAGAGCAGCCGCTTTAGCGGCTTTGATGACTCCCTCCATACCCATAGTAGGATCGTTTAGCGTAATGTTTTCGCGGATCGAGCCACTGAAAACGCTCGCCTCCTGTGTCACGACACCAAATTGGGCACGCACTGCCTGATAATTAAGGGAACGTAACTCAATGTCATCATAGAAAATTTGTCCTTTTGTGGGTAGACATAACCCGAGTAGTAAATTGCCTAGTGTGCTCTTGCCTGAGCCAGTGCGACCCACAATGGCCACCTTTTGCCCAGGCAGAATGCTCAAGCTGACATTGCGCACGACCACCGGTGCTTGCTGATCATACTGAAAGCTCACGCTTTCGAGCCGAATGTACCCGCTAAGTTTGGGGGGAGAAGCTACTTTTTGCAGATCCTGCTCTGACTCTGCACTGATTACATCAGCGATACGCTCCAGATGTGACTGCACTACCTGGAGCTGACTGCCAGTTCTTACCAGGGAGGTCAATGGACCCAGCAAAGCACCAGCGAGTGCGTTGAGAGCTAACATGGTACCAAGTCGCATGGAACCGGCAATGACTTGCATTGTGCCCAACCATAATAAAGTAAGTGGCGTACCAACGCTCAATGTAGCCATAGCAGTGTTGATAAAGGCCGAGACAAAGTTGCGTCGTACTGAAATATTCATCTGCTCAAAAAACAGATTCGACCACCGCTCCAAGGCACGATATTCAGCCCCAACAGATTTCAGCGTTCTCACGCCCCCCAACAACTCGGTGATGTATCCCTGAGATTTACCCACTGCTGCCAATTCACGCCGTGATAGTTCTGTCACATAGCGCCTTGTGCTCAGCAGTAGAATTACCTGCAGGAGACCAGCCACCAGGACAACGACTGAGAACGAGAGCGACAGAGAGAGCAGAATGGACAAGGAAATAATCAAAAAACTCCCATCAAGAATGGTTGAGATGAGTTGGTTACTGATTGTGTCACGAATAACTGTGTTACTGCTCAAGCGTGCCAGCAAGTCACCACTGGAACGCTGCAGAAAGAAGCGCAGAGGTAGGCTCAGTAGGTGTTCAAAGAAGCTGAGCATCATGTCAGTATCATAACGCGCCTGAATGTAGATAAGTACTAATGCACGCAGTAGGTTGGTTATCAAATAAGCTACGACGAGCAAGATCATTCCTATGCCGAAGAGGTACAAGGCATCATGCAGTCTGCCAGGAATAAGATGATCTATGGCTACCGCAGTGAGTAGCGGTGTGATAAGCCCAAGCATTTGTAATAGAAGAGAGGCACCAAGAACCTGCAAGAGCGCGACAGGAGCGCGTTTAAAGTAGCGCAGGATATACGTTCGCACATTCAGTCCACTCGTCGTACTCTCACGACGAAAATGCACCCCTGGCTCCAGCAGAATAACTACCCCTGTGAAGTTAGATTCAAACTCTTCTATTGTCAGACGCCTACGCCCCTGGGCAGGATCAACCACATCTACGTATTGAGGAGACCAGCGCTCAACGACAATAAAATGGTTGAACTCCCAGTGAATGATGGCAGGCAACGTGACAAAGCGAAACTCATTCTCCCCTTGCAGTGACAATGCACGTACGCGCATGCCATAGCTGCGTGCTGCCTTTACAATGCTAAGCGCCGATAGACCATCGCGCCCGACACCGCAACGCTCGCGCACCTCGGAGACACTCGTCTTGCGCCCATAGTAGCTAAGCAGCATAGCCAGACAAGCAGCACCACACTCGACCATACTGATCTGCAAGAGCACAGGAACACGTCCCTTTCGTAGAAACTGCTTTATCCTGTGGAAAATATGCCAGGCGAAAGGTTGGCTTTTCTGGTGCTGAGATGAGACAGGCGAGGAGGAATCGGTGTGCCGTTCTTCCTTTGCAAGAGTGGCAGAAAGTGCCTGCATCTTGCTGGTCTGCATGCTAGCAATGCGTTCACGATGAGCCATCAGCTCTGCCAGTTCTGGCGACATGTGATCAGGAAGAGGTTTTATCTCTTTGACAAGCACTGATGATTTTAATGCTGCACTGGATTGTTTTTGTCGGGGCGGCGAAGCTGTTTCTTTCTTGCGCTTATTCACAATTCACCTCTCTTTTAAGTTGTATTTAATCCAGGGAACAGCGAGATCAAACGCCGAGAACCAACTCGCAGTTGGGCCTGGACAGGGCTCCCTGGATTAAGTTGTCTCGAAATACCAACATCTAATCGAGCTGTTACAACCAGAGAAGGTTGAGTAATGCTCCAAAAGGAGGCACCGCTAAGTGCATAGCGCTGACGTACCTGGCTCGGGCTTAAGAAACGCGGTTCAACCGTATCGATGATGCCGTTCACCTCTGATCCCATCGTTCGCACTTGTATGAGCATACCGCTATGCAGTCGCAGTGAAGGAGAGGGAGGTAAAAAGATAAGGGCAATTGCCCTGGCATCTCCTTCACCAGCAGAGACATTGTTATCAAGAATGATTCCTGAGCCTGTCGCGTATAGGGGAATCTGCCCAAACCAAGCTGTGATACCTGCGGTAATCACTACTGCCAACAGAAACCAGCAAAAGATAAACAAAGGAGATGCGAGAACACGCGGAAAAAAGGAATATTTAGTCATGGTTTTATAAATAAAAGGGAGAGAGGATATCCTCCCTCCCTATATCGACAGTGACCATTTTACGAAGAGATCAGATATGTGCATCAGTACTTCTTGTGTATAGAAGCACTCATACCCATTGACTATAATCCGCCCAGCAGGCCGCCGAGAGGGCTAAGATCGGTATTGCTTGAACTAGTGTATTTGTAGGCACTAGTTACGGTTAGCGGTCGATCTAAGCTGTCCATTGTCGCGTAGAATTTGGACAAGTCAGGCGAACCATCAGACGAATTGGCCACGACTGTCTTGTCATTAGTCTGAGACGCTGAAGCCGTGTTCGTGGTGGCAGTATCGGCACCACCAAGGACCATTTCTAGTTCGGCATCGCTCAGTTCAATACCGTTGAAGAGTTCTTTCATATTTACTTCTCCTTCGGTGAGAGTTTGTGCCTTCTAGCTCACCGCTGTGATTATAGCCCGCCTAGCAAGCCACCAAGTACTTTAAGAGGGCTGCTGCTACCAGAACCCTGGGAAGTCTGAGTGGAAGTCTGAGGCGTGACACTAGGAGTTGCTGACTGCTGTGTATTGGCAGGCGTACCATCTTCTGACCCAGGAGTCACAACAACGTCGTTGGGGTTGCGGACATTGCCAACAACACTGTAACCATTTGCGCCATAAATCTCGTAGCCACCAACAACTGTGTCAAGTTCTGCATCGTTTAGCTCAAAAGCGTTGAAGAATTCTTTCATGTCAGTCTATCTCCTTAAAACGAGTTGTTTAGTGAGTGCTTTTCAAGGACACAAGGCCTCTATCCCCCAGCACTCGAATTGCGCCAGTCAAAGTACGTCACTGGATTGACGTTTGGTGAATCGTAGGCAAGTGTGATGATCTGGTGGCCTTGTAAGACGAGATCGCCTACATTGCCCGTGTAGCGCTGCGCTGGTTGCCCATCTTGTGAGACCCAGGTAACAAGCTCGTGGCCGTTGAGTGGGTTATCCAGTAAGCTGGTACTCGTCAGCACTAGCATCTGCTTACTCTGTGCCCAGATATCCAGAAATTGGCCCAGAGTATAGGCAGCCGTGGCAGGAGCTTCCAAATGGATAACTCCATCGGTTCGATGGGTATGCAACCAGTAGAAACAGGTGCTAGGTCTACCGATATCACTTGGAATCGTTACTGGTTGGCTCTTCACATAGATAGCCAGATGGATATGGATATGTTCCGTCGAATGTTCGAGATGATCGCAAGTAATACCATCGACGGGCTTGGTGCTCGGCACCCCAAATCCATCTACAAAAGGCAGTTGTGGTACCTGAAGAAAGAGTACCAGGGCAACGATGCCAGCGGCGCATAGTGCCCCAACACGACTCCACTGTGGAAGAAAATGCTTACTCAACTTCAATATGGTTCCCAACACCTTCGCACCTATGTTGGTGAGTATATAGACGTTTCCCAGCAGCGGCAAGATAAGCAAAACTACTTGTACGCCAGGCAAGACCATGCCCGCCACATCATGGGTCATGCGAGCAGCGGCGAACGCCGTCCTCTGTGCGAATAATGCACCCCACGTGGTCACGACGAGAGCCGGTTCGTAGATGACCATGGCTGTGAGGAGATATCCAATCACGAAGACTGAAGAGACACTGTAGCAAGTGAATATCACCTTGACCCAGGGTTTCAAGTCCGGCAGTTTGGTTCCTTGCAAGGCCGGAATACGCAAGACGCTCAGCACAAATGGAACCATTTGCGAGTAGAAATCTGGTATGCCAGTCAGATCAGCAAGAGTCCAATAGCCGTCAAAGCGCACAAAGGGCATACACTGATAAATGATATCCAGGTCGATCAGAGCTACAATAATGAGCAGAAAATCGTTCCTAGAGATCAAAGTGTAAGCAATGATCCCCAGCTCAAAGATAAAATGAAAGTAAAACCCGCCTAGATCCGTACGCACTCTAGCTAACCGACCAAGCCGATAACTATCGGTCAGATCAGTGTAGAACACGGGATAGACAAGGTAAATACCTGCACCTATCCCCCTAGCCCGGCCACCACCATAACGAATTGCGGAGGCATGACCGAACTCGTGGAAGATATTCGATATGAGCATAACTGCTAGTACTAGCAGCAATCCCCCTGGCGTATAGAGGACATTCCGCAAGCTCATTGTAAGGCCATGTACAAAGTACAACCATATATGAGCGAGCACAATAGTGACCAACACAGGAACGAGCACAAACGGCGTAAAGAAAACTTGCAGCACTCCAGTAATCGGGTCAAGGATGCGCGGACTAATAAGCCTGACACGCGCATTGAGTGTGAGCGGTGAACGCTTCCAATCCGTAATCCCTGCCACAGTAGGGGCCACAACCGAGCCATCCGCCGCAAGCACTATCCCCATCGGAATAAGCTTGCTATGGATAATTTGCCGTACATGGGTACCTTTCACGATCCAATCAGTCGTCTCTGTCACCCTCTCGGCTATCTCACGGAGCGTGTGCTCACCATTGATTTGCTCAGCAACGCGATACAGCAACTCCGAGACCTGGATAAATTGCCCTTCGCGCTGGATAAGCCACTGCCGCTGCTGGAAACCACTCTCTTTCAACTCGCCCATGAGCAGAACCTTCGGGGCAAGTACAGGGCGCTCCTGCTCTATTGCCTGCAGAACAGTACTCTTAAATTGCATATCCTTGGCAAAAACAGGAAACTTGCCCGACAGCTCAAAAACGGGAAGCTTGCCCGACTCCAACATTGCCTGGAGACGAATATTCTTGAACTGTCTCTTCTTATTAACCGTTGTGGGTGACGATGATAGATGATCAATCATTAGTGTGAAAGGCCCCTATACGCTTGTCATAC
>Ga0213874_10000038_pt1 | contig 17595 bp, 14 predicted proteins | sample BarmaccomBMRX_R7_FD_160098 | JGI IMG/M metagenome (GOLD analysis project Ga0213874, IMG submission 160098) | Root-associated microbial communities from Barbacenia macrantha in rupestrian grasslands, the National Park of Serra do Cipo, Brazil - RX_R7 | ecosystem: Host-associated > Plants > Roots...
AGTGTCACCGCAGGTAATATCGTGAAAGTCCTGCGCATAGGCACGCGATCGCGCTATTTTGTAGAGTGCGGGATTGAGAAAACCCAGGGGATGGCCCGCCATTTGATTAGCAATAGCAATGACTCCTGCCCAGAGTGGTGCGCTAGCACTGGTGCCGCCAATAAGACCCCAACTTCCATCCACATAGATCGCCATTTCGCTGCTGGGATCAGCAACGGCAGCGACATCCGGAACGCCACGACGACGATTGAGTTGGTTCTGAACGGCGGCAGGCAGGGACTGCTGATAAGAAGGGGTTGAGAAGAATCTGCTAAAGCCGCCACCGCTGGCACCACTGGGACCATTCCATACAATCTCACGCGTTGTATTGCCTTCGCGTAGCAGTGTAGTGCCGCCAACGCTCGTGACCCAGGGTTCATCGGCTGGAAAACTCGTTGTTGCGACAGAGGCAAGCGTTTCCCCTTGCATGTCCACAAAGTCGGTGGCACCCTTATCACCTGATGCCGACAGATAGGTCATGCCCCGCTTTGTGGTCGCTTGCTGGTAAAAGGCGTTCCATTTTTGCAGCTCTTCTTGTCCCGCTGCATCCTGTAACGTCAGTTCAGATGCACCCCAGCTTTGTGACACAATAGAGCCGAGGTGATGGTCGAGCGTGTATTGCTCCAATTGCCGAAACTGTGGTAAGCCAACAGTGCCTTCAGTCTCCGCTACCGGACTAGTTAAGACCACAATACCTGCATCAGGCGCAATAGCGTGGATGATTTGCACATCAAGCTCAGTCTCTTCTGCCCAACTGAGCATATTTCTGTCATTGGGATTAAAGGCTTTCGTCCCAAGTGGCGCAATGACCTGGATGTTGATAGGTGGCAGCCCGAACTGCTTATCGAAAACATCCATATCTTGTTGCAGGGTGGGACTGCCAAACGAGACGATGTCGACCACTGTCTGTCCCCTACCGCTAAAACCGCGCTCTAGCAGTGACTCAACGCCATAAGCGATACGTAGTTGATAGGGGGTGTAACAGATAGTATCCGCAGTACTGTAGGCCAAGCGGGGACAGGTATCAATTGGCGGCGGTATGGTTCTTGCCGCTGTCGAGTAACCCGGCGCATCGGTCATGGTAGTATTGCTTCTGTTGTTTCCCAGTGGAGCAAAGAAAACCAGGAGAAGGCAGAGGACCCAGAACGGCGAAAAATGACGCACTGTACATATTTTCATAACAGGCTCCTAAAATTAGAGTTTGGGGGGAATGAGACCATGATGGATGGCAAAGCGTACCAAGTGGGTAATGTTATGCAGGTCCAACTTCTCCATAATCTTGGCACGATGAGCCTGCACCGTTTTGATGCTAAGCACGAGGCGGTCCGCGATCTCCCTACTCGTGTGTCCCCTGGCCACCAGTGTGAGAATCTCTAGCTCACGTGGCGTTAGAACGTGCAGTTCCGTCTCAAGCTGTGTTGTCTCTTGCAGAGAAGATGGCTCTACCGATGAGGAGGTAGCTTCGTTCAGATATGCTCGAATGAGAACTTTAGCTAAGCCTGGATACAAAAAGACACCGCCCTGTGCCACTGTGCTGACAGCGCTGTGTAGTTCGGCTGGTGCCGCCTTCTTCACAAGGTATCCCGCTGCTCCTGCATGCAGGGCTTGTAGAAAGTATTCTTCACTCTCATGCATAGTCAGTATGAGGACCTGTGTTTCTGGTTGTCGGCTACGAATGATGCTGCATGCCTGCAATCCGTCCATCCCTGGCATGCTGATATCCATGACCACCACGTCAGGGCAAAGTCTCTCTACCTGCTCAATCACTTCGTGTCCAGTTCGAGCTTCGCCCACCACCTGCATCTCGGGCTGTAGTCCGAGCAGTAGCTTCAATCCCTGGCGTAGGATTTCATGATCGTCAGCCAGCACTACACGAATAGAGTGAGTGGAAGGTGCTTCAGGCATGCGCCGCCTCTTTCGTACATGGGATAATCGCCTCAACGGTTGTACCTTTTCCTGGTTGAGAGTGAAGAGTGAGAGTACCCCCCAGCAGGGTAGCCCGCTCATGCATACTCAATGTGCCTAGACCCACATGCGGTTTCGAGGTGTCATAGCCACAGCCATTGTCGCGAATATACAGGCGGAAATGTGTTGTGTCATGCACAAGTGAGACGAATACGTGCTGGGTATGGGCATGGCGTGCTACATTGGTAAGGCTTTCCTGGGCAATACGGAACAATACGATCTCATGGGGAGTGGAGCAGTGCTGCCTTACCGCAGAAGTATCTATGCCCTCGGTATGCAGCTCGACAGTCACATGCAGTCGTTCACGACTGTCTTCTGCTAGCCAGCGGAAGGCCGCGTATAGCCCTAAATCATCAAGCACACGAGGGCGTAGTTGCTGGGCAAGAAGGCGCACATTTTCAAGTGTTGCCTGTGCAATCTCCGCCAGGGACGAGAGTCCTGTGAACATCTTTTCACGGGCTTGTGCTGAGATCACATCGTGCGGCAGTGCCTGTAGGGTCTGGTTGAGTACCTCCGTGTGAATAAGAAGCGCAGTTAAATTCTGGCTGCTCTCATCGTGAAGTTCGAGCGCGAGGCGATGGCGCTCTTCTTCTTGTGCTTGCAGAATGAGCATTGCTCGCTCACGGCGAGCCTCTTCGAGTCGATCAAGCATACTGTTGAAGGCATGGGCAAGTTCACCGATCTCTGAGTCGAGAGGGAGAGCAATTGCACGCTCTTGCGTTGCTCCTGCACTCACTGCCCGAATGGTGCGTAACAGGCTAAAAAGAGGGCGAAAACTCGCACGCAACAGCAGAGCATTTATTGTTAAACTCAAAAGTGTAGCCACGACGATAAAGCTGGTATCAATGAGATAGTGATGTGCTTCCAGATTATGGCTGGTCACCCACAAGCCTGCTAACGCTTCGACGACCAGCATAAGACTGTTCGCAAGAACAACTTTCTCAAAGAGAGAAAATCGCATATTCAGTCGAAAATAAGACCAAAACGGGCTTCGTTGCACGCTATATGCTCCTCACTGTTGTTGCGGAGATGCCACCAATCTTCTTATCAAACTGTACGATTCATATCGCCAACCGTCAAGTCATGTGATATGATAGCACAAGTATGCCTCACACGTTTCATACAAACACGACAACAAGACTGCAATCCTGGGGGCACTATCCACAGCTTGAGCCAGACGCAGTTGTACCTGCCTTCTGGTTAAGCGACCTGCCCGATCTTGCCTCGTTTGAACGGCCTGTGCTGCCCTTCGCTTACGGGCGCAGCTATGGTGATAGTTGTCTCAACGAGGGTGGAGTGTCGCTCGATGTGAGCTATTTAAAGCGCTTCATCTCCTTTGACCCCATAGAGGGTCTGCTACGCTGCGAAGCAGGCGTGTCACTGGCCGACATACTGCAGGTCGTTGTGCCACGCGGCTGGTTTCTGCCCGTCAGTCCCGGCACCAAGTTCGTCTCGGTTGGCGGGGCGATTGCTAATGACATTCACGGCAAGAATCACCATAGAGCTGGCACCTTCGGTTGCCATGTTACCTGCTTTGAATTATTGCGCTCCGATGGTCGGCGTCTGTTGTGCTCTCCCTGCGAGAATAGGGAACTATTTTGTGCTACGATTGCTGGCCTAGGGCTTACTGGCCTGATTCTCTGGGCCGAGTTTCGCTTGAAGCCTATTGTGAACCCTTTTATCGATATGGAGAGCATTCGCTTCTCCTCGCTTGACGAGTTCCTACAACTCTCCGCCGACTCAGACCCGAACTTCGAGTATACTGTCGCCTGGGTGGATTGCCTCCGCAGTGGGCGTAGTCTTGGGCGTGGCCTTTTCATGCGCGGCAACCATAATTGCTCTCAAGCATATAGTGCGAGACGTATACCTGCAAAGCTACCATTAGCCATCCCCTTTGACTTGCCTTCTTTCATCTTGAACACCCTAACTGTCAAAGCTTTCAATGAGGTCTACTATCACAAGCAGATAAGCAAAGTGTTAGGCAGAGTTATGTCTTATGAATCCTTTTTCTATCCGCTCGACGCTATTGAGCAGTGGAACCGCCTGTATGGTAAGCGGGGCTTTCTGCAGTACCAGTGCGTTGTCCCTTTCGACAATGGAGGCGAGGTCATGAAAGAGCTGCTACGGCGCATCAGTCGCTCAGGTGAAGGTTCATTTCTAGCAGTGCTCAAAACCTTCGGTGAGGTCCCCTCGCCAGGCATGCTCTCGTTCCCTCGGCCAGGTATAACACTGGCTCTGGACTTCTCCTACCATGGCAAGAAGACACTGCAACTGTGCGAGGAGCTAGACGGCATCGTACGCCAAAGTGGGGGCTGTGTGTATCCAGCCAAAGATGCACGTATGAGTAGTGAGAGTTTCCAGACCTACTTTCCACAATGGCGTGAGTTCGAGCACTGTATCGACCCGAAGTTCTCCTCTAGTTTCTGGCGTCGCGTCGTACCTGCAGGATGATTGGATGAAGTTCTAGATGAAAGTAATAATAATAGGAGCCACCTCTGCCATTGCCCATGAAACGGCCAAATGTTTCGCTAAGCACAGCGCAGAACTCTTTCTCGTTGGCCGTGACGACGCGAAAGTAACAGTGGTGGCTAACGACCTCAAAGTACGAGGTGCTAAGCGCGTAGCTACCTTTGTACTCGATCTCAGCGAACTGGACCGACATCAGCAGATGTTCGATAGTGCTGTTGCGACACTGCATAGCATAGACATGCTCTTGATCGCTTACGGCACGTTGGGGAATCAGCGCCTTTGCGAACAGAGCGTTGCCGAAACATTGCAGCAGTTCACCAATAATTGTACTAGCGTCATCTCGTTGCTCACGATTAGCGCCAACTATTTTGAGCAGCAGAGACACGGTTGTATCGCGGTCATCTCCTCCGCTGCTGGTGATCGTGGACGGCAGAGCAACTATATCTACGGCACAAGCAAAGCAGCAGTAAGCACCTTCTTACAGGGCTTGCGTAACCGCCTGTACAAAGCTGGTGTCTCCGTCGTGACCATCAAGCCCGGCTTCGTTGATACCCCCATGACGGTACACTTGAAGAAAGGACCACTCTTCGCATCAGCGCGTTCTGTCGGTGAGGGCGTGTATCATGCCATGAAACAAGGAAGTGACATTGTCTACCTGCCCTGGTTCTGGCGTCCGATTATGATTGTTGTAAGAAGCTTGCCCGAGAGCATTTTCAAAAGATTATCCCTATAAATCATCTAGATTTTGCGCGAATACATCACGAACAGGATAACGCCTACTATTACTAGGAGGATACCTAGCCCTCCTAGCGTAAAGAGGAGAAACGTATTCTTCGTAATGCCTCCCGTGCCATTGCCTGCACCACCCGATGGTGTCGCTGTGGCTACGGGCGTCGTTGGTAATGGAGTGGGAGTCGGAGTGACCGTGGGTGTAGGCGTTGCGGCAAGCGTAACTGTCACAGCATTGCTTAGTAGCTTCGTCATAGCAGGAGTATTCTCGTTTGGAGCGTAGACACGGACAGAGTAGGTCATAGGGTGAGCATTGCTGGGGATAGTGAGCATAGCAGTAAAGTTTCCGGCTGCATCAGAATTGACCACATTGCTCACAATAGCTGGACCGTTGTCACCACTGGTTATCAAGACATTGAGTTGCTGTGATGGCAGCCAATTTGCGCCTGTGACTGTAACCACTGCGCCCTGCGCCACACTGGTTGGTGACACATTGATTGTGACAGGCTGAGCGGCAGTAAACGTGTTGGAGGAGAGTGCCTGACTAGTAAGAGAAAGTACGCAGACATAATAGACGCTGCCAGGTACTGCTGCGTTATCAGGCCACGTAGTATCTACGCTCAATGCTGCCCCTTTCGTCATCGCAGTAGGACTTGTAGTGAACACATTAAGATTGGGATCATCAGGCTGACAATGCGCTGGATCAGAATTGGTCGTCGTGAAAAGCTGAACAGTAGTAGGAATGGGGGCAAAGCCTGTGCCTACGATTTGTACTTTCGTACCTGCATGACCGCCGACAGCCGCATTACTGACGGAGGGTTGCGTAATCATCACCTGTGGTTGAAGGTTATAGGCAGCTAGCGCTTCTTGCGAGTGCAGAACTACGCCCGTGCTGAGTAGTCCCACAGCATAACAGAGAAGCAGTAGGAGTCTCTTTATGTCTATTTTAAACACAACATTCTCTCTCTTAGCCCTGCTGCGCCTTCTCTCTCTGCCGCAGTGCTTCATACAGAGCGATACTGCCCGCGACCGCAGCGTTCAAAGAGTTGATATGGCCGTACATAGGCAGTCTGATGAGCAAGTCGCAGTGTTCGCGCACCAGACGGCTAATGCCCTTGCCCTCATTGCCTACAACCAGCGCCAGTGGCCCCGTGAGATCGGCTTGGTGATAAAGGGTTTTCGACTCACCTGCCAGCCCCACAACCCAGATATTCTGCTTCTTGAGTGCTTCAACAACACGCGATAAGTTCGTCTCCTGGGCAATGAGTAAGTGTTCGGTCGCTCCTGCAGAGGTTTTGACAACGGTAGCGTTGACCGCCGCGGCGCGATGCTCTGGCAGAATAACGCCATGTACCCCCGCTGCTTCAGCCGTACGCAGCAATGAGCCTAGGTTGTTGACATCCTGAATAGCATCAAGGATGAGCAGGAAGGATGCCTCATGCTTGTGCTGCGCACAAGCAAGTATCTGCTCGATATCTGCGTATTGGCGCTCTTCAACCATCAAGACGCAGCCCTGGTGGACAGCGCCATGACAGAGCTGATCGAGACGCGCCCGTGACACGCCCTCAACAGGGATGCGCCGCCGCTCCGCTGCCTCTAGAATCGCGGATACAACAGGCGCTCCTCGTTGCCCCTCTGCCAACAAGAGACGCTTGACTTGTCGCGTAGAATGAAGCGTCTCCAGTACGGAGTTGCGTCCCCAGATGTATTCTGCCATAATGCTTCGTGCCTATCTTCGCTGCTAGTTTTTGCTTTTATTGACGACATGTGACAGCAACTCATGCACAGGCGCGAAGCTTTTGCGGTGATGAGGGGTGACACCGTAGCGTTGTAGTGCCGCGAGATGGGCTGCCGTTCCATAGCCCTTGTGCTGAGCGAAACCATATGCCGGGTATTGTTCGTGCAGTTGGAGCATGAGACGGTCACGTGTTACCTTAGCGATAACGGAGGCGGCAGCGATGGAAAGACAGTGTACATCTCCCTTGATGATGGAGCGCTGCGGCAATGCAACGTTGTGCAGAAGCAAGGCATCAAGTAAGAGTGCCTGCGGTGCTAGCGACAGTTGGGAAAGAGCGCTGCACATAGCATGCTTTGTGGCATAGAGAATATTTCGTTCGTCAATCAGTTCAACCGACCCCATGCCTACTCCAACAGCAAGTGCACGCTGCATCACCACATCGTAGAGCCGTTTCCGTGCTAGCGGTGTGAGTTGTTTAGAGTCTTGTACACCGGCGAAGTGAGATAAGATGGTGCTTACTCCATCACTGAGCCGTATGAGAACAGCAGCGGCCAACACCGGACCCGCCAGACAACCTCGGCCAGCCTCATCGAGTCCAGCAACCAGGCAATAGCCTTGTGCGTACAGGGCCATTTCCTCCGCCAATGTCGGCATTTGTTTAGGCTTCACCGACGCCGCTTTGAGTAGCAGCCTCTGACGCGGCAACTTTCTCTGTCCTGGCGGCTTCTTTTGCAGCTAACTGCTTGCTGGTCATGGGACGAAGTTCTTTCAAGCGAGCCGCTTTACCAGTGAGGCCACGCAGGTAGTAGAGCTGTTTGCGGCGCACACGCGCATGACGGAGCACCTCAATTTTCTCAATGCGTGGTGAGTGGAGAAGAAATGTGCGCTCGACCCCTACACCGTTAGTGATGCGGCGCACGGTAAAGTTACGATTCACGCTGCCACCACGCAAGCGGATAACAACACCCTCAAAGGGCTGCAGACGTTCGCGGTTTCCTTCAACAACTTTCACTTGCAGGCGAACCGTATCGCCCGATTGGATCTCTGGTCTATCCTTGCGTAACTGAGCAACTTCAACAGCGGCCAGTAGTGCCCGTCCTGCCGGCTTCGTTACAACATTTTTGTCGGCCATCCCTAAAAACCTCCTATGCGCTCAGTACTCGGCAAGAGTGAATAGATAGATGCAGAGCAACAGGCGCAAAAACCTACATCGACTTTGCATTGAGATGCTTCATCAGGCGCGATTTGCGACGAGCAGCGTTATTCCTGTGAATAACACCTTTTCTTGCAGCACGGTCTAACGCGCTTGCAGCAACACGAACAGCCTCGGTTGCAGCCTCGGTAGTCGTAGTAGGGGAGGCGATAGCCTGACGCGCCTTGGTAATCTGTGTTCTCACGAGCGATTTAATGCTGCGGTTGTGTGCGCGGCGCTTCTCTTCCTGGCGCATGCGCTTCTCAGCAGCGGCATTATTGGGCATTGTTTGTTTCTTTCTTTCTTTATTTCAATCCTCTACGAAGCGTCTCCCTCTTCACACAGGCCCCTCCAATACCGACAGTGCTTGTCGGACTTCGTGCCCGTAGATTATAGCAGAAGTGAATTCACTCTGTCAAACAAAAGCACGAAAAATTGCTACCATTCAACGTTAGGCTTCGCTCGGTACTGAATGGTAGCAATCTCTAGTAGAGAATGGCAGACGCCCCGTAAGATGAGTTATTATATAACCACGCGGCTTCATCCTCTTGCATATTGATGCAGCCGTGGCTGCCGTTGCCTGAGAAGGTCTCGTCGCCGCCACTATCATAGTGCGGGAAGTTGGTGCCTGGGCCATAGTTGACACGCCACCAGCTATCGTGGAAGAAGTAGCCATCGTCGCGGTACTCCATGGCGAAGTTGATGTTGGTGTCAGGATACCAGAACGCTGACCCCTTAGGCTCGCTAGATTTAAACTTTGTTGGAGATTCGCGTGAGAAGATACTCCATAGTCCTGGCGGCGAGGGCTTGGCATATTGCCCAGAGGTGATATGGAATGCTCTTACCAGTTTGCCATCCTGATAGAAACGCAGCGTTTGCTCGATGAGCGAGACCACAAACACTTGTTTAGACATCAGATTGTAGTGCTTTATCAATTGTATGTCTGTGTCGTGTGGCTGATCCCAGGGCGTCGCATCGTTGTAGTCAGCCTCCATTGCCTTGAGATGCAGCATGTTATTGTTAATAAAGTCGATTGCTGCCTGGTAGTCATCCGGGGTTCGTGCGCTCTGCACTGCTGCATCTATATCGGAACCGAAGCCCTGTTGCTCATTGTATTCATAGTCGAGGCGATATACACCACCATCGTACGAATCATGGTACAGGTGTGAGCTACCCCACCTGTCCACTTCCTGCTGGTACTGTTTGAGCAGGAAGTGTGCCTCACTGCGAACGAGTGGAAGCTGGATGGAAGCGAGATCATTGTCGATTTGCGTAGAGATTTTGAGCAAGTCGCCGAGTGTTTTTGCCTTACTTAGTGCTGCCTGATCGGTCTGCAAGTGCTGTTGATACGTCGTGACACTTCCTCCATATTGCTGCATGTTTGCAATATCTGTGCCGAACTCCTTCAATTTTGCTGCACCAACGTAGGGAATAGCCTGGACAGAGTAAGCTGTAGTTGCCTGCAGTTGAGCATTGACCAAGTCAATAAGCTGTGAAAAATCCTCTGGCTTGTCGGCAGTACGAAAAGCCTGAAGATCATACTGCTCCTCCTGCTTCAGAGCTGTAATGTCCAAGCGCGAGGTCTGCAAGCCCTTCATAGCCTGTTGCAGTGAAACGAGTGCGTTATAGGCTGAACCCATTAGGTGTAGTGCCATGATAGAGCGTTTGGCGTTATTACTCACTTGCAAGTAGTCTGTAGGGCCTTGCGCCTGGGAAAGCAAATTTTGATCTTGTTTGAGCTGGTCAGCAAAAATTTTTGTTTCGACAAAGCCCTGCGCTTGGCGCTGAGCCAGCACACTTTCAAAGCTTTGCAGATCAAGAGTAGCTAAGTAGTCGAGATGCTGAGTTGTTTGCGCCTCTAAGCCCTGTACCTGAATTGCCAACATTTGGTAGCGCTGGGCTAGGTTTGTATAGTAGTCAGTGGTAGACTGATTGCCAAAAACGCTCAGAGGCACGTGCGCGGCGTTTAAATCCGTTTCTTGCTGCTTAATAGATTGTAGTAATGCAGTAGGAACACCAACACTTTGAGCATGAGCAAGCGCATTATCTAGTGTAGTTTTGTCCTGGTCAGCACGTTGATGTGTCTGAGGGTTACTATTACACGCGCTTAGCAGGAGCGTTGCGAACAATACCATACAAAGAAAGAGCGACCTTTTGTTGCGTCTTATTGGCACAGTAGAATGTATCATTAACATGTCCTCCCAGACTGCTAGGAGCCGGTAAACATAAAATAAAAGTGTTTCTTAATATATTACTATAGACGCGTCTGCCTAACTATAGTATACATCGCTTTGGTTGGGTCAAAAGTAACAGCAAAACTACGTTCGAGGTGATAGGATAGAACATAGTTTTGCTGTGAGAGCTAGCCCAATGCTTGCTCTAGGTCCAGGAGTAGATCTTCGCGGTCCTCAATACCGACTGAAAGGCGTAAGAGCGTATCGGTAAGTCCGCGAGCTTCGCGAATATCTTGCGGAATAGAGCTGTGGGTCATTGAAGCAGGATGACACAGCAGTGACTCAACACCTCCCAGGCTCTCAGCAAAGGTAAAGACCTTGCAGCGTTGTACGACCTTGTCCACATCAGGAAGCGTGCCTTTGAGTTGGAAAGAAACCATACCGCCAAAACCACTCATCTGCCGCTTCGCCAATTCGTGATCGGGATGAGAAGGCAGACCGGGATAGTAGACCTTCTCCACGCGTGGATGCTCCACCAGGAAACGGGCAACTGCCCGTGCGTTTTCCTCGTGCTGGCGCATGCGTAGCGCGAGCGTCTTGATGCCGCGCAGTGTTAGCCATGCATCAAACGGGCCGGGCACGCCACCAGCAGCGTTCTGGTAGAACTTGAGTGACTGATAGAGTTGCTCGTCGTTCATGACGAGGGCTCCACCGATGACATCGCTATGCCCATTGATGTATTTTGTTGTGCTATGCAGAACGATATCTGCACCTAGGTCAAGTGGTTGCTGAAAGTAGGGACTAGAGAACGTATTATCGACCACAAGCAGAAGATGGCGGCGATGGGCAACTTCGGCGATAGCTCGAATATCGACAAGCCGCAGTAGCGGATTAGTGGGCGTCTCCAGCCAGATCAGCTTTGTGGTAGGACGAATAGCACGCTCGTAATCCGCGCTCGTGCCAGCAATGACATAACTTGCCTCAACATTATAGCGGCGCATGATAGACTCAAACATACGGTAAGTACCGCCGTAGAGATCATCGCAGGAGAGCACATGATCTCCTGCACTAAGCTGACTCAAAACAGCCTGCTCCGCTGCCATGCCAGAGGCAAAAGCTAGCCCATAGCGGCCATTTTCAAGTGCTGCAATGCAGTCCTCTAACGCCGAACGGCTGGGATTGCCTGTGCGCGCATACTCAAAACCCTTATGTTGGCCTAAAGCGCTTTGTGCATACGTAGAAGTTTGAAAGATAGGGGTCATAATCGCGCCCGTTGATGGATCAGGATGTTGACCAGCATGAATAGCTTTTGTAGAAAACTTCATCTCAGAAGCTCCTTAATAATAAAGTAATGCCTATTACTATACACCTTTCGGAGTCAGCGGGGAGTGTATAATAGTAGTGGCTACGGCTCTGCCCCAGCCGTGCAAAATGCTGAACGTATCCCAACTATATCACCTACGGTCGCAAAGGACAACGAGTGCTATAATAGCATAGTAGCACTCCAACAATGGCAACCTTTTTACCAAGAGGAAATACTGCCTAGGCTGGGTATTACCTTTGTCGAAGCAACTACTGCTGGGAGAGAAAGACATGTTTGGACATGATATTATCGTCGTTGGAACCTCCGCTGGGGGAGTAGAAGCTCTTGGAATACTGGTCGCTTTGTTACCAGCAGATCTACCGGCAGCAGTATTTATAGTACTGCACATCCCTGCTCAGAGTCCAAGCCTGCTACCAGAGATTCTCAGCCGAGCAGGACCACTCAGGGCTATTCACCCTACGGATGGCGAAGCGATCCAGCATGGGCGTATTTATGTCGCATTACCAGACCATCATCTGCTTGTTGAAGCTGGATATGTGCGTGTAGTACGTGGTCCAAGGGAAAATCGCTCCCGACCTGCCGTTGATCCTTTGTTTCGTTCAGCAGCCCTTGCGTATGGGCCTCGTGTAATAGGAGTAATTCTGACAGGCTCCTTAGATGACGGAACTGCTGGACTGCTAGCAGTGAAACGGCGCGGGGGCCTAGCTGTTGTGCAGGATCCAGATGATGCCCTTTATTCAAGTATGCCTCGTAGCGCATTAACACATGTAAATGCGGATTATATCTTGCCTGTGACCAATATCGGGCCTTTGCTGGCACGACTAGCTAGAGAGCCTGCAGCAGAGGAAGGGGCATACCCTGTCCCCGAAGATATGGAACTGGAAACGAAAATGGCAGAAATGGATAGAAGCGCAATGAATAATGGAGCACCTGGCGGGACACCCTCGGTCTTTTCCTGTCCAGAGTGTGGTGGAGTCCTGTGGGAATTGCAGGATGGAGATTTACTTCGCTTCCGCTGCAGGGTAGGTCACGCTTACTCTGTTGATACTGTATTGGCAGGACAGTCTGAAGTAGTGGAGGAAGCACTCTGGGTAGCACTTAAAACCCTGGAGGAGAGTATAAGCCTCTCACGCCGCATGGCCGTAGACGCGCACAAAAGGGGGAAAGACTGGTTAGCCAAGCGGTTTGAAGAAAAGTTGCAGCAGACAGAGCAGCACGCAACACTGATTCGACAGGTCTTATTGAAGGGCGAGAATACTACTTTAGATGAGAGCGCTAATCTTGTAGCCACCGAAGACAAAGGGAACACTGTAACTAATAGGGATGATCCCTAACAGCAGGGACATAACGCAAAAATTTAGCACCTATCCTAGAATTCCTTGAGTTGAGGGCCTAGCTATGCTATAGTTACGTGTGAAGAAACTGGTAACTTCTGCAGTATAGAGCGAGATGTCCACATTTTTCATCTGTATTTTGTCTTGCTCGGTGTGCTTCACCAGCTTGTTTCTTGCGAGGAACGTATCTTTATGGCTGAAACTGAGATAACAGAAACGGGGCAAGGAGAATTAATCGTTATTGGTTCTTCGGCAGGAGGAGTCGAGGCTGTCTCAATCCTGGTAAGCACTTTGCCTGCAAATTTTCCCGCACCTATTGTCCTGGCCCAACACCTCGACCCCACTCGCGCTAGTAGCCTGGATAGCATTCTGCGGCGGCGTAGTGCCTTACCTGTAGAGCTAGTCACCACGACTACGCGTCTTGAGCCTGGCAAAATTTACGTGACGCCCTCTAATCGCTTTGTTTCTATCTTGGATGGCCACGTCGAAGTGCAGGAAGACAATCTCAAGCAATCTCGGCCAAGACCATCAGTGGATGTGCTCTTTTCAAGTGCAGCCAAAGCATACGGAGATCGCTTGATTGCAGTGATCCTGACTGGCTCCGGCTCTGACGGTGCTACAGGAGCAGTGGAGGTGAAGAACGCGGGCGGGATAGTGATTGTGCAGGACCCTCAGACAGCTCGCTATCCATCGATGCCCGCAGCCCTCCCGCCAACCATCATTGATTTCGGGGTGGATATAGAACATATTGGCCCATTGCTTTATACTCTTCTCACGGGTGGAACTCTACCACACAGTGAAGAGAAGCCTGAGGATGGGCTTCGCAATATCCTTGAACAGGTCAACCACCAGGCTTGCATTGACTTCCGCCCCTACAAGATATCGACGATCCTGCGGCGTATTGGCCGTCGCATGGCAGTAACTCATAACCGTAGCATGCGGGAATACTTAGAGTACTTGAAAATGCATCCTGACGAAGTTGGTGCGCTGGTAAAAGCCTTTCTTATTAATGTCACCCAATTCTTCCGTGATCCCGATGCCTTCGCTTATCTTAAGAGTGATGTTCTACCGAAGTTGATAGCTCACGCCCGTGAACATGAGCGGTCCCTGCGCTTCTGGACAGCGGGTTGTGCGACCGGTGAAGAGCCGTATTCATTGGCAATGCTGCTGACCGATCTGCTAGGAAGTGAACTTCCCGAATGGAGTATCAAAATTTTTGCCACTGATTTGGATGAAGCAGCCATCAATTTTGGCCGTCGCGGCGTGTATTCCGAAAACTTGCTGAAAGGCGTACCTGGTGACTACCATGACCGTTTCTTCGAGCATACTGACCACAGTTATCGCATCTTAAAGATATTGCGGCAAATGGTGATTTTCGGGCAACAGAATCTTACTCGGAGCGCGCCTTTTCCTCGTATTGACCTGTTACTATGTCGCAACGTGCTGATCTATTTCACGCCCGAACTGCAGGAATATGTGCTCAATCAGTTTACTTTCTCGCTCGCTCCCGACGGTTACCTGTTCCTGGGCAAAGCGGAAACTGTACGTCCCTCACAGACATATTTCGAATTGGTCAATAAGCACTGGAAAATATATCGCTGTGTTGGCAGTTCCTTGTCCAGCACACGACACCAGAACCCTGCAGAACTTTACACACCTCGTTTGGAAGGACGCACTATTAAACAACTCAACTCTCCCTCTGGAAAACAGCATGCTGACCTAGGGGCACCAGCACCAGCGCTTGAAATTGGACAACTGCGGCGTCTTAATGAATTGTTGCTGCGTTTCTTACCAATCAGCGTAGTAGTGATTAACCGTGCTTATCACATTTTGACGGCCAACGGCACAGCGCGTCGTCTGTTGGGCCTGCGAGATGTCGGCAGCGAACAGGATTTCTTGCACGCGATACGTGGCATTCCATACTCGCCTGTGCGCAACGCCATAGATACCGTTTTTCGCGAACGGACTACCATCACATTGTCTGAAGTTGAGTTTGATACTTCAACGGGTGGCAATGGCCGTTTCGTCAGTCTCTCAATAGCACCTATGCAACTGGACGCTGGCATGCCAGACCTGGCAGTAATTAGTGTGACAGATGTCACAGAGCAAATCCAGATTCGGCAGCAGTTAGAAGCAGCGCAGGCCGAACAGACCCAGCTCATGAGTGAACTCGCGGCTGCAAATAAGCGGCTAAGTGATATGAATAAAGAGCTAGTGGATTCCAACGAGGAATTACAAGTCGCCAATGAAGAGCTTGTGCTGGCTCATGAGGAATTGCAAGCAACTATTGAAGAGTTTGAAACAACGAACGAGGAACTACAAGCTACCAATGAGGAACTGGAAACCAACAACGAAGAACTGCAGGCCACCAATGAAGAACTTGAGACTACCAACGATGAGCTAAGAGCCCGCACCAGTGAGCTGCAAGAGCTAACAAACATGCTAGAAGGTGAGCGCAAGCAGCTTTCTGCTATTGTTGAGCTTGCACCATTCTATATCATGATGCTGCGAGGACCTAGCCTAATCGTCGAAACGTATAGCCATCGCTATGAACCGCTGGTTGAAGGCAAAACGGTGCAAGGTCGGCCACTTGATGAAGTTCTTGCGCTTTTCTGGGAATCTGGAGTGCCACTTGCTCGCCTAGCTCGAGAGGTGTATCAGCATGATCTTATGCGCATCACTTCCAGAATACCCACTCACTTATCGAAAGACGGTGAGCCCGTAGAGCGTTATTTCGTCTATACTCTCGTGCCTTCACACGACGCCAACGGTCGCGTGAGCGGCGTGATTATCTATACCTTAGACGAGACCGAACAACATATCAGAGAAACTGAGCAGGAACGTGAGAGGCTGCGCTTGATCTTCGACAACGCCAATGCGGCGGCCCTGGCTCTCTATGATGCCCAAACAGCCGAATTGATCATGGGAAGCCCACGCTATCTTGACATTGTGGCACAAGTGCGTAGATTAGAACGCCGCCAACTGATAGGCGGCTTATGGTATGATTTAAACCCCCTTGCAGTTGGTGAGGCCGCCACTGAGCTCTGGAATACGGTATTGGAGAGCCGTGTCCCGTTTCAGCAATCAGAAGTTCACTTGCAGCTTGCTGCCGACGAAGCAGAAACAGTATGGCGTTGGCACCTCGCACCTATTCTGGATAAGGAGAGACAGCACACCGTACGCTATATGCTTGTCTCAGCAGTCGAAATAACGGAACAGATACGAGCACAGCAGGAAATGGAGCGCTTGAACCGCGCTAGAGAGGACTTCTTGGCACTTGCCAGCCATGAACTACGCAATCCTCTCACCTCTATCCAGGGCTTTGCGCAACTCCTACAGCGTCGGCTGCAACACCAGCCGACACAGTTAAGCACTCAAGAAGTTCAAAATCCAAACGGAGCAGATATAAGTCCGCAGCAAGTTGTTCAAGCTCTGGATAGAATTATCTATCAAGTTAAACGATTGCAGCGCCTTATCGAAGAAATGGTGGATATTACACGTATTGGCGGCGAAGTGCTCAAATTAAATAAGCAGCCCGTCGACATTGTTGAAGTGGTGCGGCGAGCCGTTGAGACGGTTACTGCTAGTACTGACCGTGTGATCACTGTGCAAGGCTATGGAGAAGCAATCATAGGCAACTGGGATGAGAGCCGATTAGAACAGGTGATGAACAATTTGTTCAATAATGCTATCAAATATAGTCCATCAGGCACACCTGTGGAAGTTGGTATAGAACGCCAACCTGATGATGTGCTTGTCTGGGTACGAGACAAAGGACAGGGAATAAGCCAAGAAGATCAGGCTCACATCTTTGACCGTTTCTACCGCATACACAATGTCGAGAACAAGAGCATTGAGGGGTTGGGGTTGGGACTCTACATTGCCTATTATGTTATTACTGAACACGGTGGGCGCATATGGGTGGAGAGTAAGCAAGGAGAAGGAAGTACTTTTTCCTTTTCATTGCCATATAATCAGGTAAACAAAACTTCCGGGAAGAAATAGCCTTGACACAACAAGTAACTAGGCCGCCCGAGCAGGAGCAGAAAGCTATTTCGCCACTGCTCCCGCCAGAAAAGCTTGTCTCTAGGAGAGGAATTATCTCCTTACTGGCCTGTATCAGCCTGCTTTTGCTGGTCTTTACCGTTCTGTTGGTATCTAATCTGTCAACGGGGGGTAGTAAGCAATTAAAGGGCAGCATCATGTCCAATCACGCCTCTACAACCCCTGATGCCGATCAGGATGACTCACCGCTCTCCATCGCAGGCAATGCCAGTACATCCTCTCTCCATCTGCCTACGGGTCACTATGTGGTCTATGAGCAGCAAGGCAAGATCTACGCGGTTACTCTGCTTGGGGGAACACCCTTACTTGTCTCCACTCCCAGCTATGTCTATAATCGAGCCACGCCGCCGCTGCTCACTGCTGCGGGCCAGCTACTCTACAGCGGTGATGGCCTGTGGCTTGCTGATATCTTTGAGGGCACGGCAACGCAGATAGCCTCTCTTCCCAGCGGTCAAGTGATCACTTCGCTCGTACTGAGTAGCGATGGCACCTCTCTTGCTTGGAGTACGGAGCCACTAGATGGCAATAGCGATGGAAATGTGGCAATCTATGCTGGCTCACTTAGG
>Ga0213874_10000039_pt1 | contig 17505 bp, 14 predicted proteins | sample BarmaccomBMRX_R7_FD_160098 | JGI IMG/M metagenome (GOLD analysis project Ga0213874, IMG submission 160098) | Root-associated microbial communities from Barbacenia macrantha in rupestrian grasslands, the National Park of Serra do Cipo, Brazil - RX_R7 | ecosystem: Host-associated > Plants > Roots...
AGCGGCTGACTCCTGGGGAGCCTCTGCTGCTCCTGCACAACACTATCCGGCCACGGGCTTTCCAGCTACTCCCCCCCCCGCTACTGGATGGCAGCAGACAGGTATGGGGCAAGTAGGCGCAGCCCCGAGACAGCAGGATGCTTCGCCTCTGTATGGCAACAACGACGATCGAACTATGCTGCGTACTCCCGATGTACAGAGCGGACTAGGCATTGTGCGCGTAGAGGAGGGCAAAGAGCCTGGACGTGCCTACGAGATACGGAAGGACACCTTAAGTATCGGGCGTAGCCGCGAGAGTGATATCTTCCTTGAGGACTTGGCAGTTTCGCGTCTTCATGCTTCCATTATAAGCGTGGGCAACGGAAATTATGGGCTTAAAGACGAAGGTAGTGCCAACGGGACGAGGGTCAATGGGCAGATGCTCAGCAAGCACCAGACAGTTCCCCTACAGGAAGGCGATAAAATTCAACTCGGTCAGACTGTGCTTGTCTTTGTCAGGAGATAAGAGCAGAATCTGATAAGGCGGCCTATTCAGGAGAGCCTTGACTGCGAAGGGGCTATCAAGGTTCTGCGCCTAGGCACGACTACGCCGCAACAGTGGGAAGCGCACCTCCGCCTTAGTGCATTCTGCAGGAGGTGTACCGCTCGTTGCCTTGCGAGCGCGTTCTAACATATCTTCGCTGGCAATCTCACGACGCAGTAGAAACTGCCCATCTATGTCAGTAAGCAAATGCTTTATCAGCGAAAGCCCCAGTCCCTCAAAAGAACCGTTTTCGCTCATCTCCTCGGATGTTCGTTCTGCCGATGAGCCACTTCCCGTGTCTATGACTTGAACACTAACTAATCCGTCCTCTTCTCTGCCACGAATGATAACAACGCCCTCTTTTTGCCGAGCCATGCCATGTTTGATGGAGTTTGATATCATCTCATTGAGCACAAGTGCTAGGATGTTGACCGCCTGCGAAGGAATTACCACATCACAAGGCTCAACCACAAAGGTAATGCGCTTGTCCGGTGGACGCAGGTTTGCATTAGCAACACCGACAACTTTACGAGCAATATCGTCTACACGTGCTTCGCTCACATCCTCATGTGCCAGCAGATCATGTGTCGCCGCTAAACCTTGCACACGATTCACACTCTCGGCCAGGATATGGCGCACTTCAGGAGACTTGCTCCGTCTTCGTTGCAACGAGAGAATACCGGCAACTGTGGCTAGGTTGTTTTTGACGCGGTGGTGCAGCTCGCGCAAGAGCACCGACTTCAATTCAAGCCCACGACGCGTCTCCTCATACAAGCGAGCATTCTCGATGGCAATAGCGGCCTCGTTGGCGAAGGTAATCACGAGCTGCATCTGCTCCGGGCTGATCATGTGGCGATGACTACTGTAGATGCAGATGCAGCCCAAAATTTTTTGTTTGACCTGCAATGGCACACACAATACTGAATGAATTTCGTCAGAGACGAACGGATCATCGCGAATGATACAGTGTTCATCGGCATGGAAGCAATCCACAGCTATACTCTCCCTACCAGTCTGCACAGCGCGTCCGGCACAGCATTGTCCAACATTGAGATGCATAGTATGCGTCATAGTGTCACTCATACCATGATGTGCCAGCAAATGCAGACATTGATGCTTGGGATCAAGCTCGAAGATGCAAGAGCGGTCAGCCCCAGAGAGATGGACTGCTTGAGTGGTGATGATCTGTAGGACCTCGTCTAGATTGAGCGTAGAGGCAATGATGGAAGAAACGCGATGGATTGTCGCCAGTTCATGCACTTTACGGCGCAGTTGCTCATCTGTTTGCTCGTAGAGGCGTCCATTTTCAATGTTGAAAGCAATAATACCGGCAACAACTTCAACAAAGTTCATTTCATCGACGGTAAAATCGCGCAATTCACAGCATTGTACGCTAATAACCCCAATCAGCCGTTCCGCATTGCCGAAGAAAATGATAGGCATCGCCATCAGTCCGTGGTAGTCGGTGTGGTATGAATGCGTCTCCATCGCGAAGTTCGCGTTAACAAGCGCATCTTGCACAAGCAAAGGACGTCCTTTATCGGCGACCCACCCGCTGTAGCCTTCGCCCAGACGTAACATAAAATGTATACCGCCAAGGGGACGTGGGCCGTTCGTGGCACGTAAAGTAAGAACTCGCTGCAACTCATCATAAAAAAAGATCGAGCAGAGTTCAACATGCAATTCCTCGGCAGTGATCTGCGCGGTGACCTCCAACGTCTGATCTAGGTCCATAGTGGAATTGCTTACCCCATTTACACGTTGTAGCGCCAATATGCGCCGTTCTAACTGCTGAGTATGACGCTCACGCATCATGACAATCCGCTCGCTAGCAGCCTGATAGCCGCGTGTAAGAGCAAGCACAGCCTCGGAGTGTCTACGATAGAGGCGGACTACAGCTTCGTTGAGCAAAGAGGGTTGCTGACGGAAAATTTCTGTTAGTTCGTACACAAGGGCATGGATATAATCTTGCAGGCCGCTCAGGCGTACATCAAGTTTTCCGCCTTGCTCCGCAAGCCAGCGCCCCGACTGTTCAAAACGAGACGAAAGCGCATGGTCATTGCTGCAGATGAGTGCGTCGAGGAGTAACCATGCATCACTACCTTCCTCCGGCCCAGAGCTATCACCTGAAACCTGCTGGAGACATACCCTCAATCGTGTTATGTGACGAGCCAACTCCTGCTCTACATCTGCACTCTGTGTCACGTCTTTTCCCTACCGACCAGATCATTTGTGTAGTAACTCCACCACATCATTTCCTACATATGTCTATTGTAGTTAGGTGGTAAAGAGGTGTCAAGAGAGAGCCTCTGCAGAGCCGAGCAGAAAAACGCTAGGCAGCGTTACCACAATTGCGGAAGATTGCCACAACTTTGCCTTGCACCTGCCATTCGCGATCCCACACGCGCTTCGGGACCAAAATTGGCTCTAATTCTGAATTGGCGGGCTGTAAGCGGACACGGTCATGCTCTTTCTCTTGGAAAAAGCGCTTGAGCGTAGCGCTTCCACTTACGCCTTCTTGCATGTGAACAGCGACGACAATGTCGCCATTCTGACATGTTATTTGTGGCTTAACAACCACATAGTCACCATCGCAGATATGATCCTCGATCATAGAGCGCCCTTTCACAATTAAGGCAAAAGTATTTTCGGGATCAAGCAGGCTAGGGCCAACGTCAATAGAGTCCTCTGCTTCCGGGAAAACATCGAGTGGCTCACCTGCAGCGATATAGCCCTTTACAGGAACTCCTTGGGGCTTAGAGGGCTTAGTGAGCTTGATGCCTCGACTCTTTTTTTCTTGACGGGAAATCCAGCCTTTTTTCTGCAGCATCCCAAGGTGATAGTCAACATGGCCGGTGCTGGCAATATTCAGTGCGCGACCAATCTCACGATTCGTTGGGGGCATTCCTTCGCCCTTAATGTACTTCTCTATAAAGTCGTACATCTTGCGTTGTATTTCGCTGGTTTGCTCGAATGACATAGAACGCTTTCCTGGCCTTTCTGAACGCTTCTATAGAAGTGACCACCTAGGGCGGGAACAAGTCTCGTGAGCTACCCAAGGCGGGGGCAGAACCACTGCATGCTGCCCAGGCGGGGGCAAGCCGCCGCCTCTACTAGAACGGCTATTCGAGTTAATGATACCATAACAGTATAGTCAATACAAGTCTTTTTTTGAACGGATTTTCGGATTTTTTCTCTCCTTTTAGAGGTGTTGGAATAATAGGACAATTTTGCTATACTCCATTTAAGGAAAGTAGGCTAAAGGCAAGTAGTTTGATAGAAAAGAAGAGTTTTCTTCGACAGCTCTATTTGCACCTGACAGATAGGAGGTGTACAATGATGCAGTTAGATATTCCACGGACGTCGGCCATGAAAGAGAGAGGCAAGATAACATGGTTGAGATGACAGTTGAGAGTGTGCGCTTAAATCTGGCTACGCAACAACGAGTAGTCATATTGAAAGCAACAAAACAAGAACGCTACCTGTTTATCTGGATAGCACATCCAGAGGCATACGCTATTGCCGTCGAACTTCAGGGGACAACCTCTCCCCGCCCACAGACACATGATCTGCTCAAAAATGTGATCAGCGAATTGGGTGCCAAATTTGTGAGCATCATTATCTCAGACTTGATTGAAGAGGTTTTTTATGCTCGCATTGTGCTCGATGTCGATGGCCGACACGTTGAGGTTGATTCGCGCCCTAGTGACGCTATCGCTCTTGCCGTTCGCGCCAGAACTCCAATCTTCGTTGATGAAGACGTACTTGAGCGTGCAGGCATGACCCTGGAACAGAATGAGGATCAGCCGCAACGGTCAAAAGTAGAGCAGAGGCGAGAGGCAGTAGAAAACCTTGATGCTTACCGCGACTTTATCAATAGCCTGGATGTGCTAGACGAATTCGGCCAAGACTAGAGAGAAGACAAGCTTATGACACAGATCGACAACCGTTTGCAAGAGCAGCAAAGCAAAGCGTCAGGAAAAACTCCGCGTTTGCGTTATGCTCCTAGTCCTACTGGCTTTCAGCATATCGGAGGCTTTCGCACTGCCCTCTTCAGTTGGCTCTATGCGCGCCATTGCGCAGGTCAATTCATTCTACGCATAGAAGATACTGACACTGCACGTACGGTGGAGGGCGCGGTTGACGATCTTATCACAGGCATGAACTGGCTAGGCATGCACATTGATGAAGGGCCTATCATTGGCGGACCGTACGGGCCGTACTACCAGACCCAGCGCAAGGCACTCTACCAGCAGTATGCCAATCAACTCATTGAGTCGGGCCATGCTTACCGCTGTTACTGTACACCGCAACGACTAGAAGCGATGCGCAAGGAGCAAGAAGCACGTAACATGCCTCCACGCTATGATCGCCGCTGCCGCGCTCTTAGTGCTCAGGAACGTGCCGAAAACGAAGCACGCGGCATGTCGTGGGTTGTGCGCTTTGCTATGCCACTTGAGGGTGAGACAGTTGTTCATGATGAACTTCACGGTGATATGGTCTTTAAAAACGTCGACATCGACGATACCGTAATTCTGAAATCAAATGGTCTGGCCCCCTACCATCTCGCTCACCTCGTCGACGACCATTTCATGGGCATTACCCACGTGTTACGCGGTGAGGAGTGGATCTCCAGTGCGCCCAGGCACGTGCAGATCTACAAGGCCCTGGGATGGAAGCCGCCGCTCTTCTATCATGTTCCCAATATTCTGGGTACAGACAAGAAGAAGCTCAGTAAGCGCCGTGGAGCACCAGCTTGGTCGGATTTCCAACGCGAGGGCTACTTACCAGAGGCGGTTTTCAACTTTCTGGCTTTGCTCGGTTGGTCGTACGACGACAAGACAGAACTTTTCACACGCGAGGACTTAATTCGTGTCTTCACGTTGGAACGCGTAGGCATTTCCGCTGGCATCTACGACCCTGATAAGCTCCTCTGGATGAACGGGGTCTACATCCGCCGTTTGCCCATTGAAGAACTGACACAACGTACCCTCCCCTACCTGGAGCGGCCAGAGGCTGAGGGAGGTCTTCCCGATAGCGTTCAGCGTCCGCTAGATCACGAGTACACAGTACGTGTGCTTCAGCTAGAGCAGGAAAGGCTAAAAACGCTGGGTGAGGCGGCACAAAAGGATGCTTTCTTTTATGTGGATACGCTTACCTATACTACTGCCCTACTCATCCAGAAGGGGATGAATGCTGCTAGCACGCAGCATGCCCTACAGTGCGCACGTGATCTGCTCGCAAGCATGCAGCAATGGGAGCATACTGCGATGGAGCCGCCCATGCGAACATTAGCCTCTGAGCTTGGCTTAAAAACAGGTCAATTGTTTGGCTCCATTCGCACTGCGGTGAGTGGAAGCACCGCGACACCGCCTCTCTTCCAGATGATGGAGGTGCTGGGACGTGACCGCAGCTTGACACGTATTGAGCAGGCCATAGAGCAATTAGCTCAGATTGACCGCTAAATGGCGTCGTCAGTAGAACCTCCTGAAGCAGCTCGAAGCACGGTAGCAGATACATGGCACTGGATGAAACCCGATCTCTTATGGCGCATCATTCCAATGCTGCTGCTGCCTTTTATCTATAGTGCCCTCTTTCATCTGCCGCTCTCCTTTCTCGGATTGACACTCCACAATGTGCCAGAGCAGCTCTCTATTGGCGTCATAGTCGGGATCGTTATGGCACTATTCGCCGCTCTCTACCGTATGCATATTGTTGGCCTCTGGTTTCGCCGACCCACCTTCAACGATCATCTGCTGCAAAGCACTTTTTATGTGCTTATCAACGGGCCAGTTGAAGAACTCTTCTTTCGTGGCTTTCTGCTGGCAGCAGTAACACAATGGACAGGCTGGCTTGGCTGGGGCTGGCTAGTCAACATGGCTACATATACGCTGTATCATCGCTTAGGCAAATGGAACTGGCGCAGTGTCGGTGGAGTCTGCTTAGCAGGTCTCGTTTTTAACCTGGTCTACCTAGCACAGTCTGAGCCACGTTCACTGCTGACAGTTTCTATCGTGCATGGCTTGACAACCAGCGGTTTTCTCAATGGGGGAGACGAGGTGCTTTACTGGGGTTGGAAACGGAGAAAACGCGAGCTGACACCCGCAGCCGACCATTGAAATCCAGTCCTACACCGTTACCTTCCACTGTCTAGTTCGTCAAAGTAGTGAATGGTTCAGCAAGCGTACCTCCCTTTGAGTGAGGACTTTTACACCGCCTTGGAGTCTCTAGCCAGTATGTACAACCCCGGTCTCGTCAAATCAGGACAGATGGTGCGCGATTTGTCTCCGCAGAGCATGCTTGCACAGGTGCGCTCACACATAGCAAATGTGCTTGGTTTGCTTAGTGGCATATTTGCCATTTTTTGCCTACTTGTACTACCTATGCCCTGGAATACTCGCATTCCACTGTATCTCACAGTAGCAATCTGGACAGGCTTGCGTCCAAGGGTTGCGCTCTATCTCTTGCCCATTGCCGTACCGTGGGGTTCTCTGGACACCCTAGATGTAAGCGGACTAAATTTGACGAGTTCGGATATCTTAGTCGGTCTGTTTGCCGCTAGTTGGCTTGCAGGCCTCGTCCTCCGCTCATCTGCTGCAAAGACACATCCACTTCCCGGTCCACTAGACCGCACCACGCTGAAGGAGAGTATGCCTACTTACCTCATCTTTGCTCTGCTGTTACTCTTGTTCGCAATGCTTGTTTCAATGGTCGGCACGTTTAGCATGCAGGCAAGCCTCAAAGAGATCATTAAGTGGCTAGAGTTTCTGGCAGTAGTGCTGTTGGGTACACAATATCTACGCTCGCGTCGCCAGATTTGGACGCTTGTCACTATTCTCTTCCTTGCCGCTATCTCGCAGGCATGCTATGGCTACGCTCAATACTTTTTGAACTTGGGACCACAAGCATTTGTACGCGATGCCAGCCTGCGTGTCTACGGCACTTTTGGTCAACCCAATCCCTTCGCTGGTTATATGAACATGACGCTCACTATAGCTACAGCGCTCATGCTGCTTGGGAAAGATTGGGCAACACGGATACTAGCAGGAGCAACAGCACTGCTGCTAGGTATTGCAGAATATCTCTCACAATCACGAGGAGGGGAGATCGCGATTACGATTGCCATTCTGTTTATTGTGACTCTTGGCATCCCTCGCTTGCGTCCACTCATGGCTACAGGAGCAATCGCAATACTGGGCGTGGTGGCAGGGTACCTAGGAGGGATTGTCCCCGAACGTTTGCTCATGCCCATACTAAGAATACTCGGTCTCGTACAGCTCTCTTTTACATCTCCCAACCCGCAAGACTACGCAACAGCCGAGCGATTGGCACACTGGATCGCTGGCATCAATATATTCTTGGCGCACCCTATCACCGGCGTAGGCATTGGCAATTATCCCAACGTGTACCCACAGTACTACATCACTATTTTCGTGAACGCACTAGGGCACGCACACAATTACTATATTAATATTGCTGCTGAGACAGGTGTAGTTGGATTAACAGCGTTTCTCCTTTTCCTCACAGCCGTTTTCGTGGCGGGTAGTCACTCATACCGAGCAGTTAGCAGAAAGTACTTGCAGGTGAAAGTACAGAGAGCTAAACCAAAGGCTGCAATGTCAGAGACAGAGATGCGGCGGACTCTGCACCTACTGAAGGTGCTTACCAACGACCGTGCCCTGGCAATAGGGTTATTAGCTGCACTGCTCTCTGTTTTTGTTCACAATATGGTGGACGATTTGTATGTCCATAGCATGACCAACCTTTTTGCGTTACTCCTTATTCTGCTTATTCGTCTAGAGGGGGTAACATCAAACGTCGCAAGTAACGGAGGACGACTTGATTACTGATAATTTGCCTAATGCTAATGTAGTCGATGTAGATAGTTATCATGAATTAGCAGCCATAAAACAAGAAGAGCTTCTTCGGCAGAGGACAGCGGAGCCACCGCAAGAGGAACCAGAGGTCATGCGAGCACAGCTTGCGCTGGGCAAACGATTTCTCAATTGGCGTACTCTTGTACCACTTATCATTGTTCTCGCTGCTCTTGTCTTCTTTGCACAAAAAACCAATATCAATCCACAAAAAACATGGGCTGCTATCCGCACAGCCAACGTTCTCTTTTTTCTGGTAGCTTTCGCTATCTATTATTTTTCATTTGCTATACGAGCATTGCGTTGGCGGCTTCTGTTAGAAAATGTTGGCTTCACACGAGCTAATGGCATTCTGCTACCGAGATTTTGGAAGCTGGTAGAAATTATTTACATCTCCTTTTTCGCTAATTCAGTCGTGCCAGCTAAGCTGGGTGATCTCTATCGTGCCTACCTCTTACGTCAAGAGGTAGGTGTTTCTACGACACGGAGCGTTGGAACAGTACTTGCCGAGCGCCTGCTAGACCTTATTGTCCTCCTGCTCATGTTCATCCCGGCTATCATTATTAGCTTGCACGAGCATCTTCCCCAACAACTACAATTGGGTCTAGAAGTGACGCTCGTGTTGGTGATGACAGGTATTATCGCCCTTTTTATTTTGCGTGTTTGGCGCGAGCCTATTGCTAAACTGATCCCGTTGCGCTTGCGCGGCTACTACTACCATCTTCAAGGGGGCATACTTGGCTCCTTTCAACGCCTTCCTTCTCTGACCGCTTTAACGGTTGGAGTGTGGCTTTGTGAAGGGTTACGTTTCTACTTCATAGCTTTGTCCCTCAACTTAATCGTTGGAGACCCCATACACGTCTTGACAGCAGCGATATTTATTGGCTTGGGTGAAGCCCTGTTAACAGCAGTTCCTGCAACAGGCGGCGGCGTTGGCCTAGTTGAGGGTGGAATGGTGGCAATGATTGCGCTTTTCTATCAGGGAGCGAATGCACCCAATCTAACAGTAGCGGCAATTTTACTTGACCGTACCATTAGCCTCTTCAGCCTTATAGCGATTGGTTCCATCGTCTTCTGTGTTGCTTTCGGGAGGCAGGCTACCAGGAAGACAAGAGGGAAAGAAAATTCTTGACACAAGAGTAAAGCTACACTATAATCTTTCCGCAGGTCCACGTTAGTATGTTAGGAAGCGAGGATAGTTCCTATGCTACTCACAAACAGGCCACGAGGGGAGGGATATAGAGTGTCAGAAGTTAAGATCAGCGAGAATGAGTCATTTGAAACTGCACTAAAGCGCTTTAATCGCAAAATACAGCAGGATGGCATTCTTGCCGAGGCACGTCGTAGAGAGCACTACGAGAAGCCGAGCGTGAAACGCAAAAGAAAAGAAGCTGCACGCCGACGAAAGACTGCTCGTAGAGCCTAGGCAGTTGGAAATTGATGTATGCAGGAAAATAGCCAAATAGAGTTGTATGTTACTGTCGGTGATGATCAGCAGACTGCTGCTCTCGAACAGATGCTGACATCTCTCAAGCTGGATGCTGTTGTGACCTCTACATTGCGCCATGTGGGTGTCACTCAGCAGATTATGCTTACTTTGCTTGTCACTGATGATGCAGGCATACAAGAGATGAATACACAGTATCGCCAGCAAGATAAACCTACGGATGTGCTCTCTTTTCCTCTTCTCGATATACCACTTGTGGATGCCCCGCCAGATCAGTTGTGGCATCCACAAGCACAAAACACTGCTACATTCGTTACACCGCCAGAGGTAGTAATGAATCTAGGAGATGTTGTTATGTCATGGCCAACTATTCTGCGCCAAGCTAAGCAGGCAGGACATAGCCCTGCTTACGAGTTACTCTATCTACTCTCCCACGGCGTACTGCATCTTGTAGGTTACGATGACCAAACAGAGGCAGGCTATCGAGCTATGGTACAGATCCAGCAGACCGTGCTACGAGCAGTTGGGCAAGAGGCATAAGCAAAAATGTTCCCACCCGCACGAGCACGTGAATGGGCGCAATTTGTTGCTGGTTTCGGCTACGCCTACAACGGTCTCTGTTATACGCTACGTACTCAACGTAATGCACGCGTTCACGTCACCATAGCTATACTTGCTATTGCTTTGGGTATTTTGTTGCACATCCCGCCTGTCGAATTCGCGATGATCTTTGTGGCCATTACTAGTGTTTTCATTGCAGAGATGTTCAATACGGTGGTGGAGTTGTGCGTTGATCTAGCCTCACCGACCTATCACCCTTTGGCCAAGATTGCTAAAGATGTGGCAGCCGGGGCTGTGCTGCTGAACGCTGTGCTGTCGGTTATTATTGGCTTGTTTGTTTTTGGACCACGGCTGTGGGCGTTCTTTTTCAAGTAGGTCTATAGATAATTTGACGTCATGGGGCCTTGCTATCTGTCAACGTAGCCAAGTTGGCTCGCAAGGTGTTAACCATTTGCTGATGCCCCATCTTGAGAGCTACTGCTAAGGCTCCTGCAAAACTCTCTTTTGCTTGCGTATAATCTCTTTTGTCGCGAGCCAACATGCCCAAGTTCGCCAGCAAGACACTAATATTCTCGCGATGCCCCATGTTGCGTGCTATGCTTAGACCTTCCTGAAAGTATCTTTTGGCCTGTACATAGTCTCTCTGAGTGCGTGCCAGTGTACCTAAGCTTGCTAGCAAGATACTAATATTTCCGCGATATCCCATCTCGCGTGCTATGCCTAGACCTTCCTGCAAATACTCATTTGCCTGCGTGTAGTTCCCAGATGCAAGTTCCAGCGCACCAAGATGAGTAAGCAAATAGCTGATATCTTCGCGATATCCCATCTGGCGAGCTACATTGAGACCTTCTAGAAAGTACTTTCGCGCTTGTGCATAACTTCCTTGAGCTCGTGCCACAGTGCCAAGGTTTGCGAGTGAAACGCTGATATTTTCGCGATGTCCTAACTGACGTGCAGTTGCTAAGCCGTCCCGAAAGTATTCTTCTGCCCGCTTATAGCTTTCGAGGTTATCTTCCATTGCTAGAAAGAGTGTTGACAAGTTCTGTTCTGTGAGCCGTGAAAGGGGATGTTCATGTCCTAATGTATCTGTAAAAATGGTCGAGGCACGCTCAAAAGCTGCCTTGGCTTCCTCAAAGTCACCAAGATCACGTAGCACACCGCCGAGATTGTTACTATCAGTAGCAACTTTTAGATGATTTGGACCAAAAGCTGCCTCATGAATGGCCAAGGCACGCTCAAAGGCAGTCCTGGCCTCCACAAGCTTACCCTGCTCGCGCAATATAGACCCGATATCACCCATGATATCAGCGAACTTTGGATGAGTGTTGCCATATTTAGATTCATAAATTGCTAAGGCGCGTTTGTAAGAATCGTGAGCGCTATCCCACTCTCCCAAATGAGCTAGAATATTGCCAAGATTCTTCAGATCACGTGCCACAGTAGGGTGAGTCATTCCATAGACAGCAGTATCTATTGCTAAAGCTTGCTCATATTCCTGTCGTGCTCTCTTGAGTTCACCAAGCTCTTGCAGCGTACTTCCCAAATGACTATGTAGAGATGCTACGACGAGATGGTTAGGTCCGAACTGTTCAAGTGCGATTGTGAGTGCCTTTTCATAGGAATCAAGTGAGGCTTGAGGACTGCTATTGTCTTTCCGTTGGTCAGCTACTTTAGTGGATGATTGACTGAAGTTTTCTTCTTTTAAAAAAATTACGTTGATGAGCCTTTTTATCTCATCAGGATTGTCGATACCTTCTCGAAAGTCAATAAACTTTTCTTCAGCAAGAGTCGCAGGTATATTATTAAGATGAGCTTTAGGAAGGAGAATTGGCACTATTGTACAAGAAAGGTTAAGTTGCCGAAGTGACAATATTGAGGAAATTTCTGCATCTAACTTTCCACTTCGTTTTTGTCCAACACAAATACCTATCACTCTTGATTGCTGCATTGTCTCCTCAACGACATCTTTACAATCTTGACCTGGAATAAGTTCCCACTGGTCAAACCAGACATGAATCCCAACATCGCTTAATTCTGAGGCTAATTGTTGAACAATCTCGGTATCTGTTCGACCATAGCTCAGGAAGAGATCATATGTTTGCTTATTCATTTGTATTCTCCTTTTCTCCCATTCCATTGGACAAGCCAGACTTTTTCCAGTACTACACGTCCATACTCATCTGCCAGAGCATCGCTAATGAGTTGTTCTTTTCTAAATTGTCGCAACTCTTGTAGCATGTCTATAGTAATAGTACTGGTCTGGGCGGTCATTGTTGTTTCCCTAGGAGGCCACCTTCCTGGAGCTACTCCTTTGATCCCACAGACCAACCTGTAAAACGCATACTCTCCATCTGAATTGCGAAAATCTACAGAAGTGTTCAGTTCAAGAAAGTCGTCAACGTTAATATCGCTTGCATCAGGCAAAAGTACGGGGATAACCCTAAAAGATTTATCCTTACTCTGTCGATCAAGCGCAAGCTGTATTTCTTGTTTAAACCAAGCATCAGGCGTCTGTTTACCAACACAGACAACGCAACAAGGCGCTTGGTCTAGACCAAGCGCCTTTGCTTGTTGCCGTGATTGGCCTGGTACTGACATCCACTTATCTAACCATATCTTAATGTCGTGCTTATCTTCAAGCTGTTTGGCTAGATCTTCTACCCACGCTGCATCTTTGTCTGAATAACTCAGAAAAACGTCAGCTCGATCAGGTGGTTTACCGCCTTCCAGCACTCTTCTCGTCGGCTCATCCTGAGACTGGAGAGGAGATGTGACGTTCTGAGAAGCTCCTTGGTGCTCGCTAGAGGGTTTATTCTGTGCAGGAGTGCTGATAGGCGGCGATGGCATAACTCGGGATGGGGCCAGTTCATCTCCCCGTTCTACGGTGGCACGAAGCATGTCACACTTGCTGGCAATGGAAGCATCATGCGGTTTGAGGATATGGGCCCGATTATATGCCTCTAATGCCTCTTTATGACGCTGCAATTTGTAAAGCACTTCCCCTTTGGCAGTCCAAATCGAGGCCCTTGTGGGTATGAGACGTGAAGCGTCTACATAAGCAGCAAGAGCTTCCTCATAACGCCCAAGCATATAGAGCATTTCCCCTTTGAAAAACCAAACAGGGCCTTCATTGGGAGTAAGAGCCAGAGCACGATCATACGCAATCAATGCAGGCTCATAACGGCTCAATTTACGTAGCGTCTTCCCTTTGGCTATCCACGCACCTACATCATCAGGAGCGAGATTCAAGGCCTGATCATAAGCATTTAGTGACTCCTCATAGCGTCTCGATCTGTAAAGTGCCTCTCCCTTAGAACTCCAAATATCGGCATTCTCCAGGTCAATGTCTAGAGCCCGATTATAGGCAACAATAGCCTCTTGACATTGTCCCTGCCGTAGCAGAACATTACCCTTACCTACGTGAGCGCGTGCGTACTCAGCATCTAGTTGTAAGACTCGCTCGTAAGCTGCAAGTGCATCAGTATATTGCCTCACCTTGCAGTGACTATCTCCCTTTTCCAGCCACTGTTCTTTGGACAACTCAAGATGCGAAGGTATGATCGTAGGCGGCGTGCTCGGAATCGCTTGAGGTAGGGACTTATCACTAATGGTGGCAAATTCATTCTCAGCCATTATTTGCTCTTCAACAACTACTTCCTCCCTTATAACAACTTCCTCTCCGGCAAGAAAAGCAGAGGGACCAGCGATTAGGGGTGGCCCCCATCCATCATCGGGAAGACCGACGGCTGATGATCCCTGCTGAGATGAAGAAAGGTGCTTGCCACAGTTCAGACAAAAATTATCCCCAAGTCGCGTTTCAGCATCACAGTAAGGACATTTGGCTAGGGAAGAAACTGCAGGTTGTACATCCGGTGGAGAACCAGCCGACACAGAGATAGTTGGAAGGTCGCTGATTGAGTTATACGCGAGTGGGTTAGGTTGTGGTTCCTTCTCAGTAGTCTCAGAATATATAGAAGGGCTAAGAGGCTCTTTTGCCGATAGTGCATGGGGCAAGATGAGAGAAGTAATAGATGATGGTATAGAGTTTGACGATGCTGATTGATAAGATTCTTCTAGCTCGTTGGCGAATGCCTGTACACTTGCAAAGCGCTCATTTGGAGCTTTGGCCAGTGCTCTCATTACCACTGCCTCAACGCTGGCAGGAATGGTCGCGACTCGTTCGTGGAGAGGAGGTATTGGTGCCGTCATATGCTTAACGATGACTTCCACTGGCGTGCCCTCAAACGGACGAATACCGCAGAGCCATTGGTAGACGCAGATGCCCAAAGCATACTGGTCACTTGCCGGACGTGACCTGCCTTGAATCTGTTCTGGAGCCATATAGTGAATAGTACCCGTCATAGTTTGTGTTATCAATGAGCGTTCGTCGTAAGCAACTACTGAGATACCAAAATCGCAGAGTAAGACCTCGTCGTTGGATCCAAGCAACATATTTCCGGGCTTGACATCTCGATGAATCAGCTTTTGGTCATGTGCATACTGCAAAGCTGCTGCAACCTGTTTGACATAGGGAAGGATACTCTTTAAAGATTGCTGTGTTCCTTGAGGATAACGCTGGCGTAAACTGCCTTGGGGGGCATAACTCATGACAATGAAAGGAACATCGCCATCTAAACCAAAATCGTAAACACGCACGATATTAGGATGTTCTAGCCTAATAATGGTGCGTGCCTCTTCGCGGAACTGATGTACCTCATCAATCGTCAACTTCGCTGTCAGTACTTTAATAGCAGCTAGATTCTCAAGATGAATATGTTCACCGAGGTAGACCTTAGAAAAGCCACCCTCTCCTAGTAGACGAAGCAGGCGATAATTACCAAGCTGTCGCCCAACACGGTCCTCCATCTTTGATCCTCTCCTTTATGCATTTATCCATTATCATCAGCTTTTCGAGGCGGCCACCTTCCCGGCGGTACACCTTTTATCCCACACACCAATGTATGGAATGCATAAGCGGGATCAGGGCCGCGAAAGTCTACCCACGTTCTCAGTTCAAGAAAATTATTCACATTAATGGTTTTCGCATTAGGAAGTAGTAGGGGAATGACTCTAAAGGATAAGTCACTAGTTTGTCGATTGAGTGCTCTCTCAATCTCTTCCCGACACCACCCACTTGGAGTATGTTCACTAATACATACGACGCAACATTTAGCAAGATCTATACCCAGAGCCATTGACTGTTGAAAAGACCGCCCCGGAACGAGAACCCACTTATCCAGCCAGACACGAAAATCATGTTCATCCTCAAGACGTTTAGCTAAATTTTCCACCCATTCAGCATCTCTATGTGAATAGCTGAGAAACACATCATATTGTCCATGAATTTCTATTTTGTCAGCCTTTTTAATCATATGCAATGCCTCTGAGCTAAAGGTATCTATAGCTTGTAGATAGTAAAAGTATAGTACAGCCGAGCGTTGTTAGCAATACACAAAATGGAAGTTAGTACAAGCTAGCTCCCAAATTTTTCCTTGCTCTAGTCTACATAATATAAACCCATGTCGTTTGATACCCTTTTCTCCTATGGAGAAAATATTGGCCCTTCCAGCAATGGAAGAACAAGAGCAAAGCTGTTTGTTCTTCCATTGCTGGAAGGGCCAGTGCATTTGGTAATTACTTTGTAGTCACTTCACACGCTCAACGTACTTCCCACTACGCGTATCAATGCGAATCTTCTCGCCCGGATTGACGAACAGGGGAACGTTCACGACCGCCCCAGTCTCTAGCGTAGCCGGCTTAGTGACATTGGACGCCGTGTCGCCGCGCACACCCGGTTCAGCGCTCTCCACCATCAATTCGACGAAGTTTGGCAATTCAATGGCGATAATCGTCTCACCATCTACCAGCGCCTCGACCGTCTCGCCTTCTTTCAGGAAGCGCATTGCATCTCCCAGCATCTCTTTGGCAATGGGCTGCTGGTCATAGGTCTCGCTGTTCATGAATATAGACTCGTCGCCATCGACATAGAGAAATTGCCAGCTTTGATGTTCGACGCGCACCTCTTCGATCTCTTCACCTGCGCGGAAGCGCTGTTCGATGACGCGTCCGGTGCGCAGATTTTTCAAGTTTGTACGTACAAACGCACGCCAGTTCCCAGGGTTGACGTGATGAAACTCGGTGATAGTATACAGCTCGTTGTTGTAACGTATTACCATACCGTTACGGAAGTCGGCTGTTGTTGCATGAGCCAACGCAGTGTTCTCCTCTCAATATAAGAAACGTGTAGCAGCACCTTGGTGTTATTATATGTCAGGCTTGTTCGGCGACAAAGATACTAGCAGGTTGCCCGAGTACAACGAGCACAAGCTTTTTGACGACGCGCCATCCGCAGTCGCGTAAGAGGCTATCCCAGAGTTGGTCTTCACTAGTAAGCGTGACGAGCACACCATCGGGGGCAATGACGCGCCTAAATTCGTGAGCAAGCGCAGTATAGAGCTTCTCATTCATTTCGTGCGTGCCTATCTGCTTGCCAAAAGGTAGGTTGGTAATAATACGCGTGACGCTAGTTGCATCAAGTGGTAGCGAGCGTGCATCCCATACTCGCCAGCTAGCAGTAATCTCAGCATTAAGTGCGTTACGCCGTGCCATTGCTACTGCTTCATCTCGAATATCACCGCCAATCAACCTATCGTACGAAGTGAGTAGGGCGCGTTCGATGGCGACAGTGCCAACCCCACAGAGAGGATCGAGCACAATATCATGGTTCGTCGGGCGGGCAAGCCATGCCATCGCGGCTGCGATGGTGGGCCGTAGAGACGCTGACACATGCTCTTGTTTGTAGTGGCGATGTCGCATGGTTGCATCACTAAGCCGCAACCCGAGCAACGCTTCGCTACCGCTAACCCATAACCAGAACTCAAGATCTGCATCGTCGTCTACAGCCTGCAGACTTCGTGGCAGAGCGCGCTGTAACGCACTGCTTACCGACTGCCCAGCATCAATGCGACGAAAATCATGTGCGCCGGACATCTGACTCACAACACGCCACGTCCTCGAACGCATAGGTGCATGAGCGCGCTGCCACATAGTCAGGGCACATTTGATATCGGCATGAAGCGTTGCGCTATGCAGCACACGCA
>Ga0213874_10000040_pt1 | contig 17488 bp, 11 predicted proteins | sample BarmaccomBMRX_R7_FD_160098 | JGI IMG/M metagenome (GOLD analysis project Ga0213874, IMG submission 160098) | Root-associated microbial communities from Barbacenia macrantha in rupestrian grasslands, the National Park of Serra do Cipo, Brazil - RX_R7 | ecosystem: Host-associated > Plants > Roots...
GTTGATCTCGGCGGAACGATGTGCAGGCGCGTCCAAAATGAGCATCGGGCGGCTCTGCTGGTTGCGCTCAACGCGTATGTTGCTTATCCAGCTTAAGTCCTGCCCCTGCAACTGCTGCAACAGATGCGCCGCGTACTGTGTCTCATCTTCACGGTTGAAACGTATCTCCACCTGCTCACTATAGCGCAGCAGCTCGCTTACACTACCCTGCTTAACCAAGTTACCCTTCTGCAGAATGGCCACGCGGTTACATACCTGCTGCACTTCGTAAAGCACATGGCTAGAGAGAAAAATTGTCTTGCCCAGGGCAGCTAGACGTTGAATGAGGCGGCGAATCTCAATCACCCCAGTAGGGTCTAGCCCATTAGTAGGCTCGTCGAGCATCACCAGCTCGGGATCGCTCAGTAGCGCGGCGGCGATGCCTAGACGCTGCTTCATGCCAAGCGAGTACTTGCGGAAATGCAGCTTCTCATACGAACGCAACTCGACGAGTTCTAGTACTTCTTCCAGGCGGTGATCGTTGGCCTTCCCCAACACCATACCGGAAGCAGCGGCCACCACACGCAGATTGTCCAGACCCGATAGGTAGGGATAAAAAACTGGCGTTTCCACAATAGCGCCGGTGCGTTGTAGAATAGCGGGCAGTTGGTGCGCATTATCCATGCCAAAGAGCACAGCACGTCCCGCCGTTGGGCGAATCAGGCCAAGAAGCATACGAATAGTAGTCGTTTTCCCCGAACCATTCGGCCCCAAAAAGCCGAACACATCACCACGCACCACCTGCAGATGTACATCATTTACTGCAACAAGATTTCTAAAGACCTTAGTTAGACGACTAGTGCTGATAACTATAGAGCCATCATACTGAGGGAGAGTTTGATTGTCCCTCTCATTGCCTATGTCTCTTTCGTCCACTCCCGACTCCTTTTTGTAGTGAAACAAATTTCAAAAAATTGCACGTTCTTCATCATCAATTGCCCCCAAAGCTTTAAGCGCACTTTTCTGAGCCTCTGTCAAACCCTCCACTCCTGTGATATTTGTACGCTCGTATGGCCTATCGTGCCTCAGAGTTTTTAAGCACTCGCCAGTAGACACATTCCACAGCTTAATAGTTCCGCCACCACCACTGGCGAGCATCTGGCCGTCTGAACTGAAGGTGACCATTCTTACCCAACTGGCGTGACTGATCGAAGTGTTGAGGGCCTGACCAGTGCTGACATCCCATAGTCGCACATTATGGTCATCACCGCCACTGGCAAGCGTCTTGCCATCGGGGCTAAAGGCCACTGACCATACTCGGTTCGTGTGGCCGCGCAAAGTGTTGAGAGGCTGGCCAGTCCTGACATCCCATAGCCGTATACTGCTGTCCTCACTGCCGCTAGCCAGCACTTTGCCATCAGGACTGAAGGCCACTGCTCCTACCCAATTAGTGTGGCCGAGCAAAGTGTTGAGAATCTGGCCAGTGCTAACATCCCATAGTCGCATACGGTTATCGTTATCCTCACCGCCACTGGCGAGCATCTGGCCATCAGGACTGAAGGCCACTGCTCTTACCCAATCAGTGTGACCGAGCAAAGTGCTGAGAGGCTGGCCAGTCCTGACATCCCACAGTCGCACACTGTGGTCCTTGCCGCCGCTAGCCAGCATCTGGCCATCAGGACTGAAAGCAACTGAGTAAACAGTATTAGTGTGGCCGAGCAAAGTGTTGAGAGGCTGGCCAGTCCTGACATCCCACAGTCGCACGCTGTGGTCGTCACCGCCACTGGCGAGCATCTGGCCATCAGGACTGAAGACGACTGCTCTTATCCAGCTGGTGTGACCGAGCAGAGCATTGAGAGGCTGGCCAGTGCTGGTATCCCACAGTCGTATACTTTTATCCTCACTGCCACTACTAGCGAGCATCTTGCCACTAGGACTGAGAGCCACTGCTCTTATCCAACTGGTGTGACCGAGCAAAGCATTGAGAGGTTGACCAGTGCTGGCATCCCACAGTCGCAGACTTTTATCCTCACCGCCACTAGCCAGCACCTTGCCATCAGGACTGAAAGCAACCGAGTAAACAGAATTAGCGTGACCGAGCAAAGCATTGAGAGGCTGGCCAGTGCTGGCATCCCACAGTCGCACACTGCGATCCTCGCCGCCGCTAGCGAGCGTCTTGCCATCAGGGCTAAAGGCCACTGCTCTTACCCAATCAGTGTGACCGAGCAAAGTGCTGAGAGGCTGGCCAGTCCTGACATCCCACAGTCGCACACTTCCGTCATGACTGCCACTAGCCAGCATCTGGCCATCAGGACTGAAAGCAACTGAGTGAACACAATTAGTGTGACCGAGCAAAGTGTTGAGAGGCTGGCCAGTGCTGGCATCCCACAGTCGCACACTGCGGTCGTCACCGCCGCTGGCGAGCATCTGGCCATCAGGACTGAAGACGACTGCTCTTACCCAATCAATGTGACCGAGCAAAGTGTTGAGAGGCTGGCCAGTGCTGGCATCCCACAGTCGTATACTTTTATCCTCGCTGCCACTAGCTAGGATGGTGCCATCAGGACTGAAAGTAACCGAGCAAACAGGATTAGTATGACCGAGCAAAGTGTTGAGAGGCTGGCCAGTCCTGACATCCCATAGTTGCACATCGTAGTTGTCACCCCTACTGGCTAGTCTTTTGCCATCAGGACTGAAGGCAACTGAATAAACCCAAGCAGTATGGTTTCGGCAGGTAAGTAGTGGCACGCCATCATTAGCGCGCCACACACGGATCGCGCCTGTGGCAGTTCCTGCAGCTACTAGCTCCCCGTTGGGGCTAAAGGCTATAGAAAAGATGCCGCCAAAGATGTCAGCAAAGACAGACGTCGCAAGATTTGCATACGCGAAATTGACTTCCCGAACAATCGCCCCTTGCAGATATGCTTGTCGTACTATCAGACGAGAAAAGTCATAGTTACGGAGGTCATATGCTAACTGAACCAATAGATTAAGCACATTTCCTGCTGCATAATTCGATTGTTGGACATCTACCTTACGTAGCCTGTGGAGAATAGTCTTGAACTTCTGCTCAAGTCCCTCTTTCCCCAAAGCAATGAAGAGTTGCTGTGCCACCGGAATAAGAATGAGGCGCTGTTGGCTTTCCCTCACATAGTTCTTAGCCTGCGCCTTCATCAGTGCGTGACTCTTAAACAAAAGCGTTATTCCCGTTGTGATCTCCTGACAGATATGTTCAATGAAACGATCTGTCATATACTCCATGACCATATTTTGTAACATGAAGCCCGTAGCGCTTGTTTCGATCAGATGACGTCGTCTCAAAGACTGCAAAGCTTCTTGTAGCTCACCCTTCGATATGGGGTATACGATATTCTCGCGCAAATCATGGCGCGCTACTGCCTCGCGCTCAATTGCTAGCCAGTACAAAATTTCCTGCTCAAGTGCTGATAATCGCCCAAATTGCTGGTCTAAGACATCGCGAATATCACTGGAGATGATCGGTCCTTCTTCGAGAAAGCCAGCGATCTCCCCATGAAAAACCTCCCAAATAAGCGGCGAGATAACCCTCAAGGCTTGTGGATTGCCCGCGTAGCGGTTGACGAGTGCATTCCAGGCTTGGTCCGAGCCAACTAGCCCTTTATCTTTCAAGATTGCTCGCCCTTCCCTTGCACTCAAACCTTGCAGTTGCCATGATCTCACCGGCGATTCAGTGCCTTCCATCAGCGCAACTTCTCGTAATTTCTCTCGACTTGTCAGCAGAAGGCAGCTTTGATGCTCCTTAGCTTCTCCTAGATGCTCAAGCAACCTGCCATAGCCCTCGTAGCCTTCGCGATAGTGACCAACACGGCCACCAGCTTGCAGTACAGATTCGGCATTGTCTAGGATGAGCAGACAACGATGCTTGTGCAAATATTCGATAAGGAGAAGAATTTGGCTGTCTGCGTCTTCCGGCAGCGCAGTGTGTTGTTGGTCTGAGAAAAATTGGATGCACTCTTGTAGAACGCTCTTTAAAGGTGGAGCATTGAGCAGAGAGCGCCAATAGACATAGCTGAAGTTATCTTTTACCTGATCTACTACTTTGGCAGCAAGGCTCGTCTTGCCTATACCACCCACGCCTACTATTGCCACGATACGACAGCGGTCAACCTGCACCCATTGCTGCAACTCGGCAAGTTCCTTGTCACGTCCATAAAACGATTCAGTGTGGGGAGCTTCTCCCCAATGGATATGACAATAGCCTTGCTGTAGGGTCGAGGGTTCATCTTCATTCTTTTTGCTCTGCTCTACGTTAGTAGGAACAACGGTAGCGTCTTCGGGTAAGCAGTTCTCAAGGGGAGAGGAAGTTGCGGAAGCTTCAGATGGATGAGCAGGCTTGGAATGGTACCATTGCAAGAAAGAGAGTAAGAGACCAAGTAAGCCAATGATCACTCCGATAACGATGGAGATAATCGTCAAAGTGCCAGTTGCCTGAGCAATATCTTGCTTGAGCAATATTAAGACGGTAGCAATAGCAAAGACAATGATAGTGGCCACGATGCTTATGATAGTCCAAAGCACCCAAGAAAGCCGTTTGCGTTTTTGGGGTTTATCGCGTTGATGTTTGAGTAGGGATGGGATCATACAAAAAGCTCTCTTGTTGCAATTGGCAATATACGGACCTTCTCGCACTACTGTATCACATCTATGTTAACGGTAGTGGCGATCCCTTGCGGTCGCCATGCTGCCTACGGCGTCGCGGTTTATTTGCACCCCTACCGACAATTGCCATGATATATGCTCTGGAACTATGGTCTCGCCATGCCGCCCATCCACGGCCTCGCACGTTCTCCACAGGTTTGCCCTGCCCTTTGCGGTCGCCATGCACGCGCTTCACGAAGGGTCAAGTGGCAGCGTAAACCAAAACGTTGATCCTTGCCCTTTGACGCTCTCTACGCCGACCTGCCCCTGGTGCTGTTCGATAATGGTGCGACAGATATGCAATCCAAGGCCCAGCCCTACACCGGAACCACTCTGCACGACTACCCCTGGTGCGCGGTAAAAGCGCTGCCAAATCCGCTCCTGTTCAGCGGGGGTGAGTCCCTGTCCCACATCTCGTACTGAGACGCATGCAGTCGTTCTTTCCACCTGGAGTGTGACTACAACGGGACAATGCGGCTCTGAGTATTTGAGCGCATTGCTTAGGTAGTTGGTCACCACTTGCCCGATACGGTCTGCATCGGCAATGAGTGGCATAGTCTCATAATCGGAGAGGTCCAGGGTAATGTTGCGAGTAGGAGCAAGGAGGCGTTGATCCTCGACTGCCTCACGAACAATGGTGACTAGGTCACATGCTTCCACATGCAGTTCCAGTTTCTCCGCTTGGATGCGCGACACGTCGATCAGGTCGCTCACGAGTCGGTTCTGGATACCTGCCTGCCGCTCCGCACGGTTCAGCCTCACTTGCACTTCTGTGAGCGCCTTGCGCAGGGTAGTACTATCTGCTGCTACGTCCTGCAAAGCTCTAGTCAAGCGGCGGTTGGCTAACTGAATATTGCCCTTGATGCTGGTCAAGGGGCTTCTCAGTTCATGGCTGGCGATGCCTAGGAAGGTATCCATGCGTTGGCGTGCGACCTCTGCCTCCGCTCGTGATGCCCGTTCGAGCACAAGCAGTTGGTCGCGTTCTTCCTCTAGGCGCCTACGCTTGGTCACATCGTGGTAGATGGCTACACCACCTACAATGCCGCCTTCCTGATCGCGCAGAGGGGCTCCACTCGTGCTGAACTGAATCGTCCGTCCATCCAGGCTGCGAACGATGACGTCAGTGACGTTTGCGCCTGTGAGCACCTCACCGCGCACAATGCGCCTCATTGGCCAGGCGTGCTCAGACAGGGGAGAGCCATGCTCATCGCGTATATTGACGCGGGCCATGCGCTCAGCGAGAGGCCAAGTGAGGAAGTCAGGCTGCATCCGTACTCCAAGCAGTTCTTGGAAGGCGTCGTTAGCCTGTACGATTCTTCCTGTGCTATCGTAGACCACCACGGCGTCGACCATCGCCTCGAAGATAGCTTCCAACCGACGCGTGCGGTTTGCTGTCTCGCGGCGCAGATGCGCAATCTCCAATCGTGCCTCCACACGAGCCAGCAGCTCATGAGCGGAAAACGGTTTGACCAGGTAATCATTGGCCCCGAGCTTGAGTCCCTCGATGGTCGCCTCTTCTCCGGCCCGCGCTGAGAGCAGGACCACTGGAATCGCGTTGGTTCGTGTATCAGCACATAGAGCCGCAAGCAGTGCAAAACCATCAAGTCCCGGCATCATCACATCCGAGAGGATCAGGTCGGGCAGCCAGTTCTGTGCGACCTGGAGAGCAGTTGTGCCATCAGCGACGAGTTGGAGTATGTAGAACGGACTCAGCAGCCGCTTCAGGTAGTCGCGCATGTCTGCGTTGTCGTCAACGACCAGAATGTGTGCTGTGGCTCTTCCTTGTTGCCCTGCTGACCTGAAAACGGGCGTCGGTGATGCAATGTTTGGGGCGTCTTGCGTACAGGTCTCTTCGACGGCTATACGCCCTACTGACCCTTGGCCGTCCTCTGGTAGCCAGCGCAATGCCTCTTGCACATAGGGAGTAGTCCCAAGTGCCGTGGAGGTCAGGGAACGCGCACCTCCCAGCCGATCACTTGGCAAATGAGAGAAGCCCTGGGGGATCGTCACCGTGAAGGTGGTGCCGCCCCCGACCACGCTGTTCACATGGATGCTTCCACCATGCAAGCGCACGAGTTCCTGGACTAGGGACAGGCCAATACCTGATCCTTCGTAGGTACGTGCGCGGGCTTTGGGCACGCGGTAGAAGCGTTCAAACAGATGGGGTAGGTGCTCGGCGGCAATGCCAATGCCCGTGTCCGCCACTGAGAGTTGTACGGTGTTACCTACCGCAGCGAGAGCCACACGCATCTCCCCGTCGAAGGTGAACTTGAAGGCGTTAGAAAGCAGGTTGAGGACGATTTTTTCCCACATCTCGCGGTCCACGTAGACGGGTTCAGGAAGCGGCGGACACTCCACGATGAGGCGCATGCCTGCTCGTTCGACGGCTGAACGAAACGTGCTGGCCAGATCAGTAGTGTAACTGGCCAAGTCGGTTGGTTCGTAGACAGCTTCCATGCGTTCTGCCTCAATGCGCGAGAAGTCAAGCAACGTATTGACTAGCTTGAGTTGGCGCAGCCCATTGCGATGCATCATCTCTAGAGAACTTCGTTGCGAGGCTGTGAGAGGATGCTCAGTATCGGCTAGCATAGTCTCCAAGGGGCCCAGCAGGAGTGTGAGAGGTGTACGAAACTCGTGGCTGACATTGCTGAAGAAGGCGGTTTTGGTCCGATCCAGTTGGGCGAGGGCCTCGGCGCGTTCGCACGCTTCCTGATAAGCGCGAGCTGCGGCTATCGCTGTCGCCACCTGGTCGGCAACCAGTGAAAAGAAGCCACGGTAGTCCTCGTCCAGCGCACGTCGGGGATTGATCCCTGCCACCATGAAGCCATAAGGACGGTCTTGTCCAGCTCTACTAATCGGTAAGACAAGGGCAGAGTGAGGAGTCGGGCCGTGAGACAGCAGATCTGCAATAGTGCCAAAGCGTGCTTCAAGATCATCAACCCGTTCCGGCTTGCCGCTGTGGGCCACCTGCACAAATGGCCACGGCGCAGATGGCTCATCCAGGGCGATGCTCTCGGGAGAGACAGTCGTGTGTGCAGGTATGCCAGAGGTACCCACAAGGCGAGCACACTTTTCGTCGGGGTCGAGCAGGTAGAGCAAGGTAAAAGGCAAGTCAGCGGGATTGTTGGCGAGCGTGCGCACTGCGACAGAGCAGACCTCCTCAAGACTACTGACCTCTGCAATATGGGCCGCTAGGGTACGCAATGTGCGCAAGCGCCGTGCGCTAATCACCTCCTCCGTCGTCTCGGTCACTGCACAGAATACGCCGCCCACCTCGCCAGCTTCATCACGAATGGCACTGTAGGAGAAGGTGAAGTATGCCTCTTCCAGGTAGCCATTGCGGTCTAGCAGGAGCAACTGATTCTCCGACCAAGTAGCGACACCTGTAGAGAGAACCCCATCCAGCATGGGGCCTATCACATCCCAAATCTCTGACCAGCATTCCTGGGAACGCTGGCCCAATGCTCCGGGCTGCTTGCTCTTGCCCAGTATGGGACGATAGGCGTCGTTGTAGAATTGGCGCAACTGCTCACCCCAGAAAATGACGATCGGGAAGCGAGACGCCAGGCAAATGCTGACAGCGGTACGCAGACTCTGCGGCCAGTGCGTAACTGGGCCAAGAGGAGAGGCACTCCAGTCGTGCTCACGCATGAGCCTGCCCATCTCTCCTCCCCCAGCCAGCGTGTTGTCGCTTGTCCCCTGCTTGAGGGGTTCAGATAGCATGTCCATAGAGGGTATCCTTTGGCGCGCTAGCCGTTTCTCCTTCAGCGGCTCCTTTGCTCTCCCTTGACGCCTTTCTAAGTATAACGCCCTTGAGTTGGTTTCGCAAACTGATTTTGTGTAATGCATGTCTCTCTTTTCGGCTACTCAACGTGCTACAAACAGACTCTATTGCTCCTGCGTAAGCTGAACCAGAGCATCTCGTTAACCATCCTGACTTCTATGCCTGCGAAGGGCAGGTTGTGGCAGTTGGGTGTGTACCAGAAACGGCTAGTGGGTAAAAAGGGGTAGGAGGCCATCATAGACGCTACATATATCTTGCCACTGCGGCGCAGCCAGCCGATGGAAAATCTCGACGAATTCAGCGCCTATTTGCGTTGGTTAGCAGGAAGAGTGCAGGTGATTGTCATCGATGCTTCACCACCCGATGTCTTTGCGGTTCATGCAGTCAACTGGAGCTCCTTTACGATGCACATTCCGCCAGATGCACATCTTCGCATCGCGAATGGGAAAGTAAGAGGCGTGCTTACAGGCTTGCTACGAGCGAACTCTGAGTTTCTGATAATTGCTGATGATGATGTGCGTTATGACTCAGCGGCCTTGGCCCGTGCGGTTGGATTGCTTGATAGCTTCCATATCGTGCGACCACAGAACTATTTTGCTCCGCTGCCATGGCACGCTCTGTGGGATACGGGTCGTACGCTTCTTAATCGGATGACTGGAGGTGATTGGTCCGGCACTTTGGCAGTGCGGCGGTCAATGCTGCAAGCTACAGACGGCTATGATGGTGACGTGCTCTTTGAGAACCTGGAATTGGCCCGCACAGTCCAAGCTGTTGGGGGTGTGGAGATAGTTCCCCTTGATCTCTTCGTGCAGCGCAATCCTCCTAGTTCGCGTCACTTTTGGTCTCAGCGTATTCGTCAGGCTTATGACGAGTTGGCGCGCCCTTGGCGTTTCGTCGTGTTGCTAACACTGCTTCCTATGACACTCGCACTGGCTCTCTACCGACGCTGGGTCTCCCTTGTAGGTGGAGTTCTGGCAATTATCGCGCTGGCTGAATTGGGTAGAAGGCGAGGCAATGGTGCTAACGTCTTTCCTTTCGCGGCATCGCTGCTTGCTCCCATCTGGCTGGCAGAGCGTGCAATCTGCATCTGGCTCGCACTAGCTGCGCGCCTGTTCCTAAAGGGTATTCCCTATCATGGGTCTCTACTGACTCGTGCCGCTACACCTGTGAGCAAGCTTCGGCAACGACATAGAGCGGCGCGAGCTTTGCTGCTACAAAGATGAGCAGTGCCCCTATATGCTTGGTAAGCAGGATATGGGCAAGTAAATAAGCTCGTGGTAAGAGCATTTTCATAGAGGAGAATGATCGAGCATGACGAAGGTAAACTCTGATGGAAATCTACAGCATTCCAATCCATTTGATAGCGACCTCGCCCGCACCAACAGTAGCTACGCGGCCTTCCAGCAGAACAAGTTAGTGCGCGTGCTCGATCCTGACGTGCTTCCATCTCCACTGACGCAGCTTGTCCATGACTCGTTTCGTGCTCTCGTCCTCAGCTCCAGATTCTCGTGTGTTGGGGCAAAAGCGGCAATTCACCGTGGAGACTATCGCATGGGCATGTATGGAGAAATGAACTCTATAGACGCGACTGCTGGGCTTTCTCGGGACCTGTTTGCGTTTGTAGAGGAACAAAACAAACTCAACAGCATCTTCACTACGTTTATTGCCAGCTTCGTGGGGCCATATGCAACTGACGAGGAAGACTTCGAGCGGCACCTCTGGGCTCAACTGCAAGCCTTGCACGATCAAGATGCTCTTTACCACACCTGGGACTCATCGGTCGCTTCCAATCCCGAGCATCCCAATTTTTCCTTTAGCTTTGCTGGTCGGGCCTTCTTTATTGTAGGTCTCTCCCCAGCGAGTTCGCGCTGGACACGCCGCTTTGCCTGGCCCACCCTTATTTTCAACGCGCACTATCAGTTCGAGCGTCTGCGTGAGTTGGGCAAATATAAGCCGCTACAGAAGGCTATTCGGTTACGAGAAAACGTCCTGCAGGGCACTATTAGCCCCACTCTCAGTGACTTCGGACAGGTCTCCGAGGCCCGACAATACGCGGGTCGCACCGTAGAGCAAGAATGGAAGTGTCCTTTCTCCGCACATCCTCACGAGGAGAGGTTTTGACAGCAAAGGAGAGCAGGTCTTGGAAAATCTTACGCATTATCACCTGGAGCCGCAAACTGGTGTTGGTTTTCCGCTGAAGAAAGGACAAGTTTTACGCGTCATTGACCCACAAGGAGAGCAAGTTGCTGACCTGGTTGCTTTTGCTCAAACTGACAAGACCGAATGGCTCTCGTCTGGGCGCAGCTTTGATTACAACAACACCATCTATTTGACCACTAGTCATATCCTCTATTCCAATAAAAGTAACCCGATGTTCACAATCCTTGAGGACAAGGTAGGAAAACATGATTTTCTCTTCACTCCTTGCAGCCCAGAGATGTTTAAGATCATCTATAAATGCGGGGGGTACCACCCCAGTTGCTTTGAGAATCTGACGAAAAATCTGGCTCAATTTGGCATTGAGGGGCATGCTATTCCTACCACCTTCAACATCTTTATGAATGTTGATGTTCTGCCAAGCGGCGAACTGAAGATTGGTCCACCGCTTTCACGCCCCGGCGATTTCATCACTTTAAGGGCGGAGGTGGATATGATTGTCGCAGTTACAGCTTGCTCTGCTGAAATCTCCAATAATGGCAGTTTCAAAGCTATTGAACTTGCCATCTATGGCTGAAACGTGTCTGCAACTGGATGAACTGTGATATAGAAATCTCATCGACAAGCATATGCTGTACTAAGAGACAGAAGAAGGAATATATTGGTGGCAGGAGCTAACGCAACAAGGGGGAGAAGGTATGGGAACAGTATCTTAGTGCGGTTCTGCCGGAGCAAAAATATGGAGAGGAAAACCCTCCATTAACTACTTATCTCGCAGCGTCTCTGGTATGTCGGACGCATAGAGGTGAAACGAGTAATGCAAACGATAGATGTCTCCACGATCAGTAAGAAATTGTACCTCTAGCGGATGCCCTTCACAGTCAAACGACCTTCTAACAATCTTAAACATATATGTTGGATCATCAAAGGAAAGCCCGAACATTGCACGTTCTACGGTGTTTGCAGGTACGCTGTCTACTGTCTCAGTACACCAGTAAGGTTTTTTCCCAAGTTTACGTAGTAACTCGTAGACATCGCTATCAGGTTTCTCAAGTTCTGGCATCATTTCGACAAACCAGAAAGGAAGGTACTGATCGTTGATGCATACAACTGTTTCTCTATCGCGGCGTTGCAGGTTTCGGTGAAAAATGACCTTTTCTCCTTCTGCAATATTGAGTAGACGGGCAACCTCTGGATCAGCATAGTCGATTTTTAAGATCAGCGTTTCCTTGTAGGCTGGATATCCCCCTTTCCCAACATCGCTGACAAAATCACCGTGCCGTGTTGTGTGCATCCGATCTCTCATCTTGAGGTCTGCAACGCGATATTCCCCTAGCGCGGCGCTTGTTGCCCGTGTCTTCTTTTTGATCGGAAGAACTTTTACTAGCCCTTCTATCGCAAGACGAATCAAGAGAAATTGAGCACCTGTGTTACTCACATGGTAGGTTCGCTCAATTTCGCTTGGAAGAAGAAGTTGATCGGGCTGATACTCTCCAAGCAGGATTTTCCTTCGCACCTCGATATATGCTTGACCTGTTTTACTTTTTTCTCGCAATTCTACAGGAAGCGTTTCCAGTAGGTTGTCTTGTGGCAATATGCGCATATCTTTGTTTCTTTCTTCTCTAGTTATCGTTAATGAGTTCGAGCAGTCGCATGACCTGCACAGCGATGTCTCGGCTCAGTTTCTCGATTAATTCGCGTCCTTTACTTTCATCAGCGTCTTCAGGTGCGCCCCAGATGCCTTGTGCCGTCGCTGTATATGTGCCAATGGCTTGCAAGACTGGTTGCACCTTTGCAGGGCTGATATGAGGCTCGCAATGTGCAGTTGAAGGAATAGGCTCTTTGACAAGTTCAGGCCAGTACGCACGGATGATAGCCGTCTCAACTGCACCCGCATGAATATCCTTTGCAACTGTCATACCGCTTGCATCCCATGCTTTCCCAACTTGAGCAATGGAGGGAATAGCAGCACAAGGAAGAGTCTCTGTAGCAGTGATTTCCGTTGCTAACGCCCCTAGCAGATCGTTACCGCCGTGCCAGTTCAGAAGCACCAGTAAAGAGGGAGTCCCCCAGGATTTTAAACTTCGGGCAACATTGTGAACAAAAGCAGAGACAGTGCTGATGTCAAGCGCAATTGTTCCTAGTCCTCTATGCTCATGGGAACAAGAAAAAGGCAATGCGGGAAGCAGCATAGCATCCTCTGGAAGCAGATGAGCAACTTGTTCTGCAAGCAGGGTTGCTATTCTCAGGTCCGTGTCAATGGGCAAGAACGGGCCATGTTGCTCACAACTTCCTGTTGGTAAAAGAACAATGCGGCGTTTCTCTGTCTGGAAGCGCGGCGCGGGCTGATTTGTAAGCAAGTGGAACAATCCTCCATATGAAATGATATCAATCCATATTAATTCATATCGACTGTAGCTTCCTGATTATATCATGACAAAATGACTATCGTCAAAAATTCGCCTCGAATTGCTATTGATTTTGTGAAACATCTATGATATTATTAAATTGCGTTGATATTGTTAACCATGAAAACTGTGGTCATTTATGGACAGCAGTTACTTGTAGGCGGAAGGGCTGAAGAAGCCTGGAAGACTGACCGATGGGCTAACACCGGCCAATGATAAGCGTCTAGCTACCGTTAAGAAAGCCTAGACACTCATCCCTTGTAGTATGGGGCTGAAGTGGTCTAGCGTCAAGCACAAGAAAGGGCTTGAAGCATGTTGAACTACACAGAAACCACAACCATCAGTACCATTGTCTCTGTAATGCCACTTTCACCAAGCCAGTGTCGGCCACTTGTAACTGACCACGCTTCTTCTGTTGTCTCGTATGCTATCGGTCCCATTAACCCCACGCAAATCACCACGCTCCATGCGCATCTTTCAACTGGTGATGAATGTTCTCTTTTCATTCCTACTCAGATACCGTCTTCCATGCTTACTCATCCGGTGTTCAAGGAAGGATACGAATGGGGCTATCTCGAAAGCCATGCAGAGGAAGAAGAGTGGAGCGTCCCCAAGCTGGTCAATGAACTGTACCAGAACCTTGCAGACTTGTGGCGTTCCAAACAAGACCCTGACTTCTATCCCTGGACACTTGGTTTTCTGCTTGGAGAACTGGCAAACATTGTTGAATGGGACAAGCCTCTTGCGCTGACTGGTCTTGCCCATTTTTGCTTCCTGTTGCCGCTTTTTACGCAAGAGCATCCGGTAGACTGGCCGCGCTATGAACCATATCATCCGGCCTATCTCCATGACCATGCGGTAAAAGCCTACCGGGCGCGGGTACGCTGCTATCGTGAGCAAGGTAAGAGTTATGACGAAGCACAACGGTTAGCGTTGCATGTGGATATGTAGAGCAAGCGTATGAAGTTAAGTACCTTCGCACGACGAGCCGGTATCTGCTACAAGACTGCATGGAGATGGTGGAAATGTGGCAAGATCAAGGGCTACCAGACGGAGACGGGGACCGTGATTATCACCGAAGAGATCAGCGAGCAACCAGGACAGGAAAGGATCGTAGTGGTCTATGCGCGTGTCTCTGCGAATGAGAACCGGCCTAACCTGGATGCGCAAGCAGAACGGCTCTGCGCCTACTGTGCGGCGAAAGGCTGGAAAGTGGTGAAGGTGGTCAAAGAAGTGGGTTCAGGCGTGAACGATGGACGCAAGAAACTGCTTGCCTTGCTTGCTGATCCAACCGTCACCGTGATTGTGGTGGAGCACAAGGACCGCCTGACCCGCTTCGGGTTCAAATATATTGAGACGCTTCTTGCTCTGCAAGGACGCTCGATTGAAGTCGTCAACGTCACAGAGAACCCGATTGAAGATATCATTGCGGATTTTGTCAGCATTTTGTACAGCTTTTGTGCGAGGCTCTACGGGCAACGTCGAGCCAAGCGCAAGACTGAGAAGATTGTCCAGGATTTACGAGAAGAAAAAGAAGAGAAGAGTGCATAGTTGTTCCACAGGAGTCGAAGAGGATGCCCGAACGTCAATCGGAAACAAATGAGACACCGAAGATGCTGACGCTCACCGACCTCAAAGCACGAGGCTGGACCGATGCGTTAGTCAAGCAGTTTCTTGGTGAACCTGATGCAACCAAGCCCAATCCTCACTACCGTAAGGCCGCTCCTATGCGCTTGTATGCGCTTGCCCGTGTTGAGCAGGCTGAGAGCCAGGAAGAGTGGCAGCAGGCCAAAGCGAGGGCTTCTCGACGTTCGGAGGCAAGCAAGAAGGTTTCCGCCCGCAAGGCAGCGGAGTTAGTGGAACAGGCTTCGCAGATGCGGATCACTGTTGACCGCTTACCCACCGAGACCGTGATCGAGCAAGCCATTGCTTCCTACAATGCCTACAATTGGGAAATCGCGTGGCGGCATGGGGAAGCCTTTGAACCTGCAACCGAGAGCAGCGATCCCACTTTTCTCGACCGGATCACGGTCAATTACATTCGTCATCATCTTACCTCCTACGATACGCATCTCGAACAACTTGTCGGGCAGATCGGGGTCCGTCAAGCAGGAAAAGTGATTCGTCGCCGGATTTATGATGCGATTGCCAAAGCGTACCCCGAATATGCCCAGGAATGCGAGCGGCAGATGCAGGCCCGCTATGGAGCGTTATCAGAACAACAAGAGGAGGCGTAAAAGATATGCGCAAGCAGCGAAAGAAGCGTGCAAAAAAAGGCGAGCCACAGCGGATCACGAAAGCGGTGACGTGCATCCGACTGGCTGAAACCAACCCAGGGAAACTTGCTGCTCTCGAGCAGCTTGCGCATGTCTTTCTTCCGCTTGTGCAGCAGTATGTCACGCTCTTTTGCACCGATGAGATGCCGGATGCCTTCTCTGCTCCCTGCTTTCCGACACCTCTTTCTGAACGGTGGCAGCGCGTGGCGATCCAGCAAGCGGCAGGCATCGCCAAATCATGGCGCACCAATCGCGCCAACGCCTATCAAGAGTATTTAGACGAGCTTGCAGAGTACCAAGAACTGCAAGCGGGTGGTGAGGGTGAAGACGAAGGCGAAGTAGAAGAACCCACGTGGCGCGAATGGGACGTTCCCACGTTGCGCGAAACCTGCATTCAGGGCAACTGCAACGTTCTCAAGTTAGAGCCATCCACCGATTCCACGTTTGATTACTGGCTGAAAATCAGCACGCTGGACAAGGGTCATCCTCTCCTGGTTCCGGTGAAGCTGGCTGACTACCACGTAGAGGCCCTCACTGACCCAAAGACGAAGCAGCGCCGCAAGATCAACAGTAGTGTCACACTCAATCACAGGGACAATGTGTGGTGGCTCACCCTCTCCTACGATGAGATGGTAGCAGTGGAGACGAAGCCGGATGCACCTGTGATTGGCATTGATGTCGGGATCGCCAATTTCGTCACCACCTCAGACGGCAAGCAGTACGGCACCTTCAACGGCAAGCTCCGCAAGCGGCAGAAGCGAGATCGGGAGAAGCGGCGCAGGAAGGCGAAACTGCGGGCTTGCCTCAAAAAGAAAGGCGTGCCTGAAGAGCAACTCCCCTCTACGTCGAGCGCGACGGGACAGAGGCTTATGCGTCACGTCAAGCAGTCGATCAATCGGGCGGTCAATCTCTGTTTCGAGGAGCATGAGGGTTGTCAATTTGCCTATGAGCAGTTATCAGTCGCTTCGATGCGCTTCAAAGCCCGCGCACAAAATGCCTACCTGCGAGCCTCACAATTGGGACAGATCCCCAAGCAGATCGAGTGGAATGCGCTCAAGCGTGGTGTGCAAGCAACCAGGGTAAAAAGCGCCTATTCCTCTCAGCAGTGCCATGTGTGCTGGTACGTAGATCGCAAAAATCGGCCTAACCAGGGAACGTTTCTCTGTCAGGTCTGTGGTCACACCACGCACGCGGATCGCAATGCCTCCGAGAATATTGCCGACCGCCTGCACGATGAGGAATTACGCGCCTGCACCAATCGTGCGGAAGTCAAAGCGTTACTGCTCCGCCGACATGAGCAGTGGAAGCAGCAATTCGGGTTGGCCGTAGTCCAACCTCCCGTCCAGTTGGGCCTGTGGGCTTGCTCAGAGGCCTCAACGGACGTAGGTTAAGGTGAGAAGCGGGACGAGAGGGCTTTGCCCTCATTTGTCCATGTTTTTCACAACTATGGTGGTGAAGCCGTTCGATTTCATCGCCAAAGGACGACATGGTATGATTCAGCCCGCTGTAAAGTGCCGTGGACTTGAGTACTTGCGTATTATCTACGGGCCAGAGTATGACGTAGAACAAAATCTGGAGCGCCTATTTCGCTAGCTACCTCAACGCCAAATTTGCACGGATTTTCAACTTATCTTGAGAATATGTATCGCCTTACCCAGAGCATTTTCAGCGCTCTCCTGGACCGTCTCACTCAATCCAGGATGGGCGTAGAGGATTTCGGACACATCTGTGAGGGTGGCTCCCATTTCAATGGCTAGAGTGGCTTGACCGATCAGGTCGCCAGCGCGTGGGCCTACCAGCGTTGCTCCCAGCACGACATCGTCATCGGCATTGGCAACGATCATGGCGACGCCATTGTCAGTTCCGAGTGTGAGGGAGCGACCGTTGGCGGCAAAGGGGAAGCGCCCGCTCTTGACGTTGTAGCCGATGCGCGTAGCCTCCTCGGCAGTGTAGCCAACGGTAGCTAGCTCTGGCGTCGTATGCACGACCAGCGGAGTAACGAGAGGTGCGAATTGCACGCGCTGGCCCGCAAGTACCTCTGCTGCCACCTTGCCCTGCTTGATGGCCACAGTCGCCAGGGTGCGTCCACCTGTACAGTCTCCAACGGCATAGATAGTAGGAACATTGCTCTGCTGCATGCTGTTGACTGCTATGCCGCCGTTTTCGTTCAACTGCACGCCAGGAGCGTCAAGGTGTAGTCCCTGTGT
>Ga0213874_10000041_pt1 | contig 17326 bp, 18 predicted proteins | sample BarmaccomBMRX_R7_FD_160098 | JGI IMG/M metagenome (GOLD analysis project Ga0213874, IMG submission 160098) | Root-associated microbial communities from Barbacenia macrantha in rupestrian grasslands, the National Park of Serra do Cipo, Brazil - RX_R7 | ecosystem: Host-associated > Plants > Roots...
CGCGGCGATGCTCGCCTCGTTCGCCTGCGAGCCGCTGCTCACCGGCCCCGGCGCGGGCGGCTACATGCTCGTGTTCGCCCCCGGGAGCGAGCCCGTGCTGCTCGACTTCTTCGTCGAGGCCCCGGGCCACGGCGCCGATCCCGCGGCCCGCGCGGAGCTGATCCCGATCACGATCTCCTTCGGTGACGCCGTCCAGCTGTTCAACATCGGCGCGGCGTCGGTGGGGACGTACGGCATGGCGGCCGGCGTGTGCGAGGCCTCCGGCCGCTTCGGCCGCGTGCCGGTCTCGGCGCTGGCCGCTCCCGCCGCCCGGCTCGCCCGGACCGGTGTCGAGCTCAACGCCTCGCAGGCCTACGTGGCCGAGATCCTCGCCGGGATCGTCACCTCGACGCCGGAATGCGCGGCGCTGTACGCGCCGCACGGGGTGCTGCTCGGGCCGGGGGAGCAGCTTCGCCAGCCCGAGCTCGCCGACGCGCTCGAGCGGCTCGGCGCCGAGGGGGCCGCCCCGTTCTACACCGGCGACATCGCGGCGGGCATCGTCGAGTGGGTCTCGGGCAGGGGCGGGATGCTGACCGCCGCCGACCTGTCCGGCTATGAAGTCGCCGAGCGGGCCCCGATCCGGGTCGGCTACCGCGACCGCGAGGTGCTGACCAATCCGCCGCCGTCGGCCGGGGGAATCCTGATCGCGCACGCCCTGTCCCTGCTCGACGCCGGTCGTGCCGGCGCCGCCGGCGACGGGACCCCGGACATCGAGCGGATCGTCGAGGCGATGGAGCGCACCCAGGCCGAGCGCACGCCGGAGTTTCTCGAGGGCCTGGGCGATCCCGGCTTCGTCGAGCGCTTCCTGCACCGCTGCGGCGGGCGGCTCGGGTCGACCACCCACATCGCCGTGCTCGATTGCGAGGGCTGGGCCTGCTCGGTCACGTGCTCGAACGGCTCCTGCTCGGGGATCATCGTTCCCGGCACCGGCGTTCACCTCAACAACATGCTCGGCGAGCAGGATCTGAACCCACTCGGCTTTCACCGCTTCCCGCCGGGGCGCCGCCTGCCGAGCATGATGGCCCCGACGGTGGTCCTGCGCGAAGGCGTGCCAGAGCTGGTCCTCGGGAGCGCAGGCTCCAACCGGATCCGCTCCGCCATCCTGCAGACGGTGCTGCGAGTGGTCGACGAAGGCATGCGCGCCCCGGACGCCGTGGAGGCGCCACGGGTGCACTTCGAGGACGGCATCGTCTACGCCGAGCCGGGGATCGATACGCGGGCGCTCGAAGCCGCCGGTCGGGCGATCGGCCGTTTCCGCGGGCGCAACCTGTTCTTCGGGGGCGTCCAGGCCGTCGAGCGTGACCGGGACGGCCGCTTCTGGGGCGGTGGGGATCCGCGCCGCGGCGGCTCGGCGGTCGTGGTGCGGGCGGCTTGAGGCCCCTGGCCGCCGTGCTCGCGATCGCCGCCGGCTGCGCCGGCTGTGGCCTTTCCGTGCAGGCGCCCGACCTGTTCCTGATCACGCGGACAGGCGCCGGAGGCCGGCTGACGCTGCTGGTCAACGACGGCGGCACGGTACGCTGCAACGGCGGCGCCAGCAAGTCGCTGCCCGACCCGTTGCTTCTCCAGGCGCGCGACCTCGCCAACACCCTCGACAACGACGCCAAGGCGAAGCGGCGCTTTCCCGCCATGGGCCCGGCCATCTACCACTACACGATCAAGTTGCAGGACGGCACCATCTCGTTTCCCGACACCGCCGCCCAGGCGCACTCCGAGCTCGCTCAGGCCGAGCTTCTGACCTTGCAGATCGCCGAGGGCCCGTGCGGGCTGAGCAGCCGATGAGCCGACTGCCATCGCATGCTTAGGGTCCCGTTACCCGGATCGGTACCGTCGCCCCCGTGCTCCCCATCGCCAGCAGCCTGATCACCACCTTCCAGGCCATCGTCCTCGGAGCGCTTCAGGGCGTTTCCGAGCTCTTCCCGATCTCGAGCCTCGGACACACGGTGATCTTCCCGAACCTGTTCGGCTGGGGAAACATCGTCAAGTGGCAGTCCCAGCCCGAGTCGCCGTGGCTCGCCTTCATCGTGATGCTGCATGTCGGCAGCGCGGTCGGCCTGCTGATCTACTTCTGGCGCGACTGGGTGGAGATCGTCGGGGCGTTCTTCGCCACCCTGCGCAAGCGGCGCGTGGAGACGCCGACCGAGCGCCTGGCGTGGCTGATCGTTGTGGCCAGCATCCCGGTCGGGATCCTCGGCATCGCGTTCGAGCACACGGCGCGGGTGGCCACCGCCAAGCCGCTGGTCGCCTCGATCTTCCTGGTCGTCAACGGGTTCGTGCTGCTCGGCGCCGAGCGGCTGCGCCGGCGCGCCGAGGTGCGCGCGCTCGCCCGCCGGGAGGGCGTGAAGGACGACGGCGGCCGGGTGCTCGACTCGCTCGAGTACCGCGAGGCCGGCGTCATCGGGCTGGTCCAGTCGACCGCCCTGATCGCCGGGATCAGCCGCGACGGCATGGTGATGGCCGGCGGCCTGGCCCGCGGGCTCGACAACTTCGACGCCGCCCGCTTCGGCTTCCTGCTCGCCACCCCGATCATCCTCGCCGCCGGGGTCTACAAGCTGTCCGACCTCACCGGTCCGCTCGGCGCCGGGGTGCGCGGGCCGGCGGTGATCGCCGCGATCGTGGCGGCGATCTTCGCCGTCGCCACCGTCCACTTCCTGACCCGTTACTTCCGGCGCGGCAACCTGCGCCCGTTCGGCCTCTACTGCATCGTGTTCGGGCTGGCAATGGTGATCTACAACCTGTAGGGAGAGGGGCCGGGCTTCGCCCGGCGTCCTTGGGTCCGTGCGGGCCCGTCCGGACGTCTCGCGGCGTTCAGCCGAGCTTCACCTTGCCGTTCGAGCGGGCCCGTTCCTGGGCCCGGTCGACGAACTCGAGCCGCTTGACCGCGGCGCGGAACAGGCGGGTGACCAGGCGCAGGCGAGCGCTCTCGGAGCGCAGGTCGAGCAGCCCCTGCTTGGCGGGCAAGCCGAAGTCCACGGTCGCCGCCATCGCGTAGGCGCTCATCCCGGCGAGCTCCTCGACGGTCGGGTCGCGGTCGGTGGCCAGGCGCACGAGCTCCGCGTAGGCCTCGTGCGCCGCGCGGAGCAGCTCGGGCCCGGGCTCCTCGTCACGGTCCTCAACGAACTCGATCACCCCGGCCGGATACGCCAGGTGCCCCAGGCGCTCGAGCACGCGGATCGGCCGGGTTCCCCGCGCGACCAGGTTCATCCGCCCGTCCTCCGTCCGCTCGAGCACCCGCTCGATCTCGCAGGCGCAGCCGATCTCGCGCAGTCCGTCGTCGGAGAGCCAGACGATCCCGAACTCGGACTCGCGGCGCAGGCACTCGTTCATCATCGTCTTGTAGCGCTCCTCGAAGATGTGGAGCGGGATCAGCTCATTGGGCAGAGCAACGATGCCCAGCGGGAAGAGCGGGAAGTCGCGAGCCGTCCGAACGGCCATGGGGGGAGTTTATGGGCCGATCCAGGCCCGGGCGCAGTATCTCGTTCAGCGCCGCCGCGCGCGCAGCAGCAGGTTGTAGAAGATCGCCGGCGGGAGCACGGGCTCGAGCACGCGGCGATCGAGCTGCTGGAGGAGCAGGTAGCCGTGAAAGGCGTACTGGCGCCAGAGCATCGGCACGTCGTCGGGATCGGCGCTTGCCTCGAGCGCACGGTTGAACCAGCCGAACCAGTTCGCCACGAGCTCCTCGCCGCGCACGCTGATGTCGACGAAGCCGGCCCGCTCGGCCGGCGCCACGAGGTCTCCGGGGGTGAACGCGTGGATGTCGACCAGGCGCTCGAGGGCGTGATCGGCGTCGGTGTGGCCCACTTCTCCGGCCGCCACGGGGCGCGGTGGCCGGGCGCCGATCAGCGCACGCCACGCCGGCGCGAGCGCGCTCGCGCCGCGCTTGGGCAGCGCGGCTACCCGGTCGCCGATGCGCGAGGGCTCGCCGGCGAACGCGATCCGTCCCCCGGGCCGCAGGACGCGATGAAATTCGGCGAACGCGCGTTCCAGGTCGGGCAGGTGGTGAAGCACGGCGTGGCCGAGCACGAGGTCGAAGCTGCGGTCCGGGAAGGGAAGCGACTCGGCGTCGGCCCGCGCGGTCCGGACCCGCAGGCCCAGGCGGGCGGCATTGGTCGCCAGCGTGTGGATCATCCCCGGCGAGATGTCCGTGCAGGTCGCCTCGCGCACCACCCCGGCGCGCAGGAGGTTGAGGCTGAAGTAGCCGGTGCCGGCGCCGATCTCCACCGAGCGCTCGAAGCCGCCGCGCAGCTCGCGCCCGAGCAGCTTCCCGAGCTTGCCGAGGACCTGGGCCTGTCCGACCGGCCCGAAGTCGATGCCCCACTTCGAGTCGTAGCCCGCGGCGGCGATGTCGTGGTAGCGCGTGTTGACGTGGCGTATCTCGTCCGCGGTACGTAGGGCGGCCATGGCGGGGCGCCACATTACCCTGTCGGCTGTGGCGAACGCCTACGTGCAGCGTGATCAGCCGCCCGGCGTGCCGCCGCTAGAGCTGACCGGCGAGCGCACGCTGCCGGACGTCCCGGCCGAGAACTACTGGTATCGCCGCCACTTGGCGGTCTACGAGTGGATCGGCGCGCGCGTCGTCGGCCGGCGGGTGCTGGACCTGGCGTGTGGCGAGGGCTACGGCTCGGAGGTGCTCTCCCGCGGTGCGGCCGGAGTCGTCGGAGTGGACGCCAACCCGGAGGCGTTCGTGCACGCGCGCCTGCGCTACCGCCGCCAGAACCTGCGCTTCGAGCGCGGCCTGGTCGAGGCGTTCGGCGAGCCGGGCGCGTTCGACGCGGTGGTGTTCCTGCAGACGATCGAGCACGTGGGGGACCCCGCCGCGGTGCTCGCGCACTGTCGCTCCCTCCTGGCCCCCGGTGGGGTGGCGTACATCTCGACGCCGAACCTGCTCACGCTCGCCCGGCCGGGAGCCGTGAAGTCAGACAATCCCTGGCACCTGCGCGAGTACCGCGCCGAGGAGTTCTTCGCGCTGTGCCGGGCGGCCTTCGAGGAGGTCGAGCTGCTCGGTCTCTTCCACGCCGGAAAGCTCCGCCTCCACGAGCTGGCGCTGAAGCTCGGCTGGGATCGGGTCCACTCCCGGCTCGGGATCACACGGTCCTTCTACGCCCGCTTCACGCCGGCGATCGCCGCCGGCGACTTCGCGCTGCGTCCGGGCCGGCTCGACGCCGCGCTCGACTTCCTGGCCGTCTGCCGCACGTGAGCCGCCGGCGTGGCAGCGACGGCGCGCTGGCGTTCGTGCTCCACACGCACATGCCGTACGTGGAGGGATTCGGGACGTGGCCGTTCGGCGAGGAATGGCTGTGGGAGGCGATCGCCACGTCGTACGTGCCGCTGCTCGACGTGCTCGGGCGGGCGCCGATCACCCTCTCCCTCACCCCGGTGCTGGCCGATCAGCTCGAGGCTCCGGGCGCCGCCGAGCGGTGCCTGCGCTTCCTTCGGGAGCTCCGGCCCGAGTCGCACCGGCGCGACCGCGAGCGCTTCCGCCGCGCCGGGCAACCGGGGCTGGCGGCCGAGATCGAGCGCTCCGCCGCGGACTACGCGGCCGCCGCCGAGCGCCTCGATGCGCTTCCCCACGGGCTGCTCGGTGCGCTGCGCGAGCACGTGAGCTGGACGTCCGCCGCCACCCACGCGGTGCTGCCGCTACTGGCCAGCGACGCCGCGATCGCGGTCCAGGTGCAGACCGGGGTCGCAGCGCACCGGCGCCGCTTCGGCGAATGGAGCGGGGGCTTCTGGCTGCCGGAGTGCGCGCACGCCTCGTGGCTCGATGAGCCGCTTGGAGCCGCCGGCGTGCGCAGCACCTGTGTCGAGCTGACCGGGGTCTTCGGCCTCGGTGACCCGCGCCATCTGCGCCCGCTGGCCACCGCCGGGGGACCGATGCTGTGGGCGATCGACCGGGCGGTGATGTCGCTGGTGTGGGGCGAGCGGGGCTACCCCGCGGCGGCCGCCTACCGCGACTATCACGCCATGACCCGCCACCACCACCGGGTATGGGCCAACGACGGTGCTCCGTACGACCGGGCGGCGGCCGCGGCGCAGACGGCCGCCGACGCGGCGGATTTCGTCGCCCGGGTGCGCCGGCGGGTGAGCGGCGGAGGCGTGTGCGTGTGCGCGCTCGATACCGAGCTGCTCGGCCACTGGTGGTACGAGGGCGTCCGGTGGCTCGCGGCCGTACTCGACGAGGCCGCGCGCCAGGGGCTCGAGCTGACCACACTCGACGCCGCGCTCGAGCGCTCCGATCCTGCGCCGGCCCCGCCCGAGGCCGCGCGCGTCAGCTCCTGGGGAGAGGGCAGGGACCTGCGGACCTGGAGCGCCGGGCCGGCCGCGGAGCTCGCGTGGTCGGCCCGCCGCTGCGAGCTCGCGCTGCTCGCGTCCGCGGGCCCCCCGCCGCCGCGGGCGCTCCGGGAGCTGCTCGCGCTTCAGGCCAGCGATTGGGGGTTCCTGGCTACCCGCCGGCTGGCCGGCGAGTACCCGGTGGAGCGGGCTCGCGGGCACGCGGTCGCGCTCGCCCGCGCGCTGGCCGGCGAACAGCTCGAGCCGGCGCTGCGCCATCTCGCCCCCGACCTGTGCGGCTGGTTGCAGTGAGGGCCGACTCCCCCAATCTCACTCCCAGCGGAACGTCCGCGGCGCCTCCCGCATCCGGATCAGCCGCGCCGGGATCCCGCCGATCACGGCGTTCTCAGGGAAGCTGCAGGTGACCACTGAATTCGTGCCGATCACCGAGTTGCTGCCCACCGTGACCCCGCGCAGGATGCAGGCGCCGTAGCCGATCCAGACGTTGTGGCCGATAGCGACGTTGCGCTTGTAGATCCCCTGCTCGCGGATCGGGCGCTCCACTTCCACCATCCCGTGGTCGAAGTCGATCACCATCACCCGGTCGGCGATGATGCACTCGCGCCCGATCGACACGTTCTGGTAGGCGGAGATCGTGCACTCCTGACCGAGGACCGACTTCGCGCCGATCGACAGCTCGCCCTCGTGCACGCGCACCTTGCAGCCGTGGCCGAGCCACGACCACCGTCCGAGCCGCACGTGCGCCCGCCGCCCAATCTCGAACTTGACCCCCGGACAGACGAAGCACACCCCATCGGTCTCGAGCCGGCCGCGCCAGCGCAGCTTCAGCCACAGCCAGCGGACGATCAACAGCGCGTAGCCGGGCGTCAGCATCCGGTTTCGCCGGGCGAAGCGCAGGAAGGTGAGTGGACCGCCGTGCAGCGGCGGCGGCGGGGAGCGGACGAGGGACGGCGGGGCGGGGGCGCGTCGCGGCGGCTTGACTTGCTGGGTGCTCATCGAACGCGAGCAGGATCGTACGCGTCCGGCTGCCTCGACGGCATCCCCGCTTGGCATGATTGCTCGCCGAGCATGGCGGACTCCGAACGCACCCTGGCCGAGCGGCTCCTGGCCGGCGACAAGCGCGCGCTGGCCCGCGCGATCTCGCTGGTCGAGAACGACGACCCGGAGGGCTGGGCTCTGGTCAGCGAGGTCTATCCCCGCACCGGCCGCGCCGCGGTGCTCGGCTTCACCGGTCCGCCCGGAGCGGGGAAATCGACCCTGCTCGCCGCCCTGACCAAGCTCGAGCGGGCCCGCGAGAACACGGTCGCGGTGCTGTCGGTCGACCCCTCGTCGCCGTTCACCCACGGCGCGCTGCTCGGCGATCGGATCCGCCTGAGCGATCACTTTCTCGATCCCGGTGTGTTCATACGGTCGATGGCCAACCGCGGCGCGCTCGGCGGGCTGAGCGAGGCGGCGCTCCAGGCGGCGCTGCTGATGGACGCCTCGGGGCGTGACGTGATCCTGCTCGAGACAGTCGGCGTCGGACAGGCCGAGGTCGACGTGATCGACCACGCCGACACGGTCGTGCTCGTCCTGATGCCGGGCTCGGGAGACTCGATCCAGGCGCTCAAAGCCGGGGTGATGGAGATCCCCGATGTGATCGTGGTCAACAAGGCCGAGCATCCGCTGACCGACACGATGGTGCGGGAGATCAAGGCGGTGCTCGCGCTCGGGCCGCGCGGAGGCTGGCAGGTGCCGATCGTCCGCACCGAGGCGGTCCGCGGCCACGGGATCGAGGAGCTCTCCGAGAAGCTGGCCGACCATCGGGCCTACATCCATGCCGAGGGGACCCTGTCCGAGCGCCGGCGGCGCAACCTGATGAACGAGGTCCTCGCCATCGCCACCTTCCGGATGCGCCGCGAGCTCGAGGCGTCGCTGCGCGACGACGCCGCGGTGCAGGAACTGCTCGATCGCGTGGTCACCCGCGAGATCGATCCGGCCAGCGCCGCAACGACGATCCTCGAGCGCTCGGCGGTGGATTCGTAGGGCAATGGCGCAGGTGTTGCTCGGCCCGTTCACGATCGCCGCGCTCGTGCTCGCGATCGCCGGGGTGGCGAAGCTCCGCTCCCCCGGTGCGGCCGGCCGCGCGGGCGGCACGCTCGGCCTGCCATCGGCCCCGGCCGCGGTGCGGGCCGTCGCCGTCGGCGAGGTGGCGCTGGCGGCGTGGTGCCTGGCCCGGCCATCGCGGCCGGGGGCGCTGACCCTCGCCGGAGTGTACGCCGTGCTCTCGGCGCTCGCCTTTCTTCTGGCGCGCCGGCAGGCCGCCTGCGGGTGTTTCGGGGGCGAGGACGGGCCTGCGGGAGCTGCGCACTGGCTCCTCAGCGCGGCGCTCGCGCTGGTTGCGCTTGCCGCGGCGGTGTGGCGGCCGCCCGGGTTCGTGTGGGCGGTGCGGGAGGACCCGGCGGTGTCGGTGGTGCTGATCGCCGGCGTGGCCGGCGCCGCCTATGGGGTGGTTGTGCTCTACACCCACCTGACCGGGGCCTGGAACGCGTGGAGCGGTCGATGACGGTGAGCGAGCGCCTCGCCGCCGGCGTCGGGCGCCTGCTCGAGCGGCGCTCCTCGCGGCGCGGCGTGCTGGCGCGGGCCGCGGTGGCCGGCTCGGCGTTCGCCGTGGCCCCGCTCAGCTACTCCATCCGGCCCGGCACCGCGTGGGGCCACATCCGCCCGCGGGACTGCCGCTCGGGACTGTGCCGGGACGGCTACACGGCGTTCTGCTGCGAGATCGAGGCGGGACGGAACACGTGTCCGGCGGACACGTACGTGGCCGGCTGGTGGAAGTGCACCGACTACCGCGGCGGCGGCCTGTGCAGCGAGGAGGGGGTCCGCTACTACCTCGACTGCAACCGCGTCCCCGGCACCGCCTTCCCCGGTGGCTGCCAGTGCGCCCTGGGCAAGTGCCGCCATCGCCGGGTCGACTGCAACCGCTTCCGCTACGGGCAGTGCAACCCGCAGATTCACGGCAGGACGGAGGTGGTCTGCCGGCTCGTCATGTGCGACAACCCCTCGACGGTGCCCGAGCTGGGCTGCAACGACACCGAGAAGGTCGACAACCGCACCTGCCGCCACGAGAACCGCTGCCTGCACCCGCCGGCCATCACCGGAGCGCGGGAGGTGGGGGCATGATCGTCGCGCTGGTGGCGGTCGAGACCGCGCTGCTGGTCGTGCTGGTTGTGCTGGTGGCCGGTCTCCTGCGCAGCCACGCCGAGCTGCTGCGGCGCGTTGGCCCCGCCGAGGGCGGCGGCGGCGCCGAGGCGCCCGCGGGGGCGCGGGCGGCGGCGGACGAGCCGCGACCGGGCGGCTCGGCGGTGCGCGCGGGGGCGCGGGCGGCGGCTGACGAGCCGCGACCGGGCGGTGCCGCGCCGCTGGCCGCGCCGGGCGCCTTCCGCGAGCCGCGGGCGGCGCCGGTGGTGGGGACGACTCCCACCGGCGACGCGGTCAAGCTCGACTTCGACGGGGCGGCGGCGCAGCCCACGCTGCTGGCCTTCCTGAGCAGCGGCTGCGGGACGTGCGCGCGGTTCTGGCAGGCGCTCGGCGAGCGCGAGCCCCCGGCCGGGGTCCGGCCGGTGATCGTTACCCGCGGCGGCGACCGGGAGCGGCCGGCCCGGCTGCGCACGCTGGCTCCCGCCGGCGTCCCGGTGGTGATGTCCTCGCCGGCCTGGCAGGACTATGCGGTGCCCGGGGCGCCGTACTTCCTGCTCATTGACGGCGAGGTCCGCGGGGAGGGCGTCGCCACCACCTGGGAGGGGCTGGTGTCGCTGGTCGCCGACGCGATCGAGGACGCGCGGCTCATCGAACGCTCGGCCGCCGGCCCGCGGCGCGCACGCCGGGTCGACGCGACGCTGGCCGCCCACGGAATCGGCCCCGGCCACCCGAGCCTTTACCCGGGGCGGCAGGCGCGATGACCGAGCTGCTCGTACTGGGCGTCGCCGTCGCGCTGGTGGGCGCGGTCTCCGCCGCCTGGTCGCCCTGAGGCGAGTCGATGCTGGCGAGCATCACTCCGCTCGGCGAGCGGGGCCGCGGGTCGAGATGGGCGGTGACCGTGAGCGCGTTCGCCGTCGGGGCCGCGGGCGCGGGGCTGGTGCTCGGTGCCGGGCTCGGCGAGCTCGGCGCGCTCGTAGTGCCCGATCGCGTCGGCGCGGCGGCGCGCTTGGCCGTGCTGGCGGTGGTGCTGCTCGGAGCGCTGGTCCTCGACACCGTGCCGCCGGCGGTGCCTGGGCCCCGCCGCCAGGTCGATCCCCGCTGGCTCGACTGGTATCGAGGCTGGGTCTACGGGCTCGGCTACGGGGCGCAGCTCGGCGTCGGCCTCGGCACCGTGGTCACGAGCGCCGCCACCTACGCGGCGGCGGCGGCGGCGCTCCTCAGCGGGGACCCGCGCGCAGGCGCGATCGTCATCGGCGGCTACGGAGCCGTGCGCGGACTCACCCCGCTGGCCGCCGCGCACGTACGCAGCGGCCGGCAGCTGGTGGCGCTCCATGTTCGGCTCGAGCGCTCGCGGGGCGCGATCCGGTGGGCGGCGCGGGGCTCGCTGGCGGCCGGGCTCGTGCTGGCGTTGGTCGGGGGGATGTCGTGATCCTGGCCGCGCACGGGATGCGGATCGAGCTGCCCGGGGGCTGGAGCGGGCGGCTGTTCAGCCGCTCGCCTCACACCGCCACGCTGCACGCCGGCGACTTCCAGCTTCCCCTCGACGACGGCGAGTTCGGCGATCTCAGCACCTCGGTGATGCCCGGCGTGGGATCGTTCGTGGCCGTGACCGAGTACCGCCCGGGCGCGGGCCTGAAGCCCGGCGCCGGCCTGTTCGCCCCCCGCGGCCTGCGGTTGCCGCTCGACCCCGCGGAGTTCGCGGCCAACCGGCTCGCGCACCCGCATCCGGGCCAGGCGGGAACGCAGCAGTTCTTCACCAGCTCCGGCCGCCCCCTCTGCCTGTACGTGGTCGTCGCCGGCCCCCGGACAGTCCGCCGCCGTCAGCTGCTCGCGCTCGATCACGTGCTCGGCTCGCTACGGATCGAACCGCCGGCGTAGTCGCCGCCCCGACTGCTCGCTGCTAGGCGCGCTCGCCGAGCCGGCGGCAAAGCTCGACCAGCAGGCGCACGCCGTAGCCGCTCGCGCCCTTGTCCAGGTAAGGCCGCCGCACGTCGAAGGCGGTGCCGGCGATGTCGAGGTGGGCCCACGGCACTTCGCCGGCGAAGTGGTGCAGGAACTCCGCCCCGGCGATCGCGCTGGCCTCGCGCTTCTCGGGGCGGTTGCTGAGCCGGGCGTAGCGGCCCCTCACCAGCTCGGCGTAGTCGTCGTGCAGCGGCAGCGGCCAGACCAGCTCGCCGCTCGCATCACCGGCCCGGCGAACCTCCTGCGCCCAGGCTTCGTCGTTGCTCATCAGCCCGGCATAGGTCGAGCCCAGCGCGGTCACCACCCCGCCCGTGAGCGTGGCCAGGTCGACGATCCGCTCGCCGCCCTGCCGGCGGGCGTAGGTGAGGCAGTCGGCCAGCACGAGCCGGCCCTCCGCGTCGGTGTTGTTGACCTCGATCGTCGTGCCGTCGAGCGCCCGGACGATGTCTCCCGGCTTGATCGCGGTTCCGCTCGGGAGGTTCTCGGTGGCGCCGATGATGCCTACGACCCGGACCGGCGCCTCGAGCTCCGCCAGCGCGCCCATCGCCTCGATCACCGCGGCGCCGCCGCACATGTCGAACTTCATCTCCTCCATCGAGTTGCCGGGCTTCAGCGAGATGCCCCCCGAGTCGAATGTCACCGCCTTGCCGACCAGCGCGAGCAGCGGCGCCCGCGCGGCGCCCGGTCCCTCGTAGTCGAGCCGGATCAGCCGGGCGTCCTGCGCCGAGCCCTGGGCGACGGCGGCGAACGCTCCCATCCCGAGCGCCCTGATCGTGTCCTCGTCGAGGATCTCCGCCCCCAGCGTGTGCCGCTCGGCCAGCTGCTGGGCGTGAGCGGCCAGGGCGGACGGCGGCAGGTCGTTGGCCGGCGTGTTGCCGAGGTCGCGGGCCCGGTTCTGAGCGGCGGCCACGATCGCCGCCCGCCGGACCGCGTCCGAGACGTCGTGATGGGCACTGATCACGAGGCGCTGCACCTGGCGATCGTCGCGGGCGGGCGGGTCCTTGTAGCGGTCGAAGCGATAGGCGTGCAGGAAGGTTCCCTCGACGATCCCGGCGACGACCTCATCGCCGACGTGGTGGGGCAGCTCCCAGCACAGGGTGCCGGTGGCGATCTCGCGGGCCCGCCCGTGAGCCAGTGCGGCCGCCACGCGCGCCCGCTCGGCGTCGAAGCGCTGCCGCGCGCCGAGCCCGACGAGGACGAAGCGCCGGCCCTCGGCGTGCGTGACCGCGAGCTGCTTGAACTCGGCCCGGGCCTCGCCCGACTCGACCAGGGCTCCGAGCGGGGCACCGGGGAGATCGTGCGGGACCTTCTCCTGCTCGAACAGGCCGACCACGACCGTGTCGGCGCCCGAGGCGAGCGGGCTCTCGGTCGTCGCCTCGGCGTGCACGGGGCGACCTTACCAGCGCGCCGTCGCCCTGACGTGCGCTCGGTGCAGGCGGACGTTCGAGCGGGCCGAGGATCGGGGAGACTACGATTCGACCGTCCATCCCCTTAGTCCTGGAGCCGCCAAGATGCCCAAAACGGTGATCCTCTCATCAGCACGTACGCCCGTCGGCAAGCTTGGAGGCGGGCTGTCGAGTCTCGACGCCACCGAGCTCGGCGCGACGGCGATCACCGCTGCGCTCGAGCGCGCCGAGGTCAAGCCCGATGAGGTTCAGCACGTGGTGATGGGCCAGGTGATCCAGGCCGGCCAGGGCCAGATCCCCTCCCGCCAGGCGCAGATCAAGGCCGGCATCCCCAAGGAGGTCTCCTCGGAGACGGTCAACAAGGTGTGCGCGTCGGGCATCCGCGCGGCCGGCATCCTCGACGCCGCGATCCGCGCCGGCGACCTCGAGATTGGCGTCGGCGGCGGGATGGAGTCGATGTCGAACGCGCCCTACGTGCTCAAGGAGGCCCGGTTCGGCTTCCGCATGGGCGACGGCAAGGCGATCGACGCGATGGTCCACGACGGCCTGACCAATCCGTTCAGCGGCAAGCACATGGCCCACGAGGCCAGCGAGGTCGCCGCCGAGCTCGAACTGACCCGGCACGACATGGACCGCTGGGCGCTGCGCTCGCATGAGTTGGCGGTCAAGGCGACCGACGAGGGCCGGCTGCCCGAGGAGATCGTCCCGGTGACGGTCAAGAGCAAGAAGGGCGAGACCGTGGTCGAGGTCGACGAGGCGCCGCGCCGGGACGCCAGCCTCGAGAGCCTGGCCAAGCTGCCGCCGATCTTCATGAAGGACGGCTCGCACACGGCCGGCAACTCCCCCGGCGTCAACGACGGCGGCGGCGCGCTGGTGGTGGCCAGCGACGAGTGGGCCAAGCGCAACGGCAAGCGGCCGCTGGCCACGATCCTCGCCCAGGCGCAGATCGCCGACGATTTCCCGTATCTGGCGCGCACGCCGTCCAAAGCGGCCAAGCTGGCGCTCGAGAAGGCCGGCCTGAGCGCCGAGGACATCGACGTGTGGGAGATCAACGAGGCGTTCGCCTCGGTGACCCTGAACTCGATTCGGACGCTCGGCATCGACGAGGACAAGGTCAACGTCAACGGCGGCGCGGTGGCCCTCGGCCACCCGATCGGCGCCTCGGGCGCCCGGATCCTCGGGTCGCTGGTGCTCGAGCTCCGCCGCCGCGGCGGCGGCCTCGGCTGCGCCGCGATCTGCTCGGGCGGGGGCCAGGGCGACGCGGTAATCGTCGAGGTGGATGGCGGCTGAGCCGAAGCGTCAGGCCGCACCCGGTACCGCCGCGGCGTTCTTCGATCTCGACCGGACACTGATGGAAGGCTCCTCGGCCTTCCAGTTCGGTCGCGCGGCGTACCGGGCCGGCCTGCTCAGCCGGCGGCAGCTGATCGCCGACGGCTGGGCGAACCTGCGCTTTCGCCTGCGCGGGGCCACCGACGAGGACTCCCACGCGCTGCGGGAGCGAATCTCCGGTTCGCTGGCCGGGACGCGGGTGCGCGACCTCGAGCGTCTCGGCGCCGACGTGCTGGCGGGCGTGCTGCCGCGCGTCTACCCGCAGATGCTGGCGCTCGCCTACGAGCACCAGGACGAGGGCCGGCGGGCGTACATCGTCACCGCGGCGGCGACCGAGCTGGCCGACACGCTGGCGCACGTGCTGGCGCTCGACGGGGCGATCGGCTCGCAGCTCTCCGAGGTTCGAGACGGCGTGTTCACCGGACGACCGGCCGGGCTGTTCATCTACGGCCGGGCCAAGGCGCAGGCGATCGAGGAGCTCGCGCGCCGCGAGCGGATCGACCTCGCCGCCTCCTACGCCTACTCCGACTCGGCCTCCGACCTCCCGATGCTGCGCGTGGTCGGCCATCCGGTGGCGGTCAATCCGGACCGCGAGCTGGCCTCCGTGGCCGGCGCGGAGGGATGGGAGATCCTCCGCTTCGAGCACCTCGGTCGGCGGCTGAAGGCAGCCGTGGGACTGATCGGGGCGGCGGTGGCGGGCGGGGTGGGGAGCGCCGCGCTGGCGACCCGCCGGCGTCGAACCGGCCTCGCGGCCGGCGCGGGCCCGGCCTCGATCAAGCCTGGTCGAGAAACGACCACCTGATGGACGTTTCTCGACCACGCCCGGATCCAGCCCGGGTGTGGTCGGTCTCTCCGGGGCTAGCGCCCGAGGCTGGCCTGCAGGTGCCCGCCCGCCGCGCGTGCCGGGTGGAGGGTCATCGAGACCGTCCAGTGGACAGCGCGCCGGCGGCCGGAGCGAAGCGCAGCGTGAGCCGCAGCCTGAGCTTGTGGGTGCGGCGCAGGCTGCGCCGCTGGGCGGCGGTCAGGTTGACCAGCACTCTGGCCATCCCGGCGTGGCGCAGACGGAACCTCCGCCGTCCCACGGTGAGGGTGCCGGCCGTGTCGACCGAGACCGCCAGCATCATCGCTCCCGTCCGGCCCCCACTGAGCGCAACCTTCGTGATCCGCCCGCTCAGCGCGACCGCGAGCGCCCGTGCCGTGCCGGCGCTCGCGCCGCGGTTGTCGGTTACGGTGAGCGACACGATGTACGTGCCCGGTCGGGCATAGGTGTGGCTGGGCGCCCCGCCGCTGCTCGTCGCGCCGTCGCCGAAGCTCCAGCGGTAGGCGGCGATCCACCCGTGCGTGGCGCGCGAGGCCGACGCGCTGAAGTGGACCGGCTGACCCGACGCGGGCTTTGCGGTCGTGACCGCGAAGCCGGGGACGGGCGGTTGGTCGGCGGCTGTGAGGCCCCGCGTGGTCGCGCTCGGAAGCAGCGGCGCGCGCACGGTCGCGACGGTCGCGGCGGGCGGCGCCTCGCCGGCCGTCACCGCGGCGCCGACCGAGACCACGGACGTGGTCGCGGCCAGGTTCCCGCTGCTGTCGACGACGGTCAGCGTCACCGTGTAGTCGCCCGCCGTGGCGTAGGTGTGCTGCACAGCGGCGAGCGTCGAGCCGTTGGTGAAGCTCGTGGTTCCGTCGCCGAAGTTCCACGTCACGCTCGTCAGGGGGTTCGCGCTCGTGCTCGCGCTCGGGTGGAAGCTCACCGTGCTGCCGGGGGTGAGGGGACCCGCGGGAACGCTGAAGCTCGGCGCCAGGGTGGCAGCGCCGGCGCCATGTCGCAGGCGCTGTCGCCGTTGCTCCACTCGCTCTGCAAGTAGTAGTGATCCCCGTTGATCACCTGGTTGTACGCCGTGCCCAGGCTCGGGTCGCCGCCGAGCACGGGCGTGAAGGCGTCCGGGTTGGTGCCGTTGGCGGGATCGAACGGGCCGTAGGCGTTGCAGTTGTCGGCCTGCTCGTTACCCGAGAGGGGGTCCCACCAGCCGGTGAACATCGGATCGGTGACCATCTCAACCTGCTCGTGACTGAGGTTCCGCAGAGCCACGTCGGCGACGCTCTGGTTCGGCTCCTGGACCGCGGTCTGGCCATCGAACTGGCATGCCTTCGGATCCTGCAGCACCGGGTACAACGGGATGGCCGCATAGAGCAGGTACGGCGGCGAGGCCGAACCGCTGTGGTAAGAGCAGAAGGTCGTGCTCGCGCATACGGACGAGGTCAGGCACACATCGACGTCGCTGGGCAGGACGATGACGTAGACCGGGGCGCCCCCGGGTAGCTCGCTGCTCGAGGCGCCGTCGTCGGGCAAGCCGTCGGCGGCGACGAGCCGCGCGAGCTCGGCACTCAGCTGGCCGTCGCTCAGGCAGGTCGCCGCGATGCTCCCGCCGCACGCGCCACTGGGGTCGGGCGACGGATACGGCGCCGTGTCGGTGATCACCTGAGTGCCGGGATCGAAGCTCTGCCGGTAGTCGGCGAAGCCCGACTGGTCGTAGTACTGCCGAGCCACCGCGTAGACGTTCGATGCCTGCGTGCTGTCGGCGGCGACGTCGGTGAAGTAATGGCTGAGCAGACCCTGCGTGCTCGGGTCTATCGACTCGCCCGATGGTGTCCAGAACACCAGGTAGGGAGTGCTCGAGTGGATCACCGGCCCGTTGTGCCAGGTCAGCGTCCCGGTGTCGCCGCCCGGCTGGCCGGCGACCTGTCGGGACAGCTGGGCGGCGTGGGCCGCCGCCACCGAGCCGGGAACCGACGTCGCCGTGGTGTCGCGATGCAGGGTCACGCCGAAGGAGCGCCCGCGCGCGCTGTGGACGACGAGCGCCGACGCGCTCGGCGCGAGCACGCTCAGCACGGCGAGCACCGCGAGGCCGATCCAGGCCGCGCCGAGACGGCGGGCGGGCCGGGCCGACCTAATCCTGCGCAAAGCTCTATGTCCGGGGGTCAAACGCCGTGGAGTTGCTGCCTACCGGCCGTACCGCGTTTCCATTGTGCCGGATGCGCCCCCCGACCGTAGACTTCTTCCATGGCCACCCCTCCGCGGCTGTCCGGGCTCGAGCGCTGGCAGCGCGAGACGTTCGCGCGGACGCCGGAACGGG
>Ga0213874_10000042_pt1 | contig 17166 bp, 14 predicted proteins | sample BarmaccomBMRX_R7_FD_160098 | JGI IMG/M metagenome (GOLD analysis project Ga0213874, IMG submission 160098) | Root-associated microbial communities from Barbacenia macrantha in rupestrian grasslands, the National Park of Serra do Cipo, Brazil - RX_R7 | ecosystem: Host-associated > Plants > Roots...
CAACTGGGCTGGAAGCTGGACCGCAGTCAGCAGCCCAGTGGGTCGATGCTTCTGGTCTCCAGAGAGGTCTATGAGCACGAGCGCCACCTGCTCACCTTGGGGCAGGGAGCTGTCAACGAGCACGGGCTCGTACTGACTATTCAAGCCACCCTGCGGGAAGTGCTTGCCCTAGGGGTGGCTCTTCAGAGCTATAAGCTGCAGTTAGAACGTCAGCCCTCTGTCACGCCGCAACAGCAGGAGGCGCTTGAACTGGTGAGCATGTTGCATGATCGGCTCGTGGCTTCCCTGTCTTCGAGCTCGAAGTAATGGGGAACACTCGAATCAGGTCTTGCGTTATGTAACATATCCAAGTATACTTGAAAGGAGTACTATCCTCAGCAAATAATGTGGAGATATTCGTCTTGAGCAGCAATTATACATCGGGTTCTGGCAATGCAGCATCGAATAACAACAGTTCATTTGTAAGTCGTCGAGAGGTACGCGCTAGCAATACGACTGGCGCGTTGCCCCCAATAACATCACTACAAGCAGTAGAGCGGGGTTATACGGGAAGGTTTGACTTCGAGTGCCTGATCCAGTCACTGCGTGAACTCTTTGCGCGAGACCGCCAAATAGCAAGCCTGCCAGACTCCACGCGTTGCGGCATCTGCTACCTGCACTTTTCTATAGATGAACTCTACTATCGTGAAGAGGGTTTCTATATATGCCTAGGTTGCGAGCAGTCCCTCGGCAAGCACACAATGCCCATGCTACGAAAACAGCAAAAGCTGTAATACAATAAAGAACCATTTCCGCACGCGGAAATGGTTCTTTATTGTCTCTGTTTATCCTTTGTAGCCATCTCCTCAACTTCCTCCTCCGTCACCTCGTGCAAGTCTTCTGGCCTATCCAGGCGGTCGATGAAGAGGATACCATCCAGATGGTCGATCTCGTGCTGCAAAATGCGAGCAAACCAGCCTTCGGCAGGGATACGGATCTGCTTGCCGCGTACATCCTGTCCTTTGACGAGAATCTTGGTGGCACGACGAATGTTCTCGCCGATATAGCCAGGAATGCTCAGGCAACCCTCCGTTCCCCGTTCCTCGCCTTCAGCCTTGACAATTTCTGGATTGAAGATAGCCACTTGCTGATCTTCATACGCAGCCACGAAGACGCGAATTGATTGAGCAATCTGCGGCGCAGCCAATCCTACACCGTTCGCGACATGCATCGTTTCAAACATATCACTCACCAGTCTCTGCAGCGAGGGATCAAAGCGATGTACCCTTTTTGCCCTCTGGCGAAGAATGGGATTTTCAGTTGTAATGATCTTTCGTACTGCCATTGTTCACGTTCCGATGGGTGCTATAATTGACTATATTGTATCATAGTAGGCGTAGTGGGTGCAATTATGCAGGATATGGTCGAGACAGTTGGGGCATACATCGAACAACATCAGCTCTTTCCTCAAGATGATACAGTCCTCGTAGCCGTTTCGGGGGGAGCTGATTCACTATGTCTCTTGCACCTGCTGTTGCAACTCTGCGGACCTGGCAAGCGCTACCCTGACGTGCAGGTACAGGCCGCACACCTCGACCATCAACTACGCGGCGCTGCTAGTGCTGAAGATGCGCGGGCGCTAGCACGACTCGCCGAGCAATGGCAAATTCCCTATACCCTCGGTGTAGTAGACGTTCCCGCCCTGGCACGGCGAGAACAGCGCTCGCTGGAGGATGCTGCGCGTATCGCACGCTACCGCTTCTTGCGTGCAGTGGCCCAGGAACTGCGAGAGCGTACTGGGGCAACGGCGCAGGTGCCGATTGCTGTGGCCCACCACAGCGATGACCAAGTAGAGACGCTCTTGCTGCATTGGCTACGCGGTGGTGGCATTGCTAGCATGGTTGGCTTATTGCCGCGCCAGCAGGATGTTATTCGTCCGCTGCTCTGTGTGACCCACGCGGATACGCTAGCCTACTGTCAACAGCATCACCTCACACCGCTAGAGGACGCGAGCAATACAGACCCGCGTTTCCTGCGCAACCGCGTTCGTCACGAACTGCTCCCTTTACTACAATCAATGAATCCAGGTATACGAGCGACGTTACTGCATACGGGCGAAGTCATGCAAGTAGACGCCACATGGATCGAACAGCAGGTTGAACAATGTTGGCCTGAGGTCGTCGTAGCGGAGAACGACAATGCCATTCAATTGAATATTCGCGCATTACGATCACAACCACTCAGCCTGCAACGTCACCTATTACGGCATGTGGCTGCTCGACTCAGTACGGGACAATCGCCCTTGGAATTGCGTCACTACAAACTCATCGAGCAATTCATAGAGCGTGATGGCGAAGGTAGAATGCTCCACCTGCCTCATCAACTCAATCTTCGACGCGCTACAAGTGATACCGTAATCTTTGAACAGAGCACGATGCATGCGGACCACGACGAGCATGATAAAGCAGATGTAGAGCCTCTTCAACAAGAGGTAATATTGCCTATCCCAGGACGCGTGCTCGTGCCAGGGACGCAGTGGATTGCCATTGCTGAGACACTGCCAAAGGTGTTAGAGCAAGAGGTGCGATTGGCACTGCGCGAGCAAGAGTGGACAAAAGTGTGGCACTTGCTGCCGACTACGCGTTATGCTGTATACATTGACAGAGTATCTCTAGGTTCCACGCTACGTGTGCGCACGCGTCGCCCTGGTGACCGTATGCAGCCACTAGGTATGCAGCAAGAGAAAAAAATACAAGATATACTGGTAGACAAGCATATTGCACGCACGGAACGCGCAAGCATACCGCTCTTCTTCGCACCAGCACATTGCGTCTGGCTAGCGGGTGTCACTCTCGATAACCGCGTACGTCTAACGAGTGCTACACAACATATACTGCGCTTATCAATTACAACGTTCTCGTAGGGGTGTGATTGATGACGCCAGAGGGAGGCCATGTACAAGGACATTGCAGAGATTATTATTACAGAGCAACAACTGCGTGCCAAGATCGCCGAGTTAGCAGAGCAGATCACCCAATACTATCAAGGCAAGCCCCTGCTCTTGCTCGGTACGCTCAAAGGTGCCATCCACTTTATCGCCGACCTCTCGCGTGCAATCAAGCTGCCACTGGAGATGGACTATATAGCCGTAGCAAGTTATGGCAACAGCACAAACTCCAGTGGCGTGGTGCGTATCCTCAAAGACCTTGAAGGCCCCATCAACCAGAAACACGTACTGATCATTGAGGACATCGTTGATAGCGGACACACATTGCACTACCTCGTAGAGGTGCTGAAGCAACGCAATCCCTTGAGCCTACGCATTTGTGCATTGCTAGACAAAGAGCGCGAGCGCGTCAAAGCTGTCAAAATCGACTATGTCGGATTCCACATCCCCGACAAGTTCGTCGTTGGCTACGGACTGGATTATGCACAGCGCTATCGCAACCTGCCCTACATCGGCATTCTCAAGCCATCAATCTACGAAGACGCACCAAGACCGCAAGACGAGCATCGTAGCCTGCTAGAACGGCAGCCGTAGGGGGACTGTGTGATTTATCCAAAGGTTTGTTGGTTTGCACCATACAGGAACAAAAAAAAGCCCGTATGGGCGGGTGAAGCGGCGATGTCCTATTTTCCCGTGGGGCTACCCCCAAAGTATCGTCAGAGCTGAAGAGCTTAACTTCCGTGTTCGGGAAGGGAACGGGTGTACCCTCTTCGCTATAATCACCGATTCACCTGCACATACAGGCTTGTCCTTTGACGAAGCTATAATAGCACTCTAGCGTAGGGCTGTCAATACTTTTGCAGCCCTTTTCCCGCAGCGACGTAAAAGTCGCGTTTCATAGTCTTTGCCAGCGCCGCGATCCCTGCTTTTGATACACAACATAGCCATCAAAAGAGAAGGACCGATATTTGCCAGGGGCTTGATGCACCCTTTTTTGAACGGCAGAGAGTTGAGTAAGCCCTAGCGGGAAGACGTAGGCCGCGTGAGGATCAGCACTCACGATGTCGTTATAGCGTGGGACGCGGTTATGGCTAGGTTGCAGGTTTCCATCCAAAACGCTGCAGATAATGCGCTCATTGCTGCCGAAGGCCAGGTTATTACACGTCCAGTAGTCAGTATAGATGTGGGTTGCGCCAATGTTTACAAGGTGATGAATAAGATCTGCCTGACGTTGGTTGGCGGCTTGTGTACGAGCAACTTCGCTAAAGGTAACAAACGTTCCTGCCAAGAATGAGGCACCTATCAACAGAAAGATACCACAACTGAGCAATATACTTACCGAAGGATACGCGGACCTTTGTGGCATTGCCGCATTGCAAAGTGGTGCGAGTATTGCAGGTGTGATAATCAGCAGTCCGACAAGATAACGTGCATGGAAGCCGGGCCAATCCGTCGGGGCAGAGCTTACGCAGTAGATAGCTATCGCCAGCACTGCGCTAGCAAGTAACATCAGGTGTGCAATAGAGCGTACCAACGTCTGCCTCTTCTCCGCTGATCCCATTTGAATTTGCGAGCGTAACAGCCAGAGCGCTCTTAGGGCAAGCAGCAAGGCCAAGCCTAACAGAGCGAGATAACCCAAACCCCAGCTTGCATGAGCGAGAGTGCATTGCACAGTGTGTGGGCTGTTATCGCCCAACCAGGGAAGCTCTATCACTGGGCAAAAGGGACTGCCGGTTGCAGTAGGGATGCTGACCAGAATCGTGCTCATGATGCCGTGAAGCAGCCCGTGCAAATTATGCGGAGCTTGTGAAGTGGTACCATGAAAAAGCCCAAGCAGTGTGGATACAGAGTTTTGTCCATGCTTGAAGTTGTAGTAGATAATAGGCACAGCACCAACAATGCTACCCATCAGTAGCGCAATCCAGGCCCACCACAGCTCACGCCAGCAAAACACTAGCAGCAGTAGGCCCGCCATTGCGAAGAAGGGTAAGACGACCATATCACTCCACAAGCCCAGACCGATAACAAGCCCCCACGTGGCATAGCCTAGCAGGCGCAACAATTTGAGGCGCATAGCAGATCGTGGAACGTAAGTATACGAAAGCCACGCCGCCAGCAGGAAGGCAAGTGAGCCGAAAAGGAGCGTTTGTGAGGAACCGCCCGTGGCAATTATCTGGCGTGTAAAGACCGGAATGGAACCAAGGCCTAACAGCGCCAGGGTGACTAGAGCAACCTTTTTGGAATACAGCAAGCTTGCCAATAGGTAAGTACTTACAAAAAAGAGTGTTACTAGCAGAATAACACCGAGGCGTAGTGCGAAGAGTGATGGTCCTAGCAGATGAAAAAACAACGCACCAAGATACGCCTCTAGAGAACCCATATAGTTCTGGCCGTAGAAGAGCAAGGGACGTTCGCCACGGTAGGCAACGTGCAGAGCCATAATGCCCATTGTGCCCTCATCTGCATTGGTCGGGGGCCAGCCTAGAGCCGCCAGCAGTATACGCAGCCCGCTTGCAAATGCGATTAGTGCAGTAGCATATAGCTCATATATGCTTATTTTTAAGTACTTCAGTATCATCTACCCTCAGTGCGGACTCTCCTTTTTTGGCTATTATAGCAAATCCTCATGAGGAGAGACATCCTAACGTACATATTAGGAGGCAGATACTACGTGCTCCGTCCAAAGTGATAGGTCCTAGCAACCGCTGTATAGCAGGCCAGGAGCGCCGTAGATGGACAGGTATGGCAACCGCAAGGGAGCGCCTCTACTCTACGCGTTATGGTAGGTAGTGCCTCACGAGTAGGGGACGGCCCTTGCGGTCGTCCTAGACCTTGCGCTGGCCTTGCTGTTGCTTGCAGTCACCATGCCCGCTTTTTGTACTAGAGGTGGATAGTATCGTTGGCGTTGGGGGGCCTGAACTTCGTGCCGTCGTTCACAAAAACAAAGGTTTGATCCTGTGAATGCAAGTGAATATGGATAATCATATCCTTTCTATGGTTGCCAGTCACATCGCGGAATTCGACTGTGATGGGAGTCAGTTCAGCACCCTGAGCCACGATGTAGAAGGGAACGACATAGGTGAAGGATTTAGCAGGGTCGCCCGCCATAAGTTCGATAACCACTGCTTGACGATTCAAGTTGAGAGCGATGAAGTGGCTTGGATGTGCGGCTGAGTCACCGCCATGACCCACCACGGCATCGGTCTGGTACGTGCGTGGAATGCCGTAACGAATATCGTCGTAGCGCTGCGTAGTCCAGGCAAGAAGCCACGAGGCAGTCACCCAAAGCACAAGCATTGCCATCATGCCAATACCTAGCGGCAACAACCAGTGTACCGTTCTGTTCTTCTTGCGTTGCTGGGTCGTAGTGTGCAGACGCGGCGGAGACGAATCTCGTATTCGTTGCTGCCGTCGTGGGGGAATAGCTGATGCTTGTGAGCCAGTCGTGCGCGGTGGTACAGGATTATTCAGGCGAACAACGCTCGTACCCCGGCGCGGCGGTTCTGGGTAATCATCCTCCTGGTGCAAATGCTGCGTTATTGGGAGAGGCATCTTGTCATTGGTAGTAGGCAGCAGTACCTCGGAACTCCCTGTACCACCTGTATGTACCTTACGCCGCTTTCTTTGAGACGGATTGCTGTCTGGCGGCATGGGGTCTCCTTCCTATTGTATCGTGAGTGTATCAATGTGTGTCTATTCTAACACATCCCTACATCTACAAACAAGAAGCAGCCTACAGAGTTACAGAGACCCTTCACAGAAGTAAGATAGCAAGCCATATGGAGCACACTCGACTATGCTATAATGAAACCGACATCTGAGGAATATGTTTCGCTCGACAGGGAGAAAAACAATGGCTATTCAACATGATGAACATCACGAAAAAATCAGCCTTGAGAAATTCTTTGCTCTCATAGAAAGCGACCCGGAACACCGCTATGAATTAATTGATGGTTACCCCTACATGATGACAGGGGGATCACCCGACCATTCGATCATAGGCGCTAATTTGGTTGGCATTTTCAGCCAACAGCTACGCAAACGGCCATGCATCGTATATAACTCAGAGGTGTATATTGAACTCGGCGGGGAAGCAAACTGTCTTTGCCCTGATGCCTCAATTAGTTGTGACCGGAGAGATCGCCACGCTATAAAAGTGATCCATTATCCCTGCGTTGTTGCTGAGGTGTTATCTCCTAGCACAGAAGCCCATGATCGTGGAATCAAAGCTGACTTATATCAAAATATGCCATCGGTTCAGGAAATTCTCTTCATTGACACCAAAGTTATAAGAATTCAACTCTATCGGCGTGAAGCGGATTACTGGATCATGCGCAACTTTACGCACGACGATACTATAGAGTTGACCAGCACAGGTGTTCAATTCTCTGTTGCAGAGGTGTACGAAAAAACAACCTTTGACGACTCGTTCGCGGAAGAGTAAAAAGTCTGGCAGCGCATCTGGTTCACATGCTCAAACACTTAAGCAAAGAGGACAGATACTAGTACCTTGGATCAAGAAGCGCCCAGCTTATGATACCGCGTGGGTAGATATGACCGCTCCAATCGCTGAGGTCATCGTGGAAGCCATCGGCGAAGTTAGCGGAGAAGTCAACGTTGTAGCGATAGGCACTCTGCACGAGGTCCAGACGTGTACAAAAGGTACAACCATACTTGGTGTAAACGATATCAGCAACGATGCCAGAGAGAATGATTTTGCTGAACCAGGAATAGCGGCGGCAGTGATTGGCAGAGCACTGTGGCCCCGTTGCAGCACTCGAGGTCAAGACAATCATCGCTGGCGAGGAGAGCGTACTGGCGTCGAGATCGGTGGGGTATTGCTGAGCAAGATCATAAAGCAATTGCTGGTTCATCGTCCCATCCTGGCCAACCAGGTGCAAGTAGAAAAGCCCTTCACCTAGAGTGATAGAGCGTCCACTGCAATTGTTGAACGTGGTGCTACTGGCAACAGGAATGAAGCTATGTGTGTTGTATTCTCTTACCATAGCATCCTCGATTTTAGCAGCAGCGCTTAACCAGCGATTGCTATTCCGAGTGCTGTGAGCTAAACTGTCGAGGTAGGCTGCAGCGCGATAGCCAGTTGCCTCTTTAAGTCCCTGGTAGTAGAGGTTACCAGCTCCATCTCCTTCATTGTGCAAGCAGTCGCTAGCAGCATCAAACGTTGTAGCTGTATCCTTGTAGGCAATGCCTGTGTTGGGATCACCCACCCTGAGATTATGTTGCATTGCCGCCTCAATCTGGGCTAGGTGCCGCTGGAGAAAGGGGATATCATCGTTAATGTGCTCATAATAGGCCAGGAGCAGGGCTACATCATCATTCTCTTCCGTGGGCATTGGTACGGCAATACTTATCCTAGGAGGGGCATAACAGGTGGAGCGAAAAGTAGGAATACCTTTACCGGGATCAGTGCAGTCACCCACAGCATCAACATCCCCTCCCTGGTCATGTTGGAAATAGACGCCAAATGCGTCACTCGTAGCGTTTTTGAATACAGTGGACAGTGCAGCTTTAAAGAACCAGGGTACGCGAGTGATCTCGAAGTAGCCGTATTCGTGCATCACATCAACAGTTGTCAGGAACGCATAGGAACCTTCGTACACTGTAGCATCATAGCCTCCACCTGCGCATGCCCGTCGGCCCAGCAACCAACTGCTTACCTTATAGCTGCGCAGCGTGTTACCGATCACCCAGCGCTGCTCGGGTGTCAGGACCGTATTATGAATGAGATAGTTCTCCATCTGCTGTGCTCGTGCTAACAGGTTGTCGTGCGTAGAGAGGTTATCAATAGCGAAATCGACAACCTCGTCTTGGGATGACCACTCCTGTGCGGCGTAGAGTCCTTCGCTCTGGCAACTAGCAGGAGAGAGAGTAGAGTTGACGAACAGATGCTGGCTAGGATTCCAGCCACCTAGAAGAAGATAAGCAGTACTCGTGCTTTTTACTGGTATTTGGTAGCTCCAGGCTAGGCCCACTCGGTCACTCGCACTTGTATCACAGCGCCAGTGAGCCTGATCTCCTGCCAGGAAAAGCGTTCCTCCGCTTGCATCGGACGCAGGGTCATAGGAGAAGACCCGCACGGGAGTGCCACCCTGAGTAATATGTTGTACACAGGTATTATTGGCAGAGTACTTACGATTGCTGCCAAATATAAATGTGCCCTTCAGCGGATGCATACTCTTGTTTTGCAGACTCACGCCGACAATCAATACTGGAACTGTATCGTCCTTCACAGCATCGGCACAGTCTGCAATCGCTATACAACCTGGCTCTCCAGCGAAGCTATCAATGAAGTCAACGACGAGATGCAATCCTTGCCCGTCGGTCGTATCACCTAGCCAGCGTGTTGTATCCATGCCCTGAATCAACTGTTCATTTTTTACATATGTATCACTTCTGCTCAACCTGCCCATATGGAAGACAAACGCCCGCTGCTGGTCGGCAGGTATTACTCCTACCATATAGCTTGCCTTGTTATCGTGAAATATACCATCGGTCCCGCTCTGTACGCTAGCATCGCCGGGCGAGATAGTAAAGTCGAAGCGTGAGCCAAATTTAGCATTAACATTACTGAAATTACTCTGACTGCTCACAGTTTGCACAGGAAGACGACTATCCAGCACGATGCTATTGGCTGGCGGTGGGAGATGACCCTCTGCTATCATAGCAGTATGCACGGACGCTGCTACTGAGCTAAATGAAAGACCTTGCGAGCAGAGCAACACCAGGCCTGTTATGCAAAGAAAGGTACAGGCAAGCAAGGGACGTAGATGACGCACAGCTATACCTCTTCGTAGAGTCAAGACTTGTATTTGATTAGTAACGAGATACTCCCATGCATACGTACGCTAAAGGGACTTTTGGGGGTAAATGAAAGCGTTGTAGAATGAGAAGAGAGAGGTATATAAGCAAGCTTAGACAAGGAGTCGGTGATGAAAAAATTAGCGTCCTCATCGCGTTCCGAAGGGGCAAACGTGACAGCGGCCGTCGGCATGGGAGAGACTGCCGGGCGTTTGCGCGCCCGGCGTAGTTCGCTCTTCATGCAGACGGTCATGTGGATTACCGCGCTCACTTGCGTGGCCTTGCTCCTCGGCTCACTTGCGCAGGCATGGTCGAACGGACAGTTGATGCAGCGTGTGCAGGACGCACAGCAGCAGTTACAGAGCGCGCAAAGACAGCACGACAAACTCTTACAACTGGAGGCTTACTACAACAATCCCTCTGTCATTGAAAACGAGGCCCGCCAACAGCTAGGCTATATTCGCCCGGGTGAGCATCCTGTCCTTATTATCAGTACAGCCAATGATACGCAGCAACAAAAGACGGGACAAGCACACGCTGCAAGGAAATACAGCTTCTGGCAAAAGTGGTGGAATAGCCTTTTTGGTGGGTGACCCGCGCATTTCCTCTCCGTTTACTTGACATCACTCGTGGTATCTATATAATTGCCTCAGAACAAAGAACAATTTCTCATGTTGGAAGGGCCTATGCACCCACAACGTGCTAACAATGTACATACACCTACTATTATGCAGCTCCAGTATTGTCTGGGGCTTCTTGGGTTTGTACTTAGAAAGGCACGTTTCGCTGCATAGATAAGCTTTTTCCTTATACAAGCGGAACGCATAAACAAAAAGCGTTCCGCTTTTTCTATTATGCGTATCAAGGCAACGAGCTCATCTTGCTGAAGGAAGGTTAGTATGAAAACAGATGTGTGTATCACAGAAGTAGAGTCTCTCACGTTAGATGCAAAGAGATATGTGGAGCGACAACTACCACAGTATATCGAGGAATTACGTGAGCTTTGCTTGATTGATTCAGGTAGTTATCATAAACCTGGATTGGACGAAGTTGCGCTTTATCTAGCGGCCCGTATGCGTGGTCTGGGTATGAGTGTTACTATTATCGAGCAGGAAAAGTGGGGTAATGATCTCTTGGCTACGATACAGGGTACCGGCAGCGGTACCGTGTTGTTACTTGGGCATATGGATACAGTCTACCCAGTTGGAACTGCTGCAGCACGTCCTCTGAGAGTACAAGAAGATACCATTTATGGCCCTGGTGTCTCCGATATGAAAGGCTGTGTTTTATCTGCAATTTATGCAATTGAAGCAATGTTATCAACAAATCATCGCTCATTTGGTGAGATTCGATTTCTCTGTGTATCTGATGAAGAGATCCTTAAGCGACATTCTCTAGGTTTAATATATGAAATAGCTCAGGGCTGTCAGGTAGCATTCGTTTTAGAAGCAGCAAGGGCAAATGGCGCTATCGTAAGTGCTCGTAAGGGCTGTGCTGGATACAGTGTTATAGTGAGAGGAAAAGCTGCCCATACCGGTGTTGAGCCAGAGAAAGGGCGCAGCGCTATTGTGGAGTTATGTCATCAAATTCTGCAATTTGAGCGCCTCAATGGTTGGCGTGAGGGGCTTACAATGAATACAGGTCTTTGCTCAGGAGGTATTGCAATCAATGTTGTAGCAGACTATGCTGAAGCTCAGATGGACCTGCGCTTTATCAATCCCCTTGATAAAATAGACACCGAGAATCGTCTGTATCAAATGATACGGCAAAACAAGGTAGCCGGGACAGAGGTGATACTAGAGCCGTGGCCAGATAGTAGACAACCTATGGTCTGTACTCCTCAAAGTCTAACACTGGTAGACCGTGCCCAGGAAATTTCTCGCTTTCTTGGCTTCTCTGTGGAGCATGTCATGACCGGTGGAGCTTCAGATGCCTGCTACACATCTAGCTCTGGCATTCCTACTCTTGACGGCCTGGGGCCTATTGGAGGTCTGGATCACAGCCCCGATGAGTATCTCGTCAAGAGTAGTGTCGCGGAGCGCAGTGCCTTATTGGCAGGGCTAATTGCAACCATTGAAGATTAGATATGCCCCGCGCTGTACGTAATGATATACTTAACCATGCAGACACAGCCCGAGGAACAACCTGTTCAACAAGAAACCGCTCCGCTACTGCAAGGCAATCGCGATCTGGCGATTCTCTACGATATCGCAGGTTATCTCAATCATAAAGTAGATGTGTACGAGGCTCTACAAGAGGTGCTGGCACGCGTAACGGAGCTACTCGAACTGCGCACAGGCTGGGTGTGGCTCCTGAACGAACAGGGCGACCCTTATCTTGCTGCAGCGCAGGCTCTTCCACCCTACCTTGCCAACCATCCTGAGCGCATGACAGACTTCTGTGTCTGTCTCGATACATTCCTGAACGGCGCATTAGAAGGGGCCGCCAATATAGACGTGTTGCGTTGCAGTCGCTTGAAAAATGCCGAGCGCGACAGTGATCCTTCTTCGCTTGGCCTACGCTTTCACGCTAGTGTGCCTATCTATGCTGGCAATGTACCTCTTGGCGTGTTGAATGTTGCCAGCGAGGATTGGCGCGGATTGCAGGTTGAAGAACTGCAGTTGCTGCACATTATCAGCGACCAGATCGGTATTGCCATTCAACGGGCGCGCCTCTCGGCGGAGCATACACGCGCTGCCGCTCATCTTGCCACGATAGAGGAACGCAACAGGCTGGCACGCGAGATTCACGACACGCTGGCGCAAGGCTTGGCGGCGATCACTTTGCAACTCGAAACGGCAGATGCCTTTGTTGAGTCGCGTCCAAAGCGTGCGCACGAAGCCATCCAGCGTGCATTGAGCCTGACGCGTCGCAACCTGGAAGAGGCCCGTCGCTCGGTAATGGACCTGCGTTCTGCTCCATTAGAGGATCACACCTTGTCAGAAGGGTTACAGGCTTTGGCAGCCAGCGAATTCGGCTACGCGCTCAAGTATACATGCACTCCTGCAACAGCCTTCCCCGTACTGCCTGCACGTGTAGAGGCTGGACTCTACCGCATTGCCCAAGAGGCTTTAGCCAATGCACGTAAGCACGCCAATGCACAGCATATCGAGTTAACACTGGAGGCCGATGCCACTGAGGTACGCCTAGTCGTACAGGATGACGGATGCGGCTTCGATCCAGAGGCTATCGCCCAAGGCACTAGCGCCGATCACTTCGGCTTGACTGGCATAGCCGAGCGAGCAAAACTGCTAGGTGGGCACATCTCTATTCAGAGCGAGCCTGGAACCGGAACTCTCATCGTCGTCTCAGTACCGCTGTGACTATTACCCAATGAACGTCAAGGAAACCAGTCTTCAAAATATAGTTAGCACGCTTCTAAGGAGTGTTTGTGATACGTCCATTAATTGGAATTCCCTGCCGATCATGGCAAAATCCAAAAAACTCTCGTTTTATCTACGGCAGCTATCAGACCTATGTCCACGCGCTGGAGGCTGCTGGTGGTGTTCCCGTCCTCATCCCACTCTTGAGTGATCCTAGTGGACTGACCTCTTTGCTACCGCGTGTAGATGGTCTCCTTCTTTCCGGCGGTATTGATATCCAGCCGCGGTTGTACGGTGAGGACCCTCACCCAATGTTGGGTCAGGTTGACCCTAGGCTCGACGAATTTGAGTTAGCCCTAGTGCAGTGGGCAATAGAGAACGGTCTTCCAACCCTAGGTATCTGCCGAGGAATGCAAATATTGAACGTGGCCTTGGGTGGTAGCCTCTACCAAGATTTGACGACGATGTATCCAGGCAGTGTGCGACATGCTAACTGGGACTTGCCGAGCAATAAGATTGTTCATTGTGTCTCTGTCAAGGCTGGTAGTCGGATGGAGAAGATACTAGGCGTGCGCGAAGTGAATGCGAATAGCCTGCATCACCAAGGGGTGAAGGTGCCAGGTAGAGGAGTGTGTATCACGGGTTACGCCGAGGATGGCTTGGCAGAGCTAATGGAGATACCTGAACAGCGCTTCATGATGGCCGTGGAATGCCATCCAGAGCATCTCTACCAGGATGAGCCAGTATGGGCACGTCTCTTCGCAGCATTTGTTGCAGCCTGCAGCATACCCATTATGCAGCCTATAGAGTCCCTAGAGCAGATTGGACGCTTAGAGTGAGGTGATATACTTAGTCGTCCCAGTGCCACTGTGATCACCTGTGCTCAGGAGGTTCTGACTACTATGAAAGCTACAATCCGCATTCTACTCGCCGACGATCACCCTATTGTACGTGAAGGGTTGCGTGCTGTGTTGGAAACACAGTCTGATTTTGAGGTGGTTGGCGAAAGCGCGAGCGGCGACAAGGTATTACAGCAAGTAGCACAATTGCAGCCCGACCTGCTCTTGCTTGATCTCGAAATGCCTGTTATGGACGGCGTTGAAACCATCAAGCGCATCCACCAGTTGCAGTTGCAGCGCAATCCCCGTATCATCGTCTTCACGGCCTTTGACAACGACGAGCGTATCATTCATGCCATACAAGCAGGAGCCGATGGCTACCTGTTAAAGGGTGCTCCGAGAGACGATATCTTCAACGCAATCCGTGTGACGCAACAGGGTGGTTCACTGCTGCAACCGATTGTTGCTTCCAAGCTTCTGCGTCACGTCGTTCAGCAGCGCGGGACAAGTACCGCAACAAAACAAGACACAGATATGCCAGCGATAGAAGAGTTGACAGAGCGTGAACTAGAGGTGCTACGCCTGCTTGCCCAGGGGATGCCCAACAAAGAGATCGCTGCTCGCCTCATCATCAGCGAACGCACCGTCAAGTTTCACGTCAGCTCGATCATGGGCAAACTGGGAGCCACCAACCGTACGGAGGCAGTTGCGCTAGCTGCCCAAAGAGGTCTAATTACGCTTGGTACTTGACTTTTGGTCTTCCACTCCTTAGGCATAATAAATCATGTTCCTACAAGTTTTGGCACATAAGACTTTTGGACTACTTTTTTGAGAAACTCCACAGTGTCCGAGTCGGCTTAATATATAATAATACACGTTGACTCATGACAGTCACGCCCCGACAACCCTCCTCTGAGGAATTTTAAAAGGAAAGTGAGTGAGACGTGATGAGCAGCCACAAAAGTGTACCGGTTCCCGCGTATACTAGGACAGGTAGGCCGCACCTAGACAGTGCAAATATTGTAATCGTAGGCAATGGTATTGCCGGGGTAACTGCCGCACTCGAAGCTCGTCGTTACATGCCTAATACACGTATCGTTATTATTACCGAGCAGATTCACCCCACCATTAATACTCCAGCGCTGAAGCAGTTCGTCCTTGGTAAGCTTGAACGTGACCAATTGCTAGCATATCCAGCCGGAACGGAACGCGCTGAGCGTATTCATGTCGTGACAGCACGGGTCGCATACATCCACGCTCGGCAGAAGTTCGTGGAGTTGGACGGTGGACGTGGTTTTGGCTATGAAGCGCTTTTAATCGCTACAGGCAGTACACCACGCGGGTTACCTTCTCATTTGCCAGGGCGTAATTTTGATGGTGTGCTCACACTACACCGTTTACAGGACTACTTAGACCTGCGTCGCCGTCTACATGAGGTACACGAGGCAGCAGTGATAGGTGGCGGGCCACATGCCATCGAAACCGTGATGGCATTGCTTCAGAGGGGTATTCACGTCCACTGGCTTATTCGTAGTGCTACCCTTATGCCTCACGTACTCGATCAGCATGCTTCAGAGATGGTCATAGCGCGAGTACGCCGCGCAGGGGCTAGTGTCTACATGGAGACGGAGGCGGTAGGTATTATGGGCAGAGTGGGCACGGTTGCTGGCATCGTGACGAAACAAAAGCAGTTACTTCCTTGCCAATTGGTGCTTACATGCACTGGTACCCAGCCAGCCTGCACACTTGCCGAGCACTGCGATACACCTGTGCATTGCGAGCGCGGCATCCTAGTCGATGACCAACTGCGCACTAGTGTGCCCAATGTCTATGCAGCAGGGGATGTGGCTGCTTTGGAAAACCCACAGACGGGCATCTATGAGACACGCGCTCAATGGTACGCGGCTGTCTTGCAAGGCCGCATTGCTGGTGCAGTGATGGCAGGCCGTGAAGCGCCGGAGTCTTTCGGGGTACAATGGCATGCGACGCACTTGGGTGAACTTTCTATGCTCACCGTAGGTAATCCATTAGCCACAGGCAACGGTGTAACCGAAATGATCGACACCAGCCAGGGCGGCTATCGACGTATGACGCTTGTGGACAATCGACTCATCGGCTACCTCTCACTTGGTGCTACCCAGCCCGACAGCTTGGCTATTAAACGCATCATCGATGACGGCCTTGCTGTGCATGACATCACTAAGGCGTTACTGAGGGGTAGCTTCGATGCGCGTAAGTATCTCTCTCAGCTCCGTTCACGAGCTGCTCATAGTATACTCATACCCCAGAAAGGATACGTTGCAGTGGCTAACCCCCCCTCACAGGTAAGACTCCTTCCAGTAACAGGCCCCTTGGCAGCGACAGAAGCGTTGGCTCAAGAACAGGGAAAGGCACACTCTACACAACCTTTGCCTGAAAGGGTGCAGGTTGACGCATATGCCAACTCGAAGGACGAGGTTAGTCCATTTGCAGGTAATTTGCCTGCATTACCGGAACTTGTCGCATCTGGCCCCGCCCCATCCAAGAGGCACTCCACCCCACGCAAGCTCTGACCATGCAGCAACACAATGTTGGTGGTTGCACCCAACCTGATACAAGAGAAGAGGTGTTAGATGTTTAAACCAGTGTTATTGCATAAAACAGGACCACAGATAGCGCAGGAAATACAAGCCTGCATTGGTTGCAATGAATGTCTGCTATCTTGCCCTGCCTTGACAGAACCGATTACGATAGATGTCTTAAACTGCCAGACCCTCTCAGGAGCTATCTCACCTGCCGTGGCACGCTTTGCTCGCTCGTGCTACCAGTGTGGTGCCTGTGTTGATCCGTGCCCAGTAGGACTACACCGCGACGCTATGATGATGCTGCTCAAGGTACGTTTGCTGCGTTCAGCATGGGAGGAATAGTACATGCATAGCGAAGGAGAAAAGGGCTATCCCTGGTATTTTCTCTCTCTCACTCGTGCTTGGGTAAAGAGCCTTCTTGTGACCTTGGCCGTTATTACTGGCGCTGTCGTGCTCTACCTCCTTTGGTACAACCATGTGGGGACCGACCGCGCACCCGATAGTGTTCTGGGATTGAGTTACGCAGTAGCTGGAACAGTGTGTTTGGGTCTAGCTGTCACATTGTATACGTTGCAGCGTCGCTTGCGCAAGCGTGCTCTTGGCCATCTGAATGCCGCACTGCACTGGCATGTCGGCTTTGGTGTCATGGGGCTGGCGCTACTGTTCATGCACTCCTTTGGCAATTTCAACCCGCT
>Ga0213874_10000043_pt1 | contig 17041 bp, 27 predicted proteins | sample BarmaccomBMRX_R7_FD_160098 | JGI IMG/M metagenome (GOLD analysis project Ga0213874, IMG submission 160098) | Root-associated microbial communities from Barbacenia macrantha in rupestrian grasslands, the National Park of Serra do Cipo, Brazil - RX_R7 | ecosystem: Host-associated > Plants > Roots...
GCTTTGGCTTGCATCCAGGTGATCCGCCTCCAGCAAGAAACAGGGTAGAGCTCACTGAGCACTGGATGTTCATAGTAGGATACAGCCACCAATGCAGGAGTCGCATTCAGCAGCGTTGCGAGCCGATGATGGTCGTTGTCTGTGAACAGCGAGGTTCCATCACTCTCATTGTAGTAGTCTTCACAGCCGACGTATGGCGGGTCTACATAGAAGAGCGTCCGGGGGGTCTGGTAGGTCTGGATGATGGATGCAAAGTCTTGATGCTCGATCTGGACACATCGAAATCGCTGTGCAACCAGAGAAAGTAAGGCCGTCGCTGTACGTATGGAATGCGCTCTACTATTGCTCCGTCCAATAGTATAACCCCATCCCTTGCTAAAATCAGGAACTCCCCCAAAAGTGGAACGCAAGAGATAGAACCACCTGGCTGCACGCTCCAGGTCATCCATCGGCTCGTGTAAGCTCTTTCGATAGGCATAGTAGAGGCTGCGGCTATAGGGGAGCGTCTCAATGCGTTGCAGCAACGCTTCGGGCTGGTCTCGCGCTGCCATCCAAAAACATACGAGGTCGCTATTCAGATCATTGTAGACCTCAAGATGCTGAGAGGGCTGCGTTCGTACCAGCACATGAGCCGCGCCGCCAAAAAACCTCGACATAGGTGTGTGACGGTGGAAACGCTAACACAATGCGGTTTGCTGATGCACTCTTGCCCCTAACCCAGAAGAGCGGCGAAGCTCTTCTTGCCATGCTCATTGCTGTACCTCATAAGCTTGTATGGTCTCTGATCGGGCTTCCCAGGTGTTTTGTGGATAGTAAAACCGTTCAATTCCATCCTTGAGGATAACCACACCAGTCTTGTAGCGCAGTCGCTCCCTTTTTTCCTCAGAGAAGAATGTCACATCCTGCTCTCGCTGATTCCCTGTCAGATAGCCCAGACCATCAACGGTTTCGACATACTGGCGAACGAGTGTAGGGTTGGTGTAGGGTTGTGAACCCATAGTATTTTGCTCTGCGTTGGCTTCTGAAGCTACTTCATCACCATTCACAATGGTTAAGCTAGTGTAGGGTGTGTAGGGTTTTTCCCTGTTTTGGCCTATAGAGTGACTTTCCATTGCAGTAGGGGGAAAAACTTGGCGAAACCCTACACACCCTACACTCTCGCTCGTCTTAGATTCCTCTGAATTGGCTTCTGATGGGCGTTCAGCATCATTTTCAGCAGATGAGGAGGTATACACTAACCCTACACTGCTTTCTTGTGTGGTCAACAATCCAACTCCCTGATAGACCATGCCAGCATTGCCTCGCTTCTTTTCAAAGCGCTTGCTGATCTCGTTACCAAACAAAGTGGCGTTCATGCCCCGGCCAAACTGGTTCTCTTCACACCACGCCTTATAGGCTTCATACAAGGCGCTGGCTTTGACTGACACCTCTGGGCGCATGACGCAGCGTTCATTGAGAAATTGCAAGATTTTGTCCTCTTCGTCACGATATTTTTCGGTTGCTAGCAGAATAAAGGGCGGGATTGCCAGCCCTTGCTGTTGCCAAGCCAGACACCCCCGCACTAACCAGGCCAGGATACCACTCCGCTCCTGCTTCAGCTTTTCCTTGAGGTGGGGATCCGCCTGCCGCTCGTTGGCAGCGTGCGGATGCGCTACAAATCTGATGCCAAATTCGATCAGACAGGCACGGGACCAGAAGGCTTGATCGCGTGCATCCGCATGGGGTTTGTAGTTGGTCATGAGCAGCAACTTATGCGTCGGGGTAAAGCTATATTGCCTGCCATGCAACTGACGAGTGGAAATGTCACCCCCGCCGGAGAGCAACTTGATTTGCGCGATATTGAGTTTATCCCCTTGACGCGTTTCGCTGCCCCAGACCAGGCGCTTGCCTTGCAAATCACACAAATGGGGAGTGGGAGCGCCGCTGGCGCGAAATTTATCTTGCGCCACAAACAGATCATTACTCACCGCGCCCACGAGCGGCCCCAACACCTCTTTGAGCAGGTCAAGCAACGTGTCTTTGCCATTGCGCCCTTCTTCTCCATACAGGAGAGTAAAGACATGATGGGCGGTAGAGCCAGTGATGCCATAGCCCAGCAAACGCTGCAGGAAGGCGATCAGGGCCTCACGCTCACGCGTTGGTTTGTCTTGAAAAATCTCCTGCAGGAATTGTGCGAAGGGGGGAGCCTCAGCATCCAGGCCACGCCACTCGGTGGGTACGGCAGTCTTCATATAATCGTCCGGCTTGCCGGGCTGAAGCTCACCCGTGTGCAAATCCAGCACCCCATTGGAACAGGCGAGCAACCAGGGGTGGGTATCCCACTCCCGCGAGGTGATACGCAGATACGCCTGCGCATAGGTCAGGACCGCCTGCGCGCGTTTCAGCTTCTTGAGCGCCTTCGCCCGCCCAATGAGCGCACTTGTCATCACCTTGAGCTGCTCATAGTGCTGCAAGTTGGGATCATTGCTGCGTTTCAACAGGTCGGGATCCATGCGCTTTTCGGCTTGGGCCGCCTCTTCTGCCAGGTGGGCGCTGGTGTCCAAGTACACCGAGGCCAGCGGCCCACTGGCCAGTAAGAGCGCATGTTTGCATTCATCGCGCTCCCAGTGATGCCCCTGCCACTCGTACCACATCCCCTCGCTGTGGTCATACACACACTTGCCTCGGAAGACATGGGCATAGAGCCGGGCGTCGCCTTCTTCTTCGTCGCGTAGGCACTCGAGCACAAAGTCCAGTGCTGTTTCCGGCAGCACGATCCCTTCGGAAGTCCCTTTCAGTGTGCGCCTGAAGTGAATGACCTTGCCTGGTGCATGCTGGCGGTAGGTCTGGCTGCATCCAGCTAGCGCACGGGCAATCGTGCCTTGCCCGTAGCTTTCTCCCCTGCGCGCCGGACGATCCCACTTCTCTGGGCGATAGAGCGCCGAACGGCGAAACAGCCTGTCTATGCGGGGAGCATCCTTGCCCGTCCAGAATGCCAGCAGGTTGCAGAGTGCCAGTTCCGCTTCCGACGGCGAGGGATAGCCGGAACTGTCCCCTTGCCACAACGCTCGGAACGTTGCGCCATTTTTGGCATGCATGGCCCTCTCAAGTAAGGCATCATCGCTCGTGAACACATCCCCTGCGAGGGTTGCGCGCTTGTTGGGTAGTGCTAGCGCGGTATGCAATGGCGCGAGGGCTGGACAGGCTTCAATGCTTCTGGGAGTCCCATCGACATGCGCGCCTGTCACGGTGAAGTAGCGCCGCTCACAGTACATTTCAATAGCGGCTTGCGGGTGTGGCGCGCCTAGCACGCGCCGCCGCAGCCCATGTGGAACTGTCCCCCGCACCAGAATATGAATACCAGTCCTGCTTGGGGAATATTCCGCATAGCTGTTGAGTCTATCAAGATAGCCCTGCGCCCAGGCATCAATGCTCCCATCCTCATTGACACAGTGATCCAAGTCTACCCCGGTGTAGTCGCGATGGAACATATAGCCCACGCCATCGTACGTGCCAGCGCGTTGCGCCTGGGCATAGGTGACCCAGGTCTGGGGGTTATTGGATTCAGCCTTTCTGCCCGTCAAGGGATGATAGGGAACTTTGGTCCACTTGCCCTGGCGTTGCTCCTTGCGCCAACACACCCACTGAGGACGTGCTTGCAATTCTTCTAAGGCTGGGAGCCTTTGGGTGTACGAAGTGCTCGCTTGTGTCATCGCTGTGTGTGCCTTTCATTGGTCGCTGTGTTGGTCAATCCAGGTCTGGAGTTTGCCGGGCTGGATACGCCTGGCACCGTCGATCTTGACCGAGGGCAGTCCGGTCTTCAGCAGCCCATAGACTTTGACCTTGCTCAACCCAAGAATGGCGGCAACCTGGGCAACGGTGAGGAGTTTCTGCACTTCGGCAGGAGGTGCCACTTTTTCGGCTTTTGTGTTGTGTCTCATCGTTCTTTTGCTCCACGTTTTCCGATAAAAAATGTCGTAGGGATGTCCTTCAGCTTGCGGACAGGTGCCTGGAGTGTTGCCACCACGTCGAGACTTCCTGATACAGTCTCTCTATGGCTTCATCAGGGGTGCATCCCCGCGCAGTGAGCAGTTTTCTGCTTGGGTGCCATACCATGACTGCGGCAATGGCATCACTGCCGCAGATCATGGTGGGGGTCCCTTCTCCGATCAACTGGACGATTTCATCCACATACCAAGCGTTGCGTTCAGGATAGACCTCAGTCTGTGCCGCTAGTACTTGCCACTGCACTGACAAGGTCGTTGCCTCATGCCACGCATGACAGGCTTCCAACGCCTCTTCACGGCAGCTATAGCCCTCAGCCGGGTCATGGAGTGGCTCTACGGCTGGCGGAAGAAAGCCAGTATTGGGGATCGTGACCCAATAGGGGGTATCCGTCAGGGGCACAAACGCCGGAAACCAACGCCCATCGGCGGTTTCGATGAGTGCTAACCCCTGGGGAAGCTTCTGTTCGTTACTCATGGTTCTCCTTCATTACAAGAGAAAAAAAGACCAGGGAGGTTTTCCCTGGCTCTTTACAGACAGGTCCATCTTGCGTGAAGAGCAGATAGAGACCTCCTCACGCACCACTCGCCCAGAAGCGCTGACTGTAAAGCAACGGTGATGCGTACTGCTGTTAGAGAGCTTTCAGACGTTGGTGGTAGCGTCGGAGTCCCTGACTGATTTTGCTGCCGATCTCACGGCGCTCGGTCTCCGTTAGGAAGGCAAGAGGACGACCACGATAGCGTTTGTCCTGCACCTCTTCTTTTTCGCAGAGGATTCTTCTTTGCGTTCTCTTGGGCAGGGTCTCAAGAAATGCTTGAGCCTTCTGGTCGTGGTTGACGAGCGCTCCCAGCAGGATATTGTGCCCGAACTGGGTGCGGCGTATGCGGTCAAAGTCCGGCGATGAGATGGGAACTGCCGTCTCTCGGGCCGCATACCGCTGGTTGGTTCTCATTTCCCAGACAGGCAGGTGCAGATAGCTATCGTGCAGCCCGCACACTACTAGACTCAACTCCGCATGGTCTGCTAAGTGATAGTGGTAGTAGTCGCTACTTCTGGCAAGCACGACCGCATGACGGACTTTGGCAAGGATGGTGGGCGTGTCCTCTGGCGGCTGCTTCATGGCATAGAACGCTGCACACACCTGGGCATGGTTCAACAGATCGCGCATGGTGGCCTGCGTCTCTTCTGGCGACTTGCACCGGATCACCCCAATACTGTTATTGGTGGCGCTGTAGGGAACAAGGGCATAGCCAGCATTGATATGCTGACTATACAAGCCAGCCCAGGTCTTTGCTCGCGTGTAGCGGCTGTAGGGACGCTCGGCCATCGGTTACTCGTCCTCCTCAGTCACCGTGGTACTGCTTGGCCGAGGGAGCTTCTTGGTTGCCCCTGCCAGTCCAGAGAGCAGCGCGATAATCTGCTCTCGCTCTTCTGGGTCCATCTCAGGGTCGAAGACGGCTCGCATGGCACTATTGCGCATCCGATCAAGCAGCGTTTTTTGCTCTTGCTCCGTCTTCATCGTTTCGATCTGGGCCTGGTTCTGCATGTGGGCGATCTCTTTCTGGGTAGTCATGCGATCTTGGCGCATCTCGGCCTCAATGCCGACCTCCTGTACCTTGATTGCCCCAGCATTGAGCGTCTCGACTTCGAGAGCCTTCTGGTCAAGCAGCTTCTTGGTGAACTCGGTTTCCTTGTCCTGCTGCTCTATGGCCAACGCGCCACTTGTGGGCTTTTCCTCGCTCACGAATGCCGTGTACGCATCTGCCACCAGGGCGGCCAAGGAACGCACCAGAGCAATAATCCAGACCCCCGTCACGCCGATATCGCCGGAGTTGGTCTGTGCCACGACAAACGCGACTTGCGTCGCAGCGACGCCCAGAGCGAGAGCACTCCAGAACTGTTGCAGCGTCTCGAGCTTGCGTTTCTCCTTGTCAGTCCACCCGCTAGAACGCTGATCGGCTCGGTTGCGCAGCCGTTTCGCGGTAAACGAGATGGCAAGCAGCGTGCCCTCTGCAATCAGAGAGACTGCCACGATGGTAAAGCCAGTAAACCAGCTTTGCACTTTCTGGCGCTCCCAGAGGACAAGGAAGATTTCACCAATAGTGCCCAAGGCAAAGAGAAGAGGCCCAGCCCAACTCCACGCTTGGTTAAAGTTGTCCATGAACGTTGCAGTACCGCTGACATCGAACGAGACGGTACTTCGTCGTCTCTCTACCTGCTGTAGCAACTCTTCGGGCGAGTAGGTGAGAAGACGGACGTTGCCGCTTTGGACCTGCTGGAGTCCTGTTGCGTCTGGGAGCGGCCCTGTCGTCGGGTTTGGTCGTTTGGTAGTCGATGGCTGCTTTGTCGGTGGTGCTGTGAGTTGTCGTCTTCGCACTTCCCTAGTTGCGGCAGCGCGGTAACTCTCAACAATGGGCGACTCATCAGCCGTAAAGCCGCCGTAGGTATTCATCCCCATCACTACCGCGAAGTCCTCATTGCTGATGGAGGGATTGCGTTGTAATGTAGAGATACTCTCCTCCCAATGGTACTGGGGAAAAGGTGGCTCTATCGCCCGTCCCTGTGCATTGCCCGGCTGACGGCCTTTGAAGGGATTGAGCCGTGTCAGGATATTCATCTGCAACACTCCAAAAAGCAACACAAACTTTTGCGCTGAAATGTGCTCCAGCGCCAACGGTTTAATCGGAGAATAGTCAGGCAATAGTCGAGGAAAAAAGCGAGCGAGCAGGCCACGGGCAGGTCACTGTCTGGCCGTAGCACGGCCACGTTTTCGGTCTGATTCTCGCTCGCCGTTTTACCCGCAATTACGCCGACGGTGTGGCACTGCTACGCCCTGTCCTCGTTGTGCTTTGGGGAGGTGGTGTCCCTCGTCGGGCCTCTTTGGCCTTCTGGATGGTTTCCCGCGTGCTTGCTTTCACCTTGCTGGCGGCCCGTTTGCCGTCTTCATTGGCGATAAAGTAGGCATGCATCTTGGCGATCGTTGCATAGTGCGTTGCCGCTCGAGGCGAGGCTTGCTGCACTTTGCTCAGCAGGTCATTCATCAGACCTTGAATGTGGTTGTACTCTTCCTCTGTCAAGAGAACGGTTGCCATGTCGCTTTTCTCCTTGTCTTGATGCCCTAAAAAAAAGGCTCACTTCTGTATACCAGTGTGTGTCAAGCGCTTAGGGAAATTGGCTATTCGTAAAAGTGGGTGGAGTTCCATATCAATACCCCCAAGCGCTGAGGTCACAGCCCGAATATATCTCACTGGGGTATACCACTCATAGGATTTCGTAAAGGTGCGTACGAGAGCGGAATCCCCCTCGATAAGAAATGTCTTTTCTTCCATTCGCATCCTTCCCTTTCAAGATCCCACGTAAGCTATACCGTTGACACGGTGTGAAAATCTTGTATAAATTCCAGACAGTATCACGATTAGCCGGGAAACTCGGGGGGCATCTCGTCCCAGGTTCTTCCGTCCAACAGTCTGCCACCGCTATGGTGGTAGCGCCCCCCGACCTGCTTGAAAAAGTAGGCAACGTTATAAGCAAGGCATTGCTCGCGTACATCTCGCGCCCAAGCCAGATCAAACGGGCGGGCCCTTGGTCCACTTTCGCCCCCACAGATCACCCATTGGAGCCTGGAGAGATACGGTCGCAAGTTGACCAACTCCAGTTGCGGCTCGACACTGACAAAATGCACGAGTGCGGGAACGGCAAGCAGATGAGGAAGGCGTTCCTCGGCACGCTTCTGTCTTCCAACCGATGTGCCGATCCAGATGTTATCAGGCCATGCATCCTGTCCCCAGGGGGTCATTTCTCGAATGTACTGAGGGCGTTTGGTCAGCAACAGCCAGTTGAGCCAGGGAGTGGTTTCTACGAGTTGCCACAAGCGCTGGCGGTGGGCAATGACTGCTGTATGTTCGTCAAAGACATCCGCCATTGACGCGCAAAAGACGCTGCGGCGGTGTCTCTGTTGTTGGGCCTGCTGATTCCAACGATACGGCTCTTGCCAGTGATGCTCTCCAAAGAAACGCCGTTCAGTCGTAGCCTCTGGACCCCAAATCTGAAAACCATAGCGCTTCGCACCTTGTTCAGCATAACAGTGGGTGCATTCCTCTGAGACTTTTAAGCAGCCCCACCAAGGATTCCAGGAATGACCTGCTACCAGAGAGCCATCTGGCAGTTTTCGCCATGTCCACTGTATTTTTGTGTTTTGTCCCATCTGTACACAACCTCTGTTCTCTTGCCTCTTAGCGAGTGTTTCTCCAGTACGGGGTACTCTTTCGTGCCTGCTTCTGACGAAGCCTGAGACGAGAGAGCGTGACGAGTAGCATCAGACGACCTACGGTGTGATGAGAGAGGAGCCAAACATAGTAGCTGATGTCATACGGGATTTGCTCTACAATGCCAATGACCCGTAAAACAACGAGGAGAACGCGTTCAATATACTTCATGATGGGTATCTCCCTTTCGATTCTTTGGCAAACGCTATAGCATCCCAGCAAGGTGTAAGACCAACGCAAAAGCACCAAGCATGAGAAACAACAGAAGACCACACTTCAGATGCTTTCTGTCTGCGGTGAAGACTGGAACAAAAACCGTGTAAGAACTCAGCACAAACACCAGTACAATGAGAATACCAGCCATAGAGACACTCCCTTCAGCCCTAACTGGAACGTTTCTTCATAGCTTGTGGCAGCACAGGTACGCTCTCCCTCGTGCTGATCGTCTGTCAGGGTCATAGCTTACTCCTCTAGGTAATCCTGCAACTGAGAGCCCAGACTGTGGGAACGCAGTTTGTCCAATGCCTTTGCCTCAATCTGGCGGACGCGTTCCCGCGTCACCTGGAACGCTTTGCCGATTTCCTGGAGTGTTCGGCTGCGGCCATCGGTCAGGCCATAGCGCAGGGAGAGCACGGCACGTTCTCGCTCAGTCAAGCTGCCGAGCAAGTCTTCTACCTGTGCTGTGAGCAAGGAATGGCTGGCAGCCTCGACAGGAGCCAGTGCGCTCCGGTCTGCAACCAAGCCACTCAAGTTCTGATCCTCATTCACTGAGCACTCCAGGCTCACCGGCTCCTGACTGAGCTTGATAATCTCTTGCACCTTCTCGGGACTGAGACCCATCTGCGCGGCTACCTCCTGTGTGGTCGGTTCGCGACCCAACTCTTGCTGCAAGCGCAGGCGGATCCGCTTCAGCTTGTGGAGTGTCTCGCCGACGTGAACAGGGAGGCGAATGGTGCGTGCCTGATTAGCGATCGCACGGGTGATGGCCTGGCGAATCCACCAAAAGGCATACGTGCTGAACTTATACTGCTTGGTGGCATCAAAGGCTTCGACAGCACGCATGAGGCCAATATTGCCCTCTTGTACGAGATCTTCTAGTGCCAAACCGCGACCTTGATAGCGTTTGGCAATGCTGACCACCAGTTTGAGGTTGGCCTCAATGAATCGCTGCTTCGCAGACTGGTCGCCAGCTTTGATCTGCTGGGCCAAATGTTGTTCCTCTTGGGTAGTGAGCACCCGTTGCGACCCGATAGCACGCAGGTAGTGACCCGTGCTGCTCATTTCCTCGTCCATCATCGTTTCCTATCTCCCAGCTTATTCCAGCAGCGGCTGGATAATCCCGTCAGCAAGCACCTGTCGCATGAGCACATCCCCTCGTACCTCGTGGCCCGTCCAGCGCTCTGGCCAGGTGTCTGCTGCTATCAACTCCACAATGCGTTGCTGTTCCTCCCGGTTGATCAGGTCAATGCAAGGACGCCCTTGTGCAGCGGTGTTCACTTGCTCCTGTATGTCAAGGACCTGCCCAAGGCCATAGCGCCTCGCCTCCATCGTGAGCGGACCGAGCCGCATGGGGTGAGCAGCCAGCGTCCCATCTTTGCGGCGGTCGGTCCCGTCCTTCCTGAGGCGGTACTGCGGCTTGGTCAATTCCCGGTACAGCGGCTTGAGCCGTTGTAAAGGCGCAAGATACCGCCAGTGAGCATGCTTGAGCAAGGCATCTAGGGCGACATCTTTGGAGGCAAGGTTACAGCCAATACAGCCAGTACGGGCGTTGATTTCCTCCTTCTCATCGCCACCGTAGACTTCAGCGATCACCTGGGTTGGGAACCCGAAGTGGGGTGCGTGAAAGGTGAGCCAATCCCAGATGTGACAGACGCGCCAGTGTAGGCAGGGAGCCAACACATCGGCGATGGCCTCTGGGGTCTCACGTTGCAACCATCCCTGCCCACACTCCGCGCCGTCTTTTGAGCAGGAGAGGGCAATTTTCTGGTCACGGACCGCGCTCTCGCCCAGACGCACGCCTGTCAGCAGGAGCAGCTTTTTCCCAGACACACGCCGCAAAGAAGCCAGCGCAGTCTCCATTGGTTCGACTTTCAATTGGGGGGTACACCAGCGAAACCCGCGATTTTTCGGGGGAGGCACGCCGCGCCCGAACATATAGACAAAGTAGCGGTCATCCAAAGGTGGAAGGACGATCTGGGTAGGGATTGCTCGGTCTTCTAGGACCTGTAACAACGTCATTGCTGCCGCTTGCAAGGGTGGTAACTCCATGCGCGTGTCAGCATACAGGACCGTCAAGCTTTCTGGGGCGGGAAGAACTCTCGAAGCGAGAAGATGAGCAACGAGCGTTACTACGGTGGAGGAATCCTTGCCGCCACTAAAGGCGACGGCCCAATGGGGGTACATCGGGCCATAGGTCTGCAAAGACTGGAGAGTTAGGTCGAGGGCATGCTCAAAGGTGAGCCGCTCCCCTTCCCATAAGGTAGGTTTTCTCCTGTTCATGTCTCTGTCCTCGGTTCGAGAAACACGAGAGGGTTGCCCAACCGTTGGGCGTAGTCTATCTCCCGCCGCGTACTTTCCCCGAGATAGCCCCCAACATTCAAGATGCGTACCAGGTCAGCCTCGTCAATCTTATGCAGGTGGAGAATATCCAGGGCAACCTTCTCTTCAGCACTGATGCCCAGGTCGCTGTCTTTGGCATCCACTCCGATGGTGAGGACAATCCTATTGTTGAGAGTGTCCTGTAAGCGCCAGTGTTGGAAGGCTTCTTTTGCCCTCTCAGTTGAGCCACAATGGACGACTTTGAGGGGCTTGGGTCTGCTTGCTTTGAGGGCCAGTAATTCGTCTAACGTCATCTAGGGATTTCCTTGCTCTGCTTTCACAATGGGGGCAATGACAATACATGGTCTATAGCCTGTCGTGGTGTTCGCCCCATTTCGTGCCGATCTGAGCGATACATCTTTAAGAGGTTGGGGCACAACTCCTTTGACAGGTACTTTTCCAGAAAAGCTATCGCGTCTGCATCGGTCAGGATGCGTTGCAAGTCTTCTTGTGCTTGCGCTTCTCTCGCTTTCCAGCTAGTGACTGACTCTGCCTCCTGCCCGCTCCCTTTGGCACTAATCGGAAGCATAATAGCTATGCCCTCATCTTCGTCACAGACTGCTGAGCAGCACCCGTGGAAACGCTGGTAGGTCTCAACATCTACGACTTTTTCGCACTTCGCACACTTCAAAACTGTCTCCTTCTTTGAACGGAAAAAAAGCACCGCAGGGACCTCCGCGATGCAACTAGGAGCAGGCAATTGCCTGCTCCTCCGCCCAGTGAACCGCAGACGGGCGCGTCATCCACCAGCCTTGGGCATTTCTTCCCATGCCCTTGGCGAGCATCTCCTGCTCAGTCAGGCAACGGCGTTGACTGGGAGTATGACCGATAACCCGGCGTGATTTTCTGGTACGGCTCTCTGCATAGATGGGTTCACCACATGAGCCAACACGATGCATGTCAAAAGCAGAGAGACACGTAAAGGTTTGTTGACATCCAGTGCAAACACACTTGGACATGAAACACCTCAAAACGTCACTCGTGGGACACAGGTAGCGAAAATCCGGGGGTATGCTCAAAGCGAGGCATCAATCTACCCCCTTTCAGGGGATGGCCTCCCTGTAAGGCGTAGAGGAGAGCGTGATCTCTCCCATCCGCTTTTTTGGTATAGCGCAGAAGCACGCTATGCCAAAAAGCTTCGGATGGTCCAGAAAACAGTGCGCAGGATGGTATACCGACGCTGCCAGCGGTCCTGCGAGTCCGCCTTATGTGCAAGAAAGCGTGCCCACTGGCCAGCTTTGTGCTTGGGGCATATGCCGTGTGAGCCGTTTGCATCGCCTGGATCGCCGCACCAAGCGCAATGATGAGTCACGATGATCGTTCCTTTCTGTGTTGGCCGTTGGCAAGCGCATGCCAGATGCGACAGGCGCTGCCTTCCGCTGTGACTTGTTGGTGATACTGCATAGGGATATTTCCTTTCCATTCATCGTTTTTTTGCACGCGCACGGTGTGCGTGCTCCATCACGGAAGAGCCTAGCAAGCCACGACCAGTTTCCATCTCCGCCCGACCTTCTCTCGAAACTCGTTTTCACACCAACGCCCCAAGCGGTCATAGAACCGTTCTCTCTCACACGGGCGGATCTGTGAGCAACCTAGCGGAGCGGCTCGTGTGCAGCCGTTCCTCTGGGGGACCTTCCATCTTCTGCTGTGCTTGTAACTGCTCAAGACAGAGGCGACAACAATTGCGCCAGAGCGAGAGAGGTTCTCGTTGGACGCATGCGAAGTGTGAAGCACAACGCAGATAACAGACCTGACAGAGGCTCACAGGTTTCTTGTGAATAGCTGCGTCCAAGATGAAAAAGGCACAGTGGACCTGGTGTCTGAACGCCTGTTGGGCATCGGTGTTGAACACTTCATAGGGAAGGGTCTCAATATATGCCTCGTACAGGGTATGCAAGAGAGCAAGCGCCTGCTTGCGGGTCATGGTCTCCATGAGGAGGTCTCCTTGGGATGTGTCACACGTCAAGCTCCCCCTCTCTATGTGCGGGGGAGCCTTATAGGAGCGTGATAGAAGCTCTAGCGGTAGTGCAGGTCTTCCATCCTCGGACGGAGTGGCTGGGCCTTCTGTTGGTCATGAGGTGCCAGCGGGTATGGAGCATGCTTGAGAAAGTGAACATGATGCCATCTTGCCAGGGCGGACCCCACCAGAATGCCGATCAACAGTCCCAGCACGGGGCCAACGATGGCGGCAATGACCAGCAGTTGCATGAGTTGAGTAGACATGTGCAATCCTTTCTGTGTTAGATGGCCATCGTCTGGTTCATGAGGCCAAACACCACGTAGAGCGCAAGAATGGCGCACACGCCTACGAAACAGATCCCGATGATCTTGTCCGGCCCCATCCCAGGTCGTGATGCTAAGGGTGCGCCAATCACAAGGAAGCCAATGCACACGAAGATAAGTGTATACAATGGCATCGTCTGATTTCTCCTTTCTGATCTTCTCTGAGCTTTGACCATCAAAGCTCATACGTACAGACAGTGATCCTATCAGCACGTATGAGCCTGAGATTAGCGACAGGAGAGGACAGAAAAAAGCCTCTCAGCATAAGCACTGAGAGGCTTTTCTTCGACAGCTAAAAGGGATGATCTTCGGCATCAAGCCCCGTGAGAGGGGACACGTCATTGTGTGGGAAAAGGTCTCTGTGCTCGTTGCAGAGGGTTTCGGGGTCGTGTATGTTTCGAGCAATAGGAGTTGTCATGGCTTTATGCTCCTCTGAGGCGGAGCAAGCGCTCAATATCCTTCAGCCCTACTACCCTGACCTCGATAAGAGAATGGGGTATGGACAGCCACACCAAGGGAATCTGCTCGTCTATCTCGGTAATCATTGCCGGATGCCACCCTCGATCAAGCCAAGCAGTCCATCCCGTTCCAGATGAGTACACCTCGCAGGGCATCTGCTGGTCGAAGGCGATTTTCACCTCTGCAAGGGTCATGGTGACACTCCTCTCTCGTCTAGGCGTTCCCACTCAGGTTCTGGGCCATCCAGGTCAACGACTGCCATCTCTTCCCACACCTCGCCAGTTGCCTGCCAGGCAAACACGTGCATCGTGTGCCTGCTCTCATCAAGGGCATAGGCGTACTGAGCACCCAAAGTATCGCCTTGCATCGTGATGAGTACTCGTGCTGGCTCATCCCTGTCTCCATGACAATAGCAGCCAGGACGATCCTCCTCTTCGGAAAATCCAGGGACTTTGCTGAAGTCAGTGCCAGTGATGTTGCTCCATCCTGCTCTGTGCTCATCAATGAGCACACGCAGCATCACCGGAAGATTCTGCTGAAAGTACCCGTGGTACAACTGATAGAGTGTTGCCCCCAGCCCAGAGGGATACGAATCCCAATGGTGATAGACTGCCTCGAAGCCGTCCCTTGTCATACGGCCTATGAGTCCTCTAGTCGCCATGTTGAAGCCTCCATCCTCTCTCATCGCTGCGCTTCTTCCACGCCGTGAGCGCTTCCATGACATGTGTGTAGTCTGCCGTCGGCAGCTAGCACCCCATCTCTTCCGACCGCTTCACTCTCCATCAATGCCTGGACCAGACACATTGCATTGCGTTGCACGAAGTAGAAGAGCGCATCCTCATCGAGCTCCAACTTTTTGCGCAACTCTTCCTCAAACACCTGTGCATCTTCGTGTACCTGATCTACAACATCGAGTAATGCCTGAGCCTCCTGATACGACCGATGGGTCGTCATGCGGAGTGCTCTTCGCAATCGAGACAGTGCCATATCGCGCTCCTTCCTTTTCTTACTGCACTTCGTGCTGTTCACACACCAGAACGGTACCCGCGATGTAGTCTTCTTCGTCAGGGTCAAAAGCCAGAAAGACATCTATTCCCCTTCGTCGAGCGTCTTCTACTGCTTTTTTCCGCGCCTCGGGTGTGGGAAGGTCGGCAAGTGCTGTCGCCTGTTCATTGCGGGCAAGCCCTTCTAACTTTCCCTGCTCGTTGACCACCATGATCCGGTTGTCTGGCAAGTGGACAAACTCAACGTAGCCTTGGACAACGGCTTGCAGTTCATCCAACTGAAAGGTCCTCCCATTGCGGGGCTGGACTTCCCGCGTCCAGCCCTCAGGGGAAATGATCAGAGCCATAGTGACGCCTCCTTGTGTTCACAGAGGTTTCATTCATCCCAACCGCGTTCGCTGAACAGCTATGACCGTACTGCCTCGCGTCGACACAGAGGGCAGAGACGGACCCCACTATGCCAGCGTTTCAACTGCATTTCCACATCACGTCCTCCGTCCCATACCCGTGCAACCGTCCAAGCAATACCCGCTTGCGCAATCACCTCCATCCACCGCGCTCCCGTCCCTGCACGATGCTGAGCCAGCCGCGCCGCCAAATCATGGGTAGAGCTTAGGTAGTGCCCCGCGTGCTGATAGCGACGCTCAAAGTGAAGGAGGTAGACAGGCATCGTCTTGACCTCCTTACGCTGCAACGCCGACAGTGAGCTGCCAGACCACTTGGCCATCACGGCAGAGCGGGACGGCGTTGACGCAACGCTGCCTGCGGTCTGTGTGCCAGCGTTGCACACAGGTGATCGCAGCACACTGCTTCATGATCGTCTTGGTCTGTTCTTGGGCCAGGAGGGCCTCAAGCAGGACGTGCAAGAATGCCTGCTGCATGCGAAAAGCGCTCATGGGCCGACACACCCTGTGCTGATTCGTGTCCTTATGCCTGTCCTGCTGGCTTGGCCCAAGCGCCTCGTGCAACGCATCGGCGCTGATCTCGACAGCAGCCAATGGCTCCAGGGGCACGATGGGAGCACGCTCAAGGCTGGGTTCGACGCGCTGCACGGGCCGCACTGCACGGGCATGAGCCTGCATCATCTTCACAAGATGGGCAGGGCTTTTGCCTTGCACCCGCACGTCATAGGGGAGGGCAAAATACAGGGCCTCTTCGCTCAGTAGCACTCGGTGGGGGTCTGCGAATTCAGGGGTGCCCGCAACGTCTGCCCAGTAGAGACCATCGCCGCAAGCTGTGAGCACCCGCGCATAACAAACCAGATGGTGATGAATACCATCGACCAGGCTCACCTGCTCGCGCAAGCTGGGGAGGGCTTCTCCGGTGTCGGGGTCAGTAAGAGGATCGTCGTCGAGCACGTGGGCAGGTAACACGTAGATGCCGTGGCGACTACAGCGTTCAAAGAAGGTCATGACAAGCCTTTCTGCACCATCCGAGCCTGCCATGTGCTAGAATAAGGCAGGCTCAGGATAGGGACGGCATGGGTGCTGGACGAGCCTGGAAACCTGTACCAGCACCCATGCGACTACACGGACTGAGCCGTTTCTGAACTGCTTGTAGTTGGCGCTACAAGCAGTTCTTGATTCTGATTATGAGCTATTTCTTAGGTCGGGATAACCCCGTTTTTATCCCCCGATTTATCCTCGTTTATTCCCCTTTGCTTCCCTGTAGCTTGTTTAGCTACAGGGAGATCACAAAGAGCTTTGCTTTCATGTTAGGACTATAACATGTAAAATTAGGTATTGTCAAGCATTTTTGAGTAGAAATCATCAATAATGAGTAAGTATACGTTAAAAACGTAACTGTTGACAAAGAACAGCATATTCTTATAAAATTGCGAAAGAAGGAAGTGAGGCAGTGATGACGAATGAGATTCTTGACGCCCAGGAAGTAGCAGACCTGCTGCGTGTGCATCCTCGAACGGTCATGAAGCTGGCTAGTCAAGGTCACCTTCCAGGCTTCAAGGTGGGAGGGCAATGGCGATTCAGACGTGAAGCCATCAATACCTATATCCAAGAACAGGAGCAGCAGCATAGGGATCAGGAGGATCAGGGTAAACCTGACAAAAGTTAAGATCTAGTATGATTCCATAGGATGTCCAACCTTCAGCAGCATAAGGCTATTAAGAGATGGATAAGCTAAAAAAGCCGAACGAAAAACTCCGTCTCCAGCGAGAACTACAAGGCTGGTCTCAGGCAAGAGTAGCAGAAAAGATAGGTACAACAGTGAAACGGGTGAGCATGTGGGAGTGTGGTGATACGATACCAGGTCGCTATTACCAAGAAGCGCTCATTAGGCTCTTTGGAAAAAATGCTGAGGAACTTGGCTTTTTTAAGGAAGAGCAACAAGAACAGCAAATATCCAATGTGGCTCCTACTACTGATAGTACCCCTTCTCAAAATATTCTTCAGGCGTCATACCAGATACTCGCTAAATATCTCCAGCAGC
>Ga0213874_10000044_pt1 | contig 16914 bp, 15 predicted proteins | sample BarmaccomBMRX_R7_FD_160098 | JGI IMG/M metagenome (GOLD analysis project Ga0213874, IMG submission 160098) | Root-associated microbial communities from Barbacenia macrantha in rupestrian grasslands, the National Park of Serra do Cipo, Brazil - RX_R7 | ecosystem: Host-associated > Plants > Roots...
ACGATGCTGGTCAGAGGTTGTGTGGCGTCGATCTCGAGAGTGCAACTTCGACGCAGCAATGGCTCGACCTCAGCGAGGTGCCGCAGCACCAGCTCCCGCTGCCTGTCGGTCTTGCCATAACTGTTGGTCCTCCGGTTCGCGATGCGCCTGAGGAGCACGTCGGCCGGCGCACTCAACAAGACCACCTCGTCAAACCGGGGATAGAACCTCCCCTGATTCGACACGGTCCCCGACACGTACAGCGACGGTCCCGCCGCGCCAGCCAGAAGCTCGGCGATCCGGTCCTCGCGCCAGACGTAGCCGCCGGCGTCGTCCGACCACTCGGTCCACCCCGGGTCATCCGTATCGACTACCGTGAAGCCGAGCTTCCTCAGCTCAGCCAGGGCGCTCGACTTACCGGTTCCGGACATGCCGGTGACAAGAACTCGTCGCACCCGCGCAGGCTAACGGGCACGCCAGCAACTCCACTCAGCGGCGGTCCAGTCCACCTCTGCATCGACGAAGTGCGCCGGGACGGCTCCAGCTGGCCGGGGGTTATGGCTGTCGAGACTTCTCCCTCTGGGTCCTCGGCCGGCCGGAGGGCAGCCCGGGGCCCGTTGCTCGCCCGGCGAGAAAGGGGCACTCCCCGTGGGCGGGCCGTTTCAGCGCTTGTTTTCCGCGCAACTGACGTGCTGCGCGCGGGAGTGCTGGAGCCGCGCGCTGGGTTCAGCCAGGTGGTTGGAGCCGGCACCGCAGCCGCGTCGGGCATCCGTGATCGCGGAGTGCCGGCCGGCGGTTCACAGAGAAGTTGTCGGCAGCAGCTCATCTGTTTTCTTCGCTCAGGGGCCGTTTCTGTGTTGTCTCCGAGCGGTGCGGTCGGCTGTGCCGCGCAGGGTTAGCGGACGCGTGGAGGGTCCGTCGAAGCCGGTGTGCCAAATCCGCGAATTGAGATCGTTGTTCAGGTCTCGCCGGCGTCGTGGGCGAGCAGCGCGATCTGTACGCGGTTGTTGAGCTCGAGCTTCTCGAGGATGCGCGAGACGTGCGCTTTGACGGTGGCGACGCTCATGTAGAGCTCGCGGCTGATCTCAGCGTTCGACTTTCCGAGCGCGATCGCGATAGCGACTTCGTGCTCGCGTTCGGTGAGGCGCTCGAGCTGAGCGCGGGCGTGGCGCTTGCGCTCGTCGAGTTCGCTGTCGGTGACGTGGCCGATGAGTCGGCGGGTGATCGCGGGGGACAGCGTCGGCTCGCCGGCGGCGACGGCCCGGACGGCGCGGATGACATCGGTTGGCGGGGTGTCCTTGAGAAGGAACCCGCTGGCACCCGCGCGGAGCGCGCGCAGGACGGAGTCGTCGGCCTCGAAAGTCGTGAGGACGATGACCTCGGGTGGCTTGTCCTGTGCTCGTACCAGCTCGGTCGCGGCGAGGCCGTCCATCGCGGGCATCCGGATGTCCATCAGGACAACGTCCGGCTGAAGCTCGGCGACCGCGTCCATGACCTCGCTGCCGTCCCTGGCCTCGCCGATGACCGCGATGTCCTCGCTGCCGGTCAGCAGCATGGACAGGGCCGATCGGACGAGGGCGTCGTCATCGACGATCAGCACGCGGATCTGGTCGCTCATGACGACCAGGGCAGCCAGGCGCGCAGACGGAAGTCGCCCTGCCCGTCGAGCCCGTGCTCGAGCTCGCCGCCGGAGAGCGCGGCGCGTTCAGCCAGTCCGACCAGGCCGGTCCCGGACCCAGGGATTTGCGTTGCGGCGGCGGCAAGGACCGGCGCCGGGTTGCGCACCTCGATCGTGAGCCCTTCGCCGGGGGCTCCCTCGATCAGCAGGTCGACCGGCGCTGACCCCGCGTGCTTGCGGGCGTTGGTCAGCGCCTCCTGAACGATCCGGAGCGCGTGACGGCCCACCGCGTCTGGTACGGCAGTGGGATCGGCGACGCGCACCTCGGCACTCAGCCGCATCCCGGCCGCGCGCGATTCATCGAGTAGGTCGGGCAGCGCCGCGAGCGTGGGCTGCGGCGGCTGGGGGTCCACGCCGCCAGCCCGATAGCGCAGAACGCCGATCACCGAGCGGAGATCTTCGAGCGCCTGGTGCGCGCTGGCGCGGATCACCGCGGCGGCGCGTGCGATCTCCTCAGGTGGCGCGTCCGGACGAATTTCTAGGGCACCGGCGTGCAGGCTCAGAAGCGAGATCCGGTGGGCGAGGACGTCGTGCATCTCACGCGCGATCCGCTCGCGCTCGGCATGGCGGATCTGCTCGACGCGCAGCTGCTCCTCGGCCTGGGTGCGGCGCTGGCGCTCGCGCTGCGTCTGAAGGCGGCCGCGGCGGAACATGCCCCAGGCGACGACCGCGGCCGTGCCGAGAATCCCGCCGATGTAGTACGTGGCTAGCGAGTTGCCCTGGGGGTGGATCGCACGTCCGGCCGGTAGGAGCGCTAGCTGCCCCGCGGCGATGAGAAACGCCAGCTGCCAGCGACGATTCGCGGCAACCGTGTACAGGATGATCACGCCCGCCGGCCCGGCAAACGAGGAAATCGGAAGGATCACCAGCGACGCCAAACCGAGGACGAACGGCCCGCGCCGCCGCCCCCACAGCGCGAGGCACAGCACTACGCCACAGGTCAGGTCGATAACAAACAGTGCGCCGTGCAACCCGCGGTGGTAGCTGTGCACGAGCGACACAGTGCCGAACACGATTGCCAGCAGGAACAGGACGCTGTCGATCCACCAGTCGCGGCGCGAGCGTTGGGCCGGCGGAACGTCGTCCTCCTCGCGGACGAGGAGGCCGCTGAGACGAGGAATACCGGTCATCTGCCGCCAGAGTAGGGAGCGCGACCTCGGTTGAACAGGCGACCGAAGTCGATGGCACGATCGACTTTCGTCACCCCAACGATCGTCCCCCGGCCGATTGTCAGGACCGGCGCCCAGCCGGATCCTGTCGCAGGTGCTCGAACCCGACCACTGCGAACAGGAGATTCCCATGCTTACCCGCGTCGCCCGCCTGACCGTCCGACATCGCTGGGCCGTGATCGGCGTCTGGCTGGTCCTCACGGTCTTCGGCGCCTACGCCGCCCAGAAGGTCTCAACCCGCTGGTCTCAAAGCTTCTCGGTTCCCGGCAAGCCGGCGTACGACGCCAGCCAGCGGACGCTGAAGGCGTTCGGCGTCGGTGTTCGTCCACCGGACGTGATCGTGTTCCACACAGCCGGCGACGCGACCAGGAGCCAGTCGATCGCAGACGCAATGCAGCGTGCGGCCGCGACCATACCGGGCGATCGGGCGAGCTCATATTTCTCGACCGGTAGCCTCATCTATATCTCGCCTGACCGGCACACGGCCTTCGAGGAGATCTATCCGCCCGGCCCGGTCGTCTTCTCCAACCGGAGTGGTGCAGAGCAGATACGGGCAGCGGCAGCGACCGGGCTGCCCGCGGGCATCACAGTCAATGTGACCGGGCACGATCCGCTCGATGAGGCTTCCCAGCAGGGCTCGGGCGGCGGGTCAAGTGTTCTGTTGGAAACGGGCATCGGGGCCCTCGGCGCACTGGTGATCTTGTTGTTCGTGTTCGGGACGCTGCCGGCGGTCCTCATCCCGCTTGCTGTGGCGGCCGCCGCGATCCTCAACACCTTCAGCCTCGTGTGGGCGCTGAGCTACATCACCAGCGTCTCGATCATCGTCCAGTTCTTGATCGCGCTCGTTGGTCTGGGGGTCGCGATCGACTATTCCCTGCTGATGATCTTCCGCTTCCGCGACGAGCTCCGGGAAGGTAACGATCTCGAGTCGGCGCTCGTACAGACGATGACCCATGCGGGTCGCTCCGTGATCGTTTCGGGTTCGACTGTGATGGTTGGACTGGTGTCGATGATCGTCCTGCCGGTGCCGTTCATCCGCTCGATGGGCCTTGGCGGGATGTTGATTCCCGCGGTCGTGGCGCTTGCGTCGCTAACGTTCCTGCCCGCGCTGCTCGCGGTTCTCGGCGGCCGGATCAACAGTCTCCGGGTTGTACCGCGCCGGCTGCTGGACCATGGCCGTCGCGAGCACGGGGCCTGGGGCCGCTGGGCGCAGCTCGTGCTTCGGCGACCCGTCGCAGCCGCCTCGGCGGGTGTGGTGATCGTCGCCGTGCTCGCGGGCTTGGGTACGCAGTTGAACGCCGGTGAGCCGCGGCTCAAGAACTTCCCTGGCAGCGGCACGGCGATCGCCGGTCGTCAGATGCTCTCAGACGCCCACATTAGTCCCGGAGTGATGAAGCCACTCGACATCCTCGTCGAACACGGCGCGAGCGCCAAGGCGGTCGCGACCAGGCTGCGCACCGTGCCGGGAATCGTCGGAGCGGCCGCGCCACCGACGTGGCAACACGGACCCGACTCGCTGGCCGAGTCATTCCCGGCCGTCGACGGCGGTGCTCCCGGGATTCAAGCGATCATCGATCGCACCATCGCCACGCTGAGGGGAACCGGCGCCACACTGACCGGCGTCGCCGCCGTCGACCGCGATTTCCTGCACGCGCTCTTCGGGGGCTTCCCGTACGTGGTCGCGCTCGTGGTGATGCTCACGCTGGTCCTGCTCACACGGGCGTTTCGCTCGATCGTGCTCGCGATCAAGGCGGCCGCGCTGAACCTGATCTCGCTCGGCGCAGCCTTCGGCGTGGTCGTGTTCATCTTCCAGGAGGGGCATAGCTCCTCGCTCTGGAACATCGACGCGACCCAGTCGGTCACCGTCTGGATCCCCGTGATGATCTTCGCCTTCCTGTTCGGCCTATCGATGGACTACGAGGTCTTCATGCTCACGCGGATACGCGAGGCCTACGACGACACGGGCTCGACGGATAAGGCGATCGAGCTTGGACTTGCCCGAACGGGCAAGCTCGTTACCAGCGGCGCGCTGATCCTCATGTTCGCCTTCCTAGTTCTGTCCACGAGCCCCGGCTACGAAGTCAAAGAGCTCGCGATCGGAGTGGCGGCCGGGATCATCCTCGACGCCACCATCATCCGTGCCCTGCTCGTCCCGGCCCTCATGCGGCTGCTCGGCGAGGCCAACTGGTGGATGCCCAACTGGACGCGCGTCGCGCTTCGCCTCCCCAAGACGGAGCCGAGCGCCCGTGCTAAGACGGCAATGTTTACGCGGATGGCTGGCGAGCGGAAGCCGGTCAAGTACCGCTACCCCTACCAAGGACACCTGCTCGCTCCGCTGCCCAGAAGGTTCCGCACGGATCGTGGCATTGCATCCCCCCGCTAACAAGGAGTTCTGATCATGTCGGCGATGTCACCGCCCAGCCGCCCGGTCCCGGGCGGCCCTGGCTATCCGTTGAGTTTCTCGGTCGACTATCCCGACCGCGGGCTCAACCGCCTGACCACGGCGTTCCGGATTTTCACGGTCATCCCGATCGCGATCCTCGCCGCGACGGTTGAGGGCGGCACCTTCAGCACCGGCTCGGGCGCTCGTTATGCCGGGGGCGGGATTGGTGTTCTCGCCGTCCCCGTGGTGCTGATGCTTCTGTTCCGGAAGAAGTATCCACACTGGTGGTATGAGTGGAACTTGCAGCTCAGCCGGTTCAGCAACCGGATCGTCACATATTTGGCGCTGATGGACGACCGGTACCCCTCAACCGACGAAGAGCAGGCGGTGCACCTCGACTTCCCGTATCCCGATGCCGAGCGCGACCTCAGCCGCGGACTGCCTCTTGTCAAGTGGCTGCTGGCGATCCCTCATTATGTCGTACTGTTCTTCCTCTCGATCGGCGCGCTGTTTGCCGCCATCTTCGCCTGGTTCGCGATTCTCTTCACCGGTCGTTACCCACGCTCACTATTCGACTACATCGAGGGCGTGCTCCGCTGGTACAACCGCGTCGCTGCCTACGCCTTCCTTCTCATCACTGACCGCTACCCCCCGTTCAGCCTGCAGCCGTGACACGAGCGACTCACCAGCCCCGTATAAGCGCGGTGCCCGAGGGATGCCAACGGTCGAAGCTAGACCCACAGGTGAAGCCAAGGTGGTGCTCGTCGGTGACGATTCCGCGCCCGCTTCGGAACGGGACCACCGGAGCCTGCAGGCGACTCGCGAGCGCTCGAACCCGCTCGGCGGCGTGCTGCATTCCGCCGCCGACCATGATCATCGGGTTATGCGCAGTGGCGAGCGCGCTAGACGGCGCAACGACCGTTCAGCGGGGCGCGCCCCGTCCGGCGCCGATTCGATGCCAGGTCAGCCGGCGCCGCACCGTGTCGACTAGCAGCCAGCTGGGATCCGGTCCGCTCAGCGCGCCAGGGCAGACAACCGCCCGCACCGAGCGTCCGAGGCGCTGGGACGTCGGGCGGTGCTGACGCTCAATCGTCCCGTCGCAGCGGCCGACCCACAGCGCAGCCTGATGAGTGTGGCCATGCGCGCACAGCCATCCCGGCAGCCGCCGCAGCGCTTCACGTACGTACCGCTCATCGGAGAGCTGGCCCATCAGCGGGTTGTGCGGGCTGCCGTGCACGGCGAGGATTCCGTCGCGCTGCGCGGCGACGCTCCAGCCCTCGATCAAGGCGACGGCGGCGTCGGGCAAAGACTGGTCCTGCAGCGCCCAGGCTTCATGGTTGCCGGCGATCTTCACGGTGCACACGTCGTTGATCGCTCGTACGCAGGCCACCGTCAGCTCCGGCGGGCGCGCTGAAAGTCCGTCGATCGCGTCGCCGAGACACCACAGCTCATCGGCGCCGGTTCGCGCGATCGCCTCAAGGCACGCGCTGAGGCGTCCAACCTGCCCGTGCACATCGCTGAAAATCGCCAAACGCATGCTCGCCTCGGAAGAACGGGCCCACTGGGGGTCGGCCGTCCGCTGTGGGATCCTGCCACAGCTGCCGCGTCGCCTCCTGCCACCGTCGGCGATCGGACAGCGCGGTGACGGCTGGACGCAAGATGGCGCTCAGCATGCGAGCCGGGCGAGCAATGGACGCAGAGCTGGTCGCGGACTTTCGCTGCCGAGAGGGCTGGAGTGGGCTCGGCGAGCGCCGGTGCCGGTGCGGCTGACAAACCCTCGTCGCACTCGCTGGCGGCCGGCTATGTCACGGTCGCCTCCGGCGGGTGCACCGCCGTGCTCACAGGTGAGCAGGCAGGCGATGAGCGCGTGCTGCCCGCGCTCGAGCACGAACGAGCGCGAGGCCTCGGCGCGCCGGCGGCGCGCGGCTGGTCGGACCTTCTGAGTAGGACTGCTGTCTGAGCGTCAAGTCGGTGGACCGGATCGAGGTCACGCGCGAGCCTCAGCAGGCTACCGCCGCGACGATCGCGTGTGGAGCTGCGCTCGCTAATTGCCGTTGGCTGCCTCGACGATGAGCTCCGAAGCTGCCCGGGACGCGCGCACCCGGCGGGGCGCCCGAGCGGCGAGGATAGCCAGTGTCCGCCCCCCAGGCGGGGGGTGTCCTCGCAATCTCGTTTGGGGGCCGGAGTCTGCGGTCTACCATCCACGATGTCACACGACCCACGACATCGCGGCCCGCACGAGCGTCGGTGCGGTCACAGGCCGCGTCGAAGTGGGCCAACGATGTACCGAGGAGAGAACACCGGAGCGCGTTTCCGCGGAGGGAGACATGTACGAGCATTACGAGATCATCGGCGAGGCACGTGGCGAGCCCCGCCCCGCTGGCTGCGTTGGCGTACGCGTCCGCGTGCGGCTGTCGGGCCACCCGAGCCGCCGGTGGGCGCATGCCTTCGGCGCTCGCCTGGCAACGGAGCTGAGTGGGCACGCTGCCGTCGGTCACCTCCGAATCAACACAGCCGAGATCGTGCAAGGCGACGAGATCGTGCTGGACGGGGTTGAGCCAAGCGAGGCGCCAGGACTCGCCCAGCCGCTTCGGCTGGCGGTCAGCAGCGCGAACGAGGCGGCGACCCGCGAGCCGGAACCCGCGCGCAACGCTACACAGCGGGAGGCGGACGTAATCGCCGGGCAGATCTCGCTTACCGAGTCGTAGGCACAGCGCCGTGTCAAGCACCCGTCAATGAATCGGGTGCTGGCGGGCGTTGGCCCGCGCACGGCGCAGATCTCGGGCCGCAAGCTGCGCGGCTCGGCCGAGCGCAGTAACCAAGCAGGCAGGGGGAGTAGTCGCGCTTGCCGGCGATCGTGCGGCGGTCGGAGACGCGCGGAGTCGGGCTATCGGCGAGCGTCTCGGCGCCCCTGGGCTCGCGGAGGCACGCGGACGTCCTCGACGCTTGGTCCAGGCCGAGGTCGCCGGCGAGCGCGCACCATCGAAGACCTACACCCACAACAATCGCCGGCGCCCTCGGGCGCCCGCCGCGACAACCGCACGCGGCAAGGTGGCCGCACGCGGCCATCACATCGGCGTCGAGATCGCCGACCACGGTGGGCGGCCGAGCTCGCCGGCGAGCCAGCCCCGGCTCATCACGAATGCCCGAGATTCGCGGGTCGGCTCAATGAGTTCCGTCGCGCTGACCAGCTGTTGCGACAGGACGCCACCAGTCATGATTCGGCCGTGACCGAGATCCGGCCGCTGACGCTCGAGGACGCCGAGCCGCTTGCGGATGTGGTGCGCGCCAACCGCGAGTTCCTGGCCCCGTGGCAGCCGATCCAAGATCCAGAGCTTCTTACGATTCCCGGCCAGCGCACGGCGATCGAGCAGCTGCTTGACGATCAGCAGCGTGGGTTGACGGTGGCGCACGTCATCCTCGACGAACACCGAATCATCGGCCGGGTGACACTGAGCAACATCGTTCGCGGCCCATTTCAGTCCTGCAACCTCGGCTACTGGGTCGGCTTGGCTGACAACGGCCGTGGCCACGCCAGCGCGGCGGTGGCCAAGATCGCCAAGCTTGCCTTCTCGGAGCTCGGGCTGCACCGGATCGAGGCCGGAACGCTGCTGCGCAACGTCGCGTCCCAGCGGGTGCTGGAGTGCAACGGATTCGAGTGGTTCGGCCTCGCGAGGCGGTACCTGCAGATCGCAGGGCGCTGGCAGGACCACCTCCTCTTCCAGAAGATCGCGCCGGGCGGGTAGACCGCCCGCCCCCCGGTCACGCGGTCCGTGCCTTCGCCTCCCGGCCACCATTGGCCGCTATCCCGCGGCGTTAGGGACCGCCTAAGGTGCAGCAGTAGCCGGTGCCGTCGTGGTGCTCGTGCTGTAGGCGCGTCAGCCGACGAACCCGCGGCCGGCGAGCCCGACGCTTGCGCACCGAAGGCTTTCTGCTCGGCGAGACCGTCGGCGTGGCGGCGGAAGTCGCGCCGCGGATGTGGCCGGCCCACCTGGCGGTGGTGGAGATCGAGATGGCTGTAGCGGTTCCAGCGGTCGGAGGCCATGATCCCCGAGAACGGGCCGAGGAGCGCCGTGAGCCGCTCGCGATCGCGATGCTCGGCCATCTGAACGCTCCGTCGGGTCAAGGCGGTCAGCGCGGTGCGAGGATGACCGTGTGCTTGAAGTAATCAGCGAGAGGCTGGTATTGCGACCGTTCCGGGTCGAGGACCTCCAGACCTTTGTCGCCTACCGTCGAGATCCCGCGGTGGCGCGCTACCAGGGATGGGAGACCACCTACTCGATGGCCGACGCCGCCCGCTTCTTGGCCGCACAGCCGACGAACCCGTTTCGGCAGCGGGGAGAATGGCTGCAACTTGCCGTCGTGGATCGGGACACCCGGGGTCTGCTGGGTGATTGTGCTCCGCAAGTCATAGCTGACCAGCCAGCGACCGCCGAAATTGGCGTGACGCTGGCTACGAGTAGTCAAGGCAAGGGTGTGGCGAGGGAAGCAGTCGCGGGCCTAGTGAGCGTGCTCGTCCAGCAGCACGGGATGCATCGCGTGGTCGCCCAAGCCGACGAGCGCAACTGCCCGGTGCACCGCCTCTTGAAGCGGTTGGGCTTTCGCTGCGAGGGACGTCTCGTCGAGGCGGACTGGTTCAAGGGTGAGTGGCACACGTTGCGAATCTACGCGGTCTTGGAAAGCGAATGGCGCTGATCGGCGCGAGCGCGGCCTGGGCGCTCGGGGTCTGGGCTCATCGTCCGCTCCGGCGGGCGAAGCGCCACAGCCGGGGGGCTTCGCCTCTGGTCCGGGTTCGCTGTGTGTCGTGTGGGTTGTTGCTCGCGGCCGGCGAACACGAGTGAGGGCGGCCAACCGCCCGTGCCAACTGTGGATCCCGGTGCAAGCGCAAGGGACCGCGTCCGCGGTCGGCGCGATGCTCAGGCCGTTTCCGGGGTGCGGACGACCGCCGGGTTAAAGGTCGTCGATTCCGGGGAAGCCGGCGTCGCCGTGCAGGCAGGCGGCGGCGAGGAGAGCGGCGGCGATGTCGCCGGTGAACAGTGTGTAGCGACCTCGGCCGGCGGTCGCGCGGAGGCGAGCGGCCTGCTCGAGCGCGTGCATGGCGAAGGCGCGCGCCCGGGTGAGCCACAGCTCATCGCTTGTGCGCGCGAGTAGAGCGAGAAACGCAAAGCCGTTGCCGGCCGTGCCGTGGCAGAGGCCGGGGTTCCCGGCCAGCGGACCGGCCCGCCACACCAGCTCGCCGCCGGCCAGCAACAGGGCGCTGTGTCGTTCATCGCCTTCGGCGATCGCCGCGAGCGACGTGACGATCCCGGCGGCGCCGTGGCACCACTGCACCCTCGGCGGCGATCCGGTCCGCGAGCCGGTATCGAGCGCCGGCCAGCTGGCGAGGGGTCCGTCGATAATCGCTCGGGCGCGCGCCGTGGCCACCGCACGCTCGTGTACCCTCGCGGGATCCTCGAGCCATTCCGGCGCGCCGGTGAGCGCGCGGAGATTGCCGGCGAAGCCGTGCGCCGCCCCGAGGTATCGCAACCGCTTACCGTAGAGATCTTGGGTCCAAAGCCGATCTGGATTCTGACGCGCGAGCAGCGTCCGCGCGCTTGCGCGCCACAGCTCGCCAAAGCGCCTCTCGCCGGTACGGCGGTGCATCGCCCGGGCGGCGAGCATTGTGCCCGGGGCGCCCAGCAGCAGCTCGTTTGACGGGTGCTTCACGTTTGCCGCGATCGTCCCCGCGAGCGCGTCAGCCGCATCCGACGACGGGGCAAGCCGGTGCGCCACGAGCAGGATTCCGCTCGTTCCCGCCATCAGTGACGCACCGGCGCCTTCTTCATCCGGCGAGGCCAACGCGGGCTCATAGAGCCCACCGGCGATCGCCGCACAATCGATGCTGGGGACATAGACCCCCGCGTCGATGAGCCGCGCGAAGGCGTGAAGCATTCCCGCCGCGCCGACGTACAGCCCGCGCAGGATCCCGTCGGCCGGGGTGCCCGGCTCGTCGTCGCCGGGGTGCAGCGGCCACAAGCGCTCGCGATCGAACGCCGCTTCGGCATCGCGGCAGATCTCGGCTATCGCATCGCGCGCGCGGGAAGCGCTCCATTCAACGTCGCCGAGCCGCTCGTGACGCGCCGGGTCATACAGTGCCGCCATCAGCGCGGGGGAGTCTAGAAACCGTCGCTTTGCGCGACTGCGTCGCAACGGCCGAGCATCACGGGTGGGACCCGGCTGCCATCCGGACTCGAGATCGACGTGACCCGCGAACCGGTACCAGGGTGGCGAGACGTTCGGCGCACCGCGGGGCCCGCGCGCCAACCGCCAGCATCCACGGTCGAGATCGCTACGGCTTGCTGGCGCGATGGGGTCCTCGCGCCCCCTCCAAACCACACCAGGGCGGGACGTTACGACGTGTGAGTCGAGCTCGACGATCTCATCGGGCTCGATTGGCGCCGTCGTTTCGATAGCGGGACATCTCCCCCGATGCTGATCAACGTGGTTTGCCGACGCCGCCGCAATTTCCAGCAAAGCGACGTCCCCGCCCTCGAGCGCGCCGCGAGGGCGGGAATCCGCATCCGTGGCCTAAGGGAGTTCGGAGGTTGCGAGAGTCGTGACGGCGCGATGGCGGACTGGCCCGTCCATGACACAGCCGATGCCGTCCTGGCGGGGTTCATGCGGCCGCGTGCGGGTGCAGGTCAAGACGTGCGGCGGCCGCCCACCGCGGCGAGTTCGCGTTCGGCGGGATGCCTCGCCCGCTAGGGCCTCACGGCCCGCACGAGTGCTGCTCAAACGGAGGTCTTCTTTAATCACGCTGCTCTCAGCCGATGCCGAGGGTCCGGCAACACGTCGCCCGGAGACGGCGAGACCTCCCGCGACAGGTCGCCCCGGCCGGCGACCGCCAGCGAGACGTCGAGCACCGGCCGCAACGCGGCGCTGATGCCCGGCCAGAAGACCGAAAGAGCTGGCCGAGCTGCGCGTACACCGCCGGTGTGCTTCGCCCGGCGCCCGCGGGCAGCGTTCGCCGTGAAGCCACGGGGGCGCGGCCGCGCTTCACGCCACTGCCCGGAAGGGGCAGCGATCATACGGTCGGCAGTTGTGCGAAACATCCGCTCGACCGACCCCGGATTGATCCCAAGCCGGGCGCCGAGGTGCACGCGCTCCACGCGACCCCTCTCATCGTGACTGGCGTCTCGCGGATGTGGGCGCATCTAGGTCTATGTATTGCCGTGCCGGCCTGGCGCCGCAGCCAGATTACCGGGCGAAAAAGACAAATAATGGCGAGAAGTGTGAGTGTTGAGAGAGTCCGCGCCCGCAGTCGGTGAGACAAATCAGCAAACACCACCCTTTCCGATGTATGCTCGCGCCGAAACCGAGAGTACCGCTCGCGCGCGCGACGGGCGATGGAACACGTTAGAAAAGTGAGGGGCGCCGATGCCTCGGTGCTGTGGGACGATTAACGATCCGGCCGACGCGACCAGCGTCCTCGTCTATGTCGAGGTCAACGCCGGCGACAGTGACGCGGAGACCAAAGCGGGACTCGACGCCGCCGAGCAGGCCGCCCAGGGCGCCTTTGTCGCTATAAAAGGCGGTACCGCGCCCCCAGTCAACACATTCACGCGGCCCGGCAGGCTGACGACTGCCAATCTCCCCTGAGCATCGGCGGCACGCCCCGACGCGGGCGCGATTCATTGCCGGTTCGACGACGCGTGCCGCTATCACGCGGTTGGCGGACGCCGAGCTGCCGAGGATGTGCGAGAAAGTCCAAACCGGCGGCGTAATGGCTGATGAATCTCGTGGTCGGTCAATGCAGGCCGCGAGCTGCGACGGCACCTCGAGTTCGCGCTCGGTCAAGTCGCAAGGGTTGGCGCGGCGGCTTTCACCTCCTTGAGAACGACCGGTCATTGAACCGTCCCGGGGCGCACCTCTTTTGTCGAATGCGCGGGTGAACGCCGCGATCGAATCCATGCGCAGCGCCATCCCGTGAAAGGGAGCGTTCCCCGTTCGGGCCTGGCGGTGAGCTTGCGTCGTCAGCGCTGCTTGGCATAGGGTCGCAACATCACGCGGGAACCAAATCTTGAGGAGCGGGCCGTGGCTTCAGCAGACGTACAGACACTTCAGAGCGCCTATGAGGCGTTCAACCGAGGCGACATCCGAGCGGTGCTCGAAGTCATGGATCCCCAGATCGAATGGAATGAGCCTGGCGGAGGACGCGCCGCCTCGGGCACCTTCCACGGTCCTCAGAGCGTGGGAAATGACGTGTTCAGCATCGTTCCGGAGAACTTCGAGGAGTTCGCTGCCGAGCCCGAGCGCTTCTTCGAGGCGTTCGCTGATCATGTCGTCGTCGTCGGGCAGTTCCGCGCGAAGCGAAAGGGCGGCGGCGACATGACAGCCGCGTTCGCGCACGTCTGGCAAATGCGCAATGGCAAGCCCGCTCGCTTCCACAATTATGTCGACGCCGCCGCGTGGGCGCCGGGTTGGGGGGGAAACTAACACCCGGGTTCTGCTCCCAGCAGGCATCTCCTACCGGGCGCTCTGGGACAAACTCGCGCCAACCCGCAACCCGGGCCGAAGACAAAGGGAGGCCGGCGCGATCGTGTCGTGCCGGCACTCCCGGCGGCTCAAGCGTGAGATCGTCGCGCTGATGCCCGCCTCTCCTTGCGCGCTACAGAGCCGCGCTGCGGGTACCCGTGCGCGAACAGAGCCCGTATGACCTCGCGGGGACCGGCACTGGCTCGCCTTGACTGCGCGGTCCCACGCCGGCGCGCTGCCTCGCTCCGGGCTGTCAGCAACGGTCGCGGTACGACTTGGTCACTGAGGACCGATCGGTTGGGGAGGTGGCCGGGGCCGGGCATCGTGGCTTGAGGATCGGCTACGCCGCTGGCGCCGATGGATGGGATCGTGCCTGCCTGACGGCCCTCTCCTCGAGCTCACTCACTTCCAGGCCGTCACTTCCGATGCTCTCGAACAGTGCTTTGCGGCGTGGCAGTGCGGCCATCAGCGCTTGTGGTCAGGGCGATGGCCGGAGTCGCGTCTAAGCTCAGAAATTGCTCGGCGAAGCAGTTCGCCAAGCCATCATCGTCCAGGTCCTTTGCTGGCGCGTTCGAACCGCTCAACGAATTCACGAACGTCTGGCCGTACAGTCGATCGCGGATCTGCTACCTCGGTCACTGGCGACCAGACGCGCTCGCGCGGCCGCCCGTAGTGATCAACCCGGTCTTGTAGCCAGGACCACGGCCTGGACGAGGTCTCGCAGCCGGAGCTGCATCAACATGTGGGACCCGCACGATTCGACCGTTCCCGGCGATAGGTTCAGCTCTCGGGCGATCTCCGCGTTCGAGCATCGGTCGGTGGTCGAAATCCGCGCGTTAGCCGTGTTCGCGCGGGTAATCGTGTCGCCGCAGCGCCAATCGGCGCGAACCAAGTCTTGACCTCACAATGCGCCGCGAAGACGTCATCAAGCAAGCATCCACGCCGCTCGGCGCCCCGGCGTTCCCGCGCGGCCCGTACCGATTCACCGATCGTGAATACCTGAACATCCTGTATCGCAGCGATCGCGAGGCACTCGAAGCAGTGGTGCCCGAGCCGCTCGAGGTCTCGGATCCTATGGTGCGCTTCGAGCTGATGTCGATGCCCGACGTCACCGGACTGGGGTCATATACCGAGTGCGGCCAGGCCGTGCGTGTGAAGTACCAGGGTGAGCAAGGCGACTACCTGCACGCGATGTACGTCGACAACCATCCCGCGATCGCCAGCGGTCGTGAGCGCAGCGCGTTCCCGAAGAAGCTCGGCTCGCCGCGGCTGTACGTCGACTCCGACACTCTGGTGGGAACCCTCGACTACGGAACCCTGCGCGTCGCGACGGCGACGATGGGCTACAAGCACGCCCCGCTCCGCGCCGAGCTTGCGCATGCCGAGATCGCCGCCCCGACGTTCATGCTCAAGATCGTCCCGGGCTACACGGGCGGGCCGCGAATCTGCGAACTCGTCCGAACTCAGATCGTCGACCTTGAGATCGTCGGCGCGTGGCGTGGACCAGGACGTCTGCAGCTCTTTGAACATGCGCTCGCGCCGATGGCTGACCTGCCCGTTCGCGAAGTGCTCGCGACCTCGCACATCGTCACCAGCCTCTCGCTCTCGCCCGCGACGATAGTCCATGACTACCTCGACGACGGTAGGCGCAGAGGTGACCGATGACCTCGCCGTCGCCGTCAGATCTGCTTGCCGGCAGCGACGTTCTGAAGCGCAATGAGCACGTTGCGGTGATCGGCGCCGGCTTGATCGGAATCTCATGGACGGCGCTGCTGCTCGCGCACGGACTCGAGGTCCGCGTCTACGATCCCGACCCGGCGGCACAGTCACGGTGCCGGGAGGGCATCGAGCGGATCGCACCGTCGCTCACGGCGCTGGGTCTCCCCGTGCACGGGCTGGCCGAGCGCCTGCGCTTCGAGACCGAGCTCACCCGCGCCGTCCGTGGCGCTGCGGTGGTTCAGGAGAACGGGCCTGAGGATCTCGCTCTCAAGCGCCATGTCTGGGCCCAAGTGCAGCAGTCAGCCCCTCCTGAGACCCTGCTGCTGTCCTCGACTTCCGGCCTTCCCGCCACAGCACAGGCGCAGCATCTTGCCCGCCCCGGCCGGCTGGTCGTCGGCCACCCGTTCAATCCACCTCACCTCGTGCCGCTGGTCGAGGTCGTCCCGGGCCAGCGCACCGATCCCCAGGCGGTTGAGGACGCCCTGGCGTTCTATCGCGCTCTGGGCAAGCAGCCTGTGGTCCTGCGCCGGGAGATCCCCGGGTTCGTCGCCAACCGCCTGCAGTCGGCGCTGTTTCGCGAGTGCGTCTCTCTTGTCACCCAAGGCATCGTTGCGATGGAGGACCTCGACGCCATCGTCACGAGCTCGATCGGCCTGCGGTGGGCGGCGGCGGGCCCGTTTCTGAGCTTTCACCTCGGTGGCGGCCCGGGCGGGCTGGCGCACTTCTTCGCCCATTTTGCCCCCGGCATGCAGCGGCGCTGGGACACGCTCGGTCGTCCGCGTCTAGATGACGCCACGATCGCGCTGCTCGCCCGCGAGGTCGAACGAGCCTACGGCGATACCTCGATCGAGGCGCTGGAGCGCGAGCGAGACGACGCGCAGATCGCCATGTTGCGCGCGCGGCAACGAGGTCAATAGCACAGCGCAGTCCGACCATGCCTGAGGCGCCATTAGACGACATCACCCGCCGGCCGATGGCGGTCATTGGCGCCGGAACGCTGGGGCGACGGATCGCGCTCATGCTCGCCACGCGAGGCGGCGAGGTTCGCATCTTCGACATCGCCGGCGACCAGCGCGCCGCGGCTATCGGATTCGTCGAACGCGAGCTGCCGGGCCTCATCGAGCGCCTGCCCGGCGCCTCGCCGGGCAGTGTGGAGGCTGCCAGTGACCTGGGCTCAGCGGTCGCCGGCACCTGGCTGGTCATCGAGGCGCTGCCCGAGCGACTGGAGCTCAAAAGGCAGGTATTCACCGAGCTCGACCGCCTCTCGCCGAGCGACGCCATCCTGGCCACAAACTCATCCTCATATCCGTCCGGTGAGCTCATCGACGGCGTCTCGCGCCGAGAGCGGGTCCTTAACACTCATTTCTACATGCCTCCCGTGAGCATCGCCGTAGAGGTCATGTCATGCGGGCACACCGACGAGCGTGTCATCGATCTCCTCATGCAGACACTCCCAGCGTATGGTCTCGTGC
>Ga0213874_10000045_pt1 | contig 16769 bp, 12 predicted proteins | sample BarmaccomBMRX_R7_FD_160098 | JGI IMG/M metagenome (GOLD analysis project Ga0213874, IMG submission 160098) | Root-associated microbial communities from Barbacenia macrantha in rupestrian grasslands, the National Park of Serra do Cipo, Brazil - RX_R7 | ecosystem: Host-associated > Plants > Roots...
CTCGAAACATGCCGTGCTACGAATTGTTGATATCTACAAACGACTGCGCATGAGTGCGTATCGGAACCATGTCGATGTAGCAGAGTTGGGGTTGAAGCTGGGCCAAGTGAAGGCGAGGTTAGGCATTACCAAATAAACTTCACTATTTATCCCATGTGCTACACTGATCCAGGCTTATCTTCCGCCTGCCACGTTGATCTGCTCCCGTAGAAACTGCGCCTGCCGTGCAGCCTCAGCGGCATAATCGTTGTCCTTGCCAGCATAAAGGATGGAGCGCGACACCGAGACGATAGCGCGTTCGCCTTGGGCATCTACACCAGCTTGCACTGATGCTTCCAGGTCGCCCCCTTGCTCGCCGATGCCGGGGATAAGGATAGGTAGATCAGGGCAGAGTACACGAATGGATTGCATCTGCTGCGGGGAGGTTGCGCCGACGACTAGGCCGCAGTTGCCAGCTTCGTTCCATGACTGTGCACGTAGGGCAATGACTTCATAGAGTGGCCTTGTGTGGCCGTCGTCTGCCTGCACTAACACGTCCTGAAAATCGTGGGCACTCGGGTTCGAGGTGCGGCAGAGCAGAAAAATACCTTTGTCTTGATAGGCCAAGAAAGGGGCGATGCTATCGTAGCCCAAGTAGGGGTTGACGGTTACGGCGTCACCGTGGTACACGTCGAAGATGGCTGCGGCATAGTTGCGAGCGCTGTTGCCGATATCTCCTCGTTTGGCATCGACAATGATAGGGATGTCGTGTGGAATAGCGTGAATAACCTGCTGGAGGACAGCCATGCCGATTGGGCCGAGTACTTCAAAGAAGGCAAGGTTGGGCTTGTAGGCGCAGACATAAGGTGAAGTTGCCTCTATGATACTGTGACAAAAGCGCATGATTGCTGTTTCTACAGGTTCTCCGAGAAGTATAGGTGGGAAGCGACTTGGCTCCGGATCTAGTCCGACACATAGAAGGCTGTTGTGCTTGCGCGAAGCTGCCAGTAATTTTTCTATAAAATTCATGTGTATCATCCTGCCACAGCGCCCCTTGTGCCAGGCTTAACAATTGGCAGGCCTTGGGCGCAGAACGGACAGTCCTCGGGCAGATAGCTACGTGCCGAGATAGTGAACAGCGCGTGGCAGGGAACGCTGAACTGTTGAGCGGCGTTGTCACCACTGCGATCTATCAGTACCACAATGCCGATGGTGTTGGGGGCATAGCGTTCTACCGCTGCTATTGTTTCCCTGAGCGAGAGACCAGTAGTCAAGACATCATCGACGATAAGCACGCGCTCACCTGCTCGCAATGTGAAGCCGCGGCGCAGTTCTCGTCCCTGGTTGATGAGCGCAGGCTCAGCGATCAGGCACCGTGTATCAAGTTGGCGTGCTACTTCCTGCGCTAGCAACGCTCCTCCGGTCGTCGGGCCAACCACCGCTTCGATGGCGGCGGTGCGATAGCGCTCCGCAATGCGCTCACAAAGCTGTTGCGTGACACGTGGCCATTCAAGCAAGCGGAACTTCTCCCAGTACTCGTCGCTATGGCGTCCCGAACTGAGCACGAAGTGACCGTGCGTTACGACGCCTAGGCGCTGAAACAATTCTAATAATGTAGCATCAGTCATCTTTTAATCAGCTTTCCCTGGGCATGGTTGAGTATGTTTCCCTTATGGTATACCACATTTCCACGCAGAAATGTAGCAATGGGTCTTGCTAGTAACTCCATACCTTCGTATGCCGACCAGCGATTCTTAGTAAAGAGTTCGGCTTTGCTCACACGCCACACTTGCGTAGCATCCAGCACAACGATGTCGGCATCTTTTCCGACGGCTAGGCTCCCTTTCTGGGCAAGGCCGAAGATGTCGGCGATGTTCCTGGACATAACTTGGCCAGCACGAATCAAGCCCTCTTCAAGTGTATCCGCACCAAATTGCTTGACCCAGTGGCTGATGAAGACGGGGAGCGCCTCCTGGAGACCAGGCATACCCGAGGCTACCTCCCAGACGCTCCCGCGCTGTTTCTCCTCCAGCGTATGGGGCGTATGCTCGCAGATCACTGCGTCGATCTTACCCGCTCGCAACAGTTGCCAGAGCTTCTTCTGCTCGGCAGGCATACGCAGTGCTGGCGCAACATTGATGAGATTGCCGTAGCGTGTGTAGTCCTCGCTATTGAAGGCCAGGTGATACGTGGCGATCTCGCCGTACACATCCACGCCGATGCTCCTGCCGAATGCGACGGCGGCGAACTCGTCGGCAGTGGACAGGTGCAACAGGTACAGTTTCACGCCGAAGTATTTCGCTAGCGCGATCATTTCGAGCGCAGAGGTCAGCACGACCGAGGAGTTTCTGGCATCTCCCCATACTGCCGGGTCGTTTCTGTGTCGATATTTCTGTGTGAAGTAATTCACCAATTGCTGATTTTCTGCATGTAGCAAGGCTAGTATGCCTCTCTGGCCCAGAATTTCAAAGATGCGCGCAATATCGCCCAAGTCTGGAATGGTCGTCGGTGTCGTGGCGTGACCAGCGGTAAATATCTTCACTCCGGTGATTAGTGCTTTGTCTATCTTCTTCAGTTCGTCGATATCGGCAACTGCGGTGCCCATGTTAATAGCAAAATCAGTGTACGAGCGACCTGTGTAGCGCTTGATCTGCTCCACGACGCGAGCGACGGTTGTAGTTGGCGGTAGCGTATTAGGCATGTCGAAGACGGTGGTGTAGCCGCCAGCCAGAGCTGCTCGTGTGCCATGTGGAATGTCTTCTTTATGCTCAAGCCCTGGCTCGCGCAGGTGCCCATGCACCTCAATCAGACCTGGGAGCAGGTATTTGCCGCGAAAGTCTATGCAGTGTTGTGTGCTTGCTGCAAAGCCCTCTTCTATCCTGTCGATCTTGCCGTCTACGATGGTGAGCGTTCCTTGCATGATACGCTCGGGAAGTACGAGAGAGCCGATGAGTGTTGTGGTCATGGTTCATCTCTTACCGGGGAAACAACACGCATGGTAAGCTTTCCCTGTTCATCTTTGCGCAGACGAATGTTCTTCTCCCATGCGGGGTCCAGTTGGGGGTAATCAGAACGGTAGTGCGCGCCACGGCTCTCTGTGCGCTCCAGTGCAGCCAGAATGATGACCTCTGCAGTCTTGAGCATCTCCTGTATTTCCAGACAAGCTTGCTGCTCGGCTGTGTCCTGGGCAATCAGGAATTGTGCCTCGTCTTGCATAGCCTTGACCTCTTGCTGTGCTGTGAGCAGCTTCTGAGCGTTGCGGATGATACCTACGTTGTTCCACATGGTGTCTTTAATTCTGCTCAGCAGGTCGGCGGCGTACACACCTGTTTTTCTGTGCAGTGGCGCTTCGACACGCGCCACCTCTGCATCAATCAGATAGTGCGCGATGAGTGTTGGCTGCACTATGCGTGTATACTTGCTGCTGCAGATGCCAACTCTTCTGCCGAAGACCTGCCCTTCCGCTAATGAGTTACCACCCAGACGATTGGCCCCGTGAACGTTGGTGGTCACCTCGCCGACGGCATACAGTCCGGCGACGTTGGTCTCGCCCCACTCGTTGATGGAGTAACCGCCCATCATGTGATGCATGGAGGGGGTGACTTCCATCATCTGCTTGCGAATGTCGACGCCAATGGCCATATGCTCGGCGAAGACATCGGGTAGCAACTGCTCGGCCTTGCCTGCCTCCCAGTGTGTGACATCCAGGTAGACGGCCTCGTGCTCGGTGCCCCGACCGTCTTGAATTTCCTGGTAGATTGCACGCGTCACCTCATCGCGCCCGGCCAGTTCGAGGCGCTCAGGCTGGTAGTGCTGCATGAAGCGTTCGCCGAATTTGTTCTTGAGGATACCGCTGTTCCCTCGTACTTTTTCGGTGACCAGCGTGCCACGCTTCTCAGTCGGAAAAGCCATCCCTGTTGGGTGAAACTGAATCATTTCCATATCGACCAGTTCGGCCCCAACATCAAGTGCCCAAGCATAGCCTTCGCCTGTGTTGCTTGGCGCGTTGGTATTGATTCTGTACATGTGTCCACCCCCGCCCGTTGCCACAATCGTCGCCTTCGCCTGCACCACTGTGTATTGTCCATTGCTTGTATTGATGAGGAACGCGCCCACGACCTTGCCGTTTTGTTTGAGTAGCCTTGTCACATAGTGATATTCTAGGAAAGGGACGCGTAGGCGCTCAAGCTCTGTCAATAGACCCTGCATCATCTCCCGCCCGGTATAATCGCCAGCACACAGATTCAGCGGCGCAGACTGCTTGCCACCAGCCCAGGTGAAATACGAGCCATCGGGCAGGCGATCAAACTTGACGCCGTAGCGCTCCAGGTCATGAATACGGTCGGGCATCTCCCGAGTGAAAATTCTAGCTAGCTTGTAGTTATTGATATACCAACCACCGTTGATGGTATCCTCGAAATGCATCTGCGGCGTAGCAGGCGCTTTCATCGCTACGTTTAGCCCGCCCATTGCCCAACCAGTGTGAGCTTGCTTGAGCAGTTCTTTGGCCACCACTAGCACGTTCGTCCCCTGCTCAGTTGCCTCAATGGCTGCTCGTAGCCCTGAGCCACCCGAACCAATGATCAGGATGTCTGTATCTATACTTTGCACTTCAGATGACATCAAAGAAACTCCTTGTATTCGTCCCATGATTTAATAGGGATAGTATCCAAGTCCTTCTCCACAAGCGCCTTCACAAACAGACGCGCCTGTTTGATTTTGGTAAACAGGGGAATGTTCTGATCGACGGCATAGCGGCGTATGGCGTAGTCGTCGTCTAATTCCTTCTTTACATATCTATCGGCAATATTGATCGCTAGGTCTATCTTGTTGTCACGAAAGTAGGTAAGGGCATTGGGAGAGCGCTGCTCGTGTATTTTGTAGAGCATGGTGGCCTCAATGCCGTGTGCGTGCAAGAAGATGCATGTTTTTGCGGTGGCGTAGAGCGGGATGTCTAGCCTGCTCAATCGTTGAGCGCTCTCCAGAAAATCAAGCTTCTTATCCTCACCGCCCAGACTGATGAAGACGCCTTTGCTGGGCACACAACCACCTGTGGCAAGCATGGCCTTGAGATACGCCTCTTCCACATCTTCGCCGAAGCAGGCCACTTCGCCAGTCGAAGCCATCTCTACTCCAAGAATGGGGTCGGCCCCCGACAAGCGCGAGAAGGAAAACTGTGGGGCTTTGACAGCTACGAAGTGCGGCTTGGGCACAGCAAGCGGCAGCACTTCCTGCTCGAAGAGGGTATCGACAAAGAGTTCTATGAAGTTAATGCCAGTGACCTTGGAGATGAAGGGGAAGGTGCGCGATGCTCTCAGATTGAGTTCAATAACATACACCTGATTGTCTTTGGCCAGAAATTGTATATTGAACGGGCCTGTAATCTCTAAAGCTGCGGCGATTGCCCGACCAGCTTCTTCTATGCGTTGCTGCGTCTCTGAGTTAATGGCCTGAGGTGGTAGGACGATCGTAGCGTCGCCGGAATGGACGCCCGCGTTTTCAATGTGCTCTGAGATGACAGAGGCTTTGATCTGGCCGCCCTGCGCTACAGCGTCTAGTTCGATCTCCTTCACCTTCTGGAAAAACTTGGTAACAGTGACAGGGTGCTCCGGCGAGAGCGTGGCAGCCTCTTTGGTGTAACGTACTAGCTCCTCCTGGGTATAGCACACGTTCATCGCGCTGCCCGAAAGGACATAGGAGGGACGCACCAGTACAGGATAACCCACACGGCGGGCAAACTGCGTTACGTCGGCAATGCTCACGAAGGTATCCCACTGTGGCTGACGAATGCCGAGGGTGTCGAGCAAGTGCGAGAAGCTGCTGCGATTCTCTGCCCTGTCGATATTGGTAGCACTTGTTCCTAGCAGAGGAAAGCCATAAGTGTGCAGTGCTTTCGCCCGATTGTTAGGCGTCTGGCCGCCAACGGAGACGATCATGCCGTGAGGGGACTCGAACTCGCAGATGTCGGCGATGCGTTCAAAGGTCAGTTCCTCGAAGTACAGGCGGTCCGACGTATCGTAGTCGGTTGAAACCGTTTCTGGGTTACAGTTGATGACGATAGAGCGTTTGCGATGCTTGCGTAAAGCTTCGACAGTGCTTACACATGTCCAGTCAAACTCTACTGATGAGCCGATGCGGTATGGACCCGAGCCGAGAATAACTACTCCCTCATCCTCTAGTGGAGACACGTCATGGTGCTGCCCGTTGTAGGTCATGTAGAGGTAGTTGGTATCGGACGGGAACTCAGCGGCGAGGGTGTCGATTTGGAACACGCACGGTGTTATGCCCAGTTGCTTGCGCAGTGCTCGTATCTCTAATCCCGTGTGGCCCGTAAGCTCGCCAATGCGTTTATCGGCTAGGCCTAATTGTTTTAGCGTGAGTAGGCTGCTAGCAGAGAGGTCTTGGCTGTCGTAGAGAGCCTGTTCTGCGTCCAGGATGTGTTTGATCCTGTAGAGAAACCAGGGATCAATACCAGTAATATCGGCAATTTTCTGTACAGAGATAGTGTGGCGCAGTGCCAATGCCAGAGCAAATATGCGCTTGGGTGTAGGTGTGTAGAGATATTTGTTCAGTGTATCGGTTACGCTCTCGTCGTGATTAAAAACCTTCTCCGAGGTTGCTCCCTCAAGGTCCAAGTCTAGCATGCGAATAGCTTTTTGATATGCCTCCTCAAAGGTGCGGCCAATACCCATCACCTCGCCGACAGACTTCATGCCAGTGCCGATAGTCTCATCCACGCCTTTGAACTTCTGCAGATCCCAGCGTGGTATCTTCACTACCAGATAATCTAGGCTTGGTTCAAAACACGCCTGGGTCACGCCTGTAACCTCGTTCGTAAGCTCGGTGAGGCCATAACCAAGGCCCAGCTTCGTCGCCACGTAAGCCAGAGGATAGCCCGTAGCTTTGCTCGCCAAGGCCGAACTGCGCGACAGGCGAGCATTGACTTCAATGACGTAGTAGGCGGAGGTTTTGGGATGGAGTGCAAACTGAACATTGCACTCGCCAACGATGCCCAGACTGCGCACGATGTTGATAGAGGCTGTGCGCAATGTATGATACTCGGCATTGCTAAGCGTCTGGCTTGGTGCCACCACCACAGATTCGCCCGTGTGAATGCCCAGCGGGTCCATGTTCTCCATATTGCACACGGTGATGCAGTTATCGTACCGGTCGCGCACTACCTCGTACTCCACTTCCTTGTAATGGTGCAGGTATTGCTCAATCAGTACTTGTGGAGCGAAGGCCAGCGCACCACTGACGATATGCTCCAGTTCTTCAACAGTGGTGGCGATACCGGAACCCTGGCCGCCGAGGGCGAAACCAGCGCGTATCATCACTGGAAAGCCAATCTCTGCGCTGATAGCAAGTGCTTGCTCAAGCGTTGCCGCGCTCTGACTACGCGGGGTAGGAATGCCGATAGCGTGCAAATGCTGCGCGAACTGCTGTCGGTCCTCGGTGAGCACAATAGCCGAAATGGGAGTACCCACAATCTGCACATTGTATTTCTCCAGCACACCCGTGAAGGACAACTCCATGCCACAGTTAAGTGCTGTTTGCCCACCGCATGAGAGGAGCACACCATCAGGCCGTTCTTTCTCGATAATCTTTTCAACGAAGAAGGGCGTGATGGGCAAGAAGTAGACCTTGTCGGCCAACAACTTTGAGGTTTGAATGGTCGCGATATTTGGATTGACCAGAGCAGTACGCACTCCTTCTTCTCTCAGAGCCTTAAGAGCCTGGGAACCGGAGTAATCAAACTCCCCGGCCTGTCCAATCTTCAGAGCCCCAGCTCCCAGTACTAGCACTTTGCGTAGCATACCCCAGCTAACCTCGTATCCTTTGCAAGAAGTAGTCGAAGATCCATTCAGTATCCATAGGGCCAGGAGCGGCTTCTGGATGAAACTGCACAGAGAAGAAGGGGGAGTGACGGTGCAGCATGCCCTCATTGCTGCTGTCGTTGGCATTAACAAACCAGGGTAAAAAGTCCTGCGGTAGCCTGCCAACGGCGAAGCCATGATTTTGCGTCGTTATATAGCAGCGTTTTGTCCCTTGCAGCAAACAGGGCTGATTCTGGCTCCTGTGTCCGAATTTGAGCTTATGGGTGTCGCCTGCCGCAGCAAGCGCGAGCAGTTGGTGGCCTAGGCAAACACCAAGCGTAGGGATATTGTGACTCAGGGCCGTGCGCAGCGTTTGAATCGTCTTGTCAGCCGTTTTCGGGTTCCCTGGACCATTGGACACAAGTATGCCGTCAAAGGTGAAGTTGTTGGTCGTCGAGAAAAGATCGTAGTCCCAAGGCACAGTGATGACGTGTACCTTGCGTGCTAGTAGGCGCTTGGCAATGTTCTGCTTGGCACCGCAGTCGATAAGGACAATCGTAATATCACCGCTGCCTTGCTCGGTCACGTGTTTGACGGAGACCTGCGAGACCAGGTTATCGGCATTGGGGTCATAGAAGGGAATATCCGTATCGAATACGACCTTGCCTAGCATTGAGCCGTGGGTGCGAATGTGCCTGGTGAGTAAGCGTGTATCTTTAACCTGTAGTGCGGGAATTTTTTCCTGTTGTAGCCAAGTGCCGAGATTCATGATGCTCTGGGAGTGTGAGGGTGTGCTTATATAGTCAGAAACGATGAGACCGGCCACATGAATCTTGTCACTCTCCCACAGAGCTGGTGTGGGCACGCCATAGTTACCGAGCAGAGGATAGGTCATGGCTAGAATTTGACCGCAGAATGAGGCATCGGTGAGCGCTTCGGGATAACCGACCATGCTCGTGCTGAAGACGACTTCGCCAGCACGTTCGCCCACATAGCCGAACGAAGTACCCTCGAACACCGTGCCATCCTCAAGCACGAGCGAGCCAGATCTGCACTCGTGCTTGAGGAGCGCATGACAACAGAGACGACCCCTGCTAACGGTATCGTCTAGAGACGTAAGCTGCATTTTTATCCTTTCGACTTGTTACGCTTTTCCAAGAATAAGTGCCAGTAAAGCCATACGCGTATAGAGGCCGTTTCTGATTTGTGATTTCAGGTATACCGCCCGCTCATCGCCATCGACTGCCGGGTCTATCGTGCCTACTCTAGGTAGAGGGTCCATCAAAATCATGTCTTGCTTTGCATAATCGTGCAGTAGGTGCGGCGTGACGATAAAGGAGCTCTGCACTGCGCTGTGGTACTCGTCGGGTGAGGCAAAACGCTCTTTCTGCACACGCGTCCAGTACCAGAAATGGCATTCGCGTGGAATGTCTTTCTCGCTGCTTATCTCGATCAGCTTTACTCCTTGCGCGCTCAGGTACGCAAAGTCGCCTCTCGTGAGGCGCAACTGCGTAGGTGAAAGGAGATAGAGTGTGTTGTTCCGGAAGAGCGAGAGGCCGCGAATGAGCGAGTGGATGGTGCGGCTATTGTATACATCACCCACCAGCAAGCCGCTGAGAGAATCGAGTCGGCCAAATTGCTCATAGAGCGTATAGAGATCAAGCAGTGTTTGTGTGGGATGCTCATTGGTACCATCCCCGGCATTAATAACAGGAACAAACTGAGCAGCCGTGGCCGCTTGCTTAGCCGCGCCAGCTAGACGATGACGTAGTACAATGGCATCAGAGTATGCCTCAAAAACGCGAATGGTATCTTCAAACGACTCGCCCTTAGATGTAGATGTGACCGTCTCTGGGTTTTGAATGTCAAGAGTCTGCCCACCCAAGCGCTTGATGGCAGAGGCGAATGAGCCGAATGTTCTACTGGATGGTTCAAAAAAGAGCAGCGATACCATATAGCCGGCAAGCAACTGTGAGGATTCATGGTTGAGCACGAGCTGTTTCATCTTGCCAGTTACCGCGAAGAGCGTTTGGATATCCTCGGCCGAAAACTGGTCAAGGGAAATAATATCTTTCCCTTTGAAATCGCTGGTGATAGCAGTGGTTTTGTTGTGAGTTTTGACTGTAACCGGAGTCATACATCCTCCCACATGACAAAAAAAATTCCTCACCCTTGTTTCTAAGAGGGTGAGGAAGAGACACACTTCCTAAAGGAAACATCTGGTCCATGCACGAGATGGGCGAGATGGCACATTTGTTGTCGTACGGTGGGTATCACCTGTAGCCAGATGTTGGAAGGCATAACAATAGAGCACCTTTTCATTTGCATGAGTTAGTAGGGAAACATCTCTCAAATTGCAACAATTATACCTGCTGAACGCGTGAAAGTCAAGATCAAGAGAAAGTAAAAAATAGTGAGTATGACCCTCACTGAACGCATGCTATGATAACGCTCACATTTCTCTGGCCCCCCGCCCTGTTCGCTGTTTCGATCAGTTGGTGTGCCAGGGCTTGTGGATCACCGCCACGTGCCAGAATTTCTTTTATGCGCTCTTCTTTGACTATCTGCCACAGCCCATTGGTACACAACAGAATAAGATCATCTGGCGCAACTTCTTGTTCTAGTGTCTCTATGGGTACATGGTAAGCTTGTCCGAGATAGTGAGTATGCTGGTCTTGTTGAGCATTCTTTGCTAGCTCGTCTACTTTTGAGGATCGGCCCGTGATCACATGCATCTGTTTATTGTTGAGACAGCGCAGTCCCTGCTCCACATTGTAGTGATAGATACGGCTATCACCGACACTTGCCGTGTACAAGCGGCGTTTGTAGACGAGTGCTGTCGTCAAGGTACTCGACATAGCTGTGTCATAATCGGCGTTGCAGTGATAGATGACCCGGTTGGCCTGTTGTACTGCATCCCGTATCCACTGCTGCAGCACTGTATCGGGTTGTGGTACTAGGCTCAAAGAACGGCTCGGTTGTCCGCCAATGCCCTGCGCGTCTTTGGCTGCAATTGGTGGTGAAGGAGTATGTGTTGTCAAGGTCAGCAGTGGCACGAGAACATCAGAAATTGTTTCTACTGCCAGTCGACTTGCATCGTGTCCTCCCGACGACTTTCCTTGCCGTCCACGCAATCCATCAGCGACCGCAAGCAGGCTGAAAGGGCGTGGTGGGGGAGTGAGTGTGACACACAACCCCTGTATGATCAGCAGCATATCTTCGTTCTCTGGTGTGTGCCTTCCAATGTCGCTGTTATAGCCGACCTGGCATACCTCCATGAGCAACGGCGACGTATCTTCGAGGCTGTGACCACAGGCACGACAGAAGCGTGAGCCACTCCTGTTCTCTCGTCCACAGTTACCGCATGGATTTTCCGGAACGAGAGTACGCACGATGACATTAGCATTCCTGCTAGCAACGATGGTGTCTGCGCCCGTAAGTGCAGGCTGCTTCTCTGTTGCTAGAGCTGCGCTAAGCGCATCCGCGAATGCACGTGCTGAACTGTAGCGCTTAGCAGGGTCGATCTCCATAGCTCGTAGGATAACCGTGTCGACTGCACGAGGAAGATCGCTGTTGAGTGTACTTGGATGTGGCAATTCGGTACCGTGGCTCTTGACCACTGCCTGGAAAGGCAGTAGTCCGGTGAACATCTGGTAGGTCACTACTGCCATAGAGTAGATATCGCTGGCTGGCTCGGCTTTGCCTTTCTCCTGTTCTGGAGCGATATAATGCTCGGTTCCTAAAGAGGTTCCTCGTTGTGTAAGGGCTTTCTCCTGTTGCATGGCGCGTGCAATGCCAAAATCCGCCACCATTAAGCGCCCATCATTCTGATGAATAAGCAGATTGGATGGCTTGATGTCGCGATGGACAATCTGTTGTGGGTGTGCATGTATGGTATCAATGGCGTCGGCGAGATCATCTACATAACGTTTAATCTGAGCTATAGATAAAGGGTGCTCTGACTGTAGCAGAGAACGCAACGTTCCGCCTGTGATGAGAGGCATAGCAATATAGAGCAATGTGCCATCTTGACCAAAATTCAGAATCGGCACAATGTTCTTATGCCTGAGTTGATGTGCGTAGCGGGCCTCACGTCGAAAACGTTCAACCGCTGTGGATACTTCTGTGCCCGCGCTGGTAAATGAAAGAACCTTCAATGCTACCTGCATCACCTCAAAGGTGTCGCTAGCACGGTAAACTGCACCCATACCGCCTAGTCCGATTAATGTCTCGATACGATAGCGGCCAGCCACCACCGCTTCTGGTAAGAGGCAGCGGCAGTATACCCTCGTGCATTGCGGTGTTCCGTTTGGATAGGTTGCTTGACAGCGTGGATTAGGGCAGCGTGGCATTGTGTTTCTTCCAACTAGTTTGGTGGCCATTGTAACTCAGTCGGCAATGGCGCTTTCTCTTTGAGTTTCTGTTGAAACCATTTTACCATCTTTGATGCGCCAGGTCTTGCCATATCAAGCATGTAGGCATTATACGCTAAATCGTAGCGAGGTGCCATGAAAAAGTGTTGCGCGAGGATATCTCCACGTTCACTGACTGCTTGTGCATAGACGCGTCGGATATAGCGCTGTGGGTACATCTCACCAATCCAGAACTGGAGGTATGTATAGAGAAGTTCGTAGAGCAGGTGAGGGCGATCTGGCAGGACGGCAACACTTGTGACAAGCAGGTCGTACGGACCACTTTCCTGATAGGTCCTGATCTCATTGGGCTGGATGCTATTTTCTGTTCGTCTCCCACTCAGAATATCCATGATAACTTGCTCATAAAGTGGAAGCACTTGGATAGAGGCAAAGCATTCTGTTCTATCATGCGAGAAAGCTGTCATGGTGATTCTGCTGTTATGTTTCCACCATCCTTGGTAGACCACAAGTTCTGCTAAATCGACGTTAGCACCATAGAGGTGTTGCACGAGTTTCAACCCAGCCGGAAGGTCAGACGCATAGAACCAATCAATGACCACATCGGTTTCTGATGCAGTTTCGTACGTTATTTCTAGACCCTCACGTTTGGCTTTCAACCGTTTCGCATCAGCCGCGTTGTATTGTTTGTCGCGATTGTTTCTTCCTTTCCTTGAGCGAACCCCATCTTTCTTATCAACATGATAATAAAAAGCGGTCTTTTCCATGTTCACTATCTCAAGGATATCTTTGAGTGGAAGCCAAGTTGACTCATCTTTAGGTTGGAGAGTAATGTGTTTGCCGTTGGACATCAGTTCTACCTTTGTTGGTGGTGCTTTTCACCCATTTTACCCTATTGAGGAAGTAAGATCAATAAATTTCATCTAATATTGCATTATGGTGAAATTGGATGAAAAATATATTGACAGGGTGAAAAATCTCTGGTACACTTATACATGAGGAGTAGTAGATAGTTATGAGTAGACATGTTTGTAGAGACGCTAGCTAGGCGTTCGTAGCACCTAGCTAGCGGTTAAGAGTCTAGTTGTAGTTAAACGCAGCCTAGGCTCTCAAGCGGGATGATACCTGGCTGAGGGTCGAGCTGTCAAGCGCATAAGGAGGCGCACATCCATGTCAGACCAGATGCAACCCACTGTCCCTGTCCTCTCCGCCCTTTTAGCGCATGCCGAGGTGCAAGCAGGGCTGCGGAGTGGACAAGAAGCCTTTCAAGACGGCTTGTTTGACCAAGACCATGAGCACGCCTGGACCGAGCAGGAGATTATCCAGTTTGTGGACAGCGAACTCTCAAGCAAGCGGTACCGCCGAGAGCAGCGCATTGACCAAGCGCTGGGCTCTCCCACGCTCTCCTCCCTGCACCGTCTTGGCTTTATCATCAGTTCCCTGAGTCAGACCCTTGCCGCACAAGCTCAGTAACTCGCTCTCAAGAAAGGAGGCGGTCTCCATGCAACTGGTAGAACAGCACGTCATTGCTCGTCGTGACCCACGCTATGCCGTCATTGATGCTGCTTGCTTTGCGTCTAAAAATCTGTACAATGCGGCCTTGTATGAAATCCGCCAAGCCTTCTTTGCTCACGGCACATGGCTCCGCTACGCCGTACTAGACAAGCGTATGCAGTCGCAGGAAGCCTACAAAGCCTTACCTGCCAAGGTGAGTCAGCAGGTGCTCAGGCAGCTTGACGATGCCTGGACCAGTTTCTTTGAGGCGTGTGAGGCGTACAAGCAAGACCCCTCGAAGTTTACTGGACGACCAAAGCTTCCCAAGTACAAAGACAAGGCCAAAGGCCGCAACCTGCTGGTCTACACCGCACAAGCTGTGAGCAAGAAGGGACTGAAACGTGGTCTCATCCAACCCTCCATGCTGTCTATTGAGGTACAAACGAAGCGAAAAGAGCTAGACCAGATACGTATTGTCCCACGCAAGGGCTTTTACGTGGTGGAAGTGGTCTACGAGCAAGCGGTCAAACAGGCGAACGTGAACCCTGCATACTACGCTGGCATAGACATGGGCATGCATAATCTGGTAGCGCTAACAGCAAACAAACCTGGCTTTCGGGCGAGAATTGTTAACGGGCGTCCAGTCAAAAGCGTGAACCAATTCTACAACAAGCGGAAAGCGGAGTTACAGAAGCAACTTGGTCATGCGGGTACCACCAAGCGCATGGAACGCCTGACCACCAAGCGGAACAGGCGCATTGACCACTACATGCACACAGCCACTAAGCGAATTATTGATCTGTTGGTCAAAGAGGGGGTAGGTACCCTTGTGATTGGCAAGAATGACGGGTGGAAGCAGGAATGTGAGATGGGCAAGAGGAACAATCAAAACTTTGTCCAAATCCCGCACGCTCGTTTCATCGCCATGCTGACCTACAAAGCGGAACTGAAGGGCATCACCGTGAAGGTGGCAGAAGAGTCCTACACCTCAAAAGCTTCGCTACTGGACCTGGACCCGTTGCCCGTGCGTGACCCGAACACTGGCAATGAGAAGCACACCTTTAGTGGGAAGCGCATTAAGCGTGGACTCTATCGCGCATCCGATGGACGAGTGCTCAATGCTGATTGTAACGGGTCAGGCAACATCATCAGAAAAGTAGCCCCTAATGCTTTCCAACAAGTGGAGGGGGTAGAGGATGGTAAAGCGGTGCTTGCATCCCTGGTAGTCCATCCGGTGAGGTTCGTCATTCCCCCCTCACGAACCCAAAAAGGGAAATCCTAGCTCGCTATGAAACGCTATAAAACGCTAGAGATCGCTAGACTTTTTGGAACTATCTGTCAATATTTTTTCTCTCTTCACGAAGAGGTCTGTTAGCGCTATAATCTGTAACGATAGTAGAGAGGAAAGGATCCTACACACGATGCTAGAAACGTTACCACTAGTCTTATTTATAGTTATGGCAGAGGTTTCAATAGGCTCATTTACTGTACTTGTGCTCCTTGATTGGCGCAATGAAGTCAAGCGTGGCTTTCTCATTTCCTATGCCCTCATCTATTTGTGCTTGACGGGCCTCACCTATCTCTTCCAACAGAGCTACGCGTCGCCAGCGCTGCTAGCGACCTATCCGCTATTAGATAAAGCCTGGGTAGGCTACCAAACTCTGCCCTTGTGGCTCTTCTTCTTGCTCATGATTCCCTATAATCTGCTCCTCTTGCTAGACAAGAAGGCCGGAGTAGGGGAAAAGAAACAAGATGCCCACGTACCCGCTGTTCGCCTATCGACAGTGCGCCTCATGCGCCTGGTGAGCGGCGGCTTGAGCGTTGCTGCTGGCCTTGCTACGCTGCTGGTAACGGCCATGATCTACCGTCCGCTGGCGGGTACAAATTTTGCCAGCATCTTTACCGTGGCAGGCTTCTTTGCCGCCTCCCTCGCCCTTGGTGGCGTTTTGACTGCCATGTGGCTTGGTCACTGGTATCTAGTGACGCCAGCCCTTTCAGAGAAGCCGTTACAATTTGCAACCACTCTTGTGCTGCTTGGTGTGCTCGCGCAGGTAATTTTTGTTGTCGTCGCTGGCCCCAGTACTGTACATGCAAACCAGCAAGCAGCATCTTCTACTGTTGTTGCAGCGCCATCGTCTGGCACTTCAGCCACGAGTAGCAAGTTTATCAAACCGGCTGATGTGCCATCGGTAACGCCCCTCAGCGCCAACGCCATTGGCTGGGTGCGTATCCTGGTGGGCTTTATCATGCCCCTTGTGCTCGGTGCTCTTGCCTGGAAGCTGATCCATGACCGTTCGTTTCAATCTGCAACGGGTATGCTCTACCTAGTCGTAGTGTGTACTCTGGCCGGTGAAGCCATGGCACGAGGGCTTTTCTTAGTGGGATTATAGCTGCTGACGCTTCGCTCTCTCTCGCTCTTTGAGTTCGCGGCGCAAGATCTTGCCTGAAGCGTTCTTGGGAATAGCGTCGGTGAACTCAATGTAGTGTATGTGCTTATAACCAGCAAGCTTCCCATTGGCAAAGGCGATAATATCGTCTACTGCCGTATTGTGCTCCTTGCGCACAACGACGTAGCCCTTGATAAGCTCGCCAGCTTCTTCATCTGGTATCCCGATAACGGCAGCATCCAGAATGGCTGGATGCTCTAGCAAGAGCGACTCCAGTTCAGCAGGGGCGACGGGAAAGCCCTTGTACTTAATCATTTCTTTCTTGCGGTCAACAATGTAGGTGAAACCATCCTCGTCGATGTGACCAATGTCGCCTGTAGAGAACCAGCCATTGTGCAAAACACGCGCCGTTTCTTCCGGTGCCTTCCAGTAGCCCTTCATAATCTGTGGACCACGCACAACGATCTCTCCATCCTCGCCGGGTGGCAGCTCGCGCTTGCCCGTCTCGATATCGACAATCTTCTGCTCCGTATTGTGTACGGGCATGCCCACACTCGCCATGCGCACAATAGGATATGGTTGTGAGTGCGTCAATGGAGAAGCTTCTGTCATACCGTAGCCCTGCACTACTGCGACCCCCGTCTTTTCCTGCAGCTTACGTGCAGGTTCCAAGGCCAAGGGAGCACCACCGGAGAAGATGAAACGTACGGTTTTCAACT